>JADMIO010549002.1_pt1 | contig 38568 bp, 21 predicted proteins | sample 8958161 | NCBI WGS metagenome assembly JADMIO01 (sample SAMN16585339, study PRJNA669376) | soil metagenome | isolation source: Crop rotation soil | place: USA: Cullars Rotation, Alabama | collected 2011 | reverse complement strand
CCCCCCCCCCCCCCCCAAAAAAAAAAAAAAAAACTTCCAGAAGCATCCTCCCCAAACAATGAAAAACATTAAACAACCACCAAGGGAGCCTCCACAAAATCTCAAAAGTCGCAAAATAATTCCAGGGATTGTTCAGCAACCAATAGACTCGATCGTCTCATGAACTCCAGCAATAAAATACTTTAGCGGATTAATTCAGATGAAAATGTAACTAGGGATTATACTAATTTTTAATTGAGTACCTGGGTAGATTGAAGAAGTGTGTTGGCAATCATATAAACGTTTTCATACTCTCCTCCAGGATTGTACACAAAAAGAAGATTATTGATTCCAAGAAGTGGAAACAGGATTGCCGTTGCTTTTGCAGCTCTTCTGAAATTTTAGAATAACAAATTTTGATATCATTAGGAATCTAATTGAACAGTAATTGAAGTAAATGAGCCCGGAAATTAGTCCATAAAATATATTACATTACGGAATTGATTTGGTTGAAACTCAATACTTTCATCAAATAAATATATTAGATTGAGTGGAAACAGAAACTGTAAGAGCACTTCATAATTCCTAATTTCCAAACATTAATACTTTTAATCAAAAAGCTTGGGCTTTCATCTTAACGACTTTCTGGTCGTCTTTGCTCTTACCTGAACTGTGCAGCGTCATTTGAAGTATTTGCCCTCTGTATTTTTGTCAGGAGAATTCTCATTATATTGACCAAGAAGATGAGATTCACCTAAATAAAAACGAATTGTCAGAGCGTCTAGATCTATTTACTTTTTTTGGTGCCCTATTTACGCACCCCTGTAGCGCAAATCTAATTTTCAGGAATAAAAGTGACACGTGTAAAAACTTATTTATTTCATTGTAAAAGTTTTCTAATTATTCACTTCTGGGATTTCAAAAGCTTCAAACCAAGGGTGGGGAAAGGAGAAAAGGCTTTCCAATTTTTTGCTTCCCTCTTTAAAAAAAACCTTGAAATACAAAAAATATAGTTCCAAAATAATGAAGGAACAAACTGAACTTAGCTTTAAAAGAACCCATTTCTTTAGCCCTAGAAAAAATCAAAGGAAAAGGACACGAATACAGCTTAGAATTTTGTACTGTGCTGGTTATTCACTTTCTCCAGGGGATGGATTCCTAGTACTACGTTTGTAATAAGGGGTTTCAGTTTTTTAAATCGCTACACAGTATTTGTTATCATAGCCCCAATTTGCTCAAACCGCTTTTCTAGTTACGTATTGTATTACAAATTAAATGCGTCTCTGAGATAAAAATTTCCTTCAAAGGTTTGATTCGAATCAATTCCATTAAGGACAATGAGACTGGAATTTTAAATAAATCAAAACTACAAACTAATAAATACTTACAAAGAGGGCAAAAATCATGGGTCCAACGAGTATCCAAATATAGCTCTGTTTAGCAAAGTTTTGCCAACAGTGGACAGGATGGTAAGTTTCCATTGTCCAAGCCCATATCAGGATGAGGAGCATAGGCAGACCTAAAGACAAGGACGAAAATTGGATCTACTAAAATAAAACTAATTTGGAGTTAAAGAATTTGCTAGTGATAAAGACTTTCTCTGATGTGATTGGAAACTAAGTTCAAAAGACAAAAAGTTCTAAGGGAAAGCAAATTTGACCTACTTGTGCCGGGAAGTGTAATCTCAGAGATCACCCCCTGAATTGACGACATATTGAAAAATATGTATGCGGAACTGTTCTCGTTTTTGCTATAGATTACGCCCAGGATTTCTAACAGATTTTTTTATACTAAATAAATTAAGGCCTTAGAGATAGGACATGACACGCACAGGGTCCAATCTGCCGAATCGTATATTACCACCAAAGAAAAACAGCAGAATCTGCATCTTTTATCTCAAAAGCTTTTGATCAACGGAAACTGTATTAACATTTATGAGCTTCAATGTGCAAAATTATAATACAAGATGAACACCGAGAACCTGTGGACAAGCTGAAGAGGAAATTTATTTTTGTAGGAATCAGAAGAAATTCGTTCGCCCTGAATAAGAGTGGAAATTGCAGAAAATGAATTGAAATTTGAAGGAAATGGTTGGAAGTTAAATTAAATGAGGATTCATTGGATGAATTCAGGAATCCTCATTTCCAGAGCTCATTTTCTGAATGAGTGGTGGCGGCTGGCAATATTCCACATAGTAGGGAAGGTTGAGGAGTATGGGAGTACGACCTATTAAACATAGGTAGTACTTTCTCCTCCTTTCTCTCTATAAAATTTTCAAGGAATGGGAAAGAGATGAAAGGATGTAATGGAAGCTTACCCCATCCAATGAAATAGTAGATCTTGAAGGGTGTTCCACGGTCAAAGACATTTGTTGTTAGGCGACTGTGGAGGTAGCACCCTTGCACGAACATCCAATTGATGGAGGAAACTGTAGCATACATCACCAGGGAAAGCACCAACTTGCACACCCAATCCTGTAAAAATGTAAGCATCCTGCGGTGAAAATTTGGAAATTTTTTTTTGTATAACTAAAAAATGAATGCATTTATTGCTTCTGACAAAACAGATTACCCAAGCCATAGCCTCATTGGAATTTCCGTTTTTCTCGTTTTTTAACACTATGAGACGTTAGGTTTTTTAATTTGATTTTTTAGGTTGGGGAAAGGAAGGTTTGGAACAGGTTTTTGTCTTGGAATAGTTCTTGTTTTAGAACAGATCTTCTTTGCACCAATTTTAAGGCAGTATTTAGGTGCAGGTTTTATTGGAAAATTTTTGGAGCAGTTTTTTCGTGGAAAGGATTATAGGCAGATTTTTTGGACTGTTTTTTGGAGAGTATTTTTGGGCAGTTTTTTTGGGCAGTTTTTTTGGGCAGTTTTTTGGGACAGTTTTTTGGGGCAGTTTTTTGGACTGTTTTCTCTTGGAAAAGCTTTTGAGCAGCTTTTTGGCCCAGTTTCTGGGGCAGCTATTTCTTGGAACAATTCCTAGAGCAGTTTTTTGGAGCAGTTTTTTGGAGCAGTTTTTTGGACTGTTTTCTCTTGGAAAAGCTTGTGCGCAGCTTTTTGGGCAGTTATTTCTTGGAACAATTCCTGGAGCAGTTTTTTTTTTGGGCAGTTTTCGGGACGTTTTTTGCAGTTTTTACTTCGAACGGCTTAAGAAGAGTTTTTGGGACATTTTTTCGCACTGAGTTGCTTGGAACATTTTTTCGGACTATTTGTCTTAGCACAGTTATGAGGGAAGGTAAAAAGAAGTTTTAAACCAAGCATATTTCAACTTTAAAATGGGACCTTTCTTTAAGAAGGCGCTCATTGAAATACAGGAAAAGATGAACAATAATTTTGGAGATGACCTATTTCTCGTGTGACCTCTTAAGTTAGCAAGATGAAAGTATGCTTACCACGTTCCTGTAGTTTTCACTGCTTCGTTGGAATATGTAAGACTCAGAAATGAAGACCATGAGGATGAATCTCATACCGAGGGAAATCATGAGATGAATATGTAGCGTAATACGCCCACAACGCAAACACCTAAAAATAATCCCATAGTGAAATTTAGGCCCAAGATTCGTTGAAGCGAAAATAAGAGGTTTAGATTAAATTTAATAATGAAACAAAAATCAGAAAAGGTTCTAATAATTCGTTTACAACCATTTATTTTCATATTCACCACCACTTTATCACTTTTAGGCCCTCCCCTGCATTTTCTTCACTTGCAAGTGGTAGTAAGACTTTAAGTGGTTTGAGTGAAAGGAAGTGAAAGGAGACTTTCTCTTCCTATTGCGAATGTACGCACGATAGAAACTTTATATGAGAAGACGACTGAGTATTCGAGGGAGTTGGTTTGAAGTTGACAGGAACAAAACGTCTTGTTAATGGATCCTCTACTTTCTCCTACATTCCCATTTCTTTCAATTCAATAATGCCTTTCAATATTTCATTTTAATCCCTTCTCTTCACTACTTCTGCCTTTCCTCCTCTCATTTTCATTCTGATCAGATTTTCTCTGACGCAGATACATTTCCCTGATTTTCAGATTTTCCGATTGCCTCAAAACATCTCTTAAGTAAGAAAACAAAATTCCTGGAAGAATTTTTTTTTAACTTTACTTAAATTTAATTACACTTTTCACTTTGAGGGGGATTAAGGTAATAGGTAATATATTTCTCCAAGATCACGCCCACTTGGAAGGGTTCCCAAGATTGAAGCCCCCTGGAAGAATAGTTCTAGAAATCTGAATTTGACAAAGGAAAATTTATAAACTTTTTTTTGAAACCTGAAAATATTTTGCTTTGAAACCCCCAAGTAAAATAATAAGTGTACGTCTTAGAGATTATGCAAATTTTACAGGTAAAAGTAGAAAAAATACACCTTACTTTACTTTCCACTTTCACATTACTTTCCAAATATAATCAAATGAGGGAGGAAAGCCAAATCCCTGAAAGCATCCTTCAGGATTTAAATTCGAACATATATTTTTGTGGTATCTAAAAAATCAATTTGTAATCAAAAGGAATTTGTCATTTTTACATTTTCATTTGATCCCATAAAAGTAAAAGGGTTGTTAAATCGTGTAAACGAAGCGAAAATTATTTTGGATCAAATTGCCCGGAAGTGAGGAGGATAAATCAATTGGAATATTAAAACCACAGAGGTAGAAACCCAGAACTTTGGAACTTAATTCGTAAGGAGTAAACTAATAGTTGCTCAGCAACAGCGGAAATAAATAGGGTTGGAATCCCCTTTCAGAAGTTCAGAAGTATTCTGATTTCTAAAGTAAAACTATTCATCAACTCACCACAATAAATACCAGATTCCCTCAATTCCCTACGGTAAACCTTCCGATTCAGTCGTAACAGGGAAGTCCTCTTAATTTGAAATCAAGTATTGACAGTATTCCTACTCATTTTTCGGAAACTTTACTCTTCTTTCAACCCAGCGTAATGAGAGTACTACTTAAAAAATTCCAATATAAGGATCCCAGGCAAATCATTTCATGTAATAATTTGGTGTGAGTTCTCGAGTTCTCTAATTTTTTTCTGAAATCTGGTAACTCCAGATTTAAAGATTAGAGAGTATTAGATAATCTATAATAAAGATCTAAGTTTGTCCGGAACTGTTTGAAACAGGTACAGTTGATATCGCTGAAACTATTTGAAAGTATTAATTGGTTGGTGACGCTTTAGTTGCAAGTTATTATTTGTTGAGGAATACGCTTTTCAAATTACCAGGGGATGGAGTGGGTGCTGCAGCTGTCGTTTCGACCATTATCCAGTATTCAGCTTATAATTCTCTTAATACTATGCTCATTATTCACCAATTAAAATTTAACACAATTCTGTTATCCGGCTGCTTAATTCACAATAGGTATTCCCATACTCAAACATTACTGCACTGTCGATGTAAATTACAAATTACTTAACTCTTACTCTTAATCACATCTCCTAATAATATTACTGAACCATTCTGATCTATAGCGAAAAATAAGAGCCATGCGCTGATCTCCATACCCGGTTTATGCATTCTGCTTTAATTCATTGTATTCGAACAAAATTCTCATACTTTTCCTCCACTAATTGAGTTCACGTAAGCAGCAGCAGCGTTTCCAGCATTAGCCTACCGTTAGATTCACGTTTTCTAACGTTAGAAGATAGATGTTAGATTCTCGGAAAAAAATAATCTAACGTTAGAATCAACCCCTCAAAAAATCTAACGTTTTAGGCTATCAGTAAGAATATGAACTCTTGATTTAATACCCTTTATTAGGGAAATAGCTAATGATGGGGCTTTCATATTGGAAATGTGTCGCGGTGAGACTACACCTTCCCACGGCGAATGCACCAAAGATGTGGGATTAATTTTCCCTTGTCACCAACGGCGCTCCCACTCCTCTCGAAATTTAAATTTGACTATTGTCTCCAAAAATGAACTTCGCGCCCTCTCATGTTCAGCCTTTTTATACAGGGTGTCCACAGATAAAGAGTACCGGGGAAAGTTACTTTCTCCCAACCCATGTAGAAAAACCCACTCAACCGCGAAATTCGTTGTTGGGCGAAAATCTCGGCCTTTGAGCTCACATTTGCAGATTTGGGCAAAACGCTGAAACCATGGTGTGGGGGTATATTCTTCCACAACCAGGAGAAAGCGGGTACTCTTTATCTGTGGACACCCTGTACAGGCTAAAAAGCGAAAAAAAAAAATCTCCAATCCCCCTTCCGAATTTTTTTTTATTTTTGCGGGTCCTTTTTTTTCTACTGAGGCCTATTGTATTGTATTGTATGGTGTATTGGCCTGCACTGAATGTAACAGCAAAAGAACTTCCGCCCGCAGAAAGAGAACACTGCTTGAGAAGTTACTTGAGATTTTTTGCCTTTGACACTTTCTCCGCGCGACACTGTTGAAACATTTTTGAAGGTATTCTGGAAAACAGGAGGGCGGCAATTTTTTCGTAGAGCCAGCAAAACTTCCAAATTCAAAACTCGAGAGCGACTTCTAGAACATACTATAACCTGTGTCACTTATTAAAAATGGCAGTTTACTATAGCTTATAAAATTAATTTAATTTCCGAAAACACGTCCTACTGGTCAATTTTTAATTGTCAAAAATCTCAATCCAATTTCTCTTGGTGGAAAACTTCTGAAAACAAAAAGCTTGGTATGAACTCTGTTTTAATTTTAGAAGATTAAAGAAGCTTTTCCAGGAATCAGGGTTGCCATTGTCATAACTTTTGTTCGGCAGAGTTAGAAAGCAGGGTAGATCCCTCGTAAGTAAAGTAAACTCTTGTGCGAGTGGAGATCAACGAGTGGATAAGCTCAGGAAGGTTTTCACATTCAATTACTAAGAATGTAGAGTGTAATATCCCGAAGAGATTGGGAAGTTCTGTACTGGGAATTTAAATCCATTCCTTCTCCGAGTACACAGGCTTATTGGAAATAGATTTGAAGTTTCTGGCTATTATTTGAATTCCTTTAATAGAAAAAAAGAGTGATCCGCTTTCTCCCTAGACTTTCGTATTTCCGATTTCTCCAAGGTCCAGCTGGAAGGGATTGTAACTATGGGAACCGGTCTCAAGCGGACGATTCTCTTTAAACCCTGGATATGGATAGGGATTTTAAAACAGGGAATTGAGTAAATTGAAGTTCGTCACAGCGGAAGAGGCGTAATAGTAATACTTTTGAAGAAGACAGCGATACACCTCAACTACTTTCTCCTTAAAAGAGAAGGAATTCAGCTCGACTGATCAAGCGATCAAGGAATCATCCAGGAATTCGGCCCAATTTTCTCAGGTTAAATTTGTTACAGCCTATGCACTTTTGTTATTTAGGACACCTAATCAATCCCATTCAGATGAAAAATTACAGAATATAATTTTCTTCATCATTACTGTTTAGTACTTCAAAGAAACCTGGGAATTCTCCTCCTGGGTTACACAGCCCTACCTTCCTTTCAACTTGCCGTATTTTCGATTCTCAATTTTCCGCCAAGAGCACAGCAGAGAAAAATACTTAAAGTTCATCATTTGTCCTCATCCTTAAGCGCCTTCTTCATCATGAGCATTCTCTCATTTAAGCTGTGCTTCTCCTTCACAGACATGATAATGATGAGGAAGGCGCTTAAGGATCACTTAAAGTTCACCATCTGATGGTGAACTTTAAGTATTTTTCTCTGTTGTGCTCTTGGCGGAAAAATGAGAATGGGAAATGCGGTAAGTTGAGAAGAGATATAGGGTTGTATCCCAGGAAGAGAATTTCCAGGTTTCTTTGATCTAAATACAGGGTGTTCCCAGAAAAAGAGTACCGGCTTTCACCTGGTTGAATGCACCCACACACTACTGCATGAGGTTTTTGCCCAAATATGCCAATGACAAACTCAAATGCCAATTTTTTGCCCAACTACGAGTTCCTCGGCTGTGTGGGTTTCTCTTGTTGAGTTTGGAAAAAGTAACTTTCTCCGGTACTCTTTTTCTGGGAACACCCTGTAGTAACACCTACAAAACTCGTAATGAGATTCGGCCAGATGAGATTCGGCGATTTGCAACAAATTCCCGTTCGGCCAAATGAGATTCGGCGAACAGGAACCGAATACAGATCGGTTCTGAAGTCCCTCCCGGAATTTGATGAATTTTTGCCTTCAAAAAAAAATAATCGCCCTCACATTTTCAACAATATCAATGTTTCAACAATGTCGCACGCGAAACCAGCGAAACGCAAAAAAAACCCTTAGCATAAAGGATTTTTCGCGTTTTGGGGGTATCGCTCACAAAATTTTTATAACATTATTGAATTTATTGTTGAAAGTAAGAGCTCATTCACAAACTAGCGTTTGCGGAAAAGGGACTTTTTGGGACCCACCCAGCCTAAGTTTCCTATTTTAACCAACCCTAATACACGTAAAGTTAGATAAACCCCCCACGATCCACCCACCCTCTGCAAACGTTAGTTTGTCAAGGCCCCTTAAGGAGGTGCTAAGGTTTTTCTTGGCGGCAACCAAGCAGCCAAATTTTTGGGAAGGGATTCTGAAACGATTTGTAGTATTGACTAAAAAATCTTAGACGGTGATTGTTAACTGGGTTACTAAAGCGAAATAGTTCTAAAAATAGCCATTCTGTACCGAATTCTTTAGAAGTTGCAGAATACAAAAAAGTAGAGAAAAGCCTTACTTGAAGTAGTGAAAGATGAAAAGTGAAACAGCAAGACAGAGAAAGGAGAGAATAGACCCGATGAACAGGATATAGCGAACAGCATCCACCACCACAGCATTTTTAGATCCAGTCTCCTGTGTAACACAAAAGAAGAAGGGAATTAGTAATAGAACGTGAGTCATTAGCGGTGCATCACAGAATTTGGAAACCTTATTCCACTCCTTTTTTAAAAAAAAAAAAAAAAACGACAGCTAAATGTTGTCATACTCTGACTCTTCTAAACATGATTCTATCCTATCATTTACCTCAGATTTGAATCTGCCTTCAAAAAGCTGAAGCGCTTATGCTAATTAAAACTTCTAAAGAAATTCCCGTCACTGGAAATTCTCATCCGCCTGTTGCTGTGTATTTCCATAACTACTTCTTCTAATTAGCCTCCTAGCGCAGTATAACCTGAGTTACCAAAAACCAAGTTCGTGATCCCTGAGGTTTTTTCAGTCAACCTCAACTCACAAAAGGGCACGAAGAGAGAAAGCCTCCTACTTTTTATGCTTTTTTTTCTTTTCCTGTGGGATCGCCACAACTCACCTGTACTTGACAGTAACCTTCCTGCGGGTGAAATATGAATAGGAAATAGTAGCTTGAAACGGATTCCTGTTCAGGATTCTTGAAAGTGATATTGCAGAACCAGTGTTTTGGCGAATAAGCAAAATATTCGTGTTGAGAATATTTACAAAGCGGTAGGGGAAAATGATATGAGACTTGAAGGCATAAAGCAAAATCTAAAGAATTTCTAATGGGGAATGACGAAATGGTGTTGTGAAAATAAGTTGCTGTGAAAATAATATATGTCGACAGAAGGGATAGCTTGAAAACAATTTCTGTTGCTGCTGAAATTTTATATCCCTTTATATGTCTGCAATGGCGTTCATGGATTGATTTTTTTTTGCTCAATCCATCGAAATAAATTTTTTTTCTTAGAAGCAATTGCAATTAAGATTCCCATGAGTAATAAAAACTTGATTACCTGAATAGGATTAATTAATGAGAATCTCCAAAGTTGAATGAGAAAGTTTCAGGTCTACTTTTACTTTGCTACTACTTGACGTGGAAGATTGCTTATAAAATTCGTTTTCCTGCGTTTCCTTTATGAGTAATGGGAATGCAAAGTAGAATAATTAACTTGTGAAGTTAATTTTTTCATCAAATCCAACTAATTTTTTGTTCCTATTCCTGATTTCAACACAAATAAGCCAAATTCATGTTGCGAGCTAAGATTTTGAAGCATATATTCTGAATGAGTGGTAACATGAAAATGGCGACTGGATTGTGTGAACATGCTCAGTATTCAAAGCATAAAAATTTAGTCAGTTGCAAGATGAGGGAGGGCGTAGAGAGTGAGGGAGTCGGTATCAGAAAATCCTGGATAGTATTGTTATACTTCTGTTTAACATGTTTCACTAGAAGGTATAGGCATTATTTACATTGTACTTTGCACGGTATACAACAAAATCCTTTTAAACAGGAAAATTTATGGAAATGATTTGATTAGAGGGATCTCGCGGGGATTTATTTAATGCCATGAGATCTGATGTGGTCTCTTGAAAAAACGAGTGTCCTGGGGAATGAACAGAATTTAATGTCTTTGATATTTTAAAAGTACAGAAGAAATAATCAGGTAAAGCTGGCAGCAATTTCCTGTTTTTTAAATTTTGAAGTTATTTTTAATAAAATTAATATTTCTCTTTACTGCGAATGGAGGCTCCGAAATTTGAATGCGTTTGCCAGGATGATGACAGTTTTTTCTGTTTGACAATAATTTTTTAACAGCAACCTGTTCTTCAATTAAGCTTAGCAAGACCAATTTCAGGCTTTGACGAATTTACACAATTTTAAGTTTTAGGTTTAGAAAGCAAATTAAGTACTAGACGCAGGAATTGAACTTGCAACATGACCCCGTGGGGCAATTTGGCTAATGCTATTTTTAAACAAATCATTTCCAGGAAATTAAATTATAAATCTCATAACAAAGACTAGTCTGACAGGTCAAAGATGAATTCATTATTTCCATAAGCGGATTTTTTGAATATAGTACATTAAGCTAGGACAAAAATAGGATAATATCCTGAGGAAAGATACTTGTCTTCTTTCATATGAGCCATAGCAAAACCTGTTTTGTATTTCTAAAACCTAATGGAAAGGAAAATAACTTTCTCCTCGACTGTAGGAAAACAAAGAGAATTGTTATTTTTCTTGATGTAAATTTCCCGCGTCACCTGTCCTAATTTTCTCCTCTCACTCTCCCAATTTGTTATTCTCATCTTTCCTTCATCTTCATACTCATGTTTTTTAATTCTCTTTTTTTAGGCTCCGAACAGAATAGCAGACAATGACAAATTATTTCCCATTCCGGTTTTCTCTTTCACTCGATCCTTTTCCAAAGGAAAAGTTTCTGGTGACACTTCTCACAGAGTAAGCGACAGTGACAGAAAAAAGTGAGAAGCTTTTTCACTTAATCGAGCCCTATGGTTTGTCAGAATCTGAGGTGTGGTTTCCAGTTTCAAAAACTAGAAAAGAGAGTTCCAATTAATTATTTACTCTTATCAAATTTCATGCCCAGGTATTCCCATTTCGACTTGCATGAATACGTTATGAGCTGGATGAGTTTTCTCCAACCTGAGTCTTCACCTAGCTCAAGGCTGCTTTTCAGATGAAAGCAAAATATTGCTTTCTACGAAGACTTTCACCTGAGGAAACTTAAAATGAAATGGAACTTGTTAGTTCGAGGTTATTAGAATGAAAGTGAGATAATGTTAGAAAACAAAAAAAATTCGCAAGTTTCGGTGACTTTACAAACTCTTTCTGTAATGCTCAAAATCAGTTCTTCAAAAACAGTTAAATACAATTTTTGTATGTAAGAGCTAATTTGTTTGCTAGAACCTATGTATTTTATGACAACTTTTTTCTACATTGCATCTCATACGAAAGTCATAGAATTTTAAAAATTAAGAGGTTAAAAATTCCTTGAAAAATGATTGATAATTCCTATGTTCCTTAGGACCCTAAAACCCGTTTTACTTTTTAATGTCCAATTTTAATTTAGCCGTCAGTAATTGTATTTTAAGTATTATTATACTTAATTCAGTCGGTCTCCCAGCCCACACGTCCATTTTCCATTAGCATTAGTTTAGCTTTACCTGCGTTCAGATACTGTCTTCGTCTTCTTTTTTCTATTTATCGGCAGGTGCCTGCATTTGTATTTTCAACGAGGTCCGCACCCTATTATATAATTAGCTCCCGTGATTGGAGCTAGACCTGTGAGTGGGCCCGTGGACAGTGATTGTCCAGAGAGTCTCTGTATTAGTTAGTTTCCCCAATTTCCTTTCTGAGGTCAGTGGCTGAGATCAAGCCGAGAGTTTTCCCACCCCCATTTCATTTTACGGGTTCTCGCCCTGAATTGACCGGTTTTATATGCAGCTTATAATTACTGCAATTATAATTGGAGTTTAAGTATTATTTTACCTAACTCCGTCGGATAGGTATAGCAGCATTTCAATTTGAAAAAAGGTGTTTGTAAAAACGGCCAATTTGCGTAATCCAACTGAATTAAGTACAATAATACTTAAAATGCAATTACTGACGGGTTAAATTAAAATTTGGACATTAAAAATAAAACTAAGCTGAAATTAAAAAATTGGCAGGTTTCAGGATAGTAGATTTTGGGTATTAGCAGGTTGTAGATATAATCCCTAAGAACAGGTTTTGTGACCGTGTTTGTGACAGTTTTTGCAAAAGCTGGGCAAACAAGGGCAAGGTGTGCAACGGGTAAAATGGGAATTGGACATTGCAAAAATTCTTGTAAAAATTCTTGTCAAAAACTCATGTGTTTTACATATGTTAATTCTATGAAAATTTTTAAAATGGCGAAAAAGCCAAAATCTCTTCATAAAGTAATAGTGTTATTTTACTAATTTTGTTTCTTTGTTATTTTTCAATAGATATGTGCAGTTCATACTTACAAAATGAAGTTTGAGCGAATTGCCTTAGGGCTAAAATGAAACAAGCTCTTACTTAACATTGTAAAGTAAAATTAGATCGTGCCTGAGCGAATCCATGGAATTTTGAAGAAGAAGAGGTGCGACAGGACTGGAAATTGATGTGGTGGTATTAGAATTTAATCACACCTTAGCAGTGCTCAAGAGAAAGTGAGATAGTGTAATTCCCTAATTCCTTCATTGTCCCTAATCCCCATGGTCCTCATGATCCTGTAATTCGTATTCCGCATTACACCCTAGTGATTAAAAATCCTCATTCAACAAAAAGCCTTTCAATTTATTCCTTCTTCCTTACGACTTTCACTTTTGAAGGAGAAAGTATCGGGGAATGGGATAATGTAATGAAGGTTCCTCATTTCCTACACGCTTGTTGAATTAATAACAATGGAAAGGTAAATTTACATTAGGGATTATATTGCTACGCTTTACTTTCTCCACCAAAGTTTCTCTGTGGGTAGGAAGAAGGGAAATTGATAAATTGAAAGAAATCAGATTCTAATCTCAGGGATATGTTCCAAAGAAAGTTTTACCAAGTCCGTCTTTTGTCACTCAAAATCAAGGAGAAAATCAAGGGAATCCTCCTTCACTCTCTTCTTTCCAGAATATCAAAAAAGTTTGGAGAGAATAAGGAACTTTTAAGTTTTCTGTAGGACAAAGAAGACTCAGTGAAAATATGGTGGAAAAGTCACAATTCGTCGAAATGTGAAAAGAAAATAATTGCATCAGTCAACTCTACTCTTTTTTGTAGAAAATAAAATTGAAAGGGAAGTAGCAGAAAAATCTACTGCTAATCAACTTTACTTATTGAACAGAGGTCTTGTTAGTTTTAACATAAATCCGTGTAACTGAAAACTAAATATTTTATAAACCACCTCCAAATGATTCATTTATTTTCAGATTTCTTCTTATAAGCGTCAAGTGCAAAGAAATAGAAACCGGAAGGAAACATTGGAACTAGATTTTTCAATGTAAAATTAAATCTTAGTCATTCAAAAAATTTTCATTAGGAGAAAGCTACAATTTTATTTTAAAATTGTCGAATTAAAAAGGAACCAACTTCTCAGTGACAATTTCATATAGACGTCAAAAACGTCATTTGTCTCGAAGGATAGCAAACTGCTTTTAGTTTTTATATGAATTCGAATTAAGACTTTTCAAAGTAGCGGGTGTTTGGAATGAATGACTTGCTTATGCTGCTTAGTTCACTTTATGTAAGGGTTGATGTTTTTGGAAATCAAGTTTAGCTGCTTCTGAAGCACAAATGAGTGAGTGACAACTTCAGTTTCAAAAAAATAAAGTTGAGAGGATTGCCGTAATAATAGGATTTGATAGGTAAGCCTGGAATTAATTTGAAAGGGATTTTGCACGTCAGGATTTCCTACCTGGGGATGATAAATTCATTCAGGAAATTCATCTATCTTCCCTCGCATTTTTGAAACAGATTATTTTTAGACTTACGTGAAGAATAGCCTCAGTGTCATCAAGACTATCCAAGCACTCTGTGTAATTTGTCCAATTTCCCCAGAGCCAGGTTCCATTTTCAGCACATATCCTCACAGCATTTCCTATGCAAAATTCACATTTTTAGAACGTAGCGCATGATGCCTCAGATTCAAATAGATTTTTTTAAACTTACTTTTCTAAAAAAAGCTCTAAGGTTTCCAAAAAAAAAATAGGATTTTTAAATCCAAATTGTCTACACACTCATCAACCCTAATTCGTCCATACAAGGTAATTTCCAAAAAAAAAAGCGGTAAAAAAGAGCTGAGCAAATAGCGGTAATGCGATCAAGCTTGTTAAATATAAATTTAAGTTGGAAATTTGACATAAGAGCAGGGCTTAAGAATGGTTTCTTAGGATTTTTTACACTTAAAGCCAAATGAAATGTAAAGAATCCATAAGGAGAATTGAGGTTCTAAATCCTAAGTGCCTTTATCTATTTGAATTCTGGAGAGAGTTCAATAAATGTAATGCCTTCCTATTTCTAAGGAATGGGGAGAGAAGAGCGGAAGCTGTGTGGGATTAATCGAATTGAAAGTGAAGTCTTTATCTCTTTTAACTTTCTCCTTACTTTCACTCCTTTGGAGTAGAAACTTCCTTTGCCGCAGTCAGATTACGTTTCATGGCTGAGTTGACATTTGGATTTGGCTAATTGGACTTGGAGGTAATTATGCTGTGTAATGCAGTAGAAGGAATTTACCTGTGATGAGATGGACTTGAGCTGAGTCGAATTCAGGAGAGGATCCCATGACCTCAGCACAAGAACGAGTGACCCTAACCCCAGGTGGGGTAAATGGCCAGCAGTAAAATGAGTCCCAAATGGCATTACAGTATCCCACTCCTTCTGCACCTATTTCATACTTACAAACTGTTACAGTGTAAGAAGCAAATAGCTGTATTCACGCATGCGTATGTCGACTTCTTTGTCGTGGTGGCAAGATGACGGGATTTCCGTCTGTTTCTGCAGCAAAGCTCTCTCAATCTTCACTTCGTTATCTTTGCTACTAGTAGTACCAGGATCTGGAGCAACGGAGTACCCTTCCGCATCCCGGTTGCGAGAAAGTGTCACGCATTGGGCGTTTCGCCCAAATTTGCAAATGCCAAAGCAAAGACAATTTTTTTTTTTGCCCAACTACGAATTTGAAATATGTCTAGGTTTTTCCAGTTAAGACGTAACTCCTCCCGGTGGTACTCTTTAGTGACCATTATTTCCCATTACTTTGAAGTGTTGTGTAGTCATAGTCAACAAAAATAATCCATTTCAATTTACAGGTAAAAGATGGATCAGCGTTGAATAACGTAATCGACCGAGCGGGAGGGGGTATCAAAATTTGCCAAAAATTAATATTAGATCTTGCGGGAGAAAATAGTTAGAAAAGATGAGTGAATCCTGAAATTTTCTGTTAATAATTAAATAATGATCACTTTAAGCAAAATGGAATTTGTAGTTTCGCCAAACTGCACTGCAGATGCAGTTTTACGGAGGATGAAAACGTGTTTGAAGTAATTTAGAATGCAGTTTACCAGCTAATCTTGCTATAAAAAAGTGTTTCAACGCAAAGCTTTGAAAGTCATCTCAATCAATTGTTGCATCCTCTGAGCTTTCCAAACAAAATTCTGTTTGAAATCTAGTATATGATCTTCCCTCAGTCGAATGAACTTAATTGCAAGTCACTACGGAAGTCAGATGGAAGTAAGCTCCAGACCTTTCTGTTGCATCCATCAATGTAGCTTAAGCAAGATCTTCAAAGAGTTTAAAAAAATCCTTGTTCTATTGTAGTAGTCGAAAAAGCAGTGAGGTAAAAATTTAATTATTGCAAGACTTTCAAACTCCTTAACTTTATAAAACAAGTTAGTTTCATGTACACGTTAACAAAATTCTAAACTTGTTGGACTGAAAAGTTGATGCTGCCGAACTAATTGCAGTTTTGTGGTCTCCACCAAGAATTTCTGCGGGCGGTCAAGATAGAAGAAAACTTATAATTTTTCAACTTTCGTTTCCGCTTCGCTTTTCCTAGAGATGCAAAAAAAAATCACTTTCACTGGTCCAGTAATCTAATATGCAAGGTTTATTTCCAAGTGTGGGTTTCAGGTTTCCTTTAAGCGTGGAGAGTGTTGCAGTTGAAAGTTATGTTATAAATTACGACCGAGGCATGCAATATTCCGATTTAAAGTTCACGCTATAGATGATCATCCTAAAGATGTCGTGATTCTATTCACCACACAAAAAACATGTAGCTTCATCAAAAATTATGAGAAAAACATGAGAAAAAGAGTGCCAGCTTCAGATATTACACTTTCATTTTATTACCATTCTCACACATTTTTTCAATTTTGTTTGCTAATTTAATTTTCACCTGACCAGCCCTGGCTGTGCTTTTTTTCTCTTGTTAAGCATCAATTTAACTGAAATTAATTAAGTATGAAGCATGTAGTAAATTTAATAGCAATTAATTACTTTTATCCGAAAATATTTAAGTTCCCGACCGAAAATAAGTGACACGATTATGCACAATATGTATAGTCTGCAGTTTCTTGGGACAAACCCCATCGTTACTCAGAGTTACGCGGTACTTCTGCAAAATACCGAATCCGTATAACTCATAACATTTCTGCGAAGTTTTTATTCGATTAGCTGCACAGAACTGCGTGCTACACTGCAAAAATCTGCATTTACACTTCTGAAGGCAACGGATCCAGAAAAATGTCAATGAGAAAATATTTCCCTGTCCTTGCTAAAATGATTAAGCGTAATAATTTTTGCCGCGAGTCTGTCACAATTAGAAAGACTTTATGCGGAATTGTTCTAGTCAGGTTACGCGTTTCTCTTCCTAAAATTCTACACTTTTAGTAATTAAAAATAGTACGCAATAGTAATTAAAAATTGCAAGTCTCCTTGGGTGTAAAATCTCCTTGGGGGATGTTTGCAAGGTTCTGGGAATTACGGTATAGCGTGAAATAATTTTTGCAACTTGAAATGAATGAAATCAAAAACTCTTGTATTTTCTTACCATTAGGATTCTTTGCTTGCTCACTTTGAAATTTCTCCCAACTGGTTAGAAGACATTGAACGCCGAGTGGATCCTCATTTTCTTTGTTTCGATTTAAATTTGTAGAATTCTGAAAGTCCTCAATCGGATCCATGGTAAATATTTATAAGAAGCTGAGAACTACATAAGTAAAATATTTTCCATATTTTTCCTTATAGAAGCGTAACTATGGAAAGTGAAATTCAATATATTTTCAAGTGAAAAACGTCCATAAACTCAAAATTTCCTTCCGACTCTTGTCCAGCCACTTATTCTTGTAAAGTACGGTTGAAGAAGGAGATGAAATTCCGGAGATGAGTCCTCTCTAAGAGGACGCGATGGAATGAATTTGAGGAGAGAAGGGAGAGTGGAAAATCACTTTCTTCTATTTTCTCACTTTAACTTTCCCTTTACGCAGCCGACAGAGATGGAAACACTTTTTGCCGTCTGTCCTCATTATTTCTTTCCTTAACTTTTCTTTTTAAAGCAAAAGAAAGATCTTTATTGTCCCTTTTTCCTTTTTATCATGCAAATTATTATGGTTGGGGGAAATTGGAGAAGAATAATTAGCAATGTCAGTTGGAATTTTCAATTCATGAAAGGAAAGAGAAGGAACGACCTTGTTTTTCAAACTTATCTTTTTTCACTTCCATAAATAGAATTCATAATTATAATATGAGTTCCGTGAAACTGCACTTAACACTTTCTGTCCATTCTAGTTCTTTTGGAGGGAGCGTCATATGTAAATGAGGGAATAACCAGCGGCGGCTTAACACCCCACCGGGCCCTGGGCAACAATTTGACTAAAAATTAATAGCTTTCTAACTTATTCAAAGCAAATGTTCTGGCGTTCCACTGAGCAAACGCGGTTAGAATTGGTTCGAAATCTAAACTAGAGGAAACATCAGTTTCAATGGAAATCTGAGCCAAGTCAGTAAGTCGCTCTTCTGTCATGGTTGACGTAATGTATGTCTTGATGAGCTTAAGTTTTGAGAAATTCCTTTCGCCTGAGGCCACGGTGACTGGTATGGTTGGGAGTATTTGATGCGCAATTACGCTGTTGACGTGGCATTCTTCATATCTGATATCTGTTGCTACAGACATACTGAAGAGTCTCTGTGGCGGTCAAAGGTTTGGGAAGTTATTGCGACAAAAATTGTAGTTCATCGCAAAGCTCAGCGGCGTTGATGTCAGAAATTAGGTTCCAGTCTTCGTTTAAAGTTTTACTTGCTAAAGCAGCTTGAAGATCCGAGCAACTTTTCCGAAGCTCAGGTTTTGGAACCAACGCCAGCGCTTTGACATTGCAGCTAAAACCAGAAATGGCATTGTGCTTGCTCAATTGCTCGAGCCGTTCTCTCATTGAACTCAATGCTGTATAGACAGTAATCAGAAAAAAATTCGGTCCGGAATTTCGTCTGTGGGTTCATCCGGAGACTCGTAATCGAAAGATCTCTTCTTACATCTTGACCTCTTTTGGCCTACTTTATCAAATTTGGGTTCGATTTCCAACGTTTCCGTTTCCATTTTTTGGAAACGGCAGCTTATCGTTTCCGTTTCCACCTGGAAACGAAACGAGACCTCTAATGGTAACGAAACGAAGCGAAATAAAACGATAAGGTTTCCATACCATAAAAGTTCCTAAGGTTAAGTCAATAATACGGACACTAATATTTTTTATGGATGATCAAGTATATTTTCAGAGTCATGTTTATCCTAATCCTCCCTTAACTATGGTATATCTCCATTAAAACTTTTGCCCAACGCTTCTGTTTTCCTTATCGTTCCGTTTCGTTGCGTTTCGTTTCGTTTCATTTCCGTTTCCACTTTCAAATTTTTGTTTCGTTTTCATTTCCATGCGGAAACGAACCGAAACGAAAAGGCGAAACGATAACGAAACAGAACGAGACGATAACGAAACAAAATGAAACGGGAAACGTTAAGAATAGTCAAAGAAAGTAATGAATAACTAGCGAAAAAATGTTGCAAAATATAGTTAACGATTGTACTTATACGAGCCATTTATAGAAGATAGCAGATTCTTTGCAAGCAGGACTGAATTATTTATGTAAAATTGTGATCAGTTTAGAATTTCCATTCGGTTTTTTCTATTTACTCGTATAACAATGCAAATTTAGATCACCTTACCGTTTTGCTTTGTATCGCTGTAATGGTTTTTTTCGTTTTGCTGCAACGCCAAACGAAACGGTAACATTCGTTGGTAAAAACTGATAAACGATAACGAAAAGAAAATTCGTTCCGACTGGGTTTTGATAACGGAACTTTAGCATCACTAGGAATGATTAGTCTAACCTCGAGTGATATAATTTTTTGGAGTTCAATGTCTACACCATTGCCGGATTTTAACGAGTTTTCTGAATTCAGCCACTGCAAAATGCATTTCCTTGTGATTCTTCTATCTTTCATGTTCATAAAGGTAGTGCTGTTAACGGTTCGATTTAAAAACCGAACCGAAATTTCCGTTTCGGTTCGGTTTCGGTTTAATTATTTTCAAACCGAATGTTTTCGGTTTGGTTTCGGTTTGATCAATAACCGAACCGATAACTCAATGCAACCGAACCGATAACTCAATGCAACCGAACCGAACCGAACCGAACCAATAAACCGATAAGCTTTAAATTTACTCATGAGCAAAACAAAAATGCGCGTAAATGAGTTTTTGAAGAGGTCGGTGTGGGTAGGAGGCTTGCAGAAAACGGAAATTTTTTGTAAAATCCTTTTCTTTCTTAAAAAAGTACATAAAATTTAGGTGTTTGTTAGTAATAAATCTATTGGGAGAAAATGGACGTCTCATATTTTTTTTGCGAAGGCAGTTTTCGGTTATCGGTTTGGTTTGGTTCGGTTTCGGTTCGGTTTCGGTTCAGTTCGGTTTCGGTTTAGAATTTTTATTTTCTGTTCAGTTTCGGTTTAGAATTTTTATTTTCTGTTCAGTTTCGGTTTAGAATTTTTATTTTCTGTTCAGTTTCGGTTCGGTTTGGCCAATAACCGAACCAAACCGAACCGTTAACAGCACTATATAAAGGTGCTGATGGGCGTGTTTCCAATCCGACCTCCAAACAATTTGCAACAAAAGCAGAAGACTGCATTCTTTTATTCTGATTAAACTAGCCAGCGTCTTCTCGTCGGCTCACCATTCGGTTTCTTGGCGTAGAAAAGGGACGTTTCTGCACGTTCTCTGTAAACAATTTTTGAGGCAATTCAGGAGGGCCTTCGTCCTCGGCTTTCTTCTTACGCTTAGCAGCTCCGGATTTATGTACATATCCGGGCCCTATTTCAGGGGGGACGGAACTCATTACTGATAAATTTCGAGCACAATTATAAGAGGAATGTTTTACTGCAAGAATTCCAATCATTTAAAACCCAAACTTGTTTGTAAACCGCGCGACAGGAGAGAAGCAAGGGAATGCACAGCTTTCAAAATCGAAATGCTAAACAATAATGAAAATAATTTCAAGGTTTGATGTTTGAATAGATGTAAATACACGTGCCGGGCCCAGAAGCCCTCCGGGCCCTGGGCAAGGGCCCCTCTTGCCCCTGCCTAAAGCCGCCGCTGGGAATAACCTTTATGATTCGCTTGTTCGAGGGCGAATGACAAGTAGATGTGACCAAGCACACTGAAAACTAAACTTTGAAAATTGTTTTTAGTACTATTCTTTAAAACCATTAGTATGAGTAAATCCAAAAATTAAGGAGATAGATACAAGCTAGTGTTTTCCAAATTTCTGAGCGTTGCAAAGATCTTGAGAAAATTCCTGCAATGGTAGAAATGATGAATGGTAATCGTTGTAACAAATAGCAAGTAAGGGAGGTCACACAGGCTGGATTAGGATGACGACGACAATGCTGCCTTCTATAGTGCCCCATGCTGCCTCAGTAGTACCAGGCTTTTTAGTGCTTCCGTAACGCTTCTTTATTGCCTCCGAATCTCCTCTTCCTTCCGTAAAGCTTCTGTAGTACTTTCGGAACACCTCTTTACTGCCTCATTAACGCCTCTAAAACAGCTCTATAGTGCCTTCGAAACTTCTCCGTTGTAGTTCGGTAAAACTCCTGTACTACTTTCAGATCGCCTCTTAGTGCCTCCGCAGTGCCTCAATTCCTACACTCTTATCAGGATTCACGGTTGGGTTGTATTAAGTGGTGTGTCATGTTAATTTGTATGCTTCATCCCAATACTGCATCACAACATACACGAAATATCTCTTACTTCATCCCAAATCCCATTCTGCTGCATTCTAGCTGTCCACCATGCTTCATCCCACGCAAAATTCCTACATGCTTCATCCTACAATGATTTGTCGAATATTTTACATGTGGCTGGGATGAAACTAAGAATTTTGATTGGGATGAAGCATGGAGGATATTTAGACCGGGATGAAGCATGGGGGACATTTCAGCTGGGATGAAGCAGGATTATGTATTTTAGCTGGGATGAAATAGGATATATATTTCAGCTGGGATGAAATAGGATATGTATTTCAGCTGGGATGAAGCAGGGCTAGAATGAGTAAGCTGGGATACAACATTGGGATGAAGCGTACAACGCACTACTTACCACAATCCAACCTGTAAACTTCATCAAAAGGTAACATAAGTGGCAGCAAAAAAGATTCCTAAGCATTATTTCCGCTAAGTAAGAAATTGGTGAGTAGTGCCTCCTTATGTTATGAGGAGATTGTATGGAGAGGCACTATGGGGAGGCACTACTAGAATGTTATAGGCAGTATTGGAGGTAGAATGAGTAAGAGGGACTAATGGAATCCAATCTGAACTCCGGATTAATGCCTCCTTATGGATATAATCCTTCTGTGTCAATTGAGGCCTTAACTTGGAGGCTCTAAGGGAGCACTACAAAGGCAGTTCGGTGGCAGCATAGGAGGCTCTAAAGAGGCCGGCTGAACCGGCAATGTTTCCCAGGCGAAGAGCCAGCAGTTCAAATCCACAATTGTTTTGTAAATGAAAAATTACATGAGAGCGGGAGGGGGAGGGTCAAAGACGTAGTCTTTGAGTTAAATAATCATTAATTATAATATTGTTATGAAATCGAGCTGAATATCGAGTGCATTTTTTCCGAACTTTCCCCAGTACCTTTTCGTTTAAAATCGAATGTGAACCGAAACAACTAGGAGAAGAAATGTAGCAAGTAGCACATTTGCGAAAGGTGTGAATTATCAGTGGCATTAGCTAAGATGCTGAGAAAAGTTCCCGCTAAGAATCGCCTTCATCAAATTTCCAAAATTCTCGTCTTTACCAAAAAATATGATTCACGGCCTAACACAGAATAAAAAAGTGCATTGACTTTTAATATATTTGTCTGATTTCACAGAGTCAGAAAATTATACCAGGAAGCCTGCCATGAACTCATTATAGTACCTTTATTATTTGTTTTGGCTTAATTCACTTGGATTTACTTTCTCTCTTCCAAACTTCAGAAACAATTAAGCTGTTTGTTTAAGAAAGTAAGGATACACTCTTAGTTTAGGTGAAATTCATTCCTGGAATCCATTTGCTGCGGGTAACCAAAACATTCAGCCCAATTATTTAGACTACAAGCTATACACGCGCAAGCCATTTTTCATTGGAGAAAAATGATGAAGAACAGAGCTGCTCCTTCTTAGGGTTCTAACCTTCCGTGCTTAAATTCTATTGAGGTGCTCACGGATTATCAAAACTTTATTTTTGCTAAAATGATGCAATTACTTGAAAATTCTAACACAACAAAGTGATTAAGGACTTTCCGAAACTTTATTCTATATACATTCAGAAAGTTGATTTTCATGCTTGCATTAATGGAAGGGAGTGGGGGGAGTTGTGGGAATGATGAATGACAAATGACGGAAAGTGAAACTGAGTCCTCATTAAGCAAAGTTTACTTTCAGTAATCCAGATCCACGAAGACAGGAGAGCACGGGTGTCTTTCGGAGAAAGGGAGATAGGAAAACCCAAAGTCCACTCAGTTTCAGTTGCCTTCATTGGTCAACTACGGCTAAAAACAAGTAATAATGCCGAAACTACAATTCAATTAACTTGTCACCCAAACTCTCAAAATTTAATTATCAATTATAATTAGAGGGATAGCGTTGCCAACGTTTAGTTTGGTAGAAACAAAAGTTTCGTTCATTTTGTTTTCAGAGGGATAGAAGATATCGTTTCGTTTCGGTTTCCAGTTTGAAACGATAAAAGAAATGTGAAATGGTAACGTAACGAAACGACAGACAATTCAAAAAAAAATGATTGTAAAATTTACTTAAGAGTCATTACTATTCCAGGCAATTGCTCTCGGTTCCCGTTGGGGTGGGTTATAGCTCCAATAGCATAAGTTCCGGATTTTGTAGAGATCAGATCCCACGTTGGAAGAAATATTTTCTTGTGAGAGGCATGGACCGAAATACCGGAATGCCGGAATAGGGAGGAATAGGAAGAGAAATTAAATTATTTTTTATCTCCTCTTTATTCCTCTCACCGGAAAATATTTCTTTCCCATCTGAGATCTCATCTTTGAAAAATCCGGAACTTACTTTTGCTAATTGGAGCTATAACGCACCGCACTGAGAACCGAGGGAAATTGCTTGTGCGAAGGGAAGGATTTCAGAGATGCATGTCAGTGCTTGCTTATAGACCGTTTTAATGTTTCTCATAGTTGTAGTTGTGCTGCATTTTCGCTATGTCAAGCACATTAGTTTTCGTTACGTTTCGTTTTCAGATAATAGCGTTTCGTTCCGTTTGCTGCGTAAACTAAACGAAAAATTGGAAGGACTACTAAGGAGTGAGTAATAACCGTAATAACTTAACAACTTCCCAGCATGTACTTGCAGTAGTCTACTGATTTGAAGAAGAGTACAAATTTTTAAAAACCGTTTGCAAATTCACTCCCATACAAACGGAGGCAATCAACAAACTTTCATTTTTCAAGAAGCAGCGACGAGAAAGAGGGTTTAGGGTAATTTTTTCAATCAACCATAAATTTGAAAGATTTGAAAGGTTTTTTCCAATGTGTGTAGGCTTCATTTATTTAATTTTTAAAGATCAAACGTTTGTGATTACGAATCAAGGGTTTGGACTAAAAGGAAATGCATTAATTCTAGGATGAAAGATGTTTCTAGACGATTGGCTTTTAAGGTTAAAGGTCAATTAATATTTCTACGTACACTATAAAACGCATTAGCAGATCATTCTGGTCTCATAGAAAGTAGCATCTTGGAAAACCTTTGAAGTATCTTCCTGGAACTAGTTCCTTATCTCACTACTCCATTTTCCCGCAGATTCCATCTGATGTAATTACACTCATTGGTTTGGAATAAGGTGTAATGAGAATTTTGTTCTGCTTCAAGATTTTATTTCGCCTGAGAAATAATCCGCAGGTTATTTGTACTCCCGCTTATTCGATTTACTTCAAACAAGAAATCCATTTTCAAATCAAATCACTTTCATGTTTTCCAAACATTCATAATTTAAATATTGAGGTTCTTTCTCCTAGAAACTGATAGTTTTTTGTTTGACTGGATTGATTTTCGGAACGAATGGAATCCTTTTTACGCCTCTAGTATTTCCAACATTTGAAATGAAAAGAACAATGGAGACAAAACAAAGGAATTTTGAGAAATGAAAATAAAATGAGACTTTGAGGAATTGATGATAAGAGATGAGTTTTGTTTTTCATTCTGAGTCTAAATTTCTAGATTCGCTTCAAAGCAAAAATTATGTTTGAACATAATAATAATGAAATAGGGGATGTGGTAGCGGTGAAGCAGTATGCATCAAAAAAGCTTTAATAAACAGCAGGGAGCATAAGAAATTCTTCAAGGTAAAAAGTAAAAGAAATGGCGAATTATTTTGCGAGATCCAAAGTTCTAGTGTTATAGGTAAACAATTCGAACCAACATTTACTCGGAAGAAATAAACAAAGAGATGCTGATTAACAAATGGAATCTCCTGAGGACTTTTCTCCGTCTATTATTCTACTTCCAGCATCTGAACTTTTGTAAAACATGGTGGGGTCCTTATTCAAGACTGGTGTCTTTTGTCCTTAAGGAAAGATAATTAAAACTATCTCCTGTATTATAAATTCATCTGTTGAAAATCCTTGGAGATTCTGTGAGGCCTTTATGCTTCTGTACACTGAAATGAGCATAAGACAACGGCTGTGTGTAAACAGAGGGAACGGAAGCTTAAAATTTGGATTAGTGAATCCATTCATAACTGCTTTCACCGACACTCGAGAAATTAATTATGCAGCTTACAATAGAATGCAGGAGAGGACGTTCCAGTGAAGTCTGTCCTCCTGAGTACCCATCCCTCTTCCCTTCCTTTCTTATATCCAGAAGGTCCATTTCTTAACTTGCTATTACTTCAGTTAAGTTTCAATACTTTCTCCTGCTAAGATATGGAAAAAGTAAATTGTGAAAGTTGCATTTTATATTTTTGCAAGTTACCCAAATTCTGGATTTTTTCAAAACTCATAAAACCATTATTGTAACTCGTAAGCATGGCTTTAGCAAGCCTGCAAGTTACCTAAGGTTTTTAGTAAGTGCAAAATATCTAACCTAATTATTACCTAAGGATATTCAAATAAAAATCATTAAGGAAAACTTGTTATTAACGGGGCACATTTATTTAACCAGTAGACTATCAGCAGGAGTGGATTAATCTGGTGAGGCTGAACCATTTGAAATGAAGAACCACTAAAAATTATTTGCTTTACTTAAGAGGGGTTAAGTTTGCTTTCTCCAAATGCTGGACAAACGAAGATTCCCTTCGTTTACTGAAATTGCGACTAATTCTAGGGAAAGAAACCACCGGGGGAAGCAATCAGGTATTCAGTACGCTTTTCTACTCATAGATCGTTTCTAGAAACAGTTAATAAAACAAATGGCTCCATGTTAATGCGCCATATCTTTAAACCAAAAATGGCAGATCTTTTTAACTAGATGGTGTTTCCGGATTAAAGATATGGCGGAAAAAATTCTCTTAAAATACATGCCCAAATGGAAAGTCAATGCCATCTTCAATTCGAAAATTTTTAGATTCTGATTAGTTTTACATTTAAAACAATTAAAGCGAGACAACGAGCAGTTCGTTCACTCTGATTTTTCGTTTTGAAGGGAGGATGGTGGCTATTTATGGACATACGTCATAGTGAAGTTGAATTTTAATTGAATTGTTACAAGCAGTCAGGAATATAAAAGAGAAATTAAAAATAAAATTAGCAGTAATACATAAGTAATCTCTTCGAGTGAAATTTCTAGGAGGGCGATTGAGGTAAATGTGATTAGATCTGTCACTTGGAAGGCAACAATTGAAAACGACGAAGTATGGATGGCTCGAGGTTGATTATTAGGTACAACAAGATGAGTATGAATTTACAGAAAATGTGATTTTAAAAATACGAGGATCCCAATGCAGTAGCTTCTTTGTAAGATGGCGGTGGAGGACCTAATAAAAAAATTTGAAATTCATAATTACCAAAATTTTGGTGAGTGATATGAACTTACTTTCATTATCTCCTCTCTCTACTGACGTGTAGGTAGGCAGGGATGATATGGAATCTGTAATACAGCATTCAAGTTAACGAAAAGTTAGGTACAAATTTTCCTTCAAACTTTGCAAGCAAAAAGAAAAATATGCTAGTCAAAACAGACAACTCGAATTTAAAAAATATTCTGCATTGAGTGTGAAATCAAGAGTTTTGGTTATAATAACTTACGCCGATGGTTCATATCTACGTTCCTAAACGCAGTTGTACCATGGGGGCGGTAGCGAGGTGAAAGGCTTGTGCTTGGACTCGTGAAAGAATTGCTCCTTTGCTGAACCGGTGGTTGTAAGAAGGCAAAATCATCAATGGGAATTGTCCCAATGGTAATGGCCAGGGTTCCTTTGACGTTCTCACAAAACGTAGGCGTCACCAATGTTACCTACAATCACAAAAGAGGTATTATAGAAATTCTGAGTTCAAAAGCTCATATTATTGATATATGGTTGCTGCTGAGGTTGACTCACGCTGAGACTATGTGTGACGCATACACACTGCCCGCGAAGGGTGATGAAAATGTCATCAGGTACACGAAGGACGTAATCCCAACATTGCGTAGTTTTTGCTGGAACTGAAGGCCCAACTACTTTCTCTAAAGTTTCTGCCTTGCTAAATGTCATTGAGGACGGCCCAGTAACTTTCACTTCCTGGAAAGCAAAGAGAAAAATCAGAGTCAATAAATTGTAACTAATTTCTTCCAAAACCTAAACTTCTTCCAATTCCAAGTGGGACCTTATAGGCCTAGTACTGTAAAAGCCCATTTCAAAAAATTTGATAGAAATCTAACATCTAAATATTGAAAAAGCATAAATTCTGCAAGTTTCCTAGCTAAAAAATGCATGTTCAAGAACGCTATAACAAAAGATGGATAATCGAGATTTTGGAAAGGATGATTTGATTCTGGTACTACGTTTTATTTTGTAAATGCTAAAAACACCTGCAAATTGAAAATCATAGCACAGAATAATTTGAGTTTTAAAGTTAAGTTTTCTCAAGTATATCTAACACTCGGAATAGGTGTTAGAAAGGATTGTTCTTGAAAATTATAGCTTCATTATAAAATGAAAAGGTCGTTAATATTATGTTACCACCTTTTGAAGATGAGTTTGAAATGAACGTTTTTCGATTAAGCTTTTTATGCAGGAGTTTTACCTGTGTGAGCTTAACAGTGATTGACGTGATTGGTCGGCTTGAGGAATTATTTACATCGAGAGTGAAATGGATGTGTTCCCCAGGTGTGAATCCTTTCTTGTGTAAATTCAGGGTGAAGCGAATGGGATGTTTATTTCTGACGAAGAGTGAGCTGAGTCCACCAGTGTTGTCCTTAAGTAGGTAAACAGGCCCTTGCAACTCAGGTATCAGATTCAGATCCAACAAAGGATTCACTTTAAAGTGCCCTGGAAATTGAGGTGTATGTACTAGGTACACTTCCTGCCCTGGCGACAGTCGCTGATTATCAAGTTGCGTCTCCACAAAGTATTCCACGGATCCAAATTGATGGGAAAGCGTCTGTGGAAGATTGAGCAATGGGAGCTCAAATTTGAAAGAATACTCACACTCTCTATCATCTACACAAACGAAATGAATACAGAAAATAAACAACTCGTAATTCCCGCTAGTGGGCTAGAAGAACTAGAAAGCCAAATTATAATAACTACCACAAAACTAAAGAGGCGGGAAACTTCAAATTGTGCTGGTACTTTGTCTATAAGGCGTTTTGAAGCTACCTTTCTTTACAAGGAGCTTTTCACTCACCTCTTTCGTTCTGTATCAAAGGAGCGTGACCTTCTAGTACGAGGAAAACCTTGAAATAGGAACGGAAATCATTTCCAAATTTTACCGATTCAACTCCTATGAGTCTGACCCGTAATCCTGCAAAAAAAAAGAATTAAATAAACAATTATATTTCCGTGTACTAAAAAGCTGAAAATATCGAATCTGCTGAAGAAATTGAATCCGTTACTTCACTGTAAAAATAAATTAAGAATGAAAAAATGATTCACTGAAAATCTAAAGCCACCATGCAACTTTGTAGTTGCTTAGTTGAAAATAACCATGCGCAAATAACAGCCAATGGTTTGTGTTTACCTTGTGGTACTCTAGCAAATCTTCGTAGGTAAAATTTTCCTGTGACCTCTTCGCCTGGATAGTATGTCGAATTCTCACGATCAAACTCACAGTCGTAGTAACTGGTGGCAAAGGGTCCAAGGTCCCCTGACATTGCCTGGTACTGTGTCATGCTGACCAAACTTAATAATACTTCTCCTGCTGTTCCTCAATCCTTTCTAAACATCTAGATTTAGAAGTAGAGGGTGGGAGCATTGGCTGCAGTGCAAAAAAAGTATCGATCTTTCTGTAATATGTTTCAAATGCGCAAGAGGGAAGAGAAAGTATGAGTCAAGGGAAATAAGAGTTACGTATGACTAATCTACTTTCACTCCGCATCTAGCTTCCTCCCTCATGCAACAGAGTGCCACTCTCTACAGGTGGTTGTACGTCAACTCTATTCCATCAAATGCTATTAATAGGATCAGACAACGATTATCAAAGGAAATGGCACGGAAGCACAGGATGCCTAAATTAAATGATTTCGATCCCAAATAAAAATTAAAAGTTCTCAATTGACGATTTCTTAAAATTATAATTTATTTAAAATAGCAGAATAATTAATTTTTCATTTTCTCCACACTAGAAAAGCGTTCAATTTTTTATAAAATAAAATTAAGAAGTTGAGTCAAAAAGCCTAGATTGCTCTTCAGAAATTAAAGAGTGTTTGCATCTGAAAAAAGATTTAATTTTCAATTCCATTTTCCAAGCGGAAATTGAGCTTAAGCTGATGAAAAATCTCTCTTTCCATAAAAGTAAAATATGAGCCAGCTTTTGAAAATCAAAGTTTCCTGAAAACTTAGGAATAAGTTTATTCCTTAAATAAATTAAATTAAATAAGTTAAGTGTAAATTATCCGAATACTTTTTAAATTGTAAATTAATTCGAACTTTTGGTTTTACATTCGGGTAACAGTAAAACACTCGATGGCCCAGCTGGAACTTCCAAGCTAATGAATCCTAATGCTGTGGGTGTATTTGTATTTCAACTTTATGCTTTAGCGGCAAGGCAGCTGCTAATGAAGCATGCCTTCGATTTCCTTCCAGAGGACTCGAGGAGGACTGAATTTTTGATTCACAATAAAACAAAAAGTAAATTTACTTTTTGTTTTATTGTGAGTCAAAAATTTTTAACACCGATTTTGACCATGGCGGACCAGCGCAATTTGCCACCTTTGCTTATTAAAGACACCGAGCGTACTAAGGAATTGAAAAAATGACAATTTTGTAGTTAACTGTGTTGTAATAATATTCCAGGAATTAGAATTTAGACTTCGTTTTTTTATTAAGATTTTTATCCTATGTCATGAAACTCGGGTTCCCATGTTTAACAAGTCAAAATGCCAACCGTATGCCTTCGCATTGCTATAATATGTGGCAAGGTATTTTTATTTCATTTCGTCTTATTATCAAAATTCGAGACCTCGTTTATTTTTGGCTCGATTTTTCTAAACCGATAACCGAAACCGATTCTTTTTCGGTTCGGACTTAAACCGAAACGAAACTGAAACGATGAGATCCTCATTTCATTTGAAAATTTGCTTCATTGACCAAGATTTACCAGGGTTGATTTGTTAAAACTCCCACCCACACCCTTCTTCTAATCCAGCTTTAACTCAATGAGTAAAAATTCATTCTTATCGGTTTTGTTTCGTTTTCGGAGTCAAAAATTCGTTTCGGTTTCGTTGCAGAGTGCTCCGTTTCGGCTTCAGTTTCAGTTTAAACGTTTCGTTAACAGCCCTGAACAAAATATACTTGGAAACGAAAAAGAAATCACAGAAACCAAAATAGTGTAATTCTTTTCATTAGTCTAAAAGCTTCCACACCTGCAGGCTTACACATCCTGTTGTAAAAATGGGAATGATGTATAATTAAAACAGCATTTTCATCAATGGTCAATTTCACAACTTACTTTCTCATTTTTCAAAAGTCCTTACGCAAACGGAAAGCCAAAATTTGTTATCATTTTTGTATTTACTGAGATCAAGAAACCAGAAGTTCAGTTATTTTTAGGAGTAAAAAGCAAATGAGTCGATTTCCATTTAATTGCTCCTAATGGATTTTATTTTCTCATGAAATGAAAACGAATCTCTCTCACATCTCCCTTCCTCATCTCATTCCTAAGAAAGCTTTCATTTGGGGAGTGTGCCAAATAGAAAAAAGTCTTTCGGAGAATGAAGGTAAATATAAAAGAAGAGGATAAAAAGAAACAGACTCTCCATCTTTTTTTTGCTAATCCATGGAAGGTTGAGGCAATCAGTTTCACTCACTGTCATGAAATATACCACTGGTCCTATCCGTTCCAAGGAGCGTTAGAAATCCAAATACCCGTGAAAAAGATCTCTTCCTGAGAAAACTCAACCCGCCTGTCCTTCTCCTTCACCTCCACTAAAAAGAAGGAGTTCTCACGGGAAGCGTCACAGTGAAGCTTCAGGTGAGATCAGAGCACAACTAGTGGAAATAGCCAATCTCGCTATTTTTACACCATTTCCAAATTCAAGCTAAATTGACACCATTTAAGTGGAATCCATGAGAAGGAATTTAAAATTGGCAAGTATTCTTATTTATTTATAAAATAGCTAATTAAGGTCACAAAAGTAATGGAGCTTAGAAAATAGCCGGTAGAGCAGTGATATCTCAAAGCTGAAACCATTTTCTTCCAGGGTTGTCCGGCAAATCCCTTTTGAAGAAAAATATACACAACCATTTTTCGAGTCACTGTTTCCAGAAAATATTTCAAGTTCCTTTACCTATATGCAAAATTTGGCTAGCTTTCTCCTAAGAAATTTGAAATTGCTGAAGCAAATTCGGCTTTCAATTGAGCCAGTTTTTTTTAGCAAAAAAAAAATTGACATCGCTGCAAAGAGACGTTTTAGTCAATTAAAAAATTATCAAAGTCAGGTCAAAAAATTGTATAAATGATTTTTGAATACGCTTTTGCACAGTAAAGCGACGCATTCTAAATTCATGGTTTCGTATAAGTAACTAGAGCACTACAGCAATGCCTCTTTTTCTGATCGAAACTTTTCATAAATGTCCTTAAAAATTCTTCAACTTTCCAATTTTTTTATTTCCTTTCACTGTAATGTGAAGTTGAGAAATAACTTTGTGCCGATGTTTGTTTGCAGAACCTGTCCGTCCAGTTTTCTTCAATGAAGATTACTGACATGAGTTACTCCCAAGGGAAGCGTGACGCAGTGAAAGCCTCAGAGCAATTGATCTGCTGTGCTCGAAACAAAGAATCAGACGGCACACAGCTGATGAAAGACTTTGAAGTTCTCAAAACCCTTTCCAAGGGAAGGTACAGTAAAATTCTCCTTGTCAAGAAAATCCATGACCCCTCAGCAGAAAAAATGGTTCTCAAAGCATTCCGTTACGAGGAACTTCACATCCTGGATAATTTCCAGCGAGAGCTGAGCACAAACTACACCCTCAGTCCCCACCCTAACATCGTCACCTCCTTCAACGTCAGTTTCATGTGGGAGGGCTCCCTTATCTTTGCCCAGGAATTTGCTCCTTTCGGCGACCTTCGGAAATACATGAAAAAAACAAAAGGGGCAGGGAATGGTCTCAAAGATGAGTTCTGTATCAAATTAATCATCAAGCAAATTGCTTCAGCCCTTGAATTCATGCATCTCAGTTTCCAAATTGTACATGGGAATATACGACCAGAAAATATCCTCGTTTTTGATCCAAATTTCACTCAAGTAAAGATTTGTGATTTTGGAGGGGCAGAAAACGAAGGGAATCACGTCGTCCGGGGAGATTTTGAAAATCCAGCATTTCTCTCACCTGAATTGTCAGAAATTTTGGCAGGTGAGAAGTATTATGTGAGTATGGCGTCAGATGCCTGGCAGTTGGGGATACTACTTTTCTACTGCGTCCATGGAAGCACACCTTGGCTTACCCCAGATATCACAGATACCAATTACTTACAGTACAGTGATTGGTTGAAGAGAAAATCCCTAAGGATGCCAGAGGCTTTCAAATCTTTCAGCCCACGCCTGTTGAGACTTATGAAGCGACTCCTCGAACCCAAACCCACCAAGAGATACGAAGTGAAAGAAGTATTTAAGTATCTCAAAGATGACTGGCTCCAGAAACAACCCAGCATGAAAATAATCCGCAGAAAATCCTCTGCAGCTCCCTCAATGATGACAGCTGGGGGAAAAGACATGGAGGTGGACAGGGAAAAATTCCAAAGACCCAGATCTGTTTCAGCCTCACCTGCAATCACAATACGTCGAGCTTCGGATGCCTCAACCTCTTTCAGTGGGAATAGTAACGGAGGGTTTGAATTTAATGACGAGGAAGAGGGTAGGGTCAGGTCAAAGCCAGTCAGAGCTAAATCCTTCAAAACTGTCAAATTCGACATTCCATCTGGAAGTTCACCTGAGAGGAAAGGAAGTTTCCAGAGATCATCTAGCTGTGCAAAATAGATGAGGGTGGATTCGGTGAAAATTGTAGGGATTCAAACTTTTTGGCGTTTCGGGATTATAAACAGGCTGAAAAAAATGAGGGATCAAGATGTAAAGACAAACTTAGAGAAATTCGTATATTTTAGTATAGAAATGAAACTAGTATTGTTGAAAGTTCTGATGGGTAGAATTTAGGAGCCTGGAATTCCAATGTAGTGTAGGGAATGTAGTAGTACAGCATGGGGGATGTCTAGCGTTCAAAATTTTATTTTTTATTCATTTTGAATTTTTCTTTCAAACGTCTAGGTTAAAACAAAGTTGTAATAGAGACTAGTAAATTAGAAACGGGTTTTAGAATTCTAGAATCGGAAGCGGATAAAAATGAAAATAAAATCAAGTTGACCAAGAAGTATATTTGTTATGTCTTAAAAGTTTTACGTTTGGAAATCTATTCTCCTTCTTAGTCATAAAGTTCTTAGTCATATGTGGAAGAAGGGAAAAGATATTTTATTTCGGCATTTCGTTTCCAAATTTCCTGCTGAGGCGGTTTTTCTAAAAAATATAGTTTACGTATTCTCAAATTAAAAAGATTTGTAATCCAACCAGATTTGGAGAAAACTCAGTCCGGAGTAGGGGTGGATCGCCCTGTTGGATAATTTTTTTTGGACTGCAGAACTGAGGGAAGGGAACTTGCACCGTGGACTGGTGGACTGACGGTAATATTGAGTAGCCTGCTTCTCGATAGACTAATGGAATGGTGGAATGCGAGATATGATGTTTACAGCTGGACTGAAGGAATAGAAGAATGTGAGGCTAGACTGATGGAGTGTTGGACTGGTCCTGACTATGCATGTCTTTGTATCGTGTGCCAAACCAAAATCGACTGAGGACTGGATCATTTTTTTCTTGGTTTCTAGGACAGAATCGCGGAATATGCAGTTCAGTGATGGAATGATGAATTACACCGGGATGAGTAGAGGGCAATTCCAAAGTGGACTGCTTGAATGGGGAGTGACTGATGCGGAGAGACTGATGGAATATTTGACTGGACATGAAAAATTTTTGTTTGATTTCAACTAATCATGATACATCTAGTTTTCAAAAAGTGCTGCTAACCTGCACTTTCCTAGCCCTACAGCAAAATAAATTAGTGCAAAAAATTTCAAATTCAAGCTGTTCCTTGCAAACTCAAATTGTAAAAAAAAGAACTATTTTAACGAAAAAACTTGATGATATTGGGCAGGTATGTTTATTTTACTTTAACTGTCAACTGCGCAGTGGAGGAGAATCCTCTAATTTTAGAACTTTTCCTAAAAAGACATTCATTAACTCTTTCAGGTTAAGCTTATGTAGAGACCTAAAGTAGCTAAAGTTAACATGAAAGAGAGAACTAATTTTTAGAAACCGAAATTCTGTTTCGCTCTCATTTCTGTTTTTGTACAGAACGTCAAAAGGAAAGTTGAAAAAAATGTAGAAGTGTACAAATCAGCATTAGAAAAATGCGTGGGAGCGATAATCTCTGTTAAGACCCTATGCTGAAACTCTCTATGCAAAACATGTGTTTTTGAAGTTTCTTCATGAATGGAATTTGTTTTTGCCTACGTAGTGGAATGGCTAAATTTTCCTAAAGCTAGAGTCCTTACAGATAATTAAAAAGTGAAGCTTTGAGGAAAAATGACATTAGTAACCTTTGAAGTTTTTAAGCTTTCATTTCTGGTCGAAATGAGAAAATTAATAGAGAAGGGGATCTAGGCTTCTAGCGAAAGTCTGGTTTTGAATTCCTTTGATGCCACAGCATTCAGTAGAAAGTTAAAATGAAGCGTAGGATGCTTGTGGCCGCACATTCCTCTGCTAGAAAATGAATGTTAACTTTCTAATAATCGATATCCAGTACAAAAGGAAATCGAATCAAATTCATCAAATTCTCTACAATAACTTGAATAGATTGCGTCAACACTATCCAGCAAATACGGACTCCTATGAATCTTATGACTCTCTCAGGAAATTTCCTGCTTTTCATTTCTTCGTTGACGCTTGAGTCTATTCTCGTCCAATAATACCCAGCAGATCCTTACCTACCTGAATATAGAAATCCTCAACCCTCCCCACCCCGCCTCTCCATGCCATCCTTCAAAACCAATTTCATCCAACTTCCACCAAATTTCCAAACTCTGGAATTATAATTTAAGGCGAAATCAATAAAATCTCCCTGGAAATTTTTTTTGCGTCTCCATACGCTTACGTCAGAGCGTCTACTTAAATTAGCTCAACTTTCATCTGCAGTAAAAATCTCAAAGTTCTGTAGGAAGCCAAACTAAACAAAATACCTTTTACGACATGTTTTCAAGCTTTTTTGCCTGAGCCAAAGCATACGGCTATTTTCTTACTAGGTTGTGTAACACTAACCTCTACCCTGACGATTTAGACGTAAAAATAATTGAAAAGTAGGTGAAAGCTACAGCAGTCAAAATTTTAGAGAAAATTTTGCTCATACCCAACAGTAATAAGACTGTGTCCAATCCTCGGATTTTTGACGACAAAACTAAAAGGGGATTAGTTACCGGAAGAAAGATTTTATAAGATCTACGCAAAAAAAAAGTTTTCTATAATCTGATTTCGTAATTTTTTTTCAATTCTGCTTGTAACAAGATTTGATGGTAAAATGTTTGTAAATGTTTCAAATAGCCAGAAATATATGACCTGGAAAATATTCCAATAAAATTTCCAAGCCAAAATCTTGAAACTGAAAGGTAATTGTAAATTCTTGTAAAAATAGAAAGAAACGGAAAGATGTTTAAGCGAAAGAATTTGGAAAGTTAATTTTCGGACTAATGATGTTGCAGAGCTAAGTTTTAGCTAGGGAATAAATTTCATAAGAAGAAAAAACTATATTGATCAGAAGTATAATTGGAAAACAACATGAAAATTAGACTTTAATTTTAAACGAAATCGAGAAAATGTAAGAGGGAAATAACGTCTGAAAATTTCTTCCAATAAAAAAGTTTTCCAATTGAAAAGTTAGCTGGAAATGTCAATTTAGTTTGTATACTTTAATATAATGTAGTTCAGAAAATTCCAGCGTATCCGAAAAGTAATACTGCTGAAATAAGGTCAGGAAGAAGCCCTGGAATATACACATCAGTTTGACTACTCAATTTCCCATAAAACTAATAAAACAAAAGAATCCCCGGAGAACTATCAATCTTCTACGAAAAGAAAGTAAAACAAAGAGAAAGTCAAAGAAAAAAGTTCCTTTCTCCTTATCTTCATTTATCCTTTCTATTCTTAGACTCTAAGTATTCTAATATACTGTTTCGTTTTGTTTGATATTGACGGAGGTCCAAGAAAAGAAAGATGGAGTAGGGAAAAAATTGGGCCTAAACTGACGTCAATGGGAGTTATGGAAGGTTGAGTGAAATTGAACCGCCTCGCCCTCCCTAGCAGTTACCAGATCTTTTCTTTTATCTTCCTTTTTCCTCTTCACTCTCGTCACAGAGAATGAAATTAGAAGAAGACTTTACTGATAAGCGGATTTAGACTGCTTTCTCCTCTCCCTCCCTCAATATGTCACCTAGGATCAGATTCAATTTACTTCTTTCACATTTATTCATATCTAGGGAAGAGGACATGGATATTCTCTTTTTTTGACGGGAAAGAACGTGAGGAGTCATGGGAGTTTAATCAAAGGTGAAGGACATTTTATTATTTTCGGTCGAGTTGAATTGACAAGGGAAAGCTGTAGTAAGTACCGAGATTAATGAAATTAATGCTATGATGGCTAGAAGCTTAAATTCTAGCTTCCACAGATTGATACCTCACTGTATTTAAATTGCTTTTTGTTTCTCGCCGTCCTAAAAATATTTGAAAGTTATTAGCTGATTTTTCACCATTGAAAACAAAGGAGTTTGAGGTTCTCAATGGGAAAATCCTCAAAACTCACTAGCCGCGACCCACAGTGTCCTTTTACATTTTATTTTGTTTCATTTTCAAAATCTTTACTGAGTTTTACTTGTGTAAATCATAATACTATTTCAAATTTTGAGGATTAAAAATTGTGAGTAATAACACTTATTGAAGATTTCTGAGAATGCTTAGTTGATTTAATCGAGGATTGATATACAAGGTGTCTTCAGATAAAGAGTACTGGGGAAAGTTACTTTCTCTCAACTCAACTAGAAATACCCTCACAACCGAGGAAATCGCAGTTGGGCATAACATGAGCATTTCATTTGCCACTTGCAGATTTGGGCAAACCACCTGGTTGGGCACTTTTTTGTGGAAAGCGGGTACTCTTTATCTGAAGACACCTTGTACTTTTCAGTAATTAGCTTTTCCAATGTAAATACCTTAAAACGGTCTGCTTCTTTCCTACGATTTCTGAAAATCCTTAGCTAATTAACCTAAAAAGTTTTTTGAAGCCAGTCGTGAGATTTTTGAAAATTTTAACAGATCCATCAGAAATCCTAACTGGAGACCTATCCACCGGAACGGAATATTGTAACCTAGGGTTCCGTAAATTCTCACCAGTTTGAGTGATCCAAATTAACAGCAACCCTAATTTAATTTCCCTGGATGCAGAAGGAACTTGTATCACCTTGTCAATCTTATCAGTTATACCTTGAGCTTATTTGACTCCTAATGGGCTTATCCTCAACATATGTGCTTTAACACTCAAATTAAATGTAAACAGTTCACTAAGCTAGCAATAGCCACCAGAAATTAAGCGTGTGAGAAGTTACTAGAACACTAAAGCTTAATATCCATGCATTCAAATATCAAGCTTCTGATTAGCTGAGAAATAAGTAATAAATTGCAGCAATTAACTTAACGGAATACAACTTCCCATCTGCTAAAACTAAAATTAAAACTCAATAAAACGAGCTAAAAACTCCCTTCTCAAATCCCTAATTATGTATTCTCGTTTACCTGCTCATATGCCTTTTCATTTCTCTGCTAAAGATGCGTTTTCATTTCTCTGCTCAGATGCCTTTTCACTTCTCTGCTCAGATGCCTTTTCATTTCTCTGCTCAGATGCCTTTTCATTTCCCTGCTCATATGCATTCTCGTTTACCTGCTCATATGCCTTTTCATTTCTCTGCTAATGATGCGTTTTCATTTCTCTGCTCAGATGCCTTTTCACTTCTCTGCTCAGATGCCTTTTCATTTCTCTGCTCAGATGCCTTTTCATTTCCCTGCTCATATGCATTCTCGTTTACCTGCTCATATGCCTTTTCATTTCTCTGCTAATGATGCGTTTTCATTTCTCTGCTCAGATGCCTTTTCACTTCTCTGCTCAGATGCCT
>JADMIO011475789.1_pt1 | contig 38584 bp, 37 predicted proteins | sample 8958161 | NCBI WGS metagenome assembly JADMIO01 (sample SAMN16585339, study PRJNA669376) | soil metagenome | isolation source: Crop rotation soil | place: USA: Cullars Rotation, Alabama | collected 2011 | reverse complement strand
GCCGCGACTTCAAGTCACGTGAATTCCAAGCTTCGGATCCCACTGTGCTGGAAAGTGGAAAGAATAATTGCACAGATACATTTGTCGCAGTACTCAACCTTTGTTTTTTCTACATGATCATATTCACAAAAGCAGTTGGGAATTCTTTTTATGTCTCCGGTAGTGATGGTAATAATTGAGACACATTCATTAGGTAGATCATCCGTGTAATAGGCATATGTGGTCAATTCGATGGGAGCTTCTTTCAATCGAATCATTCCTAAGTTTAAATTTCTATCCAATTCAACAGTTATGTCCTGAAAATGGTCAATATGTCCTTGTTGGGAAACTTTTACTTTGTAATTTCCCGGAGGAACCTGAATTCCAAATGAACCTTGTTCATCTGTTTGAACTCCTGTAAATCCCCCCTTTAAATTTTCTCCCGATATTACCACATTCGCAATCCCCGGATTACCATCTTTATCTATTACTGTTCCTTTAACGGTTGATTTTGTAATTGATTTAGTTGAAACATCCGGTTGTTGGCCCCGCATTTTACCAACAAATATTTGGGGTTCAATTTCCACACCATCTATATATACTTTTGCGTCTGATCTTACGCTAACGTTATTGATCATGATGTACGGATTTTCGCTGACTGATTCCCACTCAGGTGATAGAATTCCAAAATTTCGATAAGCGTTCATGTCAACATGAGTTACCTGCACAATGTTTTCAAGTCTTTTTAATGAGCTGTTTTCATCCCAAATTTGATAAACACAGCGACAACAACCAAATGCAGTGGAGGATGATCTTGTCATACTCATATTTGACGGAATAACATAATCCGGCTTTGAAAGCTCCACCAAAGGCTCTTGCATTCTTTGAGACATTAATGAAAGGGTGGTAGTGGTTAGAAATAAAAGGTATATCAATACTTTCATGTTCTTATTTATTTATTCGTTCTTATTTTTGTTATTTTAAATGAACTCATGAACTCGCCTCGGCTAAGCCGAGGCTCGGTTACGATTTGTACACAAATGTACGTCCCCACATTTTATGGGTTAAGAACAAAAAATTGAAAATGTCGGTTGTGGGACTTAAACTCTTGTCACTTTTTAACTTTCCGTTTCGATAGGAGAGAAACAAGAATCATAGTTATAATTGAAGCATAAAAGGCCCAATCGTACAACAATATCTCGTTAATTGGAAGTGTATTTTTTACATCCGGCGCAATGGGGGTATTCAAAACCTTTACAATAGTAGCCTCCAATGCATAGAACTTAAAAACAGAAGCTACAAAATATACCACCGCCAGTATTGACAAATTAAAGAAGTAATCCCAGTTTGTAAGGTATTTTTTACGTACGGAAATTATGAAAAAGGATGACGCCAAAGCCATCAGCGGAACAACTGCAAAAGACAACGCCGAATATAAATGTATCCTGAATTGGGTCGACATAGAACTGCTATGGATCTCCAGATTTCTTGAAACGCCCTTCATATGACCCACCACAAAATCCATTATAGAAGGTGTGAATATCCATCCAACAAAGAAGAATAAGGCGAACAGACCTATACTAACCCAAACGATCTTTTTTAATGTCATGTCTAACTTTCCCCAAATGTAATCGAAATCCCTTCTTTTCATTATTATTGTATAAATATTCTCTATGTCCGGTAACCGTGTTTGTTCTCTTTTAAATATTCAGTATCCCATTATACAGGCGGGAATGATCTGGTGTAGTGGCTGGGAGTTGGCTTCTGCGGTGAGCAATGCAGGTGGTTTGGGGATTATCGGTTCAGGTTCTATGTATCCAGATATTTTAAGAACCCATATTCAAAAAACAAAGGCAGCCACCAAGAATAATTTTGCAGTAAACATTCCATTGATCTATCCTCAGGTGGGTGATCATATCGATATCATCATTCAGGAAAAAGTTCCCGTGGTTTTTTCAAGTGCAGGAAATCCTAAAACCTGGACGGAGAAATTAAAATCACATGGAATTAAAGTGGTTCATGTGGTGAGTTCAGCCAAATTTGCAAAGAAAAGTGAGGATGCCGGAGTGGATGCGCTAGTTGCTGAAGGTTTCGAGGCAGGAGGTCACAATGGTCGCGAAGAAACAACTACCATGGTTTTGATTCCGATGGTTTGTGACACGGTAAAGATTCCGGTGATTGCCGCAGGTGGCATTGGAAGTGGTCGACAAATGGCTGCTGCATTTGCTTTGGGAGCCGAAGCAGTGCAGGTTGGGAGTCGTTTTGCTGCCTCTGTAGAAAGTAGTGGACATGAGGAGTTCAAGAAAACAATTATCAATACCGACGAGGGAGGAACCTTATTGACCCTGAAAGAACTAACACCGGTGCGCCTCATTAAAAATAAGTTCTATAACGATGTTGAACAAGCGTACAAAGATTGTTCAAGCATTGAGCAACTTCAAACTTTGTTGGGCCGGGGCCGTGCCAAGAAAGGTATGTTCGAAGGGGATCTTACCGAAGGGGAATTAGAAATTGGACAAGTTAGCGGTATGATAAAAGATATCAAACCTGCAGGAGAGATCCTTGGGGAGATTTGGGAGGAGTATCTTCTTACAATAAAGAAATTTGGTTAACGGTGGCAGCATGGACGGATTGTAATCCGTCCGTACATCTTCGTAAACAATAAAGCATTTTAGATATTGATATGGTAAACTTTGAAAGATTTGTTTTGAGCAACGGCCTGGTGGTTCTGGTCCACGAAGATCATACCACTCCAATGGCGGTGATGAATATATTATACGACGTAGGTGCCCGTGATGAAGATGAAAAGATGACAGGATTTGCGCATTTGTTTGAGCATCTCATGTTTGAAGGATCCAAAAACATTCCTAACTACGACGGTCCTTTGCAAAAAGCAGGCGGCTCCAATAATGCATTTACAAGTAACGACATTACCAATTATTATCTAACAGTACCAGCACAAAATATTGAAACCGGTTTCTGGTTAGAGAGTGACAGAATGTTAGAATTGGCATTTCTACAAGATAAGCTGGACGTTCAAAAGAAAGTGGTGATTGAAGAATATAAACAACGTTACCTCAATCAGCCTTATGGTGATATCTGGCTATTGTTACGTCCACTGGTGTACCATAAACATCCTTATTTATGGCCAACTATTGGCAAAGAGATCAAACACATTGAAGATGCGACGTTAGAAGATGTAAAGAATTTCTTCTTTACGCATTATGCACCGAACAATGCCAATCTGGTGGTTGCCGGAAATGTAACTGTTTCTCAGGTAAAAGAATTAGCGGAAAAATGGTTTGGAAATATTCCAAAACGTGAAGTGCCAAAAAGAAATTTACCTGCCGAACCGAAACAAACGGAAGAAAGAAGACTGTCGGTTGAAAAAGATGTTCCTGCAGATATGTTAACCATGGCCTTTCATATGCCCGATAGGAGACATAAGGATTATGTAGTTTACGATCTCATTACAGACGTTTTAAGCAGTGGAAATACCTGCAGGCTATATCAGGCGTTAGTGAAGGAAAAACAAGTCTTTACGGATGTAGGAGCATATGTGATGGGAAGTATGGACCCCGGATTGGTTGTGGTAAGCGGAAAAGTAGATAAAGGTCACACCATGATTGATGCGGAAAAAGCAGTTTGGGAAGTGTTGGAAGAGTTAAAAACAACCAAAATTCCGGATGCTGAATTGCAGAAAGTGAAAAATAAATTGGATACGAGGGAGAAATTTTCTCTTATGAGTATTCTTACCATTGCTCAAAAATTAGCTAGCTGCGAATTGTTGGGGGATGCAAACAAGATCAATACCGAATTGGATGAGTATAACAGTGTAACTACCGAAGATATTCTAAGAATATCGAAAGAAGTTTTTACAAAAGAGAATTGTTCAATATTGGAATATCATTCAAAAAAGTAAATTGTATGAATAGAACATTAGCACCGGAAGTATCACACGAATACAATTTTGATCTGATAGAACCTGAAAAAGTTTCTTTATCAAACGGAGTGGATATTTATTACATAGAAGGCGGAAAACAGGATGTATGCCGTATTGATGTTTTATACAAAGCGGGAAATATTTTCGAGTCAAAGAATCTACTCTCTTCCGTTACGAATGACCTTTTGGGAGAAGGAACCAACTCAAAGACCTCATTACAGGTAAATGACGCTTTTGATTTTTATGGAGCTTATATCCAACGTGATTCTTCCAGAGATTATTCGGGTTTATCCTTGTTTGCCTCTGATAAACACTTACCCCATTTAATGCCTTTATTAATGGAAGTGATTCTTCAATCCAGTTATCCTCAGATAGAGTTTGATATTTATTTGAAGAATCGCAAGGCTCGTTTTCAGGACAATCTAAAGAAGGTGGAATTTGTTTGTCGCAATGAATTTACCGGAATGATCTATGGAGATCATCCCTATGGAAAGGCTTTAAAATTGGAACATTTTTCTGAAATTTCCAGAGATGAGATCTTCAGTTGGTACAACGAACATTATGTTCAACAAATTCCGGTTGTATTTGTAACAGGTAGAGTGGAGAAGGATTCAAGAAAAATAATTACTGATGCATTTAGTAAATTATCAGGTAAGAAAACAGACTTTCCTATTTTAAGTTTTGTAAATCCAACTCCGGGTGAATATTTGATTGAACAAGAAGGAGCCATTCAATCTGCCATTCGTGTTGGACGCTCAATAGTAACTATAGAACATCCTGATTATACTTCCATTAGTGTGGCGAACACAATTCTTGGAGGATATTTCGGATCAAGACTAATGAAGAATATTCGTGAAGAAAAGGGATATACATATGGCATTGGTTCAGGACTGATTTCTTTCGAAAAAAATGGAATGTGGATGATCGCTACTGAGGTAGGGAAAGATGTTACGGCAAGTGCCTTACAAGAAGTCTATAAAGAAATCGATATTCTTGCTAATGAAAAAGTAACGGAAGATGAAATGGAAGTGGTGAGAAACTATATCGTCGGGAATTACATTAAATCTATTGATGGAGCATTTAATCAGGCGGATAAAATAAAGACTACTGTTCTCCGCGGATTGCACAAAGATTTCTATAAGGATTATATTTTAAAAATACTGGCTACATCTCCTGATCAAGTGATCGAAATGGTGAACAAATATTTCACCAGAGAGCATCTTGTTGAGTTGGTTGTTGGAGGGAAGTAAAATTTAGGATTTCTAGCCTTTCATCAGTTTAATGATCAAAATGATCATACAAATAAGAAACATAAAGATAGAGATCCTGTTAATCCCGTGCATCAGTTTGATATTGGCATTTTTACCATTGATCTTTTCACCCTTTCTAAATAAGGTAAGTGGATTGAGATAGTATAAAAGTCTCTTGAAAAACATACTTAAAATTACGCTGTTTTTTTGAAAGAAAAAACTTTGGTGTATTTTTTTATGTCAGAACCATTTATCATAATGGAACTCAACTTATTCTTTTCTGCGAACATGTAGAAGCCGAGAGAAACCAACATAGAAATCAGATACGACGCCACATTTGAAATAGCTCCTCCTTTCAGATCATACATCATAGTTAAATGCCAAACGGTGGAAGAGATCACAATCAACCCTACAAAGCTTCCAATGGCATTTACATAAACCTTATGTACCGAACTGAAATAGGAGCTTAAAATAGTTTGTATAGCAAGGAAAAGGATTCCGGGAGAGATGAACCACAATACCATTTTTGTTTCACTGAAATCTTTGCTGAAAACCATTTCGTAGAATGAAACCGGAACAGCCAGCAATGCAACCAGGAATACAAAAGTTGAGATGTAGGTAAATTTGAGGGTACTGTTTGTTTTATCCTTGATGTTTTCTTTTTCAGTTAAATTGGCGGTTTTTGAGAAGAGAACCACTGCAATGCTTCTACTGATCATAAGGACTCCCTCAGCGATTTGCATCGTCAAAACAAAGATCCCCAGCTTGGCTGCTCCCAGCTGCCAGTCAATGATATAATAACTTAAACGATAATTGAGTGACTGAAATAAACTGGCCAGCTGCATCGTAAATCCGTAACCAAACATATCTTTCACCACATTCATATAACCTGAATTTACATCGCTGTAGGAGCCTTGTTTTGTAAACGGAATCGTGATAATAAATCCTATAAAAAATGATATGGCTTGAGCTATAAAATACGATTCAACATCTTTTATTTTGAAAACATACACACCAATCGCAATTCCACAAATAGAGATGAGTACCTGAATGATTCCAATAAAATTATAGGCATTTAATTTTTCAAGGCCCAGTAAAATATAAAAATGAGTGCTGTATAACCCCTGGAATACACTAATTATGATTGCGTAGATCAAATATTGACGATCAAATAAATTGAACAATCCAAGAACCAAACAGATCAATACGGAGCAAATTACATTGGCAAAATATGCAGGAATCAAAAGGTGTTGTAATTTTTTACGAGGTGTGAAATATACCAATGGAGGTCCGCTTAGAATACCGCTTACCAACATGGAAATGGTAATGGCAACTACTACCAGACTTATCTCTCCTAATTTTTCACTTCCCAATTCGCGGGCAGTAATAATAGAAATACCAAGCGTTACAAAAGCACCAATGAATCGGGTGATAAGAGAAGTAATGATATTTGCTTTGTATCCCATTTTATAAACGAGCTTTAAAAGCTGTAAAGCCCGATCTTCTTGTTTTTAAATCTATCACCTCGAAGGTACCTTTTTTATCGTATGTATGAAGTCCGCAATTAAAAGGCGCATCCTTCATCGGTTTTAGTTCTTCGGTCCATTCTTCCTCGTATTCCGTTGGTGAAAGTTTTACTATTCTCTGGAAAACTATCTTTTCTCCATAATGTTGTACCGAGTATTGTGAAGGTCTTATTATTTTTTCACCATCAACCATAAACCCACCACCCATGCGTGCCCCCATTGGTGATACTTTCACGGGGTTCGAGACGTGTGGAGAATACGGACCCTCCAATTGATCAGCGCAAAAAATAAATAACTTCTCGTTAGGGGCTTGCCCTTTTATTCCGGTAAACAAATAATATTTATTTCCGTGCTTCAGTAAGCTGGCATCAACGGCAGGAATATCCATGAGGGTTTGAAGGCATATGGCCGATTTTTTTTCTCTATCCCATTTATATAAATTCAATTTTCCGGTTTCTGATTCTTCGGGAATGATATAAATGTTTCCGTTTTCTTCATAAACAAAAGGGTAGGAGAGATGCGTATTTTTTTCTATTACCGAGGTGATTTGGTTCATTCCCGGTTCAATTAAAACGATATGTCCTTTCTCAGTATGATATGAATAGTGTTCAGCTAAAATCAAAGGTTGTTCCCCTTCATAAAAACAGAATGGATCAGCCAGGTATTCTCCCTCTTTATTGGGAGAAACGTATTTATAATTTTTATCTGTAGTGGTTTTATACCCTATGATCCAGTTTTCCAGTTTGAACCAAACCCACCATTTTAGGCGGATTTTATTTCTAATGATAATAAGAATAAAAAATAGGAACTGAAGATTTTTCGGATAACGATAAATTGGCGCCGTTGTTTTTACTGGATTCCAGGAGCCTGGATCTATTACGCCTGCATGGATCATTCTCAATGCCTGTGCAGGCATATCTGTGCTTTCTTGAAAAAGTTTGGTTACATGATCTGTATAACTGCTGTATGAAACCGCATAATGTCTTTTTAAAATGATCTTCCCTGCATCTAATTTTTCCGTGAGTTGTTGTAAGATCACACCCTGCAATTTTGCTCCTTTAAAGATCTCCCAAAAACCGGGAGGACCGCCACGGAACTCTTGCTCATCTGCATGATGATATGACCAGATTCCCCATTTTGCAGAACTTAAAATATCACCCTTTAAAATTCCGAACCCAAATCGAACTATGAAATCAAGGTTTTTTGAACGAATCAGTTCTACATCTTTTTCATTGAACGATTCACTCGCTTTGCCTTGTTTAATAGCAGAAACCTTTATGGTATCAATATTTTCGATCGGTTTATATCCGGTAGGACGATACAAACCTGTATTCAATTTTCTTTTCTTGAATTGTTCAAACAGAAGATAAGGTTGGGTAAGTTTTTGTATGAAACTCCTCCGGGGAATATTTTCTTCTTCTTTAACAATAAGTAATTCGCAAGTAGCGAGCCCGGTTTGCATGATTTCTTCATACACCTTTATTTGCCAGGGATACAATTGCATCCTGTTAAGCATGATCGCAAACTTAAAAGGAGTGTTGCCCATTAATAGAATGAGTTTTTAGAATAGATCTCATCCAATTTTTCGGAGATGGCTACTACCGAGAATTGGTTGATTGCATTTTGGGTGATCTCCTTCTGGTTATATTCATCAAGATGATCCATCATATATTCCAATTCATAAATGAAAGCTGCGGTATCACCTTTTCTAACCAATTTACCATTGGAAGAATTTACCACCTCCCTGATACCTCCAACATCTGTTGAAATAACCGGAATGCCGCAACAAAACGCTTCGTTGATCACCACCGGAAGATTTTCATAATTACTGAACAACATTAAAATATCGGCTGTTCTTACGGTATCTCCTAATGCACGGCCTTCCAGTTGTCCTTTAAAGAAAACTTTGGTTTCGTATAGTCCCAGTTCTTTGCTAAGATCGATCATTTTTTGATGATGAATTCCTGTACCCACCATTTCAACGATGAAGTCGCTTCGCTTGGTAGAAAGTTCCTGGATGCATTTAAGCAACCCTGAAATATTCTTTGGTTCGTCATCGAAACACGAAACATGCATGAGTTTGATAATATCCCGGGTTTTATAGGCTTTATTTTCGGGGAAGAAAGATTTTATATCCACCACATTGTTTAAAATATAATGGTTTTCATTTTTGATCCTATGTTTCGCCATGGCCTCTTTCAGATTCATGGTAACGGTGGTAAAAGCGGCCGCATTGGAGGTAACCAAACGGGTAAGAAATTTTCTTAAAAAGCCGGTATAGCCTCTGTTTCCTTCCTGATACCTGCTCCAGTGCTCAGTTACCACGTAAGGAATATTGCTTAGTTTGTTGGCCAAATACGCGATCACACCCAAACGGGTTAAAATGTGTACATGTATGATATTCGGCTTGGCAATCTTTCTCTTTAAAACCCAGTGCCCCAACAAAAATCTCCATCCGTTAATAAGTGTATTCAGAAATCCGATGCCGGTTCGTGCCTTGCGGTAATAATAATAATATTCATTAATAAATCCCTTCTTAATTTCAGTCTCATGTTTATGAGGCAATTCGTTGCAGGCATGAACATAAAAAACTGAAACCCGGTGTTTAATAGCGGCAGCCTCAGCGTGACGTTTCACGAACAAACCATACATACTATCGAACTTGTGAGGATACCAACGGGCCAGGTATAGGATGTGCAGTGGCTTCTTCAACCGGAATATTTTTTTGAATATTCATCAAATATACGTATTTTTGCGGTCGAATACGGAGGATGTAGCTCAGTTGGTTAGAGCACTAGATTGTGGTTCTGGGGGTCGTGGGTTCGAGACCCATCATTCTCCCTCTATAAAAATAAAACCGTCATAATTGACGGTTTTTTTGTTTTACGACGGTATGGGTCGAGAAGTTTATCCCGACTTTTACTGTCGGGAAGACCCATCATTCTCCCTCTATAAAAATAAAACCGTCATAATTGACGGTTTTTTTGTTTTATGCAGGTTTTTGCCCATCAAATGTACATTTTACGCATGAAGGAAAAACGTCAATCCTATTTATCTATATTTACACTTTAAACTGCTTCAATGGACCCATTTGTTGACGAAAAGGCCTCATCGCTTAAGGTATTCAAGCTTTTCTATAAAAACCTTTTATTGATTCTCATATTCTCGGTAGTTGGTACACTGGCCGCTATTACGATTACTTTTTTTATTCCTAAGAAATATCTCTCCTATGCGGTAATATTTCCTCCCAATTCAAACCTGGGATTAAATGTTTTGGAAGATCCCCGATTCGGAAACAGTCTTGATGCCGATCAACTCATGCAGTTGCTCGAATCAAAACAGATCAAAGATACTATCATCAAAACCTATGATCTGGTAACTTATTACGATATTGATAAAACTGAGAAAAGTTGGGAGCAGAAACTGGATAAATTGTTTTATAGGGATGTTACCTTTTCAAAGACACGTTATTACTCCATCGTGATCAAAGCAAAAATGAAAAATCCTGAATTAGCAGCCAATATTGTAAATAGTATTACAGCAATGGTAGATCTTTATCGAGAAAGAATCATGCGTCAAAACCAATTGGTGGTTTTTAATTATGCAAAAGAGCAATATGAAAAACAACTTGTATTGGTTGATAGCTTGAAGAAACGCATTTACGATAAAAAGGGCACCGTTAATTCCGAAAGCATTTTATATAACCATATGCTGGAAAATACGAAGACAGATTTTTACAGAACACAACCTTTTGTAGACTCACCGGAAATGGAAGAACTTGTAGAGGCGTATAATTACGAATATTTGGTTCTTATTGAATTGAAGGGAGATTATGACAAAGCGAATCGTTTGATGCAAAGACCCTTTTCTAAGGTTTTCGTAGTAAACAAAGGAATTCCAAATTACAAAAAGGACTCCCCTTCATTGGTGTTAAATGCCTTCATCGGATTGATTTCTTCCTTCTTTTTCATTCTTCTATTTATTATTGCCCGCGACAGGTGGAGCGGACTTATACGTGCATTAAAGGGATAACGAATGAAAAGTATTTCGGCGAAATACTTGTGGTTGATTTTTCCCCTGCTGTTTTTGGTAGCACTTGGGGCTCATCTGGTATTGAAAGAGGCATTATTTTCTTTCATCCCTGTTTATTTAGCGATCGCTTCCATCGGTGCATATTTGCTCATTTTTAATAAAAATCTTTTCATTTCTCTCTGCATATTTTTGGTTCCTATTTCTATTGTGGTAGAACTGCCCGGGGGTGGTGCGCTGGCTGCACCTTCGGAACTCATGATGCTATTATTGGTATTGGTTGTTTTGGTCTTGGGAATAAGCAGACCTTTTTTCAACAAAGCAATCATTTATCATCCGTTAACCATTCTCATTTTTCTGGATCTTTTTTGGATGATTATTGCCTCCTGTTTCAGCGAATTTCACCTGATCTCTTTTAAAAGAATTATTGCACGAACGTCTTTTCTGCTTATCTTTTATTTATTGATCGCTCAATGGATGAACAAGAAAGAGAATCTTTTTAAATTCATGATGCTATATGCTCTAGGACTTATAATTCCTATAATAATTACAGAATGTAAACATGGGATGTATGGGTTTAATCCACAAACTGTTTATGAACTTTGTCTTCCATTTTTTAATGACCATACGGTTTTTGGCGCCTCAATTGCCTTTGTCATACCGTTTGTTCTTATTTCAGCGGTCAATGCAAATTCGTTTGGATTTAGTAAACGGTTGAAACATTTTCTTTGGATAATATTTATTATTCTAATGGCGGCTGAATTTCTGGCTTTTTCCAGAGCAGCCTGGTTAAGCCTTGGAGTTTCTCTCCTGATGTATCTGTTTTTAAAAATCAAACTAAAATTTATTCACTTCTTTCTGATTCTAATAACCGCAACAGTTTTAGTTGTTTTATTTATTGAGCCCATTTATCAAAAAGCGAAGGAAAACGAAAACTTAAGCAATAAAGGAGAAATTGGAGAACATTTATTATCCGTAGGAAATCTAAAAAGTGATGCATCCAATCTTGAAAGGGTGAACCGATGGTTATGTGCTTATAAAATGTTCACTGATCGTCCCATAACAGGTTTCGGTCCGGGAACCTATCAGTTTGTTTATGGTCCTTATCAATCAGTTTACGAGATGACGTATATAAGTACCATGGCCGGAGATAAGGGTAATGCACATTCTGAACCGTTAACCTATTTGTGTGAAACAGGATTACCCGGATTTGTTTCTTACATTGTTTGGATGCTTGCAACCATCGGTTTTGGTATTCGTGCCTATTACAGAGCGAAGGATAAATTCATCAAGAACATGGTACTGGCCGCTTTGCTGGGATTTGTCACCTTCTTTTTTCATGGATTGGTAAATTCATTTATTGATCAAATCAAATTTTCAAGTCTTGTTTTTGGCAGCATGGCAATGATCATTATGGCAGATATAGCAACTAAAAAGGAGAAAGCAGCAAATGAGTCGTAGAAAGAAAATCGGAAACTTCCTTATAATTTCTTTTACCACCCTAACACTATTAGTTGTTGTTTTTGAATTTACGTACCGCTTTCAAGTATTTGATTATTATAAAGCTGAATTGTGCGGTTTAAATACCCAGCAGGAGATCAATTCCACTAATCCAAAGATTCTGGTATGCGGTGATTCGTTTTCTGCATCTCCCGAATCCTACGTTAAAGCCATTAAGGATAGTTTTCCTCAATACGCCGTTATCAATGCAGCAGTCCCGGGTACCGGAATTATACAGCATGCATTATATATTCCGAAAAGAATTAAACGGTTTAAGCCTGCCGTCTTCATTTATCAGTTCTACGTTGGTAATGACCTTTTTGATATTTCTCATCCTATTTCATCACCTAAATTATCATTCTCTCGAAAAGTCTATTGGTGGATCACAGATAGATTGCTCAGTCTTTCTTTTTTAAATTTTAGATTTGCCGGCGTACGATATAAATATTATGATGATGCAAAAGTAAAAGACATGCCAAAGATCAAGGATGTATTTAGTCCGATGAATTATTCTAATAGGGAAAAGCTCAATTACAATGCTGAACCTGCTTTACTCGAAAATACTTTATACTTGTTAAATGGCCGTGATAAAGATCTGCAATATTTTGAATCGAAATTCAGAGAAATGATAAAAGGATTAAATAAGGAAGCTAAAAAAATTTTCGTGATTGTTCCACATCAGGCCCAGGTTTCCGGGTTTTATTTTAATAACCATCAATTGCTGGGTGCTCCCTTTAAAAATGAATTGTATCGGATACCAAGCGAAAATTTTCCCATATACGCCAGACTCAAAAAACTATGCGGTGAATTGGGCTTTGTTTTTATAGATCCGCTTGAAGAATTCAGACAAATTGATACGAGTCGACAACTATATTATTCCAATGATCCGCATTTAAATCTCGATGGAGGCAGGTTTTTGGGACTTTTACTAAATGAAAAACTCAAGCAAATACTCAAAGATTGATCAACAATTCTTCATATCGATTTGAACGTTTGTCAAGGGAAAATATTCACCATTTAATCCATTTGTTCAAATCCGTTTTTAAAAAAGATGTAACACTTTCATTTCTATTGGGCAAATACGATACGGATTATATTGGTAAATCATTTCTTGGACATATTGCGTTTGAAAATGAAAAACCTGTTTCGTATGGAGGTTATGTACCCTATAAAATTAAATTGGGTGAAAATATTATTATTGGTGCCCAGAGTGTAGATTCCATGTCTCTTCCCGAGGCTTCCGGTAAAGGTGTTTTTAGAATGATCTATCATTTAAATATTGAGCTGCTAAAAGCTGAAAATATTTATTTGGCTTACGGATTTGCTAATCAGCTTTCAAATCCTGTATTTGTTGATAAGTTTGGATGGAGCTTACATCATCATCTTCAAACTTTTGTTATTCCTGTAGGTGGTACTTCAATCTATAGAGTATTTAAAAAGCTTGGCATATCCGTTCAAAATGAATCAAAAACAAATTCTATCATTGATGAATTACTTGTTGATCAAAAAATGGAAAATCCATTTTTGCCGGATGGGAAAGATCATATAGTATATGATGAATGTTTTTTTAAATATAAATCTTTCCAAAAGCAACACATTGTTTCCATAAATGGTATTAAAGTCTGGATCAAGTTAGGCAATGTGTTATCCATTGGTAATATTGAACATTGTTCCAAACAGGATTTCCATAATACAGTTTCTGAATTGGTAAATCTGGGTTTCAAATTAAAATTGAACAAAATTATTCTGCAGTACTCCGAAAACTCAATCCAAGCTGCAGCCCTCAGAGAGAAATTTGTTCCGATCAAAGGGTTAGCTGTTATATACAAATTTTTTAATACGCAAAACACATTCAAAAATGCGATGTTTTCTTATGGAGACATAGACACTTTCTAATATGTACATTCTGGGGATCTCCGCATATTACCACGATTCAGCCGCCGCATTATTAAAAGACGGATTGATAATAGCTGCCATCCAGGAAGAACGATTAACCCGCATTAAACACGATAGTTCGTTTCCGATTAATTCGATTGAGGCAATTTTAAAAATGGAAAATATTTCCATTAATGAAGTAGAAAAAGTAATCTACTACGAAAAGCCTTTTTGGAAATTTGAAAGAATTTTAGACACGATCACGGACCATGTCCCTAAAGGATTTATTCGTTTTATCAAAACCATCCCGGTATGGATAAAGCACAGATTATGGATTAGTTCGGAAATTAAAAAGAAACTCAAATATAAAGGTGAAGTTCTGTATGCTTCGCATCATGATTCACACATGGCAGCAGCCCATTTTAGTTCCCCATTTAATGAGGCAGCAATAGTTAGTTTAGATGGGGTAGGAGAGTTTGCCACAACGATTATAGGATTTGGAACAAATAATAAAATTGAATCGTTGGCCGTGCAAAATTTTCCTCATTCGCTTGGACTGTTATATTCTGCTTTTACTCAATATTGCGGTTTCAAAGTAAATAGCGGAGAATATAAATTAATGGGTTTGGCCCCTTATGGGAAGCCCCTTTACAAACAAAAGATATATGAAAATATTTTGACCCAATTCGAGGATGGATCTTATGTTTTGAATATGAAATATTTCGATTATCAGGAGGGAAACCGCATGATCAATAAAAAATTCGAAGAGTTGTTTGGAATGGTTCGTCGCAACGATGAATCGCATATTTCCCAATTTTATATGGATATGGCAGCTTCTATTCAGGAAGTATTGGAAGAGGTGGTGCTGAATTTAATGAAGTACGCGAAGGTAATCACCCAAAAAAATAATATTGTTTTTTCCGGTGGGGTGGCGCTCAATTGTAAGCTGAATCAAAAGATTGTTGAATCCGGATTATTTGATCAATATTATTTTTATCCTTCTCCCGGAGATGCCGGTTCAGCAGTTGGTGCGGCTTATCTGGCATGGTACGATCACTTGAACCGAGATTTTGTACCAAACGGTTCAAACATCTATTTGGGTACCGAACATGATACCGGGCACGAATTATCTCAAATGCAGGTTGAATTTTCCGTTTTAAACGACGATCTGGGCGAAGTGGCAGATCAACTCGCAATCGGTAAAATTATTGGTTGGTATAGCGGTAGAATGGAATTTGGACCAAGAGCTTTAGGAAATCGATCTATCCTTGCAGATCCCCGTAAGAATGAGATGAAGGATATATTAAATGAAAGGATCAAATTACGAGAATCATTCCGTCCCTTTGCACCTATAATTCTTGAAGAGGAAGCCGATAAATATTTTGAATTGTTTAATGCCAACTATGATACCATGATGATCACGGCAAAAGCCAAGCAGGGATGTAAAGAAATAATGCCGGCTGTTATTCATCAAGATGGTACAGCACGTATCCAGATCGTTTCACAGAAATCAAATACTCATCTTCATACTTTGTTGACAGCATTTTATCAACTAACGGGCTGTCCTGCATTAATCAATACTTCATTCAACGTACGTGGAGAACCTATAGTAGAAAGTGTGGAAGAAGCGTTAAGAGGATTTTTATATACCGATATGGACTTGGTTGTGCTTGGTTCGAAATATCTCGTCTCAAAAAAATCAGATCATACTTTATTAAAACAAAGAATAAAAAAAATGGAGTATGCCGCTGATTAATTTTTATAATAATATATGGAAACGCCGGGTTTCTTTAAAGGACAGAATTCTGTTCGGACTCATGTTTCTTTTGTTATTTACCCTCTATTTTTATACGGCAATCCTCCGTAACAAACACCCATGGGATTTGTATCTTGTAGAAATTATTTCGGTAGTTTGTCTCATACTTTTTATTCTTGCGGTAAAACCCTTTGGTAGTTTTGTTATCAGGTTATGGTTGTGTATATCAGGCACAATTGGCCGGATCGTTTTTTTTATTGTTCAATTGATGCTGTTTTATTTAATTTTGAGCCCGGTTTATGTTTTGATAAACCTAACTAAAAAGAAAAACAACCAGAAGACTTCTAATTGGGAAATGAATCCTCATAAAAATACGAATTACAGATCTCCCGGATAGAATGGAAAAGTTCAAAATATTTTTTCAACTAATCAAATATCTTTGGTCAAAACGAAAGTTCTGGCTTATTCCAATTATTATTGTTTTTTGTTTGATTGGTGTAATAGTGGTGTTTTCCGAATCGTCAATTGTAGGATCGTTTATCTATTCTTTCTTCTAAATTTTTTTACGCAGAATTCGCCGATTAGCTGAACTACGTCGCTACCACACCTTCTGCGAATCAAAATTGCGACGTCAATATTCAGCTAGTCGGCGAATTCTGCGCGAAATAACGATGAAAGATCAGTCTTTAATAAGTTCTTCGTACATGTAGTACATCTCAAGAAAATTCGGAATAGCCACTCTCGAATAGTAATTCTGGGCATTGAACATAAAACAAACTCCGATCTTGCTTTGCGGATCAAAGGCTAATTCCGTTTTATAATCGTTTACAGAACCACCATGACTAATTATCTTTCTTCCATGGAACTCCCAAATTCTCCATCCCATTCCATAGCCTGATTTAGTAACTCCGGTCCATGTATCAAAATAACTTAATTCATCATGATAAATATAAGGTGTGAAGATGAAATCCAAACTTCCCGGAGGTACAATATCCGGACGATTTCCCAATAGGATCAATAACCATTGAGCCATGTCTGAAATAGAAGCATTTACTCCACCGGCTGCAGCCGTTTGATAATAGTTGGAATGGATTTCACGGATCACGAAATCCTCATCTCCGTGACGAACATGAGGCATGGATTTATTGGGTTCTGCCATTAATTCTTCATAACTCATGGAAGCATGTTTCATGCCCGCCTTTGTAAAGATCTCTTCTTTGATCCATTGCTGAAGTGTTTTATTAGTCTTTTTCTCAATGATCTTTTGTACGATGCTATAGGTTACATTCTGGTAATTGAACGTGATTCCTTCAACTCCTTCCACCGGAAGTTTTTTCAATTTCAATATCATTTCATCCAGGGTCTTCCCATCTTCTATCATTTCTATTAGACTTTGTTTTGGCAGTCCCGTTGTATGCGATAATAGATGTTTGAGTCTTATTCTTCTTGTTTGCGCTGTATCCTGTAATTTGAAGGTAGGTACATAATCAACCACTCTGTCTTCCCAGCTTAACAGGCCTTTTTTTACCAATAAAGAAACCATTACCGAAGTAAAACCTTTTGATAAACTTCCGATTCTGAAAACCGTATTTACATCTACTGAATCAGGCTTCCCTATTTCCTTTAAGCCAAATCCTTTCATGTAAATAATAGAACTGTCTTTTACAATGGCAACTGCAGCTCCGGGAACTTCTGTTGCTGCAAAGTTTGATTTGAAAACAGACTCATGATGACGAAGAAAACTTTGTAATTGCTCCTGGGGAATATCACGTTTAGGTTCGGTGTCAACTGCTTTTTTCTTTGGCGAACCGCAAGAAACAATCACCAATAGTATGAATCCCAGTATATGATATTGCTTTTTCAAACGGTTTTAATCTTAAATAAAAAAATGGATTGGTATAAAACGTAATTCCTAAAATTAACGTCGGTGTTCTTTCTTATAATTTTTGCCGTACTTTATTTTCTTCTTGTCTTCCCGACTTACTTTCTTATTTACTTTTTTATTTTTCTCTTTTTTCTCATGAAAGGCTTTTCCTTTGGCTTCTACTTTGGGTCTTTTTACCTCAAGGATCTTCATCTTCACCTCGGGCTTTTCATCAGGAATAAGAACATAAGAAATTTCAACTTCGTCTGGCAAATCTGCCAATGGAATTTTCATATCCATCAATTCTTCCACCTTGATTTTATTAGACTCATCCGCTTCTGTAATAAAACTTATGGCTGTACCTTTTTTATCGGCACGACCGGTTCTACCAATACGGTGAATATAGTTTTCAGGAATATGTGGAATGTCCATGTTAATCACATGAGAAACAGAACTAATGTCCAGTCCTCGTGAAATTAAATCTGATGCAATCAATATCCTGCATTTTCCGGCTTCAAAATCTTCTACCGTTCTGAAACGAACGTTCTGGCCCTTGTTACCATGAATAACGGCAATTTGTCCCGGAAATTTATTTTCTATTTGCACATCTACCATATCCGCATATCGCTTGCTTCCTGCAAATACCAACACTTTGGTCATGGTTTTATCAGTAGAAAGTAAATGTTTAAGGAGATTGATCTTCGTATTGAAATTTGGGACCTCATATCCCAATTGAGTAATATTTTCAAGCGGCGTTCCGGTTGGAGCCGCTTCTACTTTATGCAGTTCGTTTACGTTGTATTCTATCAACACTTCAACTTCCTCGGTAATCGTAGCAGAAAACATGATGGTTTGATGTTTAACAGGCAGCAGATCCATGATGTTCTTGATCTGGGTGCGGAAGCCCAGATTCAGCATTTCATCCACCTCGTCAATAACCAGTTTTTTTACAAGGGTAGTTTTAATGGTTCCGTTTAGCATCAGATCCATAAGTCTTCCGGGAGTACCAACCACCATATCAACTCCGGAGGCAATGGCGTTCATATGCGTTTTAATGTTAGCACCACCATAAACGCCGGTTACCTCGAAACTCATTGAACCGGTTAATTTTTCCACCTCTTCAACTACCTGAGCCACGAGTTCACGGGTGGGAACGATGATCATGATCTGTGGAGTTTTCTTTTTATCATATCTCCACATTTGGAGAATAGGAAGTAAATAAGCGAATGTTTTACCGGTACCGGTTTGTGCAATCCCCAATACGTCTTTCCCGGACATAACAGGGGCCATTGCCTTTTGCTGAATGGTAGTAGGAGTAGTGTATCCCAGCTCTTCAAGAGCAGTTAATAGTTGTTTGTTAAGCTTAAGATCAGCAAAGGTCATAGGGCAAAGATAAGGAATTTTGAGGGTTTATTTATTCCTCATATTTGTGTACCAAATGGTATTCCTTTGTACTTGGATGGAGAAAGCGGGGATAAAAAGAGTTGAAATAGGCACCAAAAACACCTTTTTCCTCAACTACGGTTCCTGTTTCATTATAAAATGTAGAATGAAACCCAATTTTAGTTCCGAGGCTATTTTCAACAAGAATCTCTATCTCATTGCCAAATTCGTCATATGAATAGAAATGAACCTCGAATTTTTCCTCCGAATAGTTATTGAAATTAATTTTGATCAACTTGTCATTTTCAATGGTGTAAATAGATTCAACCATTGGGTTTCCGTCTGCACTTATCTCATGTAAACTAAGTAATCTTCCCTGATCATCCACCCGTTCCGCAAAAGTGGATATTAGCTCGTTATCTGCGTTAAAAACCTTGGTTACATAGGTATTTGCTTCGAAATGATAAACCTCTTCCTGAATCTCAAACAATTCTCCAAAATCATAGAATTCTGTTGTTTTAGAGCCATTATCATATTCTTTTTCAATGGTACGCTCAATAACAATTCCATTTTCTATACGTGAGGTAATGGTTATGTTTTCTATGTATTCCGTGTGTATTTGTTCAACTAAAAAATCATTGGTGAACCTCTTCTGACTTATAATTCTTTTATTGTAATCATATTCGTATACCAGTTTGCCTATTTCAACCCCATTTTCAACATCCGTATCTTCCAGCAATAACAGATCGAAATACTTTACTCTTCTTTCCAGTGGAGGATTGGTTTGATAATCGATAGAATAAATAACCAATCCTGAATTGTCCTGCTCCTCCATAAAGATCAGTTTCTCTTCTGATCCGTTCATTAAATAAACGTAATGCTTCATTATTGTACCTCTATTTTAACCGCTTCACTTTTTCCATTATCCGAATTTAAAACCAGGGTTTTAGTGTTTGTTCCATCACTAATTGTAATTGAAGCTGTGTTGGGAGGACTGCTTCCTAAATTAATTGCATGTAGTATCAATGTATTTTCTCCGCCACGAAGATTTAGAGTGATCACCTTTTTCTCTTTTTGTAAGGCATAACTTTCCAATACCCATTCGCCATTTAGATTCAATGATATAATATCACCATCAATCAGATTATGATCCCATACTTCAACGGTAACAGTTCTTGAATTTACATTTATCATGTCTTTGGTTTCCACCACACGATTTTCTAGCGTGTCAATTTTTATCACAACCGGATCGGGCTTTGTTTTAATAGTGTCTTTTACAACCACAACCTCCGTTTTTACAGAATCTTTTTTGATAACCACAGGATCTGTTTTTTTCTCCACGGTTTTTGAAACAGTTATGGTACCCGGTTTACAGCCACCTGAGGCTGACCAGGGTCCACTTAGTTTCCATTGGGTATCAGTCTTGGTTAAAGTAAGATTACAGGTTTTAATGCACCAATAAAAGTTGGATGATTTTCTAACTTCTTTTACAATACTTGTTTCGTAAATGGTCACCTTCGATCCGCTTACGATTCCTGTAAAATTAATGGTTCCGAAATCTCCTTTTTGAGAATAATTCTTTCCATAACTTTCTATATATGTTGTTCCGCTAATGTTGCCTTTGGAATCAGACTTGTCGATCCTTACTTCGAAATAAAAGGTTTCACCGGGTTCCTGGTACAATTCGCCCTTATAGGTTCCCGTGATGGTTTGAGAGTAGGAGTCCACCAAGAATGTAATCATTAATATACTAAATGCAATGAGGTGTTTCAAGAGGCTTGGAAAAGGAGTTAGACAATATTATATTTATGAGTTCCTTTATACATTTTTATTGATCTTTTGTTGCAAATATTTTCTGCTTGGAGCTATTAGTAACAATATTAACACGATAACCGGAATAAAAGGAATTCCTCCTGCACAATCGACTACAATTAGTACACTCGTCAAGACAATAGAGCCAACGAATTTGCGATTATAAACACAAATCAGATCACTTATTGTGAGAATAACGGGAATAAATAAAGTTCCAGCCAAGTATCCCAAGGCATAGGCTGTATCACTTCCTTCTCCTCCAAATGTTTTATCAAATCCTTGTTTTACACCGCGAAGTACTGCATTGTCGCCCGGATCCATTTTACTTACCACAGCATACATAAGGATTAATGAAATAGAAGCCAGCAATTTTAAACATAACAAAATCATTGCTATAATAACAGAAACAGGTCTCTTTAACGGAACTACCGGATCTTCAAAACTGGGAGGATGAAATTGTGGATTATTGACCAGTTCAATTGAATTAATGGATCCCGGATTATCAATTTTTTTAAGTTTTCCATTCTCATCAGGAAACATGATATCTCCATTTTTTACCATCACATCAAAAAAGCCGAGCTGGTACTTTTCTGCAAGGAGCAGAGATTTTTTATAAGCCTCCTGAGCTTTTACAGTTTGAAAACTGGCGTAAATAAGATCCCTTCCGATTGTATAATTGGTAACATAGTCACCGGTAGGATTGGAAAATGCGTATGGGCCAACTTTAGCAGGAAACGTTTCTATCATTTCCATGAACCAAGACTTTAAACTTTGATGACTCATTACTGGATCATCGTAATTATGCGTTTCTGACCATTGTGATTGTGTTGCATACCACGATTCGAAATCAGATCTCGTTGGCAATGTGGCGTCTTTTCTAAATACCACCAAGTCAAAACTCATGTCTTTTAATTGGGTTTATGTTATTATCCCACCAATATACAAAAAAGGCTCAATCAAGTTGAGCCCTTTTCATTTTCTTTGTGATTGGTTAAGGACAACCACAAAGCTCTTCGTGATATTCTTTTACATAGGAGGCTCCATAGTTCCCACCTCCGCTATAATCCTGTTTGATCACGTAGAATAATCCTTTGCAATAGGGATGATCGTTGGCACTGTTCCGAACCAACATTTGCCCTCTTTTATAACGATAAATAGGAACATTAAACGCATCTTTTTCTATTTGCCAGTCAGCATCCGACATACCTTTTTTATAAATGGTAAGTGCATTTGCATTCTTCAGATAATTCTTCATAACAGTTTCGTTACCCGAGTCAGCGTATTTATAATACCAATCCTGCATTTTGAAAAGAGAAATTTTAGAGGCACAAACCGATTTGAGATCATCAAACGCAGCATTGATGTTTTTTACTGACTCTGCATCACTATTAAAACCGGTCATTCTATCAAACCAATCCTTTCTATAACTGGTGGAAACAGCACAATACATATAGTCATAACAACCACTGCAAACATACAAACCTTCTGTTCCTCCTGTAAAATTTGATGCAGCAGTTTTTGCTCCGTCAATCTCTTTTAGAATGCGATCCACGGTTCTTTTTATATCCGGATTCCCTACGGCTTTTAAACAGTCCAGATATTTTTGTCCATTGTTAACCACGGCAATCCAAACAGCCGGATTCATTTCCCAAGCTAAAAAAGTACATGGTAAATGCTTAAACGTTTTTAATGCAACCACACAATTGTCTAGATCAGACTTCATGCTGTTGTACTCATTTTCATCCGCAATGTAATAGGTGGGCCAGGATGAAACACCCGTAAGTGATGAAATGGAAACTCCCATATCAGTTGCACAGCAATTCATTAATGAGGCAATGGTAGTTTTATAAGGAGCCGTTTTTGTTTTAAAATCATCCATGTTGAAATATGGATATACCGAATTGCACTTAAACCATTTTAATGCGCTTCTGTCGTTTTTCAATTCCCAGGCGGATACGTCTAATTTTGCCACCTGGTACATGCCTGTTTTTTTGGCGTATACTTTCATGGTTTTCATATATCCGCTACCATCGATTACCGAGACAGTATCGTTTACATTCAGGTTATAATCATGATTGGTTGTTCCCGCACCGGGATTCGAAAGAGGATAATCTTCCGTTTGTGCTGCCAAGGGCATGAGCACAAAAGCTAATAGTAAAATGGTGAGCAGTTCTTTTCGCATGGTTGATAGTTTTGTTGAAATTAACGGATACCAACCGCGTGTGTTGAAGTTTTTGGGTGAACTGCTTTAAAATTTGAGTGAAGACCCACGTCCCGCTAACCGTCGGGGTTCGACTCGTCGCTACGACGGAATGGCACCTAACCATTATTATGATTTATATCATTGCAAAAACCTTCAAATTTCTCCAACTTTGTCAATATGAAAGAATACTTAAGCAAGCTTAGAAAGGATTATAGCAAAATGGCCCTCAGCGAAAATGAGGTAGATGTAAATCCTATTGTTCAATTTGAATTGTGGATGAGTGATGCTGCGAATGCCGAAGTGAATGAGCCGAATGCCATGGTTTTAAGCACCGTTGATAAAAACAATGCTCCGCATAGCAGGATTGTATTGTTGCGTGATATAAAAAACGGTTGCTTTAGTTTTTATACCAATTATAATAGCAGCAAAGGGCACGATATAGAATTGAATTCCAATGTAAGTCTCAACTTTTTTTGGCCGGATGTTGAACGTCAGGTTCGCATTGAAGGTGTTGCAGAAAAAATGACCTTGGTTGATTCCAATGAATATTTCAGATCACGACCAAGAGAAAGCCAGATCTCTGCATGGGCATCTGCACAAAGTACTGTGGTAGAATCCAGATCGGCTTTAGAAAAAATATGGAAGGATCTGGAAGAAAAATGGAAGGGAAATGCGGAAATTGAAAAGCCTCAGTTTTGGGGTGGTTATGCAGTAAAACCAAATATGATTGAATTTTGGCAGGGAAGACCCGGAAGGCTTCATGATCGTTTGAGATACAGAAAAGAAGGGGAGAACTGGATTTTGGAGCGACTGGCTCCGTAATGTTTTGAACAGCAGAACATCCGCCGCGGCGGAGAATGATGATTTAAGAATGACGAAGTTTGAATAGAGGTTGAATTCCTAATTGGACATTCGTCGGTTCTTCTGTTCGACCTTCAAATCCCGCAATTCAAACAACAACCAAAGGTATACCATAAAAAAAGCCCTGATTAACAGGGCTTCCATCTATATTATTCAGCGTCTTTTTTCGCTTTTTTGGCCGGTGCTTTTTTCTCAGCAGGCTCTTTTTTAACTTTCTCTTTCGCTGCAGCTTTTGCTTTACTTGCTGTGGCGGTTGGTGCAACTAATTTCTTTTTCTTTTTTTTAGGACGGCTTACACCTGAACTACCAATGGCTCTTTTTCCTTTTTTCGATTTTTTATCTCCTTTACCCATAAAGTACTTTTTAACTGGTTAATTAAATTCAAGTCAAATATAATATCAAATTGGAAAGTTTTATGTTTTTTTGAATAATATTTAAAATCAATGGCAATAGTCTTTATACTTCACATCCTTTCCACCTTCTTTAGCTTTGCCATAGCATTGTTTCTGCAAACCCTGCATTTTCCTTTGCTCCGATACATAGGTCCGTACCAGTACCCGGTGTATTACGAGAAGCAAAAAATGAAGTTGACCCTGCTTACATTTCCTGCTTACAGCCTGGAAGTATTTTCCAGTATATTTCTCATGATCCGTTTTTTCACTATTGGAGGTGAAATGACCGAGGCAAAACAAAATTCATTTTTTCTGTATTTGGGAACGATTATTCTTTTGCTTCTTATTCATCTCATTACTTTTTATTTTATTAAGCCGGGATTGAAAAAATTATTGAAAACCTGGGATGAAAAAACGTTGAATGAATTAAAACTATGGAACCTTGCACGTACCTTGTTCTGGTTACTTCGTTTGGTAATCCTTTTCACGCTGGTAATTAATCCTGCCTAATGAAATTACAAAAGGATTACTACCTCAAAAAAAATGTACTTTCTATTGCCAAGGACCTTATTGGTAAAGTTTTGGTAACGAAAATAAATGGTATTGTAACCTCAGGCATTATTTGTGAAACCGAGGCTTATAATGGGGTGGTTGACCGTGCATCTCATTCCTATGGGGGGCGCAGAACCAACAGAACGGAAACCATGTTTGGCGAAGGAGGCGTTGCCTATGTTTATTTATGTTACGGTATTCACCACTTGTTTAACGTGGTAACCAATACAGCTGATAATCCCCATGCAGTGCTTATTAGAGGTATAGAACCTCTGGATGGGATCAAGGATATTTGTATACGCAAAAATATTAGTCAACCTAAAAAAAACATGGGTATAGGTCCCGGTAACGTATCTACCTGTTTGGGAATTACTACCGGTCTTGATAAAACTGATCTCACGGGAAATAAAATCTGGATCGAGGATCGCGGAATTAAAGTGGTGAAGAAAGATATTATTGTGGGGCCCAGAGTAGGAGTGGATTATGCGGGTGAAGATGCGAAATTGCCGTATCGTTTTCAGTATTGGTTCAAGTAAATAGGGAACAAACGAACAGAAGAATGCCGAATTTTGAATAAAGTGGTTATTTCGATACTCAAAATTCGGCATTCAAATTTCTACTGTTCTTTTAATTAGATCTTGTACACGACCACGTGGCACCGCTTGGATTGTTCACCATATAGTTCACATGTTCCTCCCAGGTCATGGTATCTCCTTCGGCAGGTCGGTACCCATCTTTACATTCATCCCAATCGCTAAAACATCCTGTACAATGAATGCAATCTTTTGCCGGTTCTTCTTTGGGGTCATTACAGGCTGTAACACTAACTAATCCCAGCGCAAATAATATCAATCCTAGTTTTTTCATAATACTTCATTTAAATCAAAGACAAAGCCGGGCTCCAAATGCTGCTTCTAAAGATAATTATTTTCTACAACCCCTATAAACAGGGCGTTTTAGACTTTCTTGGATTTAAACGGTTTTGTTATATTTGTGGTTCAACAGATTTATCAGTTTACAGAACACTATGGAAGATATTTTAACCACATCACCACTGGATACAGCGCGTATTTCTTTCGACCAGTTTAAAAATGATGTGCTCAATGATTTTGCTATTGCCGTGGAGAGTCGCGAAGCCAGTTTAATCGGTCGCAGAGAGGTATTGACCGGTAAAGCTAAATTCGGAATTTTTGGTGACGGAAAAGAATTGGCCCAAATAGCCATGGCCAAAGTATTTAAAGAAGGGGACTGGAGAAGCGGTTATTATCGTGACCAGACTTTTATGATAGCGGAAGGATTGATGACCGTTCAACAATTCTTCGCACAGTTATATGCCCATGCTGATCTGAATGATGAACCCATGACTGCGGGTCGTGCCATGAATGGACATTACGCAACCAAATGGGTTGACGATAAAGGGAACTGGTTAAACCAAACGGATAGAAAAAATTCAAGTGCTGATATAAGTCCAACCGCGGGCCAAATGGCTCGTTTGTTAGGCTTGGCATTGGCAAGTAAAGCATATAGAAACAACAAAGAACTAAAGGGAGCCACTCAATTCAGTAATAACGGAAATGAGGTAGCCTTTGGTACCATTGGTGATGCAAGTACAAGCGAAGGAGTGTTCTGGGAAACCATGAATGCAGCAGCGGTATTGCAAGTTCCCATGGCAGTTTCTATTTGGGATGATGGTTATGGAATTTCTGTTTCCAAAGATCATCAAACTGTAAAAGGCAGTATAAGTGAAGCACTAAAAGGTTTTGCAAAAGACGAGAATGGGCCGGGAATTTTAATCTTTAAGGCAAAGGCTTGGGATTATGTAGAGTTAATAGAAACCTATCAGAAAGCAATAGCCACTTGTCGTCAGGAGCATATTCCGGTATTGATCCATATTGAAGAATGTACGCAACCGCAGGGACACAGTACTTCCGGTTCACACGAGAGATACAAAAGCAAAAAACGTTTACAGTGGGAAGAAAAATACGATTGTATCCGTCAGTTCCGTACATGGATAGAAAAACGTGGAATTGCAACGACAGAGGAATTAGATGAGGTAGAAAAAGTTGCCAGAGACAAAGCGAAGAATGGAAAGAAAGCTGCTTGGGAAAGTTTCCAGGCGCAGATAAAAGGAGAAATGGCTGAGTTGAATGCGATTCTTCTTGAATTAGGATTGAATGAATTTACAGGTGAATTAAAAGCATTATCAGAGCCAAGCAGAAGAGATGTCATCTCAGTAGGCAGAAAGGCTTTGGTTGCGGCCAGATATATCAACAGTGAGGCTAAAAATCGTTTATCATCCTGGCTGAATACGCAAAACGCAATCAATCACGACAGATATTCGGCGCATTTATACAGCGAATCACAATATTCAGCATTAAAAGTTCCGGTAGTAGCACCTGAATACAATACGCCAACTGAAGAAGTAGACGGAAGAATTATTCTTCGTGACTATTTCGATAAAGTATTAGCCAAGGATCCGCGCTTTATTGCATTCGGTGAAGATGTGGGTGGTATTGGAGGAGTAAACCAAACATTCGAAGGATTGCAGGCAAAATACGGTGAAGGCAGAGTGTTTGATACCGGTATCCGTGAGGCAACCATTGCAGGGCAGGGGATAGGTATGGCCATGAGAGGATTGCGTCCGCATGCTGAGATCCAATACCTGGATTATTTGCTGTATTGTATTCAAACTTTATCCGACGATTTAGCTACTTTAAGCTACCGTACCAAAGGACAACAAAAAGCACCGGTGGTAATTTCTACCCGCGGACATCGTTTAGAAGGGATCTGGCATAGTGGTTCCCCCATGGGAATGATTATTAATGCCATTCGCGGAATGTATGTTTGTGTACCGCGTAACATGACTCAGGCAGCAGGTATGTACAATACACTTTTAAAAAGTGATGATGCTGCATTGGTAATTGAGGTATTGAATGGTTATCGTAAAAAAGAAAAATATCCTAACAACATTGGAGAATATACAGTTGCATTGGGTACTCCTGAAATTCTTCGTGAAGGAAGCGATATTACTTTGGTAACATATGGTTCAACCTGCTATATGGTATTAGAAGCAGCAGAAAGACTATCACAAATCGGCATCTCGGCAGAGGTGATCGATGTGCAGACTTTATTGCCATTTGATTTAACAGGAACCATTGGTAAATCTATTGAGAAAACGAATAAAGTATTGTTTATTGATGAAGATGCAGAAGGTGGAGCAACAGGCTTTATGATGCAGCAGGTAGTGGATAAACAAAATGCATTCCGATATTTAGATGTGGCGCCAAAAGCTTTGAGTGGAAAAGATCACCGTCCGGCGTATGCGTCTGATGGAGATTATTTCTCAAAACCATCTGTTGAAGATATGGTAGAAGCGGTGTATAAGATGATGACGGAAGTAAATCCGGAATCGTATCCTGCTTTGTAAAAGAAAAAACTTCTGTAAACCGAATAAAAAAGGCGAACTATGTTCGCCTTTTTTATTCCACCTGATTCTGTCTTCCTGAACTTGTTTCAGAATCTAATCAACTCAACTCTAAAATTCGGTTGTATGAATCGTAATTCGTAAATCTAAAATCTTTTTTTTGGGTGGCTTTCGCTTCACTGCGTTACGCTGCTATGCTTCGGGCTCACTGTTCGTTCGGTGCCAAATCAAATTGTCATCTCCACCCGGGATCAGGTGATCGGCTTGCGGGGAGTGGAGAGATCTATTTGATGGGTTGTAATTGGCACTAAACCCTTCGCAGCGCTGCCACAATTTCATGTTCCAATCAATCTCATTGTAAATGCCATCAAGTGGCCCATATTTTCGTCACCCTGTTGATAGATGAATGTTTGATTTTTTCAACCGGTTCTTAACAAAAAACATTGGGTTTACGGGTGTTTTTACACGGATTGTAGTAATTTTAGGTACTACAATCAAGTAGTTAGCTGTAAGCCAAAACAAGAAAATGTTTTAACGAAAAATCTGTCAAATATTTATGAGTGATTCTAAAAAAGGGAAAAAGGATGAAATCACATTTGTATTTGTGCTTGTTGTTTTAGGAATCAATTTTTTAATTTATCAATTAAGTGAGACTGCAGGATGGCTTTTCTTCGGCTTTTTTGGAATGTGGTTTTTGGGTTATGGACTGTATAAAATAGCAAAGATTTTTTGGCCCAATCTATAATAAACTTTACCAACCTAACTGATTGCTAGCTTTAAGTCTAAAGGCAATTGGAGTTTGGGCTGATATTGCGTATTTTTGATAAATACCGCTTAACTCAATCAAATTAACTCATGGCCAAATATCCCCATGTATTCCTAAAGAATGACCCATCCAAGAAGGAAGGTTTTAAAAAGACGAGAGGTTGGGAACCAAAGAAGACTCAACCAGAGGAGGAAAAGAATTATACACCACAAAAGGACAGGTTAAGGGAAGCACATAGAATTTTCAATGTTCAACAAAGATTGCGACATAATAAAAGGACTATAGAAGTTCCTGAGCATATTGATCAAATACAAATTCACTTTTTCAAGGTTTTTAATAAGGATCTTCGAAATAAATTTCTAACACAATATGGGCTTCAAGTTCTATCATTTTCTGACTTTAACAAAACAGTATGGTTTGCAATAGATGATGAAAACAATTTCAAAAATTTCGTCGATCATTTAAAAAAATATTATGAAAGCCCGGTGGAACAATCTTATGAAGGTTCCGAATATCATCTGATTGCTCTAGTATCGCATTTTATCTTTATTACAACTAAGAAAATTGTTAACTCCTATGATGAGGAAGTGACAATGATAAATTTAATAGATAACTATAGTCCAAAAACGCAAAAAATTTATGATTCAGTAATAAAATTCTTAAATGATAAAAAGTGTGACTACAAATACTATGAAAATGGGAATTCGATTGAGGCTAAGAAAATTTCCAAGGATGATATTGAACTACTAGCAGATAATTTCGATGTTGTACAATCTATTCAAACAACAAGAGCTGGAAAGGTAAGGCCGGGACAACTAGGAAACCTTATAAGAAACTTTGGTGTTGAAATGGTTTACAACGAAAAGGCTCCTATGGTGGGAATAATTGATACTGGAGTACAGCCATTGGCACCATTACTACCAGCATTAACCAATCTAACTTATGATCTGACAAATACTGCGGCTAAATTTGATAGTAACGGGCATGGTACCATGGTTGCTGGATTAGTTACTTTAGGCACAGAATTTTTCGAGGATCCTAAGGAAAAGTATTTAGCAAAAGCCAATATTGTTCCAATCAAAGTATTAATTGACTCAGACGGAAATTTCAGCCAAAATGAATTGATAAAAGTTATTGAAGATGCATATAACAATGGAGTTAGGCTATTTAATCTTTCAGTAAACCAATTTCAAAAAAGGTACAATTCTTCATTTTCACACTATGCTTTTCTTCTGGATTCACTTACATATCAATACGATTTATTGATTTTTATCTCGACAGGAAATATTAATGAAGCCCGTGTGGAGGAACTAGTTAACACTCCCCACGCTTCCCATAGTTACCCAAATCACTTTTATTGTTTAGAAACTGACAGCCCCTTTCATCGATGTGAAACCACGAACCTATGTGTTCCTTCAGAATCAATGAATAATATTTCTGTGGGAGCATTGGCTGATAATTTTGAAACTGGAGTTAATCTTGGAGTTACCCCTGCTAGAGAATACCCTGCCTTTTATACCAGAAAATTTCATGTCGATTATGATCAGGAAATAAATGGAACCAGTTTTGCAAGAAATCAAAAGAATAAAAACTTAATTAAACCGGACTTAGTATTCCCGGGTGGAGATCTTCTTGATTTTGATGCTGGCTTGGAGGTTTTATCATTAACAGCAGGCCAACCATTAACAAGAAATGCTGGGACAAGTTTTTCAACTCCTTTGTTGCTATCATTAGCGGCTGAGGTGCTTACCAACTATCCATCCTTATCAACACAAAGTGTAAAAGCGCTATTAATAAATTCGGCCTCCTCTCCATGTGGAGCAAATCCTCCAGGTTTTACGGAAAAAGGGTTGCTCAAGAAATTAATCGGTAATGGTCAGCCAAACCGTGATCTAGTATTGTTTTCTTCTGAAAATAGTGCAACATTTATTTTGGAAGATAATATTAAAGCAGAAGAATTTAAAGAAATTAAAATAAAATTACCCGATTATCTTAATCCAAACAAAAGCGGCTCGGAGCATAAATTAAACATTACAGCTACTTTATGCTATAAATTCAACCCAATCAAAAACAATCATCTATCCTACTGTCCTCTTCATATTAGCTTTGGCTTTTTTAAGCCTGATGTTGAGAAAATGAATGATAAGGAGGGCAAAGAATATCAAATTAAGAGTGCAATTTCATGGTCGGAAGATCATTTCGGTATAGAAAATAGATTGTTTAGTAATGTTCAAAAGCTAGATAGAAATTTACAGGCTTACGATATTGCTAACGTAAACAATGAAATTTGCTTGGCTGTTCGTTGTACTCATAAGGATGAAATTGACCCAAAGATGGCCGAGGAGCTAAGCAAAGGAAGTCATTCATTTTCTATAGTCATAACCTTTACTGAGTTACCTCATGATAAGAAAAATACAAATAAATTATACGGTGAGATAACACAAATCAACACGGTTAAATTAGTTGGAGAAATTGAAACAGATATTGAAACAGATATTGATATTGGTGAGAAATAAAATCTTAATTGATTTTAGAGTCTTTTTTCTCTTTTTGAATTAACTCTTTCCAAAGAGTCACATCTACTTTAACTTTTTTACCAACAGACTTTCTGTCCAATTCAAGAAGACTTCTTTTAATGGCGGTTATAAGCGATTTCTGTATCGAATAATAAGATAACCCATGACAGAATTTTATTAGCGATGTCAATTTGCTTGGCTCATTTAATTGAAATAAATCGGGCTTCAGAGTTTTCGATATGAGTTCTTCGATATGCTGATTATCCGGAAGATCAAGATGTACTTTCAAATCAAATCTTCTTAAAAGAGCGTTATCAATCATGCCTACGTGGTTTGTGGCGGCAATTACGATACACGATTGAGGCAAATAGTCAAAAAGCTGTAAAATGGTATTCACAACTCTCTTCATTTCCCCATGATCTTGACTGTAATCTCTTAACTTTCCTAGAGTGTCGAACTCATCAATAAAAATTACGCAATCCTCGGATGCAGCGCGTCTAAATATCTTAGCCAAATTTTTACTAGTCTGACCCAATTTAGATGAAACAATTGCTCCCAAGTTGACAACAATCATCATTTTTTCTAGTTCCCCAGTTAACACATATGATGCTAATGTCTTTCCACATCCTGACGGCCCATAGAAAAGTACTTTATTCGATACAGGTAAATCATATTTAGACAATAGATCAGCTGCTCGATATTCCTTAATAAATTGCTCTAACATTTCCTTTACCTCATCAGAACAAACAAGATTTTCAAAATTATAATCCGATGTTATCTTTTCAAGAATAAATTCACTAACCTCCCTTTCATCTTCACGCATATAGTGTTGTGCAGACCCCACTTTCATTAACCCACTAGTTTGCTGACTTCTGAAAGATTCTTTTAGGAGAGATTGTAGTTGTAATGCTAAATTTACCTTTTTTGTCTTTTTAGAATATTCTATTAACTCATTCAAAACATGTAATAGCTTTTCTTGGTCATTTTCAAGACCGAATTTGGCTATATCTTTTATGAAGTTTTGTTGAGACATTTTTTTAAGTTTGATACAAGGTAGCGACAATATATTCCTCAAATTTATGACCATTTTTTGATTTATCCACATCGTTTTGTTAACCATTCGTCAACGAGACGGCCATATTTGCCGTCAAATACGCAAGGAAAGGCTTTAAATGACCAATTTCCTGTCAATGAAGGAATGTATATGAGATATGCCTACAGCTAACTCCTTTTTGCAAATAGCACCAGCAAGCCGTATTGATTGAAAAGTTAATAGCGGTTAACCCGCTTGGCCGTTTAGAAGAAATTTACGGCCGCTAATCATTATAGATTGGATTAAAGTTTTGTATATTTATAACTGGTGCCATTTGCAAAAATGGTTCCGTTAGGGCACAATTGTTTTTAAATAAATTCAAGAATCATTAAGGCTTCAATCAACATATTATTTTTACTGACAATAATACTCTTGACTATCTCATGTGGAAAAAAGAAAGAAGTTTTGTCTGATAAAAACCAACGAGACTATACTCATTTTGACTGGAGAAAAGACACTACTGATCCAAAGCAGCACGTGGACTATATGTGCAAAATTGAATCAATTGATTCAATTTATAAATTATGTGACTGTTCTGAATACATTTTCGGAACTGACACTCTTCTTTCTCATGGAAAATTTTCAATGGATACTCTTAATCAAATTCTTTATAGACATGGCTGGCATGAATATTACGATGTAAAGGGCAATATAATTCAAAGATTACGTCATGTGATGCTTACTTTAGATGGAGGTAAAATACTAGAGAATGTTAGTGAGGTAATAACGTACGATAGCAAGGGTGATACAATATTTGAAAAAAGTAGCTACTTTGATTTAATCGCTCCAGACACGATAACTCTAGGTTCAGAATACCCCGTTGAAATAAGATTTCATAGCCGTGATCCCAACTCAAGAATATTTTATTGGTTAAATATTGACGAATATGAAAAAAGTTCAATGGATAGTGGCCGAACCAATTTGCACAATTTTACTTACAAGTTTACACCAAAGGATACCGGCCATTTTAGATTTTCCGGATTTTTTCGAGAGTTTGAGGATGTTAAGGGAACTGACTCACTTGACATGTTTGAAATGTTTTTATGGACTGACCTGTTCGTTAAGAATAAATAGTTCAACAGTGCCTAACTGCTAATTCCTATGTAAAGCAGTTTTTATTTATTAACAACGCATAAAATTTAGCACTCGTAAAAATGAAAAGAATCATAACAATCCTAGGTTTTTTTTACTTACAGGCGTTTAATTTCTCTTATGCTTCTATTCATACCAGAAGTCTTGATGATTTATTATCCATCGATTTTATATGTAATCCTGTAAGGACAACTCTTAAAGGTGGTAATACATTTCAATGTTCAGAGGATTATGGAACATTTCAATTTAGTAACATAACCACAGGCAATCCTTCCATTGAATCTATGGACGATCAAAAACTAGAGGCATATTACCTGGATTTTCTGGATGGATTCATGAAAAAGGGGGATATTACTAAAGAATCTCAGTCAAAATTCGTGCTTGACAAATTTTATGGATGTGAGATTTCTGGATTTAGAAATGGAGCCAATGACGAAAACAACGAGCCAGATTTGATATTTGTAAGAGTTATTTATTTGAATGGAACTTTGTATATGATATCTACTATTGGTTATTCAGAAAGCAGAAGCACATTTGAAAAGGAAAGCAAATCATTTTTTAATAGCCTTCGTCTCATTAAAAAACCTTCCCGGGTAAGGCAGGTAAGAATGACCGGGGTAGAAAAACTGGGATTCACGATGGGAACTGTTTTGGGAAAGTTAATGATTGCGATGGCCGGCTTAATATTAATAGCATTGCTAATTTTAATCCCCATAATAATTTACCGTCGCGTAAAAAGAAAACAAGGATAGAACATAGGTTGATAAAGTTTTGTACATTTAAATCCGGCTACATCAAAAAGAATGGTTCCATTAACCTAAATATTATGCCTCTTTATCCTCCCCGGACAGAAACGGTTAAAAAGAGTGATCTACTCGTTCAAAGAGAATTGGAGTTAATACAAGCCATCAAAACTCATTCATCAATTGATAAAATAAATAAACTGGCTGAAAAATATCGCTTTGCGCAGCTATCTCTGCTTAAAGCAAAAATTCATTTTATCAGCGAAATGGAAAACCGGGATAAACCTTGTAATATGAACAGAGAAAAAATTGAAAATGAAAAATTGATTTGGACAAACAAAACTATTGAGGATATAATTATTGAAATAAAGGGAACCATTTGAAACTGACAAAAAATATATTTGTTTTATTGGTCATCATTTTACCATTCGGTAAAACGATTGCGCAATCTTGGATGTGGGGAACAAGCGGTGATGGGGTTGGAGTAAATGAAGGTCTGGCAGTTTGTTCAGATTTAAATGGAAACGGATTCGTTACCGGATATTTTGAATCACCAAATATTGTTTTTGGCGCAGATACATTAAACTTAACCGCCACGTACAATGGAAGCGGTAACATATTTCTTACCAAGTATGATCCCAATGGAAATGTGCTTTGGTCACAAAGCGGTGATGGTTCCGGTGGCGCTTATCCGGATGCATCCTGGGCCGTGTGCACTGATGATGATGGGAACGTCTTTATTACGGGTGGATTCTGGAGTCCCACCATTACTTTTGACACTATTACTCTAATCAGTTCAGATACTTCAGCATTGGCGGAAAATGTTTTTGTTGTGAAGTTTGATCCAAATGGTCATGTACTTTGGGGAAGAACCGGCATTGGTGGACAACCTTATAGTTACAACAAAGGTCATGGATTAAGTACTGATGCCAATGGTAATGTTTATGTAACGGGTGAATTAAACAGTTCAACCATTACATTTGATACGATAGCATTAACCGGACCTTCATTATTCATTGCTAAATATGATTCTGTTGGAAATCTTATTTGGGCACATAATACGGGAGGTAAAGGATATGAAATAAAATCGGACGATTCAGGAAACTTTTTTGTAGCGGGTGTGGCTGGAGGGAGTGTGCTCCTTCAAAAATATGATACGAACGGGAACTATATTTGGGGCCATTATGTATCGGGTGGCCAGGCATTATCAGTTACAACGGATCAAAATCAAGATGTTTATATTACAGGGGACTTCTACGGTGCAACCATTACATTTGACTCGTATATTTTGCACAACAATGATTCAACCGGAATCGGATATTCCGATGTTTTCATTGTGAAATACGACTCCTCAGGAAATGTGGTATGGGCTAAAAGCGGTAACGGGGAACAATTTGATGAAGGATATTCTATCAGTGCTGACAATTACGGAAATATTTTCGTTTCGGGTGGATTTTACATTTCATCCTCAACCACCGTGAGTGATTATATTGCTTTTGGCAATGATACCTTATTTGTACCGGCCGGTTCAAGCGATCCCGCATTTCTTTTAAAACTGGATCAGGCCGGCAATATTCTTTGCGCATCAGCATTAGCTTCAGGAGGAGATGATCAAAATGGAGTATGTGCCATTCAGAACGAACAATTCGGAAGTGCATATTTTGGTGGCGATTTTATATCAAGTCCTTTTGTGTTTGGCCCCGACTCATTAATCAACACCGGGTCTGAGGCCATTTTTATTGCCAAATACAATTGTGATGAGGTTTTTTCTATCGATGATATATCTAACAAAAATCTCGTTACCATTTATCCTAATCCATTTTACTCTCAAACTACTATCCAGTCAAAGGAATTTTTACATGATGCAAGTATTATTCTTACTAATTCAACCGGTGCGGTAATAAAGGAATACAAAAATGTTAGCGGATCAACCATTACTTTTCAAGCAGACGGTTTACCAATCGGATTATATTTTCTTAGAATAGTTGAGTCAAATAGAACCATCAAAGTGGCTAAACTATTAATTGGATATTGATTTTTTACCTGATATTCAACCGGATACAAATATAATCATTCAAAAATTTGCGAAACCGAAAAGTTGCGCATATATTTGCAACCGATCGGTTTCTTAAATAAAACATATATATGAGACGTGACGTATTTCAAGGTATTGCGGACCCCACCAGAAGGGCCATCATTGCATTAATTGCCCTGCAACCCATGACACCCAATGCCCTGGCCGAAAACTTCCATACCACACGCCAGGCAGTGTCAAAACATCTGCGTATCCTTACCGAATGTGAATTGGTAAAACAGGAATATCAGGGCAGAGAGATTTATTACTCCCTTGAAATAAAAAAAATGAAAGAGATTGATCAATGGCTGGAGCAATATCGAAAGATCTGGGAAAGTCAGTTCAACCAATTGGATAAGCTATTACAAACAATGAAAAAAAACAATCAAAAAAAATAAAACCATGGCAAACATTCATCCACACGTTAACTTTAATGGAAATGCAGAAGAAGCATTTAATTTTTACAAATCAGTATTTGGCGGCGAGTTCGCAAGAATTGTGCGTTTTAAGGACCTTGCAGGCGGTGGGTTTCCCGTAGATCCGAAAGAAGAAAATAAGATCATGCACATTGAATTACCTATCGGAAAAACCAAATTAATGGCGAATGACGTTCCTGAAGCCATGGGAAAAACAAATGAAAATGAGAACAGAAGTAAAATTGTGATCACGGCAGAAAGTAAAGAAGAAGCAGATAAATTATTTAATGGTCTTTCGGCAGGCGGACAAATTGAAATGCCAATAGCTGATAGTCCCTGGGGAACTTATTTTGGTATGTTCCGTGACAAATATGGAATTGAATGGATGATAGACTTTGACCCGAAATCAATACTTTAAATAATAAAAAAATGAGCAACCATTTATATTTCGATTTCACAGTAGATAAAGCAACAAATACCATCATTATCACCAAGGAATTCAATGCAGAACGTGCATTGGTTTGGGATGCGTTTACCAAAGCTGAATTTCTTGATCAGTGGGGAGCTCCCGAACCCTGGAAAACCAAAACAAAAATGATGAATTTTGAAGTAGGTGGTAAACGATTGTATTCTATGACCAAAGACGAAGGACCGGTATTTTGGTCAATACAGGAATACACTTCCATTACACCAATTTCCAATTTTCAAATGCTCACCAATTTTGCTGATGAAAATGGAAATATAAACACCCAATTTAAAAGTTCAGAAAACAACCTGGATTTTATTGAAGAAAATGGTGTCACCAAATTTATCATGACCATTAAATATGCTTCGGCAGAAGTATTAACCATGATGGTTGAAGGAGGCTTTAGAGAAGGAATTACCATGACATTGACCATGCTTGAAAAATTGCTTCCAAATTTCTCTAAGAGATGATTGTTGTTTTAAGTTTTATAAATTTATAGTATGAAAGTACAGGATGAAATAAAAAATTATATTGCTACTCAGTCCGAATCAAAACAGGAGGAATTGCAAACCCTTCACAAGCGTATTTTGAAACTATTGCCAAAAGCCAAACTATGGTTTCTGGATGGTAAAAACGACCAGGGAAAAGTAGTTTCTAATCCGAATATCGGTTATGGTTCCTATACCATTCAATACAAAGACGGGAAAACCAGAGAATTTTACCAAATTGGTTTGAGTGCAAATACAACCGGGATTTCTGTTTACGTAATGGGATTGGAAGATAAAACCTACTTAACCAAAACATTCGGAAAAAAAATAGGCAAAGCAAGTATAACAGGTTATTGCATTAAGTTTAAAACCCTCGATGATATTGATTTGGATGTGTTGGATGAAGCGATCATTTATGGAGTCCAAAATACTTAATCGGAACACTACCCGTAGCTTAAAGCTACGAGTAAATTGTCGACGACTTGTAGTCGTCATTTTCTTTTTTCACTTTTCTTTCCATTACTCCCTTTCCAGCACATTGGGATCCTAAGCTTAGAATTCCACGTGGACAAGTTGTCGCG
>JADMIO011701121.1_pt1 | contig 38587 bp, 32 predicted proteins | sample 8958161 | NCBI WGS metagenome assembly JADMIO01 (sample SAMN16585339, study PRJNA669376) | soil metagenome | isolation source: Crop rotation soil | place: USA: Cullars Rotation, Alabama | collected 2011 | reverse complement strand
TATGGTGAAAGTTGGAACCTCTTACGTGCCGATCAGATTAAAACGAAAGGCCCAGTCTTTCGACTGAGCCTTTCGTTTTATTTGACCATGTTGGTATGATTTAAATTAATACGACTCACTATAGGGTCAGTGCGGCCGCGACTTCAAGTCACGTGAATTCCAAGCTTCGGATCCCACTGTGCTGGAAAGGTTGTGTCTCGGCCTCCTCGCCCGTCAGCGTGCCGCTGTCGCAGGTGTCGAACAGGATCACGCTCTTGCGCGCCGGGATCGAGGCAAACCAGCGCTGCCACTGGTCCTGGGCGATGCCCTTCTGCTTCACGTTGGTCGCGATCGACTGGTTGTTGAGCTCGCCGTCGACCGCGAAGGCCTGCGGAATGAAGTAATAGCGGCCGTCGAGGGTCTTGCCGTGCCCGGCGAGATAGAGCACGAACACGTCCGACGCCGACGCCTTCGCGGCCGTCTCGGCGAATGCGGCATCGAGCCTTCCCCGGTTGACGTCCGCGTCGGTCATCAGCTTGACCTCCACGGCCTGATAGAGATTGCCGGCGGCTTCCTGCAGACCGCGCGCGATCTCCTTCGCATCCGAGACGGAGTAGGACAGCTTGATGCGCGCGTCGGCGTAGTCGTTGACACCGGCGACGATCGCGAACAGGCGTGGCTTTGTGGCCGCGGGGGCGGCTGGCGCTGCCGGCGTCTGTTGCGCGGCCTGCTGTGGTGCCGCGGGCGGACCTGCCACCGTCAGACGCGCCGGCGTGGAGGCAATGAGATTGGCTCCATTATACGCCACGACCTCGATGCTGTTGCTGCCGGGATCGAGGGCGAGCTGGCGTGTGAGCCGTACCGGCGCGCCCTGTGGCTGCGTCGCTGCCGTGTCGACACCCGCGGTGACGCCGTTCACGCGCCATTCGATCCGTCCGATCCCGCCGCCGCGATCGGCGATCTCGGCCTCCGGTGACGCGCTCGCACCGCCGGCACCGCCTTGCAGGGTCAACTTCACCTCCGGCGCAATGCCGCTCGCCAGCGCCTTGCCGAGATCGAGGTCGGCCGCCGCGCGCCGCACCAGCCCGCGCGGATCGCCGGACAATTTTTCCCGCACGAGATCGGGCCGATAGAGCGCCTGGTAGAACTGATCGATGTCGAACAGCGCGGTGCCGTTCTTGACCCGGACAGCACGCTCGCCGCCTGAGGCGCTGGCGAAGAATCCCTCCGGCGTGATCGACAGCCAGCCGCCCTCGCCCGTCACCGCCGTCGTCAGCAGCAACTCCCCGCTGCGCGCCATATAGGTGCGCAACACGCCGTCGCCTGCGAGAATGAATGCCAGCCGGCCATCAGGTGAGAACGCCATCGCCTCGATGCTGGAGGGCTGCTTTCCGAAACCGGACTGGTGGGCGCCGGTGCGGACGTCGATTGTGCTGACGCCGAACGCGCTGAGGCTCATCAGCCAGCTCTTCCCCGCGGGATCCACGATCGACCAGCGATCGGGCTGGCCGCTCACGCGATAGGAGGCGACGAATTTCGGATTGCCTTCCTCGAAAATGAGGATCAGCCCGCCGCTATAGGCATTGAGAGTGTAGACGTTGCCGCCGATGATCGCGGCGAACTGCTTTGAGCCCGGGATCGCGACGACGTTGTAGACCAGCGGCAGCAGGCCGTTCTTCTTCAGGTTCGGCAGCACCTTGGCAACGTCGTCCGGGAGCGGCCCGTTGCCGTAATCGGTCGAGTAGACCTGCTTGCGCTGGCCGCTCACGGGATCGAAGGATTGCACGCCGGCTTCGGCACGCCATGCATAGAGCGTCTTGCCGTCGGCGGAGAAACGCAGCCCGATCGACAGCGGGCTCGAAGGCCAGTTCAGCTTGCCGCGCTGACTGGTGGCAAAGCCCAGCGGAATCTGTTTGACCTCCTCGCAGGTTGTCCCGCGATGCAGGTAGATGGTCCCGTTGAAGATGTATGCTGTGAGATCCAACGCCGAAGAATAATCAAATCCGTTGATCGCCGCATATTCGCCGACGGGCGTCCCGCGCACCTTCTGGAAACACTTCAGCGCGCCCCCCTGGCCATGCAGGCGACTCGGCACCCACACATTGTCGGAATCGGTGTCCGATTGAGTCGTGGCGAGGATGTCGCCCTTCGGCGTGGCGAAGGCCCCGATGTACCAGGGTTCGTCGTTCTTCGGCACCGTCAGCTTGCCTTGCATCTCGACCGCGCCCGAACCGGCGTCGAATGCGAAGATGCCGTCGCCATTGCCGAACAGGCGAAGCGCCGATCTGTCGGCCTCGCGGACGAACCCGGCGAGTCCCGGAGACGGCAATCGTCCCTCGTATTTGCGCTCCTGCGTCACGGGCAGGATCTTGAGCCAGCCGTTCTCGAATTCGAACGTCCGGCCGGCGACGATACGCTCGGACGACGCCGAGGGAAGCTTGCTGACCTCGCTGCCGCGGCGATCGTAGATGTGGATGCCGTAGCTGTCCTTCTCTGGCGTCGTGCCCTGGATCACCAGACCGCCGTCGGTCGCGGCCTCGAGATTGAAGACGTCCGTGTAGGGCAGGCGCGCGGACTGGCCGTTGTCGACGTCGAACAGAAAGACGTCGTTGCGGTATTGCCGGTTGAGGCTGATCGACTTTACGGACGCGGCGAGCTTGCGGCCGTTGTCGAAGAAAGCCACCTTGTCGAAACTCACGCCGTTCGGCGCGGCAAAGAAGCGATGCTGGCGCCTTGCGGCGAGATCCCACACGCGCACGCCGAAGTCGGTTCCGACCGACGCCGCGAAACGTCCGTCCGGCGAGACCTCGATCTGGTCGATGCTGAGGATCTGGGCCTGGCCTTGATAGGTCATCTTTTCGTGGCGGCCGAGTTCGGCAACGAATTGTCCGTTGCCCCAATCGTACACCACCACGCGTCCGTCGAGGTCGTCGGTCACGAGTTCCGTGCTGTTCGGCCGCGCCGCCATCCGCGTGATGGTCGAGGCCTGGCCGTTGCGCGTGCGGGACCAGAAGGTGCGCACCGTCTTGCCGGTCTGGTTGTCGTAGACGCGGATCGCGTGATGGGCCGCCAGCGCATGGCGGCCGTCGGCTGTCACGGCGATGGTCGTGTAAACCGTGGGGCTTGACGCGATCACGAGCGAAAGCGGCGCCGTCCACGTTTGCCGACCGGTCGCCACGTCCCAGCTCTTCAGCGACGCTCCATCCGAGCTCAGCGCGGCGGTGCCGGTCAGGTTGACGTTGAGCTTCGCGCCGCTGCGGCCATGCGGCGTCTCGACGAAAATCTCGGGCTGGCCGTCGGCCTCCTTGCGGCGCGCGAGGCCTGCACGCAGGCTGTCGCGGTATTCGGCGAGATGCTGGTCATAGGGGCCCTTGACCCCGGCCAGGTCCTGCGGCTGGTCCGCCTTGACGTAGAGGGTCAGCGCGTAATCGGTGTCGGTGTCGATCTTGTCGGTGGCCTGACCTGGAACATAGCCCAGCTCCTTCAGGAGGCCGATGATCTCGGCAATCGTCCCGGCGGCAGGCGCTTGTTGCGCGGCGGAGGGAGTGGCGAGCAGCAGATGGGCGGCGAAAACGCAGACGGCCGACGCCGCCAGAAAAGTCCTCTTCATCTTCCGTCCTGAATATGTCTCAAAAACACGGGCCTGAAAAACGCGCATGAAGGCTACGCGTCTAATCCTAAGGGCAACGATCGGTCTAGCGCAACTTTCGCCGGGGGCCGGCTTTTTGCAGCGCGACGACGGCAACGCCGCGCGCGCAACCTCAGGCGAGCAAGACCGGCACTTGCACGGTCAGCGATCGTCAGTCCCCCGGCGAGCGCTCATACGTCGCTTCGAAAATGTCGGGCTTGCACGGATAGAGCTCGCCCTGCACGCCTTCGATGATCCAGTCGCCCGCCTGCGCCTGCATGATGCCTTCGAGCGTGACGATGCTGAGCGAGGTGCCGTCGGCGTTGCGGGACAGGCGCTCGCTGCTGTGGAACGCGGTGACCTCGTCCCAATTGTCGCCGCGCCATTGCACGGCTCTGATGTCGACGGGCTTCTTGCGGAAATGCGTCATCGCAACAGCTTGCCACGCCTCGTGTAAGGGCGATAGCAGCGTTTCGCGCGGCGGCGTGCACCTGTCAACCGCCACTCCCCGGTCAGACCGGCTTGCGCGCGACATGGATCGCGACGATGCCGAAGGTGAGCCGCTCGAAGGAAACGTCGGTAAATCCCCTCGCGCGGATGTCATCTGCAAAGGCTTCCGCGCCGGGGAAGCCGCGCACGCCCGACAACAGATAATGATAGGCCGAGGCGTCGCCGCCGGTCGCGACATAGCCGACGACCGGCATGCACAGGCCCATATAGGCGAGATAGAGCCGGTGGATGAGGCCAATCGGGATTTCCGAGGCCTCGAGGCAGATGAAGGTGCCGCCCGGCTTCAGCACGCGCCAGGCCTGCTCCAGGGCGCGCATGCGGTCGCAGATTTTCATGCCGAGCGACATCGAATAGAGATCGACGCTCGCGTCCGCGACCTCGCTCAGACGATGCGCGTCATAGACCTTGAATTGCATCTGGTTTGAGAGCGGGCCCGCGCGGCGCTCGGCGATCTCCAGCATCGCCGGACAGAGATCGGAGACGACGCAGTTGCGTCCCTTCATGTCGCCGAGCGCCTCTACGACATGCAGCGCGATGTCGCCGGTGCCGGCGGCGACGTCGAGCATATTGGTCCAGCGCTCGGACGCGATGCGTTGCGCCATCCGCCACTTCCAGGTGCGGTGGATGCCGAGACTGAACAGGTCGCATAGCACGTCGTAGCGCGAGGCGATCCGGCTGAAGACGTCATCCTGAACGGAATTGAAGGATGCGGCGTTGGTCTCCGTCTCATCCAGCATCGTCACCCCCAAACATGTCGATGGCCAGTTTTTGGTAGCTCTTGCGGCCATCGCCCGGATAGTCTTGTAGCAGACCGCCATCGGGATTCGCATGAGAACACGACGTCACATCGCCGCCATATTGGCCGTGCTCGCGCTTGGCGTCGCCGGCCTGTCCCCCGCCACCGCGCAGGCGCCGAAGGGCGACGCGGCTGCCGCCTACACCACCGCGCTCGGCCAGTTCAAGGCGATCCTCGCCGAGCGGCGCAACCAGATCATCGGGAAGACGCTGCCGAACCTGCCGGGGCAGGCGGTCTATCTCGCCCGCAACAATCTGATCGGCAGCTACAAGGATCTCACCGACGCCGAGCCGTCGAAGATCGGCCGGCCCAACAAATACGGCATCCCGCCGGCCTATTTCGATGCCGACAACGAGCCGCTGCTCGACGAATACCGAAAACTGTTCGACCAGATGGAGGCGCCGCCCGCCAATGCGCAGGTCTCGAACACGCCGTTCAAGGACGTCGCCGACCTCGGCATGGCGATCGCGCGCGCCAAGGGCCTCGATGCGGCGAACGTGGATGTCGCGGGCCGCATCAGCGTCGGCATGTTCTTCGCCGAGACCAACGGCCACCAGAATGTCGGCAATGCGCGCTCCAACACCTACAAGGGCAGCTTCCAGACTGGCCCGCCCGAGGACCTGAACGGCCGCAGGAAATGGGCCGCGATCAAACCGGAGATCGCCGCATTCGATCCGCAGCTGATCGCCCGTGACGACAAGGAGGAGGCGCGCGCCGGCAGCCTTGATCACCGCTACAATCACTGGACCGCGGTGCGCGACGGGCTGATGAACGCGCATGCCGAGCTGTTCCAGCAGATCCCGTCGATCGCAAAGACCCTGCCCGATCCGATCGACCAGATGAAGCTGTTCGAGCTGATCCAGATCGTGCCCTCGCCGACGCGCGCGGCGATGCGCTCGGGCAATCTGCTCGCCTACCGGGTCAGCGACCCCACCATCATGAAGTACCTGCGCAACAACAGCATGTTCGCGTTCGGCAAGTCCGACCGCGCGAAGACGTCGGCGACCTATCGCGAGATCATGGATGCGATGTGGCTGTTCAACGAGAAATTCGAACGCGCCCGCGCGAAGTTCGAGGAGATCAAGGCGGGGAAGGCGTCGTGAGGCTCTATCCTTCCCCCTCTCCCCGTTCTTACGGGGAGAGGGTTGGGGTGAGGGGCTGCTTCCGCGAAGGAGGTAAGAGTTGGACTCGCGGAGAGTCCCCCTCACCCGGATCGCATTCCGCTTCGCTGCATGCGATCCGACCTCTCCCCGCAAGCGGGGCGAGGTGAAGAGCAGGGACTACGCCGCCTGCTCCTTCCCGCTCTGCTCGCGCACCATGTACTCGGCGTACCAGTCCGGCCAGTTGTCGTCGTGCTTGCCAATCCGCTTCTCGTGCTCGCCATGCGCGGCCGACGCGCGGCGCAGGGCTGCTGCGAGCTCGGCGGATGATGCGAATGTCGTATCGCCCTCGACGCGGTCGGGCAGGCGCGCGGTGATCTCCTGGAACAGCCATCCATTGCCGTCGGGATCGCTGAACGCGGCGAACGAGCTGTAGCTTGCGCGCGCGGGATCGACGCCGCCGACGCGGAACTGTCCGAAAATATAGGCTTCGTCCGAACCGGTGTGGACATCGCCGCCGCCGTGGAACGCTTCACTCACCTTCACGCCGCGCGCGAGCAGATCCTTGCGGGCGGCCTCGACGTCGGACACCGCCAGATACAATCCCTTCAGTGAACCGGGCGCTGCGGCCGTGACGTTCTTGCCGAAGATCACCGAGGTCGGCGAGCCCGGCGGCGTGAACTGGATCACGCGCCAGTCGCTGCCGGAGGCAAAATCCGCATCGAGCCGCCAGCCGAGGCCGGCATAGAACGCCTTGGCGCGGTCGACATCGGAGACGGGAATGACGACGACCTCTAGCTTCATGTCGACAGCGGTGGTCATGGCGGGCTCCCTCGATCTCTGACAAGGCGGCATGCGCCGCCGGTCCGGTTGCGACACCACATGATGTGGGGAGCGTGTGGCGGAATTCCCGCTGTGCGCGGCGAAAGGCCGTCGGCGCGCAAAACCTCAGTCAAAACAACGCCGCGTCAGGACGCCTGCCCACCATCCGGCGCGATCGGCCACTGCCGCACGTCGACAAAACGGCCGGCGATCGCGGCGGCCGCGGCCATCGCCGGCGACACCAGATGGGTGCGGCCCTTGAAACCCTGGCGGCCCTCGAAATTGCGGTTCGAGGTCGAGGCGCAGCGCTCGCCGGGAGAGAGCTTGTCGGGATTCATCGCAAGGCACATCGAGCAGCCGGGCTCGCGCCAGTCGAAGCCGGCGCTTTGAAAGATGCGGTCGAGCCCTTCGGCCTCGGCCTGCGCCTTCACCAGCCCCGAGCCCGGCACCACCATCGCGGCGACGTTGGCGTTCACCTTCGCACCACCGACCACGCGCGCGGCCTCGCGGAGATCCTCGATGCGCGCATTGGCGCAACTGCCGATGAAGACGCGATCGATCGCGATGTCGGTGATCTTCTCGCCGCCGTCGAGCCCCATATAGGCGAGCGCGCGCCGCGCAGCCTCGCGCTTACGCGCGTCCGCTATCTCGTCTGCCCGCGGCACCCGTCCGCCGATCGCAATGACCTGCTCCGGACTGGTGCCCCAGGTGACGAGCGGCGGCAGCGCGCGCGCATCGAGGCGGATCTCTCGGTCATAGGTGGCATCCGCATCGGAACGCAGCGTCTCCCAAAAATGCATCGCCTCGTCCCACAGCGCGCCCTTCGGCGATTTGGGCCGGTCCTTCAGATACGCGTAGGTCTTGTCGTCAGGCGCGATGACGGCAGTGCGCGCGCCCGCTTCCACCGACATGTTGCAGATCGTCATGCGGCCTTCCATGCCGAGCGCACGCACGGCCTCGCCGTCGAATTCGAGCGCGTGTTCGACCGCACCGGATGCGCCGATCTCGCCGATCAGCGCGAGGACCAGATCCTTGGCCGTGACGCCCGGCGGCAAGCTGCCGTCGATGATCGCGCGCATGTTCTTCGATTTGCGCTGGATCAGCGTCTGCGTCGCCAGCACATGCTCGGTCTCGGACGTGCCGATGCCATAGGCCAGCGCGCCGAACGCGCCGTGCGTCGAGGTGTGGCTGTCGCCGCACACGATCATGGTGCCCGGCAAGGTGAACCCCTGCTCGGGCGCGACGATGTGGCAGATGCCCTGGCGCGGATCGTGCTCGTCGAAATATTCGAGGCCGAACAGCTTTGCGTTCTCGGCGAAATAGGCGATCTGCGCCGCGCTTTCGGGATCGGGATTGGGCTTGTTGCGATCGGACGTCGGCACGTTGTGATCGACCACGAGCAGCGTCTTGCCGGGCGCCTTGACCGGGCGGCCGGAGCTGCGCAACGCCGCGAACGCCTGCGGGCTGTCGACCTCGTCGACGAGATGGCGGTCGACATAGAGCAGGCAGGTGCCGTCGTCCTCCTCGTGGACGACATGGTCGTTCCAGAGCTTGTCGTAGAGCGTGAATGCCAAGGAGTCCTCCGCGCTGCGCCGCGTTGCCGACTTTCCCTCGTTGCCGCAATGCCCGCAACCACGTATTGCTGAGGGCAAGCCTCAACAAAGCTGAGCCTGATGCCGCGCTCCTCGTCACCTCCCGCGACCGACGGCCTGCGCATCCGCACCCTGCGGGCGGACGAGATTGCGCTCGCCGTCGACTGGGCGGCAGCGGAGGGCTGGAATCCGGGGCTCGCTGACGCCGCGTGCTTTGCGACCGTCGACGAGGGCGGCTTCCTCCTCGCCGAGCTCGACGGCCAGTCGGCCGCGACCATCTCCTGCGTCAATTACGACGAGGCCTTCGCTTTCCTCGGCTTCTACATCGTGCGACCGGATCTGCGCGGCCGCGGCTACGGCCTGCGCATCTGGCACGAAGCCATCGCGCATGCAGGCCGGCGCGTGATCGGGCTCGACGGCGTGGTGGCGCAGCAGGGCAACTACAGAAAGTCCGGCTTCACGCTCGCCTATGCCAACATCCGTTACGGCGGCAGCGTCAGCGCGCCGGCCGCGCCGCAGGCGGACATTGTCGCGCTCGCCGATATTCCCTTCGCGATGCTGGAGGCTTCGGACGCAACGGTGTTTCCCGCGCCGCGCGCCAACTTCCTGCGCACTTGGACCACCTCGCCCGGCCACATCGGCCGCGCGCTCCTGCGCGGCGGCAAGCTTGCGGCCTGGGGCGTGATCCGCCTCTGCCGGCAGGGTTTCAAGATCGGTCCACTCGTGGCCGACGACCACGCCGCGGCGGAAGCCGTGCTGTCGGCGCTGCTCGCCGCGATCGGTGGCGGCGAGATCTTCCTCGACGTGCCCGGCATCAACCGCGAAGCCGTCGCGCTGGCGCAAGGTTTTGGGCTCACTCCGGTGTTCGAGACCGCCCGCATGTACACCGGCGCGATTCCACCGCTGCGGACCGAGCGCGTGTTCGGCGTGACGACGTTCGAATTGGGCTAGCGCCGGCTATTGGCCTTCAGCCAGCTTCTTCCACGCCTCGAACTGCGCCGACCTCAGCGCTGCCTGCTCCGTGTCGAGCTCGCTCATACGCTTCGCGCTGGAGGCCATCGCCGCTGCCGCCTTGTTGTAGCTGTCCGCCTGCGGCTGAAGGGCGAAGATGAACTGGCCGTTGACGACCTTGATGGTGTCGAACTCCCTGGCGAGCACCGCAACGCAGTTTTCATAGGCCCTGAGATAGTCGAGGCGAGCGGCCGAGATTTTGGCGATCGTGTCTTTCATGCCGGCGTGCTGCGCATCGACGATGGCCAGGAATGTGGTGAACCTGTCCGTTCGTCCTTCCACCAGGATCGCGTCGCGCTCGATCTTGTCGTGCACGGTCTTGCCGAGGGGAGCGAAGCGCGCTCCAAGGCCGGCTGCATTGTCTTCCGCAGCTTTCAGGTCGCGGCCGAGCGCCTCGAGATTGGCGCGGCTGGTGGCTGCCTTGTCCATTCGCTTCCAGAGTTCGCCGGGCTCGGCTTGCCCAAGCAGGCCGCGCGCGGCGTCATCGATCTCCGCCGCGTCGCGTCTCGCCAGCGCGACCAGCTTCAGGACGGGGCTTGAGGGATAACGCTTGACGAGTTGATCGACCTGTTCGGGCGCGCCGAGATCGCGCAGCGCGGCCTCACTCTCCCGGGCGATTTCGGCCCGCTGATATCGCGAGAGATCGCCGACGGAGTAAAGCGTGCCGAAACAGACGATCGCAATGACGCAGCCGAGCACGATGGCCAGCGCCTTCGACCTCCCGTCCGGAAACATGGCCACTCGCTCGCCTCCCGATCAGCCGCACCTTCGCACGGCTTTGGATCGGGAGTTTGACGCTTCTCACCGGCCGGAATCAATTCAAACCGCGCAACACCTCGATCAGCCGACCGCATTGCTCGTCGGTTCCGATCGTGATGCGCAAGAAGTCCTCGATCCGCGGCTTCCTGAAGTGCCGCACCAGTACGCCCCGCTCGCGCAGCCGCGCGAACAGGTCGGCGCCGCGGTGGCGCGGGTGGCGCGCAAAGACAAAATTCGCGGCCGAGGGCAGCACCTCGAAGCCGAGCCCGTCGAGAGAGGCGACCAGCGCCTCGCGGCTTGCGATGATGCGCGCGCGCGTCTCGGCAAACCACGCCTCGTCCTCGATCGCCGCGATCGCGCCGGCCTGCGCGAGACACCCCAGCGGATAGGAATTGAAACTGTCCTTGACCCGCTCCAGCGCCTCGATCAGCGGCCGCTGCCCGATCGCAAATCCGACGCGCAGGCCCGCGAGCGCCCGCGACTTCGACATCGTCTGCACCACCAGCAGATTGTCGTGCCGCGCCACCAGCGGCACCGCGCTCTCGCCGCCGAAATCGATATAGGCCTCGTCAATCACTACGAGCTGGTCCGGATGTTTTGCGAGCAGCGCCGCGATCTCGGCACGCGTCAGCGCGATGCCCGTCGGCGCATTCGGATTGGGCAGCAGGATGGCGCTGCACGGCCGCTGATAGTCGGCGATCTCGATGCGCATCGCGGCATCGAGCGGCACCTCCTCGTACCGGATGTCGTAGAGGCCTGCATAGACCGGATAGAAGCTGTAGGTGATGTCGGGAAACAAGAGCGGCGCGTCGTGCTTCAACAGCGCCTGGAAGGTGTGCGCCAGCACCTCATCCGATCCGTTGCCGACGAACACCTGCTCTGCCGCCACGCCATAGCGCTTCGCGATCACCTCGCGCAGCCGCGTCGCGCCGGGATCGGGATAAAGCCGCAGCCGCTCGCTCGCAGCCGCAATCGCCGCCGTCACGCGCGGCGACGGCGCATAGGGGTTCTCGTTGGTATTGAGCTTGACGATGCCGTCCTGCTTCGGCTGCTCGCCGGGGATATAGGGCGAGAGCGTGTGGACGATTGGGGACCAGAAGCGGGTCATGGATCATTCATCGGTGCGACAGGCGTTGGGATCACGCCAGTCGCATGACGCGCCGTATTCTTCAAGGGCGAAACCTCGCCATTGGCTGCTCCGGCGTCCTCACGGGCGCCGGAGCCAAACCAGACCGCGAGTTAGCCGCGGTGGGCGCGCGCGATCCTCTTGCCTCTCGGGGCGTAAAGATAGGTGGACTGGACGTAGGGATTGAAGCCACCGGCCTGCGCCTGATACCCATACCCCTGGTCGCCGTAGCCGCGCGCCATCCTCCTGCCTCTCGATCCGTAAGTGTATGCGGCCTGATCGAACCCGCCGAAGCTTGAAGCCTGCCCCGGGTCACCATAGGCACGCGCCACCCTTCTCCCTCTCGATCCATAAGCATATGACGCCTGCCCGCCCCCGCTGTTACTCGCCGCCTGCGCCTGGCTGCTGAAGTTGAAGGTGCCCGTCGCGCCGCTGGGATCCACGATGGTGTAGCCGGCGAGCGAGCGTGCGTGCTCGCGCGTGACGTGGCCACCGGAGTTACCGTCATGCACAGTCCACATACCGTTGCCGACCTGCGCTTGCAGGATCATGACATGGCCCGAGCGCACGGCCGCCATGCCGGGCGCGGGAGCGGCGCGCGGGAAACGGCGCCAGTTCGACGCGAGGTTCAGTTCGGGAATGACGCGGCCAAAGCGGTAGAGAGAAGCCTCGCAGCCGCAGAACGCGTTGGGGCATCCTGCAGGGCGTCCACCGACGACGCGCTCGCTGCTTGCCGTGGTACTTGCCAGAGTCATGCCCGGACTCGTCATCATGGTCATGCCCGGCGCCATGGCCATCGCTTCGCGAATATGATGGATGCGGGTGAGATGATGAGGACGGGCCTGGGCCTGGGTGGAAGCAAGCAACAACGCGGAGAAGACAAAGACAGTTTTACGCATTCGGAGGACTCCTGAGGTGGATCCCCCTGCCGCGGCGGAGAGCAGCGGCGAAAAATGTCTGCAACTTGTTCAAAGGGTGACGGAGCAATGCGCTCATGCAGGGCTGATGTCCGCGCGGCTCCCAATCAAATTAGCGTAAGTTAGTGCGGCCTTGATTTGGCTTGATCCTGCGACGGTGCCCCGGCCAAACGGCAGGCCGCGATTTCACATTGCCGAGGCTTGACAAGCCAACAACCATAAGATGCCTTGTGTTCCGTCATCGCTCACGACGTCCATCGGTTCACTGGAACAGCCTATGTCGGTCATGCTGCATGCTGTCGGTCATTCTTTCCAAGGCCTTCATGCTTGCCGACGACGACAGGATCACCGAGCCGCAAATTATCAACCAGATGAAGCGGGGCCTCTGGCGGCTGCATGGAAAGCCCGTTGGCACATCGCGCCGAAAAACTATTTTCGCCAGCCAATTCAGTATGCTGCGCCCGTTCAAGCCCCTTCACGAAAATAATTCGCTTTTCCAGAATCCCAAATCACGCTTATGCTCCACCCGTCCCGCTTCCTTTAGGAGGGGCGGCTCGCGATCGTCACGGACGTTGGGAGCGGGATGCGATGGACGCGGTGCGCGCAGCGACGAAGCGCGGATCACGTACGGCGAAATCGTGCGGTCCCGATCCCCCGACGCTGGGATCAAGCTTTGCGTGACGAGCGCAAGGCGACGGTGGCCAGAGAGCCCGGAGCACCGAGGAGATCACGTATAAGCCGTAAAACCATTGCGCAGGGAACGCCGGTTGTTCCGGCTGCCCTGTCGATTCTTGCGTGCGCAAATGTGCATTCTCTCGGCACGCAAGGCCCGCGGGTGCGGCCAGCATCCGGTGTTCCCTGCGCCCTCTGATCTTCGAGAGGGCAACATACGATGCAAGACTCGGGCGCTGTGTGTCGCGAGAATGCTGAGGTGTGCCTCTCGTCATTGCGAGGAGCGAAGCGACGAAGCAATCCAGATCGCCTCCGCGGAGGGATTCTGGATTGCTTCGCTCCGCTCGCAATGACGGCGAGCAAGCTGTTTGACAATCGAATCAGAACCCGCCGCCGGCACCGTCAGCGGATGTCCGCGCACGGCCCGCTCCGCGCGAACAGCACCGCCCGAGCCGCAGATACATAAAAAAATCTTCAATATGTGAACGAGCTCACAAATCCGCTTGACGGAACTGAGTCATCAAGGTGTCCGGGGCCGAGGGCCATCGGCATGCCAAATGGCTGGTTCAGTAAGGGGCGGGTATCATGGCAGAGAGCAGTTCGCCGGCCGGCGCGAGCAATCATCCGCAGTCACCGCACATTTCGTATCGACAGCTGTGGGAGCAGTTCAGGGCCGACGTCTACGGCAAGGAAGTGCAGAGCGCGGCGACCTACTCCTATATGTGGATGGCCGATCAGATGGGCCATGTCTGCGTCGGCATCCTCGTCAATCAGCTCCTCACGGTCGCTGCGCGATGGCTGTGGGAACGGCTGGGTTGGCACGGCTTCGCGGAAGTTGCTGGGTTGGTCGCCACGGTTGTCATCGTGGCCGCCTGGGAGGCATCGACCGTCCGCGCCGACGAACGCAATGCGAAGGCATTGTTTCCGCTCGGCCGCGAATTGCTGAGAGACAACGCGGTCATCGCGACACTGTATATGGCGCTCGGCGCGGCCGTCGGATTCGGCTTTCATATCGGACTTCCTTGGAGCGACGTTGCCGTCATCGGCGCCTGCACGTTCATCGCGATCTGGCTCGCCCCGCGATGGCTGCGGCAGAAGATCATCTGGCAAAAGGCGGGGCTTCCCTATTTGTCGCGGCTCGCCGACATGGAACCGACGATGGGGGCCGAGGCCGCGAAGATGTTGCAGCGCATGCTCGACAAGGGCGCTCCTCCTCACGTCGATCCCTGTCAGGTCGTCATCGGCGGCCCCGTCGGATCGGGACGCACGCAGCTCGCAACCGGCATCGGCACCGAGTTCGCGTTCAAGAACGTGAAGACGCGCTACATCAGCATCCAGTCATTGCTCGAATTCGCTTCGGCCGCGACGCCGCCCGACTTCCCCGACGATCCGGGACCGATCAACGTGAACTACTGGCCGTGGAGCGAGGCGCAGGTCATCATCATCGACGACGTCGGACCGCTGATCGCTCCGCAGAAGGGCCAGCAGGAGGACGTGCTCGCTCACTTTCGCGCCATCCTCCAGGACGAGCTCAAGCCCGTCGCCGCGATCCTCGCGAAGTGCCACACGATCTGGGTCATCGGCGATCTGTTTCCACCGAACAGGTCGCAGCTCTCCGGCAGCATTCTCAACAATTTCGCCGTTGCCGTGTCGGATTACACGCAAGGAAAAGAGAAGCCGCTGGTGATCGAGCTGCGGGCACAATCCGCCCCCGCCGGCGCGACCGAAGACAGCAAAGGGCCGCAAGCGGCCGCCCGCTACGTGCCCACTTCCCGTTCCAACGGCGGCCACGGCATCAAAGAACAGATCGCGCAGGTGGTCGGAAGCATCGCGGCGGGATAACGCTCAGCGCTGCGCGGTCCGGGACTGGTGTGCGTCCGCGACCATCGCGCGGACGGCCTGCTCGAGTTCGCCGGCGAGCGCCTTGCGGTCCGAACCGACATCGGCCGAGACCGGCTCGCCCCATGCGACGACGACCTCGATGCGACGCATGGCTGCGACCTGCAGCAGGTGCGGAAAGAACGGGATCTCGTCTTCCAGCGCCCACACCGCCCCGCGCCGGTTCGGCCCGACATAGGTGACGGAGACCGGCTGCATGAAGATCGCCGGCAGGCGCGGCTGGCGCCGCAGCGCCGCGTGCACCCCGCCGATCAGCGCGGAGCGAAACGGCACCACGCCCGTGCCGTCCGTGGACGTGCCTTCGGGGAAGAGGCCGATAATCTCGCCCGCAAGAAGCGCGTCGGCGATCTGCTCGACGGTGCGATGGACAAGGTGCTTTCGCTCGCGATCGACGAATATCGAGCGCTGCAGCCGCGCAAGCCAACCAAAGAACGGCCAGCTTGCGACCTCCTGCTTGGCGACGAAGACGACTGGCAGGAACGAAGAGATGACGACGATGTCGAGCCACGACGTGTGGTTCGACGCGATGCACAGAGGTCTTGACGACGACGGCGCGCCGTGCACGGCAATCCTCAGTCCCAGCAATCCGCGCATGATGCGATGATAGCGCGTGGCGACCCACCGCTGGCCGGCGCGGGAACGCAGGACGACGGAGACCGCGAGGAACGGATAGAGCGCGAAGGTGACGACAAAGATGCCGGCCAGCACATAGGCGACACGGAGGACGTGGAGCACGGCGCGGGCGGGCCGTAACGCCAGCTCGCCAAGGCCGTTCTGTCGGCCGGTCCCGCCCCGGCTGCGCACCTCCGCCGCGGGGCCGAGCGTTTTGAGATCGGGTGCCGGTGCCATCCTGGCCTCAAGCACTCATCAAATCCGCGTTCGCGCCCATGACGCGCGCCACCCGCTGAGCGAGATTGCCGATCGATGCGAGCTGCTTCAGCCTCGCGTCAACCTCGGCGTCAAGGCGGCTGGGACCGAACACGTGCTTCAAGCTGACGAGGCAGCGGCGTTCCAGCACAGGAAAGTCCAGCGTCCGGGCACATGCAACGGCACCGCGCAGCGCCTCTTCCGCGGCCGCGGCTCCCCGCGTCTCCTTCAGGATCAGCGCCTCGATCCTGCGAAGCTCCGGTTCGAGCCAGAGGAAGCTAGAGGCAGCCATCAGATCCATGGCTCTGGCACAGGCGGCCTCGGCGGCGGCCAATTGTCCCTGTTGCCGCCGAACGTCGGCCAGCACTCCGAGGAATCCGGAAAGCGCGAGGCGAAATTCGATCGAATCGAGAATCTGGATGCCGCGCTCGATGCGCTCGGCCGCCTTTTCCAGATGGCCCTGCAGCGCCAGTCCCCAGCCGAGCAGACCATTGCCGTGCCCGCTGAAGGCGGTCAGCCGGTGCTGTTCGGACATAGTCAGCAGCCGCCTCGCCTCGTAGATGAGATTTTCGCTCGCATCGCAGAGCCCGAAAACCCATCCGCCAACATAGGTCAGCGGGATCACCGTCGAATGCGGATGACGCAGCATGTCCGCTGACCGCAACACGTCGGCGCCTACCTCCAACGCGCGGTCGATCTCGCCGAGGCAGAACAACACCAGGCTCAGTAAGGACTTGGTGTGGACTTCGGTGTTCTGTCCGAACTGATGCGTCGTCACGGCATCGCGTTCGGGCGAATAGAGTTCCAGCGAAAGCTCGAATTGCTTCCTTGCCTCGACGGCCTTGCCTTGTCCGAACAGCACCATCCCGAGCATGCGATGGCCGATGACCCGGCCCGACTCGCTCTTGGCGCGTTCGGCCAGGGACAGGAACAGCTGGGCGAGCGAATGGGCTTCCTGAACCTCACCATGGCAGTTGGTGTAGGTGAACTGACCAAACGCGAAAGGCAGGACGAGCGGCGTCGGCTCACCGGTGCGACAAAGCTCGAGGCCTCTCTGGCAGCATTCGGACACGTGGATCGATGTCGCGCCCTCTACCGAAATGATCGAGCCCATCAGCGCGGCCTGAAGCTTGAGCTCGAGCTGGCGCTTCACGGCCGGGTCTGAAAGCTTGTCGAGCAGCGCAAGCCCGCTGCGCAGGTGCTGGATAGCTTCGACATGAGCGGACTGCTGCGCGGCATGGACGCCGGCGTGCAGCCACGCCTCGGCCGCCTCGCCGAACTCGCCCGCTTCGGTCAGATGATAGGCCAGGACCTCCGGCGGATTTTTGCCGGCCTGGTCGGCTTTGCGCAACACGGCGACAACCCCGAGATGCGCCGCCCGCCGCTCGACCTGCAGCATGGACTCGTAAGCGATCCGTTGCAGCAAGGCGTGACGAAATTCATACTGGATTTCGGCGCCGTAGCGGCGGGGTATCAGGATCTCCGCATCGACCAGGGCCTGAATTGGCTCGACCACGGTCAGCGGCTGCTGTTGCAACAGGGCAGCAAGGAAGGCCGGGCCGAACGAGCGCCCGATACACGCTGCCGCCTGCACGAACTTGCGCGCGCCTGGACGGCGGTCGAGCCGTGCCGACATCTTCTCGGCAAGCAGAAGCGGAACGCCGGTCGGCTTCGGATTGGGGTCGGACACGCGGCGGTGCTCTTCGATCAGCGAGATCATGAACTGTTCGAGGAAGAGCGGCACGCCTTCGGCAGCGTCGACGGCGCGCCGCAGCTGGGCCTCGGGCAGCTCCGAGGCACCCGGCATCGACCTTGCGATCTCCATCGCTTCGGCATCCGAAAGCTGCTTGAGCTCGATCGTCTCGTCGAAGTCGGGCAACGCGACCGTCTTCGGAAAAGATCGTCGCGTCACCACCACCAGGAGCGGCACGTCGGCCGTGGCAGCGACGATTTCCTTGAGCAGGTCGGCCGAAGACGCATCGAGCCAATGCGCGTCCTCGATCCAGAGCAGCAACGGTTCGGCGCTGGCGGCCAGCCGAATCAATCCCACGATAAAGTCGAACTGCTTCCGCTTCACGAGAAGCGACGTCGGCGCGACGGATTCGGCCGATCGCATCGAGACGAGACCGAGCAGCGTTGCGACGATCTGGTTGTTCTCCGGCGTGTTGACCGCGAGCTCGTCGAGGAAAGTCGAGATCTTCTCCAGCCGCGTATCGGCGCCGTCGTCCGGCGTCAGCCGGACGCGCGCCCAAAGGTAGCTGGCCAAGGGATAGAGCGGCGTGTTCGAAAACAGCTCGTGGCAATTCGCCTGAACGATGGTGGCGTCTGCCATTTCGGGCCGGCCGCAGAACTCCCGCACGATGCGTGTCTTGCCGATGCCGGCATCCGCGACGACGACGACCGTCTGGCAGCGGCGCTCATCCTGCGCGATCCGCCATCGCCGCATCATGCGCTCGACGCCGGGCTGCCGGCCCACGATCGGCGTCACGTCGGATCCCAGCGGCCCGAACGCGGCGGCGCCGGTCTGAACGGCTTCCAGCACCTTGTAGATTTCGATCCTCCGCGACAGGCCCTTGATCACGCGCGAGCCGAGGCTTTCAAACGTGAACTTGCCTTCGACCAGCCGTGCGGTCTCCTGGCTGACGACCGCGGTGCCCGGAGGCGCCTCCGCCTGCAGCCGCGCCGCGAGGTTGACGGCTTCACCGATCGCACTGAACTCCGCGACGCCGCCGCTGACCAGTTCGGGTCCGATCAGCACCAGACCGGTGTTGATGCCGATCCTCGCCGTCAGCGGAAAGTCCGAGCCGTCCCTGATATTGGTGTCCAGATTTTGCAGACGCTGAAGGAATTCCAGGGCCGCCCGCACGGCGCGCTCGGCGTCGTTTTCATGCGCGACCGGATAGCCGAAATAGATGACGACGCCGTCGCCCTGATACTGCGAGACGAAGCCGCCGAAGCGCTCCATCACGGTCAAGGCGAGGTTCTGGTAACGGCGTTGGAGCAAGCGCAGGTCTTCGGGGTCGAGCTGCTCCGAGAGCGCGGTGTAGCCCACCAGATCGATGAAGATGCTGGTGAGATAGCGTCGCTCGACCGTCACCGGCGCAGGCATCGTCCCGTTTGCCATGCAGAAAGGGCCCCTCAGGCCAAACCCTTAAACTTCAACGAAAATCCCGGCGAGATGGCGGACTTTCAGGATTGCGCCAATCGTAAATGCTGAATACCATGTTTCTACCAGTCCGGGTAGCGCACGGGCCAGTTTGGCGAGGCAATGTTGCGGTGAGATGCGATGAGCCCGGAGCCTTCATTTCGACCTGACGGTGCCACCCGCCCTCGGTTGAAAGCTCTGGTTGTTTGCGCACATCTGCGGCCGGGGCGCGACAAACGCCGCACCACTTATCTGATGCAGCCCATCGCGGGACTCCACGTCGCGTCCCTCATCGATCAGGACGTCTTCGAAGTTCGCCTTCACCATGAGGACTGGCACGGCCCGCTCGAAGTCGCGGACTGCGGGGGCTACGATCTCGTTTTCCTCTCCGGCTTGCAGGTCGATTTCGACCGGCTGCGTCAGCTCTCGTTCTACTTCCGCCGCAGCGGCGCCACCGTCGTTGCCGGAGGCAGCATCTGCACGAGCTTCCCGGAATTCGCTTCACAATTCTTCGATGCCGTGTGCGCCGGCGGCGTGGACAGCGTTCCCGCCGTCGTGGCCGATTTCCTGAACGGCTCGCTCAAGCCGATCTACCGATCGCCGATCGCCGCGATTTCCTCTTATGCGCTCGACTACAGCCTTTTCACCAAGAGCCGGATCAGCCCCGTCGTCCATCTGATCGAGGCGACGCGCGGATGCAGCTTCAAATGCTCGTTCTGCGTGATCCCGACCGAAGTCGGAGGCCACGCGACCTACGACTTCGATCAGCTTGCCAGAACGGTGGACAATGCGATTTCGACCAGCCCGCGGCTGAGCTTTCGCCGGCTCTATCCGATCTTCATGCTGCTGGACAACAACTTCTCCGACGATCGCGACCACATGCTGCGCGTGGCGGCGTTCCTCAAGTCGAACCGGCGCGTGCGCGGCTGGGTGGCGCTGGTCACGCAAAACGTGCTGCATGACCGCGAGCTGATCAGGCATCTGGCCGCGTCGAAATGCCTGGGCTTGTTCGTCGGGCTGGAGTCCTTCGACGTCGATCTGCTGCGGCGATACAAGAAGACGCAAAACCTGAGCAAGCGCTACAACGTCGTCGACGACATCGCCTATGCGGAGAGCCAGGGCGTGTCCATCACCTACGGCTACCTCTACGATCCCCGTCATCAGCAGGCGTCGGAGATGGAACGGCAGATTCGCGCGATCGCGCAAAATCCGCTGATCCCGATGCCGGTGTACATGAGCGTCGTTGCGCCGCTGGCGGGCACCGGAAGCTTCTGGGACGATCTGAATACCGGACGGCTCGCGCCCAATCTGCGCCTGCGCGATCTCGACGGCGAGACCATCGCCTATTCGCAGCTGGCCGACCGTCCCGAGGCGATCGTCACCTTCGTCGAAAAGATCTTTCGCCGGCCATGGACGGTGGTCGGCCGCGTCGGCATCGTCCTCAAGACGCTTCGCCGCCTGGTCAGGAGCCGAACGCTCAATCCCGTGCGCTGGTACTTCATGTCAGCGGCGAATTTGCATTGCTTCGTTTGGTCGCGCGGCACGCCGTCGCAGGCTCGATCTTATCTGGCTGGTACCGATACTCTCGATCCGCAATATTTCGAACGCCCGGATGACCTCAGCGAGCAGGACCGCGCCACCTATTTCGATCCGATCTATTTGACCGATACCGGCGGCGGACCGGCGGAGTGGCTGAAGCCCTATCTGCCGCAACGCCGCAACCGAAAAGGTCGCGGCAACGGCGTAAGTCAGGATCCGGTGGAGGTGGCGGCGTCATGACCACATACGACACCACGCGCGAAAGCGAGCAGCTTCGGTACCTCAAGGTCGATATCGCTGAATTCATTCAGCGCTACGAGTCGAAGCCGCCAAGCTCCACCCGGCGGACGCTGTTCCTGTTTCCCGGCGGCATGGCCAGCCAGTTGCTGCGGGCGACCACGCCCTACCAGAACAACGGCACGGCGCAGACGTTTCAGTATGACACCTACTGGGTATCGGCCCTCACCTTTCTGGGCGGGGCGCTGTTCCTCGGCATGCACAAGCACGGCGGCGGTTTTCGCGATCACGACGACCAGATCGTGATTCCGTCCGGCGTCGTCAACTTTCTGGGGCTGACGCCCTACAGCAGGTTCAGCCAGTGGTGCGACCAGAACGACCTCGACCTGTTTATTTTCTCATGGGATTGGCGCCGCCGCCCCGAGGACACGGTCTCGTTCTTCTTCAACCACTTCCTGCCGCTGTTCAGAACCACGGTCCAGCAGCAGACCGGTGCCGATCCGCTGCAAAAATTCATCCTGATGGGGCATAGCTTCGGCGGCATGGTGGTGAAGCTGATGCTGCATCACACCGACCCCGTGCTTGCGCATATGACGCATGCCGTCACCGTGGCATCGCCGTTTTACGGCTACGATGGCCAAATCCATCGCTGGTTCGAGGGCGAGCCGCTGCTCAATCACATCGGCCTGCTCGACGTTACCTTGCCGATGATCAAGGTCATCACTTCGCTGCCCGGATGTTATGTCCTGCCATATCTCGACTACAAGACATTCGCGGATAACCAAGCCGTGCTGAAGAACGATCCGAACTATCCACTCAATGCGTATCCGAGCAAGGATGCCGTCACCGGCGCACCCGTCGACCCCTTCAACCCGGGAGCGCATCGTTATCCAACCAACACGGGCTTCGACCACAACGAACTTGCGCACGCACTCCAGACCTACCAGAAGATCGCGAGCGCAACGCCCGCAGCCTACGGCAGCAAATTCTACAACATTCGCGGCGTCCAATCGCCGTCGGGAAGCACGACGGGCTCGATCAGCTGGGGCACGCTGACGGGTCCGGTCAACACAACCACGTCTCCTGTCGGCAACGGACCGGGCAATCCCGGCGACGATACCCAACCGGCGTGGTCGGCGAGGCTGGCGACACTCGGTGCCAACAACGTCGTGGCGGTCAAGGGCAACCTGGACCACATGTTCATCATGGAAGAAAACGACACCCAGGCGGCGATTGCGCAGGTCCTGTGATGGAGTAGATCGATGAGGAACAGACCATTGTCTTCGCCTCCTCCGGTGCCGCCGGCAACGCGCGCCGAGGTGACAAAATTCCTGAAAGGCCTGCAGCGCTTTCGCGCGAAGGGGCTGCAGCCATTCGAGGAATCGTCGATCAAGAAATTCGACGAGGCCGGGGTGAAGGCCTATCTCGACAAGATGACGGTCGGTGAGCAACAAGCCATCTCCCGTCGCATCATGATGGACATCCTCAAATCGTCCCCGTCGGCAGGCTGGGAGACGCCGGCGCGAAAACGAAAGCCCACGGCGAAAAAGCCGGCGAAGGCAAAAGCGAAAGCAAAGCCGAAAGCGAGCCCGAAGAAGAAGAAATCCACGGCCGCCAAAAAAAGGAAGACCAAGAAAAAGAAGGCAGCACGGCGCAGGTGAGCCGAACTGGCGCGGGCGCCGGCCAACAGCGCGAACCATAGATCGCGAAACATAAATAAAGGCATCCATGACCACCCAGGCCCATCGCGGTGACGTCCAGCGCCTTGCGACCGAGGGGATTGCGCCGATGGACCGCCCCGGATTCTTCGCGCGTTTCTTCATGGCCGTCGTCGCGTTCGCAGAACGGCTGAACCTGCGTTACGCGAAACTCGGCAATCCCTGCGTCTACGACAACCGGCTGTTCCCGTGGGTCGCCGGTATCGAGAGCAACTGGCGCACCATCCGCAGCGAGCTCGATCGCGTTCTCACGCGCCGGAACGAACTGCCGAACGTCCAGGACATCACCCTCGACGCGAAGGCGATTACCGCCGACGCCGGGTGGAAGATCTTTCTGCTGGTGGCTTATGGCATCAAGTCCGAACCCAACATCGCGTTGTGTCCAGAAACCTGGCGGATCGTTCGACAGATACCGGGGCTCAAGACCGCGATGTTTTCGATCTTCGAGCCGGGCAAGCGGCTCCCCCCGCACCGCGGACCCTACAATGGCGTGCTGCGGCTCCATCTCGGCCTGCTGGTGCCTGAACATGACGGTAATCTCGGCATTCGCATCGGGCCGGAGAGCCGAACCTGGGACGAAGGCAGCGTGCTGATCTTCGACGACGCCTACGAGCACGAGGCCTGGAACGAAACCGGCGACGCGCGCGTCGTGCTGTTCGTCGATTTCGAGAAGCCGCTGAGGTTTCCGGTCAACGTCGTCAATCGCATGCTGCTCAGGCTTGCGGTGTTGACGCCCTATCTGCGCGAGGGGAACGAAAATCTGCGACGCTGGGAGCGGCGATTCCACGGTTGAAGGAATGGCGGTGACGGCGGATTTCGCTCAAACCGTCGCGTAGCGTTGCGCATCGACCCCGAAATGATTGATGTAACGCGCGTTGATCGCCTTGACCGGAAGCACGATCAGTACGTCGGTGGTGCCGAACCTCGGATCGATCACCGCGCCGTCACCGACGAAAGCGCCAACGCGCAGATAGCCCTTGATGAGCGGCGGCAGCTCGCGCCAGGCGGCCTTGACGTCGATCTCGGTCTTCGCCATCCGGTTCATCTCGACGCGCCGCGACGGATGGGCGGCAGCGCGCCACGCGTCAGGTGCGCGCGCGAAGTGATGCAGAAACGACAACGGGCGCGTCAGGCGCGTAGCGTCGACGCTTTCGAAGCTTGCGCAGCCGATCATGACATCGACCTGGTTTTCGCGCACATAGCTCCAGACGCCGTGCCACAACAGTTCGATCGTGCGCCTGCTCCGGTAGGCCGGGAGCACGCATGAGCGGCCGAGTTCGAGAAAGCGCAGGCCCGCATGCCGCGCAAGCAGGCCGGAAAGGTCAAACTCCTCTGCACTATAGAAACCGCGCTGCTTCTCCGCCACGTCCTGCCGCAGCAGGCGATAGGTGCCAACAACCGGCGAACCGCCGTCGATCGCGTTGGAACGACTGCGGTCGACGACCATCAGGTGATCACAAATGCCGTCGAAATCGTCCTGGTCGCGACGAGACGTCCTGGCCGCAGGATCGGCGACCGCTCCGCCCTGCTCGTAGAAAACCTGATAGCGAAGTTCCTGCAAACGTTTGAGGTCGCGCCTGTTGCGGGTCAGGCTTATCTCGAGCTGGCCAAGGGCACCAAGCTTTCTCGATGTGGCCTTTCGTACCGGCTTGTCGCTGCCGACGATGAAACGTCGCCTCAGCCACTCCGGCGTCCAGCCGACGTCTGGCCGGCTACCGGTCTCGGAGGGTGTCAATTCGGGATCGGCTAGTCCATCGATCCGCATTCGGGCACCTACGTCTAAAGGTTGCATCTTGCATGGTGGCTCAGACGATAGCAACCCCGCACGAAGTGGGCTGCAAACCGCCTTGATGAAGCGCGGATCGCATCGATCTGCTCAGGCGTTTTCATCTTTGCCGCAGCTGGGCTGATCGAGGCCCAGCGCGTTACGAGCCGCTGGTCGGACGGAGCAACTCTCAAGCATGTATCCGAGCGTGCGTATCGAGCCAGACGTGATTTATGCCGACGACAGCAACATCACGAGCTCGACGAGGGCCGCCGGCGCGATCTGCGTCTACACATCGTCAGAGGTGACTATGGCATGGAGGTCGCCGACCGCGTGGCGACACCGCGGACGCGGCAAGGACGTTCCGCGTTGTTGCCAGGATGATCGCCGCAAAGGGCTCGACTTAGGCTGCGCCACGCGTAGCCCAATGGGCGAAGCGTGGTGCCCAGGGGCGGAATCGAACCACCGACACTGCGATTTTCAGTCGCATGCTCTACCAACTGAGCTACCTGGGCATGCCGCGGAAGGCCCGGCAAAGGGGCCAGCGAGCCGGCGGGTTATAGTGGGGCTAGGCGGCTGTGTCCACCCGGCGAAGCCTCTTGGCGAAGCCTGGCGCATCCGCGCTTCGCCAATTCCACAACTATTTGCGAAATCGAGGCTTTTCCGGCTCATCCAGCCTGGAATCGCCCCTCAATTCTCGACCTTGATCTGGGCGTCGCGGATCACCGGGCCCCATTTGTCGGTCTCGGCCTGCAGGAAGGCGGCAAGTTCGGCAGGCGTGGAACCCTTCGGCAGGGCGCCGAGGTCCTCAAAGCGCGACTTCACGGGCGGATGGACCAGCGCAGCGTTGGTGTCGGCGTTGATTTTCGCGATCACCTCCGGCGGCGTCTTCACCGGCACGAAGAAAGCGAACCAAGAGAACACATCGAAGCCCGGCACGGTCTCGCCGATGGTCGGTATGTCCTTGACGATACCGACGCGCTCCTTCGTCGTCACCGCGAGCCCGCGCACGCTGCCGCTCCTCACATGCGAGATGATCGAGGGCATGTTGTCGAAGATGACATCGACGCGGCCGGGAATGAGGTCGTTGATGGCGGGCGCGCCGCCGCGATAGGGAATGTGGGTCATCTCCACCTTGGCCTGCCGCTTGAACAGCTCGCCCGACAGATGCAGCGTGGTGCCGTTGCCGGAGGAGGCGTAGGTGACCTTGCCCTTGTTGGTGTTGCAGAAGTCGATGAACTCCTTCACCGACTTCGCGGGCGAAGTGTTCGGAACGCACATCAGATTGGGCTGGATGATCAGCATCGTCACCGGCGCGAAATCGCCGACGGGATCGTAGGTCAGCGAGGGATAGAGGAAGCGGTTGGTGGCCATGCCGGGGCCCGAGATGAAGATGGTGTAGCCGTCGGCATCGGAATGGGCGACCATGTCGGCGGCGATGTTCCCGCCGGCGCCGCCCTTGTTCTCGATCACCACCGTCTGGCCCCAGATTTCCTGCAACCGATTGCCGATCAGCCGCGCGGTGATGTCGGTCGAGCCGCCCGGCGTGAACGGCACCACGATGCGCACGGGCTTTGTGGGCCACGCATCGGCGAAGGCGCGCGACGTCAGGATGGCGGGTGCGGCGACGGCTGCAACAAGGCCGAGAAAGCGGCGGCGACTGGGCATGGGCGATCCTCCCTGCAAGAGATCATCGCCCGATTGGCTCAGGTCGTGTTGTTGGAGGCGAGTGTGCGGAGGCGCATAGCCGAAAGCAAGGCGACGAAGGGCGGAAGCCTCGCTCGCTGTGCTCCCTCGCCCCGCCCTTCGCGGGGAGAGGGTTGGGGTGAGGGGCTGCCTCAGCAAGAACGGAGAGCGTGAGACTCGCGGAAAGTCCCCCTCACCCGGATCGCATTCCGCTTCGTTGCATGCGATCCGGCCCCGGCCTCTCCCCGCGTGCGGGGAGAGGCGAAGAAAAAGCGGACCAACGGGCGCTAGTCGCGATCCTCCTCGTCGTTTTCCGAACCCGGGACGACATAGGAGCCGGACAGCCAGCGATGGAGATCGACGTCGCGGCAGCGGGACGAGCAGAAGGGCTTGGTGGAAGCGTCGGCCGGGCGGCCGCAGATCGGGCAGCCCCGCGCCTTGCGGTCGGCCTTGGGCGCCTTAGGTCTGGATGTCTCAGGCCGGGGCGGCATTGAGCCAGCCGAAGCGGATCGGGAACCCCTCCCCGCCGAGCAACGCCGTCGACTCGTAGAGCGGTAGTCCAACCACGTTAGAGTAGGAGCCGACCATCTTGACCACGAAGGAGCCTGCGATGCCTTGCACGGCGTAGCCGCCCGCCTTGCCGCGCCATTCGCCAGAGCCGATATAGGCTTGGATATCGTCCTCGGAGAGCCGCTTGAAGCGCACGCGGGTCTCGATCAGGCGTTGGCGGAACGCCTCGCGCGGCGTCACCAGGCAGATCGCGGTGTAGACGCGGTGATTGCGGCCCGACAGCAGGCGCAGGCACTGCGAGGCCTCGTCGACCAAATTGGCCTTGGGCAGGATGCGGCGGCCGACCGCGACCACGGTGTCGGCCGCGAGGATGAAGGAGCCGCGCAGCTCGTCGTCGAGCTGCACGGATTTCAGCGCGGCGTCGGCCTTGGCCCGCGCCAGGCGGTTGGCGCAGGCGCGCGGCAGCTCGCCCCGCTTCGGCGTCTCGTCGACGTCGGCCGGGCGCAGCGCATCCGGCTCGATGCCGGCCTGATTGAGCAGCGACAACCGGCGCGGCGAACCGGAGGCAAGAACGAATTTGGGACGGCCGAGCATGTGCTGATCTGGCGGGAGATTCGGGGAGCGGATTTGGCGCGGAAACTATCGGAAGGAGGGGGCTTCCACAACCCATTGTGGCCGCCCGGCAACGGCCAGATGCACCCGATCTAGCGGCATCAATAAGGCCATCCGCCTATATTTCGATTCGGTGACAGCGGGGCGACGGGGTGCTAGCCGCTGGCGGCGCCGACCTTGGAGAAGCGCTTGCGGATGCGCATCAACAGCGTGTCGCAGACCTCGCGATAGGCGGCGAGCTTCTGCTCGCGGCTGCCATGGGTGGTGGTGGGGTCCACCGTCGGCCAGTACTCGACGTCGGCGGCAAGCGTTCGCGTCAGCTCCAGCGCCTTGTGATGGGCCTCCGGCGACAGCGTGATGATGAGGTCGAAATTGAGCCCCTCCCAGTCCTCCAGCTCCTCGAAGGTTGTGGGCTTGTGGGCGGAGATGTCCTGGCCGAGCTCGGCCATCACGGCGACTGCGAACGGGTCGAGCTCGCCCTTTTTGACGCCGGCGGATTTCACGTAGAGCGCATGCGGAAACATCTGCTGCAGCAGGCTTTCGGCCATCGGCGAGCGCACGCTGTTGAATCCGCAGGCGAACAGCACCGATTGCGGATTTCGCGCGCGCGGCGCCGCTACCATGGAGGGGCTACGCCTTTTTCGTTTGAGGCATGGCCTTATCGGAAAACCGCTTCACACTTTTCCGGGCCATGCCTAACCCTTCCAGTGCAGCACGGTGATCAGCGTGAACAGCCGCCGCGCGGTCTCGAAGTCGACGCGGACCTTGCCCTTCAACCGTTCCTGCAGCGTGCGCGAGCCCTCGTCATGGATGCCGCGGCGGCCCATGTCGATGGCCTCGATCTTGTCGGGCGTGGCGGTGCGGATCGCCTGGTAGTAGCTGTCGCAGATCATGAAGTAGTCCTTCACGATCCGGCGGAACGGCGTCAACGACAGAAGATGCGCGACCACGGGCGCGCCGTCCTCGCGACGGATGTCGAACATCAACCGGTTGCCGGTGATGCCGATATGCAGCGTGAACGGGCCGTTGCCGTCCTGACCGTCGGGAGCGAACAGATTCTGCTCGATCAGATCGTAGATCGCGATCGCCCGCTCATGCTCGATGTCAGGGCCGGAACGCCCGATCGATTCCTCGTCGAGCGTCACCGCGACGATGCGATTGTTGGGATCCTCCTGGGCGGGCGGCTTAGTCATGAGAGGTTGAGCCGCAGTCCGATCGATCGCGAATGGGCCTCCAGCCCCTCGGCCTTGCCGAGCGTCATCGCCGCCGGCCCGAGCGCGCGCAACTGCTCGGGACCGCATTTGAGGATCGACGTCCGCTTCATGAAGTCGAGCACGCCGAGGCCGGACGAGAACCGCGCCGAGCGCGCGGTCGGCAGCACGTGATTGGACCCGCCGACATAGTCGCCGATCGCTTCCGGCGTATGGCTGCCGAGGAAGATCGCGCCGGCGTTGCGGATCTGCTTGGCAAGGCCTTCGGCGTCCGCGGTCATGATCTCGAGATGCTCGGCGGCGATTGCATCCGCCAGCGGCACGGCTTCAGTGAGAGACTTGACCAGGATGATCGCGCCGAAATCCTGCCAGGACGCGCCCGCGATTTTCGCACGCGGGAGAGTCTTGAGTTGCGCCTCCACGGCCTGTGCGACCTCGTCAGCGAGCCGCACGGAATCCGTGATCAGAATCGACTGCGCGCTTTCGTCGTGCTCGGCCTGCGCGAGCAGATCAGCGGCGATCCAGGAGGCGTTGGCGGTATCGTCGGCGATGACGAGCACCTCGGAAGGACCCGCGATCATGTCGATGCCGACCTTGCCGAACACCAGCCGCTTGGCGGCGGCGACATAGGCGTTGCCGGGCCCGACGATCTTGGCGACCGGCGCGATCGTCGCCGTGCCATAGGCGAGCGCGGCCACCGCCTGCGCGCCACCGACACGATAGATCTCCGAGACGCCGCCGAGCTCGGCCGCCGCTAGCACCAGCGGATTGAGCTTTCCGCCAGGCGACGGCACCACCATCACCAGTCGCGCGACGCCGGCAACCCTGGCCGGCACCGCGTTCATCAGCACCGACGAGGGATAGGCTGCGGTGCCGCCGGGAACATAGAGGCCGACCGCCTCGACGGCGCTCCAGCGCCAGCCGAGCTCGACGCCGGCGGCATCGGTGAAGCGCTCGTCCTTCGGCATCTGGCGGCGATGGAAGCTCTCGATGCGGTCGCAGGCGAATTTCAGTGCATCCAGCGTGGCGGGCTCGCAGGCCTTCACGGCTGCAGCGATCTCCGCCGGCATCACGCGCAACCCCTTCGCGTCGAGTTCGAGCCGATCGAACTTTTTGGTCGCCTCGATCAGCGCCGCATCCCCGCGCGCGGCGACATCGCCGACGATGGCGCGCGCGGCCGCCTCGACGTCAGCGGAAACCTCGCGCTTGGCGCCGAGGAATTGCGCAAAGCGCTCGTCGAAGTCGGCGTGAGAGCGGTCCAGGCGAACGGGCATGGGGGCTTTCGTGGTGCGGGATTCGGCAACCCCTGCAATGGCGCGGCGGGTGTGTCCCGTCAACCCATTCCGTTGTCCGGGAATGGTGTGCCAGCGAGTTGCAGGGTGGGCCAAGCCAACGGGTCCGCGCGAATGCGCGGCCCGATGACAGGCTCCGCGAGCCCACCATGATCCAGCCGCAAAAATCGGCGGTGGGGCGCAAGGGCGCCTTTGCCTACCCTACGACAGCAGCAGGTTAGGCGCCCTCCTCCCCGTCGGCCACGAGGTCCTCCGGGCCGAGGTCGGTCAGCTGGCATTCCAGGCATTCGACGTCGAGCCGCAGGGCGCCGCCGCCGGAAAACATCAAAAGCGCGCTGCCGCCGGGATGGTCGGTATCGTGAAACTCGATCCCGTGCAGTTCCAGCGCCTTGTCGGGCTGGCCGAGATCGATGTTGCGCGACTTGCAGGCAAGCACACGGTCGAAGCGGAGCGCGGCAACCAGGCGCCGCGGCTTGGTCTCGCCGGCCAATGTCTGCTCCCAATCGAGCCGGTTCATCCCGATCACGAGCCGCTTCTCGGCCTGACGCCAGATGATGTCCGCGGGATGCACGCGGGCGTCCTGCACATGGGCGGAGATCACCGCGAGGTCGTCGGCATCCAGCGCGATGAGTTTGAGGTGCGGGTTCATCCGCTAGGTCTTTGTTTGGCGCGTATTCTCATCGCAAAACCGGTGCTCACTTTTGCGGCATACGCGCTAGTCGCTGATGCGCTCGATGGAAGCGCCGCAGGCCTTCAGCTTTTCCTCGAGGCGCTCGAAACCGCGGTCGAGATGATAGACGCGGTTGACCATGGTCTCGCCTTCGGCCGCGAGGCCTGCGATGACGAGCGACACCGATGCGCGCAGATCGGTCGCCATCACGGGCGCGCCGCGCAGGCTCGAGATGCCCTCGATGCGCGCGGTCTCGCCGTCGAGGCTGATCTTCGCGCCGAACCGCGCCAGCTCCTGCACATGCATGAATCGGTTCTCGAAGATGGTCTCGGTGATCTCGGACGCGCCCTGCGCGTGCACCATCAGCGCCATCAACTGCGCCTGCAGATCGGTCGGGAAACCGGGGAATGGCGCGGTCGCGACTGTCACCGGCCTGATGCCGGCGCCATTGCGGGCGACACGGATGCCGTCGGTGTTGACGGAGATCTCCGCGCCCGCCTGCGCCAGCACGTCGAGCGCCGATTGCAACAGCTCCGGCCGCGCGCCGGCAAGCTGCACGTCGCCGCCGGTCATTGCGACCGCCATCGCATAAGTGCCGGCCTCGATGCGGTCGGGCAGCACGGTGTGGCGCGCGCCGTGCAATTTCTCGACGCCTTCGACCATGATGCGCGGCGTGCCGGCGCCGGTGATGCGTGCGCCCATCTTGTTGAGGCAGTCGGCGACATCGGCAATCTCGGGCTCGCAGGCGGCATTCGCAATTACGGTCGTGCCATTCGCCAGGGCCGCGGCCATCAGCGCCACATGCGTGCCGCTGACGGTCACCTTGGGGAAGTCGATCGCGGCGCCACGCAAGCCGTCCGGCGCCTTGGCGATGACGTAACCGCCATCGATGGAAATGTCCGCGCCGAGCTTCTCCAGCGCCATGATCAGGAGATCGACCGGCCGCGTGCCGATGGCGCAGCCGCCCGGGAGCGAAACTTTCGCCTCGCGCATGCGTGCGATCAAGGGCGCGATCACCCAGAAGCTGGCGCGCATGCGCGATACCAGCTCATAGGGCGCGGTGGTGTCGATGATGTCGGCGGCCGAGATGTGCAGTGTCTGGCCCTGATAGGCGCGGTCGCCCGGGCGCTTGCCGGCGGACATGATGTCGACGCCGTGATTGCCGAGGATGCGCTGGAGCTGCGCGACGTCGGCGAGCCGCGGCACGTTGTCGAGGATCAGCGTCTCCTCCGTGAGGAGTGCTGCGATCATCAACGGCAACGCCGCGTTCTTGGCGCCCGAAATCGGAATGGTGCCGTTCAGCTTGTTGCCGCCGACGATACGAATGCGATCCATGCGGGGGAGTTCCGAAAGGTGAGAGGCAGGCGACTATAGGGCGAAGCGCGGTGAAGTGACCATAGCATTCGTCAATCCGGGCCGGCCCGAAGGGGCCGAGCCCGGAATGAACAATTTGGATGGAACCCTCAGCCCTTGATGAAGGCGAGCAGGTCGGCGTTGATCGTCGCCGCTTCCGTGGTCGGCATGCCGTGTGGAAAGCCCTTGTAGGTCTTCAGCGTGCCGTTCTTCAGAAGCTTGGCCGACAGCGGCGCCGAATCCGCGTAAGGTACGATCTGGTCGTCGTCGCCATGCATGACCAGCACCGGCACGTTGATTGTCTTCAGGTCCTCGGTGAAGTCGGTCTGCGAGAAGGCGACAATGCCGTCGTAATGCGCTTTCGCGCCGCCCATCATGCCCTGCCGCCACCAGTTCTCGATCACGGCTTCCGACGGCTTCGCGCCGGGCCGGTTGTAGCCGTAGAACGGACCGGCAGCGATGCCGCGGTAGAAGTCGGTGCGGTTGGCGGCGAGTTGCGCCTGGAAATCGTCGAACACGGATTTCGGCAGGCCGCCCGGATTGGCCGGCGTCTGCACCATCAAGGGCGGCACGGCGGACAGGATCGCAGCCTTCGCCACGCGGCTCTCGCCGTGACGCGCAATGTAATGCACCACCTCGCCGCCGCCGGTGGAGTGGCCGACATGCACGGCGTTCTTCAAATCGAGATGCGCGGTGACCGCGGCGAGATCATCGGCGTAATGGTCCATGTCGTGACCGTCGGCGACCTGGCTCGAGCGACCATGGCCGCGGCGGTCATGGGCAATGACGCGAAAGCCGTGATTGAGGAAGAACAACATCTGCGCGTCCCAATCGTCGGCCGACAGCGGCCAGCCATGGCTGAACACGATCGGCTGGCCCGAGCCCCAATCCTTGTAGAAGATCTCGACGCCGTCCTTGGTGGTGACGATGGGCATGGTGCACTCCTCTTGAACAAAAACAGATGGCCGCGGCGAAGCAAGCGTCGCGGCTGGACAGATGATGAAAGGCGATCTCAGGCCGGGCGGAAGCGGCGCCACACCTGGATGATCATGATGGCGAAGAACACCAGCGCGATGCCCTGCACGACGGCAAAGGCGGGCCCGGCCGGCGGGTTGCCGGGCGCAATCTCATGCAGCGGTGGAATCTTCAGGAAGCTCTGGATCACCAGCACGAAGACGTTGAGATAGAGCGAGATCAGCGCGGTCAGCACATAGATCCACCGCCAGGGGCCTGTAGCTTTCATCGCATAGAGCGCGATGCACGCGATCGCGAGCAAGACGCACGAGAGGATGCCGACCAATATCGCCGGCGTAACGCCGTTGAACGGAAACATGAAGCCGGTGACGCTCGTCAGGATGGTGAGGATCAGGAAGATCGCGGTCAATGCCCCCGCATTGTAGGTGCCGAGCATGCCGAACATCACGATGAGACCGGCAACGATGGCGATCAGGCTGATGACGACGTGGAGCGTGGTGAACGCTGACAGACTGAGACCCAACATCATAACTCTATTCCCCCGTTGGAATGAAGCGGATGCTACGACGACGCATCCCAAAATTCCACACGCAAGATGACACGCGTCATCTCAGAAAGCGCATAAACTTTTTGCTATCCTGTCACAGGCACGCGCTAGAGCGCAGGCTTGAGATTTAAAGAGCAGGCTTGGCGGCATCGCCGAGAAAGCCGTGCAGCGCTGCGACGACTTGCGCGCCCTCGCCGATCGCGCCGCCGACGCGCTTGACCGAGCCGGAGCGCACGTCGCCGACCGCGAAGACGCCGGGCACCGAGGTCTCCAGCAGCGCCACAGGACGGCCCTGATTGAGCTCGGACTGCGCGCCGGTGACGACGAAGCCGCCGCGATCGAGCGTGACGCCGCAGCCGTCGAGCCAGTTGGTGGCGGGATCGGCGCCGACGAACAGGAACAAATTGCGGATGTCGGAGGTGAATTCCTCCGGCGCCAGCCGGCTCTTCCAGCGCACGCGTGCGAGCGAGCCTTCGTCTGCGCCTTCGAGGCCGACGATCTCGGTGTTGAACATCAATTCGATGTTCGGCGTCGCTTCGATGCGCTCGATCAGGTAGCGCGACATGCTGGCGCCAAGGCCGCCGCCACGGATCATCATGGTGACTTTGCGCGCGTGGCCCGACAGGAACACCGCGGCCTGCCCTGCCGAATTGCCGCCGCCGACCAGCATCACCTCCTGCTCGGCGCAGAGCCGCGCCTCGACGGGCGAAGCCCAGTACCAGACGCCGCGCCCCTCGTATCTGTCGAGATTTTCGATCTCGGGGCGGCGATAGCGCGCGCCGCTTGCGACCACGATGGCGCGTGAGCGCACCTCCTCGCCGCTTTCCAGCGCCAGCCCAAACGCGCCGTCGCGCCGTTCGCAGTTGAGCGTTTTCGCGGTGACGGGGATCATGATGTCGGCGCCGAATTTTTGCGCCTGGCTGAAGGCGCGGCCGGCGAGCGCCTGGCCGGAAATGCCGGTCGGGAAGCCGAGATAATTCTCGATGCGCGCGCTGGCGCCGGCCTGGCCGCCATAGGCGCGCGAATCCATCACGACGACCGACAAGCCCTCGGAGGCCGCATACACCGCGGTTGCGAGCCCCGCCGGACCGCAGCCGACGATGGCGACATCGTAGATGCGGTTGTCACGCGCGCCGCCGATCATGCCGAGCGCGCGCGCCAGCTCCTTTTCGGTCGGGTTGCGCAGCACGGTGCCGTCGATGGTGACGACCAGCGGCCAGTCCGAGGGCGACGGCGAATAGCGCGCGATGATCTCGGCCGCATCGTGGTCACGCTCGGGATCGAGCAGATGGTGCGGCAGCGAGTTGCGGGTGAGGAAATTCTGCACGCCTGCGACGCTTGCGGAATTCGACGGCCCGATCAGCACGGGTCCGCCGGCATTGCCCTGGATGAGCGCGACGCGGCGCAGGATCAGCGCGCGCATGATGCGCTCGCCGAGGTCGGCTTCGGCGACCAGCAGCGCGCGCAACCTGTCCGGCGGGATCAGCAGCGTCTCGACGTCGCCCTCGGCCTGGCCATCGACCAGCGCGACACGGCCAGAGAGCTGGCCGACTTCGGCGAGAAATTGTCCTGGCCCTTGATCGATGATGGGCGTGACATGACCGAGCCCGTCACGCGTCGTGATCGCGACATGGCCGGACAGCACCACGAACATGCCGGGACCGGGCTTGCCGCTCTCGAACAGTCGCTCGCCATCCGTGTAGGTGCGCACCTCGCCGAAGCGGCGCAGGCGCGCGATCTCAGCCGCGGTCAGATTGGGGAAGGTCTGCTCAAGGCGGGGAAACACCCGTCCCGGTCCCACATTCACCTTGAACTCGTTCTCGCGATCGATCTCGCCCTCAGCCGCCATCCCACCACTCTCACTTCACATCAACGCCGGACGAACATTACTCATCCGGCGCGCTTCCGGCTTCCTCATGTAGGGTGGCTTCGTGTTCGGTCGAGGGCGACGTCGTCACTTTGCCGCGCTCGCGCGCCTGCGCCTTGCGCCGCTTGAGATTTTCGCGCAGCGCCAGCTTCAGGCGATCCTGCCGTGACGCCTTGCCGTCGCCTCTGCCGCTTGTGCCTTCACTATCCCGGGCCATCAGAAATCCGCGTCAACGCCAATCCATTACTGATCGCGAACATAGCGTGTTTTGCGCTATCGAGGGCGCGTCGGCGGGCGCGGGGAACCCGGAACGCATAAATTGCGCGGCTCAGGGTCGCCCGCCCTTGATTTTACGGCGATTTATCGGCCGCTCCGGAGCCGACCGTGCTTGCGCGCGGGGGGCCCTTGTGGCAAGAACCGGCCGCCCGCCGGTGCCGTTTCGGTCGATTCTGTTTGCCCCGGGCATGCTGCCGTAGCTCAGTGGTAGAGCACTCCCTTGGTAAGGGAGAGGTCGACAGTTCAATCCTGTCCGGCAGCACCATCCAAATCAGCAACGACCATTGACGATTCTGCCGCTGTGACCACGGCGATGGCGTTCGCAGGAGTGACCTCGCGCACGCGATGCCCACCGGGTTGTTCCCCGGGTGACAGCACGCGCCCAGCCAATCCGGCATCTCCCTGATCACCGATCAACGGAAGCGATGATTGCTTGCCGGTCGGGCAAAGGAGATTGCCATGAGCGTCGAAAGCCTGGAGTGCGAAAACCTGGACGTGAACGAACTGTCCGCTGCCGAAAGCGATCAGGTCGTGGCCAAGCATCCCGACACGCTCATGTTTGCCTGGACCATGGTCGGCGCCCTCGGCGCGGTGCTCGGCGCTATGATCGTCGTTATCCTGTTTTACTGAGCGAGCCCGCACGGCCGTGACCAGGGCAGCGATGCATATGGTCCTGCCGTGGTCACGGCCCGCTGTTCCGCATCACTTCGATCGCGACCGGTGAGCTCCGCGTCGCTGAATCATCCGCGGATGAGATGTCGCGATCACCTGCGACAACACGGCAAGCGGATCGCCGCCCCTCTCGTTTCATATAATTCCTTGATTTTATGAAACCCGTCGGCAAATATGGCCGCCTTTCCGGCCCCGCCGCAAGATCAAAAGCACCACAGGACATGCATGCCGTCTGAAGCGAACCGCGCCAGTCTCGACGCGGACATGATCATCGTCAACGCCAAGGTCATCACGGTCGATCCGGCGTTTTCTGTCGCCCGCGGCGTGGCCGTCAAGGACGGGAAAATCATCGGCGTCGGTGGTGAGGCGGAGGTCCGCCGTTATGCTGGTCCGGCGACCAAAGTGCTGGACGCGCAAGGCAAGACCGTCATCCCCGGCTTGATCGACACGCATGCACATGTCGAGGCGGCCGGGCTCCTGAAATACACAGTCTCGTTCGACGGCGTCGGCAGCATCGCGGAGGCGCTGGCACGTGTCGCCGAAATGACCGCGCGCACGCCGGCCGGCGAATGGATCCGCGGCCGGATGTGGCATCCGATGGCGCAGCTCAAGGAGAAGCGCTTCATCACGCGGCAGGAACTTGACACCGTCTCCCCTAACCACCCGGTGTGCCTGCCCGTTGGGCATTTCACGCTCACGAACAGCCTCGCGCTGAAGCTCGCGGGCATTGGCCACAACACGCCGAATCCCGACGGCGGCGAAATCCATCGCGACGCCAATGGCGACGCGACCGGCGTGCTCGAGGAGAACGCGGAGGATCTGGTACAGGATTTGCTGCCGCCATGGTCGCAGGATGTCCGCATCAGCCAGATCCGGGACGCGATGGCCTATTTCAACAGTTTTGGTATCACCAGCGCGATCAGCGCGCGGGTCGATCCCGTCGACCTCAGGGTGCATCAGATCCTCGCCCGGCGGGGCGAAGCGACCTTGCGCATCAGCGCCATGTATGCGCCGACAGGCGCGCTCAATCCGACGATGCCGGAAGCCGAATTCGAGCGGCTGTTGTCGCGGATGGGCGTGTTCTCGGATTTCGGCGACGACTGGCTGTCCTACTCCGGCGTCAAGATGCAGGTCGACGGCGGCATGACCTTGCGCACCGCCGACATGCGCGCCGGCTATCCCGATCAGCCCGACTATCACGGCACGGTCGTGGTGTCGCAGGAGCGGCTCAACAAGATGGTGTCGATCGCCAACCGCTATGGCTGGCGTGTCGGCACGCATGCGGTGGGCGATGCCGCCGTCGACAAGATCCTCGACGCCTATGAACTCGCCGACCGCGAGCATTCGATCAAGGATCGCCGCTTCATCGTGATCCATGGCAGCCTGATGCAGCCGGACCAGATGGATCGCGCCAGGCGGCTCGGGGTGCGCGTCGACACGCAGAGCGCGTTCCTGTGGGACAAGGCTGCAACCATTGCGCGCCATCTCGGCAAGGCGACCGCCGACCGGGCCATCCCCATTCGTTCGATGATCGACCATATGGGTATCGACATGGTGGCCCAGGGCACCGATTATCCGATCAACCTGCTCAACCCCTTTGTGAACATGTCCATCTCGATCACGCGCAAGGACAAGACCGGCACTGTCTACGGGGCCGACCAGGCCGTCACCCGCGAGGAGGCGCTGCGGCTCTACACCAGCGCCGCCTCGCGCTATGCCTTCGCCGAGAACCGCGTCGGCTCCATTGAAGTGGGCAAGCTCGCGGATTTGGCGATCCTGTCGGCCGATCCCATGACCGTCGCCGAGGACGAGATCAAGAATATCGTAGCGCTCAAGACCATCGTCGGTGGCCGCGTCGTCTGCGAACGAAGCCCCTAGCATGGCCGCACGCGTCTCGCTCCAGAACGTCCGGAAGGTCTTCGACGACGGGAGCGGGGCGTCACTCATCGCCATCGACGGCGTCTCGCTGGAGACGGTACGGGGCGAATTCCTGGCTATCGTCGGCCCCTCCGGCTGCGGCAAGTCGACGCTGCTCAAGATCATCGCGGGTCTGATCGAGCCGACCGCGGGCGTCGTCGAGGAGGACGGACGGCGCGTGGCAGGACCGCCGGCGCGCTTCGTGTACCTGTTCCAGCAATATTCGCGCTCGCTGTTCGCCTGGCGCACCGTGCTGGCGAACGTGATGTTTCCGCTCGAACAGACCGCAGGCAATCGCGCGGATATCAAGGAGACCTGCCGCCGTTTCATTGCGCAGGTTGGCCTTGCCGGCTTCGAGGACAAATATCCCTGGCAATTGTCCGGTGGCATGCAGCAGCGCGTGGCCATCGCGCGCGCACTCGCCGCCAATCCGGACGTGTTGCTGCTCGACGAGCCCTTCAGCGCGGTCGACGCACTGACGCGGATGGAATTACAGACCCTGGTGCTCGAGCTGTGCCAGCGCAACGGCTTTACCGCGATCCTGGTCACGCACGACGTCGAGGAAGCCGTGTTCATGGCGGACCGCGTCGCCGTGCTGACCCAGCGGCCGACGCGCGTCGCCGAGATCGTGCCGATCGGGCTTCCGCGCCCGCGCAACCAGCTCACCACGCGCGAGGACCCGCGCTTCCTCGAACTGCGCCACCATCTGATGACGGCGCTGCTCGGCGACGCCGTGGATGCTGGCCGATGAACGACAGGCACCTCGCCATATTGATCGGCGTGATCTCGCTGGCGACGGTGACCGGTCTCTGGGAGTACGTATCGGATCACCGGATCGTCAGCCCGGCGCTGCTGCCACCGCCCTTTCCAGCACATTGGGATCCTAAGCTTAGAATTCCACGTGGACAAGTTGTCGC
>JADMIO011413705.1_pt1 | contig 38587 bp, 26 predicted proteins | sample 8958161 | NCBI WGS metagenome assembly JADMIO01 (sample SAMN16585339, study PRJNA669376) | soil metagenome | isolation source: Crop rotation soil | place: USA: Cullars Rotation, Alabama | collected 2011 | reverse complement strand
GCCGCGACTTCAAGTCACGTGAATTCCAAGCTTCGGATCCCACTGTGCTGGAAAGAAGGTATCAGCATTACTCCTGAGAACTGTGAAGTAGTCACGCTCACTTTCCTGCCCGACGGCACATTGGCTTCGCGTGCACTTATGCTTTTGAACATGCCCGCCGATGCATACATTTTTACGAAAACACAATTTGCGGGCATAGACACCCACATTTCCATAATCCGCCTACTGAGGTACTTGAGCGGAAAGTACTTTGGGGTCTTTGAACTAATCGACGAAGGCCAGTACTGGGAGACTGGAGATGTGGACGTCCTGAGACGGCAATTCAGCCGGTACGAGGTAGCGCTAGATATTGTAGCTAATATGCTGGCCGATTTCCCGGCGTCAGACTCTGAAACACTGACTGATTTAGCATCCCGGCTGGAAGCCTATCTACAAACGAGACTTGACGACTGAGGACAGACTTCACCGTTTACATAGAAATCAGGTGTAGGTCCATTTTGCGATATTTTTCATTTTAGACTCTTGCACCCTTGGATTTATTGCAGCTCTCACAAATAAGCCGAGCGTTTTCTTCAGTTGTTTTTCCACCCCTCACCCACGGATAGATGTGATCAATCTGGGCATTTTCAAACGATAACACCTTAAGGCAATTGGGGTTGTTATTCGGATTAGGGCATTGGGGATTACCTTTTCTTTGAAGCAGATTACTCCAGAGAATACCTTTTACATTCGGGTCGAAAAGGCGTTTTCGGTCTTTTGTTTCAGCCAGAAAGCCCTTTGTTATCTTTATGAGGTAAGCATGCCTGATCTCACGATTAGTGATTGTATCAGTGCCTTCTCTTGTTGAAATAATATATTGAAGTAGTTCACGCTTAGTGTCTCCAAGCTTAGGATCGACGCTATACTTCTTAAGTCTGGTTGCAGCCTGTTGCACTTCCACTGAAAACTTCAGTAGGAACTTTCCAAGAATTCGATTGTTCTTGACATTGTTAGTTACTTTCTCTTTAGAGATCATTTCATTCAGGACAACAAAAAGCGAATAGAACTCGGATTTGTTTCGGAATCTTGAAACCGAAAACACAGTGTCTGAGAAAATAGAACTTATCCATTTCATTACTTCATCGAAGCGCTTTTTAATGTCGGCAAGCCTGCGCACATCCCAACTAGAGTTCCTAAGCAACTCGTCCAGCTTCTTTCGTTTGTCTGTGTATTTCTCAAAGTAAATGGCAGTGCACAGTTCTAAAATAAACTCATGCAGAACATAGCGCTGAACGTCATTTCTGGTCAGAACCTTCCATTGGTTAATAAACCTGCTTTCGTATTTCCTCTCCAACTCGTCACCCAATTTAAAGAATGGGCCTGCATTGCTTGCGTGTCGTATTTCATTCTTTTTGAGTGGTGAGCCGGTAGAATTAATTCGAACAAAAATCTCCATGGTCGGCACCGCGTTGCCAAAGAAATCAGTCACCTCTCCTGGAAATTCGATCAACGGGATACGGTAGTTCCAAAACTTGTCTCCCACCTTGTCGTATTGCTGGTTAAACCGTTTTGACTTTATGTCACGGAACGAAACAATAATCTCGTCACCGCCGACAGTCTTCTTTTTTACCGTTAGCTCCCGATCGTCCACTTGAGCTATCATTTGTGTAAACTGAAGTATCGTCTCGATTCGTTGCTTCCCGTCCAATACATCATAGACATAGATTTTTCTTGGATCTTGACGCCGGTGAAAAATGACGGCGGGCATCGGAATACCATTGAATATTGAATTCATTAGCAACTGTCGCTGCTTGAATTTCCAAACCGGTCTTCGCTGATATGGTGGATTCAATTCCAGCTTGCCGTTCTTGTATAGTTCTACCAGATCTCCGATAGTAATGTGTTTGCATTCCATTTAAAACACGTTGTTGAGGTAAGGAAGATTCTTATGCCGCCAGTACCCGCTTCAAAGTATCCTGCATTGCCTGCTTAAAGGCTTCATCCTTGGTCAACAGTCGGTACAGATCAAGCTCCGTTCTTCGCTGCTGGCCGATGACGGCATCAAATATTTTCTGGAACGCAATCTCGCGGTTGATTGCATCGGGATTGTTTTCGTACTTCTCTTTGTAATCCGGATGCGCTTGTATGCCTTTAGCCATGGACAGCAGCTTCACCCGCTGCTCTTCCGGTGTGGCCTCCCAGCCCTGAAACCAACGTTCATTGAATGTGCGGATGATGAGGTCAAGCGGGTCTTCCTGGGTATCCCCTCCATGTGCTCCGCGCGGATTGGGATTCTGAGGGTCTAATTCAGTTTCTGAAGCATCAAGACCAATGGAGGCATTGAGCTTTACTCGCTCCAGCCCATAGGTACTAAGATCTACAGAGTTCAGCAGTTCGTCCAGTTCATCTGCCTTCGGGTCTTTAATGGCGAGCCGGGGGATGAGGAATTTCAGATACCAGAAGAGCTGTTCCCATTTCACGACTTCAAATGGAAGGATGGAAGCCACTTGCCCATATATTTTCACGAACTGCTTCGCCTTGATTTTGAAATCAACTTTCTGTTCTTCGGACAAACCCAGTTCATGGCTAAACCGCTCCTCGGCAATCTGCAGAATAGGACTTAGGAACTGTGCAGCCTCTAAACCCTCAAAGTATTTCGTTGCAAAATCAACGACCTCGGCCCATTCATAAACCCCTACATCATCCAGAAGACTCTTCAGCTCATGCAGCACGTTCACGTCGGTTGCCTTACTTAACGTGGTGGCAGTGTAGAAATCGTCAAAAGCCTTCTTGATGTCTTCCGTGCTATTAAAGAAGTCAAGCACGAAAAGGTCTTCTGTCTTCTTGCCAAGCTTGTCTGCGGCGCGATTCAATCGTGATAAGGCTTGTACAGCTAATACACCTTGCAGCTTTTTGTCCACGTACATGGCTGTCAGCTTTGGCTGATCAAAGCCGGTGAGATACTTGTTAGCCACAACAAGCAAGCGGTATTCATCCATGTCAAAATACCGGGCTATGCGGTCGCTGATGTAACCTGGGTCTGTCGCCTTTGCAGTATCCAGCGTTGAAGGGAAGTCGTTAATGGTGTCTTCAGAGTACTCAATGCCATCTACCTTCTTTTTGCCCGAGAACGCTATCGCAATCCTGAAAGGACTTCCCTTGTCGGCCAGCAGGCGTTTTAAGGCGAAATAGTAGCGGATGGCTGATTCAATACTCTGCGTTGCTACCATGCCTTTTGCCTTCCCTTTCAGTTTCTTCTTATTGACCACACTCTGGATGAAATGCTCCAGCATGATGTCCGCCTTTGTAGCAATTGTTCTTGCATCACGTTCAACAAATGCACGAAGCTTTTTCTGGGCTTTTACCGTATCAAAAAGTGGATTGTCAGCAATGGACTTTTCCAATTCATAGTAGCTGCGATAAGTTGTGTAGTTGGCCAGCACATCCAGGATAAAACCTTCCTCTATTGCCTGCTTCATGGAGTAGAGGTGGAATGGACGATACTTGCCATCTTCTCCTTTTATTCCAAACTTCTCTAGCGTAGTGGGCTTAGGTGTGGCTGTGAAGGCGAGGTAGGAAGCATTGCCGCGCATCTTACGAGTACGCATCGCTTCCAGAATCTTGTCCTGCGGGTCAGGGTCTTCTTCTTCCTCGCTAGCCGTATTGCCCATCGCCTTATTCATGTTGTCCGACGCTGTGCCACTTTGCGAGCTGTGCGCTTCATCTATGATTACTGCGAAGCGCTTGTCACTGAGGTCGGCGATGCCGTCGACGATGAAGGGAAACTTTTGAATGGTGGTGATGATAATCCGCTTGCCGCCTTCCAACGCTTCGCGCAGTTCTTTGGAAGAATACGCCGGCGCGACGATGTTCTTTACGTCCGAAAACTTCCTGATATTCTCGCGCAGTTGCTTGTCCAGCAAACGACGATCGGTAACGACGATTACTGAATCAAACAACGGATTGGAGACGCCCTTGCTGCCAGGCACAACATCACTCTCCGGATAAGTTTCTATTAGCTGATAAGCTGCCCAGGTAATGGAATTTGACTTGCCGGAGCCTGCCGAGTGTTGAATCAGATACTTCTGACCGACGCCTTTTGCAGAAGCATCGGCAATGAGCCTGCGCACAACATCCAACTGATGGTAGCGTGGGAAGTAAAGCGTCTTTTTGCTGATGGGGTCGCTGTCCTTACCATCCATGCGCACGAAATGCTGGATAATGTTGGCAATGCTCTGGCGAGTGAGCACCTCATCCCACAGGTAGCTGGTGCGATGGCCGAAGGGTGAAGGCGGATTGCCCTTGCCATGATTGTGGCCGAGGTTAAAGGGAAGGAAGAAGGTATTAGAACCGTCCAGGCGCGTGGTCATAAACACCTCGTCAGTATCCACTGCAAAATGCACCAGGCAACGGCCAAATTGCAGCAGGGGCTGCGTGATGTCCCGCTTTGTCTTGTATTGGATTTGGCCATGCACTTTGGCCGTCTGGCCCGTCCATGCATTCTTCAGCTCCATTGTGGTGATCGGCAGGCCGTTGAGGAAGAGGACCATGTCTATCTCCTCGCCCTTCGCCTCCAGGCTGTAACGCACTTGTCGGGTCACGCTGAACTCATTGCTTTCAAACGCCTTTTTAACGCGCTCGCTGCTGGAGGCAAGTGGCAGCTGATAAAACATGGTGAAATGCGCATCATCTACTTCCAGGCCTTTACGCAGCAGGCGGATGATGCCGTATTTCTTCACCAGTCTGTCCAGGCGCTCCAGAATTTTCAATTTCCAATCCGGATGCTTGCGGAGCTTGTCTAATTCTTCCTTTTGCGTGTGCTCCAGGAAATGCCACAGGCGTGTTTCATCTACGGCATAGCGCGCGTTGAAATTTTCCGGGAAGCCCATGAAGTAACCATTGCCGGCGCGGTAATGCTCATCCCCTTCGCGTACTTGGCCGAGTGTGCCGAGGTCTTTCAGTTCCTCCAAACTGCTACCCGTGAGTCGCTTTTCAATTGACGACTCTAGCGCTTGTTCATTCGTATTAGTTGCCATAGTATTGAAGAAGAGTCTTTACTCTTTTGACTTAGCAGTAACTGCTTCATTTCCTTTCCATGTTCTGCAATTGCCATTTCATTCCATGGCCTTGTATCCATCATGAGCCTTTGTTTAATGCTATCGCAGCTGCTACGCTCGTAATAATCACGCTTGGCTTCAGGCATATTGTTGCTTAGTCTTGAATTTTTACTCGCGCTGATCAGACACAAATTGCCAAAGTCATTCAGTATGGCCTCGTCTTCCAGACGGTCATCTGGCACGATTGGGTTTTGAGGATAGTAGTGTTCAACCGAACTACGAAATGTATATTCGAAGCGTTCCGATCCCAGTCTATTCTGTTTCCAGAGTAAGTAATCTAAATAATTGAACACAAAATTTTCTACGTTCGTTCCTGCATTTAGTAGCTGTTCGTCGGTTGGGCAGTCTGGCCTTAGCCCATCTTGCTTATAGATAATATCATAGAACGGCCTTTGATCTGAGGTGAGGTACCTATTAAACAGAAAGGCACGGGCAAGGTTTTCAAGATACTTGATGTACCTGCCGGGCGTCACTTCGTCAGCTTCAAATACATACCTCAAGGCCGCATTGAGCCAATGCTTATAGACCTGTGTAGGTGCCGACACATGAAACATAGCCAACAACATGAGTACTTTCCTGTTTGTTGCTGTGCTATCGTCTTCCTCTCCTCCAAATGTATTTACATAACTGGCTTTATTGCCACGCGCATAATACTTCATACACTTTAAGCTCCAGTGGTCTCTGTCATTTAGAAATTCCCGTTTTATCAGGAATTTATCGAACAGAAATTTGCACCTCAACAAATTGTAGCCAAAATCCTTGCTAAAGGCAATGGGATCGCTGCCATACAGGTATTTCTCAAATTGAGAAATAAGTTGCTTGTCGTCCAGGGCAATGTCTTCTTCGGTTTGCACACGTAATACGTGAAGAAGAAAATTTTGAAAGTTGACTATAGTGTTGAATTGCTCGGGAGTTTCCTCCTCGGGCTTGTCCTTTTCTTGCCTCAACTGATATTGACCATAAAGGATCTCATTCAGTGTTAAACTAACGCCATCACTATAGATGCTATTCTCCGGAAGATTTAGCTTATCACAAAGATCATCAAAGTTGCCCGCTGCAAACGTATCCCAGTCTTCCGCAGAAAACAGAGCATTTCGCTGTGGCACACTAAAGCCATATTGCACATACCGCTCCATATTCGCACAAGCCTCCCAAATAAGATTGAAGCCATAGGACAACCTGGGATGATCTCTGAGAGCGGCAAGAAACTTTGCCTTAAGAACCTCGTGTTTTTCCAACTGCTCTCCACGGTTGTTCATTATTTCGAAGTAATGATTCAGTTCCGTGTCGGGTGGAACAGAAACGCGAAGGATGTGAACGTTGGAAGTGAGATACTCATAGAAAGCCTCGATTCCAAAGCCTGTCTTGGGGTTCATCTGACCAAGAGCCTTCTTGATGTCGTAATAAGCCTGTATTATCTCGCCGTTATAGTCGCTATTCTCACTTATGGCAACATCGACACCTTCATTGAACAATGCTCCAAGAGTATCTGTAGATTTCTGGCGGCTATCAAAAGCGAGATTCATTCGAAACCAATTCTTTAGTCCAGGGATATTGTATTCGTGCTTCATCACACTGAGCAGGAGATTCAGCGTTGTCAGTCGCTGTTGTCCGTCTATAGTTTCGAACACAACATCTCCATCCTTTCTCCTTTCAAAGACAACAAGTGATCCGATATGATAGGCGCTTTGCGTAGAGATTTTGGCATAGTCAGCCACATCCTGAATAAGCTGAGTAATCTCACGCTCTCCCCAGGCATAATTGCGCTGATAAGAAGGAATTACATACTGGCCGGTGCTAAACAGCTTCTTAATGCTAAAGAAGGGAGGTACGTTATTGGCCATCGTAGTATTTCAATTTGCGAAACAATTCTGCAATCTCTTCGAGCTTTGTCCCTTGAATCTCCTTGACGGCCGGCAGAGCCGTATTAAGCACGTCATTAGGATGGAGTGCATTATGGATCTTTCGAAACATCGGCACGGTGTCTTTACCTAACGCTTGATTATCTATCGAGGCCAGTTGAACTGCATAGCTATTCAGTCGCAAACTGTAGGCCCAAATAAAGAAAAGCGCAATTGCCCTGTCCGTCTCCACTTTCCCAAATCGGTCGGTGTAATACAAAAGGCAGCAGTCAAATAATCTTCTCACATAACCATCACCTGTCCGGTATCGGCTGGGGTAACTGTTGAGCAGCGAAATGATCTTTTGAGTCGTTGCTGCGAGGCCTTGCTGTGCTTCATTTTTGGGCCCTTCTGAACGGATTGACTTTGATAAATGCAAGTAGTGGTTGACGAACTCAAAGAATCGCCGTCCGTTCAGCAGTGTGCCGTCCAACTGAAATGGAAACTCAAGGCGTCTCCCGTCCATGTCACGATGTTCATGCCGGTTGTAACCGTCAACATAATAATGCGTGAGTCGATGCATTTCTGAATACGGAGTGCCGGGAACTGGCTGTGGACTGATTCCCTTAAATACATCTACATCCGACTTGGAAAAATAGCGGGCAGAATGCCCCTTAGCCCAGCGACGCACCGGAAATAGATAGTCCGCGAAAAGAGCAGATAGCTCTTCTGTTCTTAACTCTTCCCACTGACTAATGCAAGCAATACGCTCTTCCTCAGGTACGCCCGACATCTCACGCAGGTGATAGGCCTTGAGTAGATCGTGTGGCTCCAGGTCCTTACCTCGTGCATTTTGGGAATCAAAAAATTGAAATGCCTCGGAAACATCACGAATGGTCACTTGAACGAGCTGACATTGCTCATAGAAGAACCGTATGATATTCGTGTCAAAGTCCAATACTCGCCGGCTTATTTCCGCATAATTCTGAACAATGTTCTGCTGTGAAATACTACTTCGGAAATGGAACAGATCCAGGTTTGGCTCATAGCTGCTGATGTCATCGGTCTTATTAAGCTTCGTTAGTTCTCCCTTGCGCTCATTGTAGATTGCTTGAGCGATCAACATGATAGTCACACTGCGCTGCTGTCCATCCACAATGTCTAACCATGTCTCCTTGGCTTCTTCATCACCTTTGTGATGCTCATGCAGAACCAGCGTTCCCAGCCGATAGGCACTTTTTGCTTTGAATAGCAAAACATCATCAATAAGTTGGTGTACGTGCCTTGCCGTCCATTTATATGGACGTTGGTAATGAGGCAATCGCAAGTTGGGAATTGACAGCAATTCTTTAACTGTAATTATTCTGGCAGGCAGAACACTTGAAAATTTGGTGCTACCTCTTGAGGGGTTTACTAGAATGTCTTCCATTTAGCGGCGCTTAATTTTCACGATGACTCCTGGATCAGTTGTGCGTTTGTGTTTGTCCGTTCTCATATTGGCTCAGTTAAAATGAAATGCTCTGTACGATTTTAACTGTTATCGGCATCAAACAAAAACCAACTGATAATCACCAACTTACCATCCATTTCCGAATCCCAGTCAAATAAACCGTCTCACAGCTTCCTTTCATGCTTTTCCGAATCCCAGTCAAATAAAAACTCGTTGATTTACAGCATATTACATCATCAAACTCCTTTCCCCGGCAAATAACCCTACGCCCAATACGGAAGGTAAACCACAAACTTTTTGGAATCCTTATCCGGCTCTTTCAGCTTGATTTTTCCGGCATCCAGACAATCCTTAATCAATCTTGATATCTGGGAAGCCTGCTTATCATGCATTCCAAATCGCTGGCGTAACGATGCGTTAGTCATCCCCTCGTTGGAGAAATACTTAATGACGCTATGCTGGTACACGGCTTCCATTCTTTCCTCTAAAGTCATCTCAGAAAACGTCCGGGGCGCATAGAGAATGGTCGTAAATGAATTCTCGGTTTCCTTAAACCGCAGCGGCGGCAGACCGTACAGCTCGATGGCTATTACCGTCTTCTCAAAGCCCGAGCCGCGTTCCTCACAGATGTTGTAACGCCGGAATGCCTGTGCCAGCACCTCATTTCGTGATTTGGGCGTCGTGCGTATCAGCCGATCTATCTTCTTGTCAGGTGGCAAGCGGCCAGGATTGCTGATTTCAATCCTGTCTTCAAAAATCTCCACCATTGGGCCGGTGCCTCTGATGGTAAAGTCCTGATGGATGAGTGCGTTGGCGATCAGCTCGCGCAAGGCTATTTCCGGATACACGGATGTCTCTTGCCGTAGGGCGTGCTTGATGATTTCGCTGCCGGGTAAGAGGCTTTTTACGAATTGGATGAGTCCTTCAAATCCGATGGCGTAGCCTTTGGAGCCGGGATACTCCTTGCTGCCGCCGGACTTATTCTTGCCTTCGTACCTGATGACGCGGATGGTCTTCCGCGCAAGGCCGTCAAACTCGTTCAGGTTTTGCGAAGCAGCCAGTGCGCCGAAGTTGGTGATGTAATAGCCGTGGTTGTCCACGGGTACAATCATCTTTTCGTCGGTAAGCCATTGCATGATTTCCTGACTGCTGGTAGCTACTGGCTTTTTGAGCAGCCGGTAAATGGTGGCATAATCCAGCAAGGTCATTACCTCTATCTCATTCTTGAGCGTGGAGGCGTGCAGTTCTTCAAAGACGGGCGTCTTGCTGTTAAGCATAAGGCCGCCTACTTCCTGACGCGATGCCTTGCGGGTGGTGCCGCCGCTGCGGATGTAGCTGTCTTCAATGGTCTTGCCGGCTATGTGTACGGGCTTTACCGCGCTCTCGCGGATGTGTACGAACAGCAGGTGTGTGCCATCTACCTCCTCAATAGAATGGTCTATGCTGACTAAGGGCGATACACCATCGCGACAAAGGGACGCGAGGCGCTGCACAATGTTGGCTGCTTCTGTAGCATTGATGCCTTTAGGAATGGCTGTTTTATCATCAATGCCAAAGACAACGTAGCCGCCGCCGGGATGATTGGCGAAGGCGGAGATGTGGCGACATAGCTTTTCATTGTTGGGCGAAAGCGTTTCTTTCCAGTCCAGCTCATTCAGCTCCTGCGGCACTTTGCTCAGGCTATGGCTGAGGCAATCTTTTGCCTTGCTGATCCACTCTTTCATTTCAGCACACTTTGATTTTGCCGGTTACCGCTGCGTTGATGAGCGTGGATTTGTATTCGCGAAGCTTCGTTATTTCTGTTTCTTTCAACGAAATAGCCTTAGCAAACTTAGCTGTGCTTATTTCAAGATAATCTGCCAATTCCCTCTGCTCATCTATTGGCGGAAGTAACACGGGCAAGCGCTTCAATAACTCTTGACTAAGGGATGCACGAGTAACTAAATTCATCTCCTTTATGAAGAACTCACGATTTGTGCTGCTTCCAAAATAATACTTGGAAAAGCCACTAAAAAGCGAACCCTTATTTGGCCTAAAACGAATTAGGAAGCCGGCGAATGTTGCGTCCTTAATGGTATGCGCACAGGTGGATGTCAAGCCAATTTCTTCAATCGTCTCAGACGTGCGAGTAAAGAAAACATCACCAGCCTCAACTGAATACATTTCTCTATCGGACGGGTTTGATTCAACTAATCCGTGTACTTCTTTTGGAAGTACAATATTCTTGTAAACATCGCCATAGCTAACAAATGGATATCCAGTGCCAAAATAGTCTCCCGCTTTACTTATCCCATTTTGACATTTTCCTACATACCGTAGAGGAAGTATCTTCCAATGCTCCGGCACTTCTCCAATCCATTCCACACCACTATCCTTCATCCGCACATCAGGATTCAGCCCGCGGGTAACGGCGCGGTGAATGAGAATTTGCCGGCGCTCTTTTAAGCGCTCTATCAGCGCCTCTTTTTGCGCAATGGCTTTGTCTATCGCGGCAGTCTTACGGTCCAAAAAATCGGCGATGGCAATTTGTTCTTCAAGCGGCGGGAACAGCAACATGCTGTTCGCAATATGGTTGAAGCTGATTGTCTGCCTTACTCCTGAACCAAGTAGTTTCATGTACGCGACATCGTAACGGTGTAGCAGGTACTTAAAATACTCTTTGTTTAGCTCAATGATGTTTTTGAGTACAATGTACCCTGAGCTTACAACCACATCAATGTACGACAGTGCAATCCTCAGGCTTATCAAGTCATAATTCAGATTGAGCGGATTAATCAGAAATTCTCCCTTCAAAACTTCCTGATAAGATGCTTTGGTGGAAAGAGGAATTTTTTCATCATCCTTCTCTACGACTCTTCCAAAACTTATGGAGCCACAATTGAGGGCTGGATTCGTTTTTAGCTTCTTCTCAGCAAAAAGGTGCTTCAACTTTTGTGTTTCCCAATGCTGAGGTATCTCGGCAATCCAAGGTTCGCCGGAGTCTTTATACACATCGTAATTCGGGATGCTGATTGTTGGTGCTACGGCTTCCATCAGGCGAGATTAAGAATGTCCATAATCAGGCCTTCACTTTCGCGCTCCAGTTCCAGTATCTCGGCAGTCACTACCTCAAGTGGGCGTAGCGCCTTGTGCCGGTAGAAGTATTTGTTGAAGCTTACCTCGTAGCCAATCTTAGTCGCATCCAGGTTTATCCATGCTTCCTGCACGTGTGGTTTTACTTCTTTATGGAAGTAAGGATGGATCACATCTTTCAGCGGCACTGCCTCGGTATCGCGCAGGTCGGCCTCGCTTTCATACTCTATCCATTCACCGCGCTTCCCTGTTGGGTAATAGCCATAATCAGGCAGAGCTTCTTCGCTACAGCCGAGGTGCTCCAGCAAGGCTTGCAGTTTTGCGCCGCTCAGCTTCACCGTCCCTTTGATTACCTTTTCCGCGCCGGCATCGTACCAGCTTACCGCGTTCAAAATGGCGTTGCGTTCAGAAGCGGAGAGCTTGATAGCAGACCGCTTCAATGCAGCATCTGCTTCAGCAGAAAACTTGTTGAAGTCGTTCCACTCTTCGGTACCTACCCATTGCATCAAGTCTTCGGCAACCTGTAGCAAACGCAGTCCGCGCCGCCAGGTATCTGCACTGGTCAGGGCCTTCGTCTGCTTGCTATTCAGGTTCAGATCCTGGCGCTCGCACCATTCCAGGATAGCCTTTTCATGCTTCGGTAGGTCGGTATAGACTTCGCCATCAAACTCCTCCCAGGCCCATTCCATGGGCTCGCGTAGTCCGCGGTCAAAACGCAGCGAAGCAATGCGCTCCTCGGTGAATTGCGCCTTGAGGCGCTTGGGCCGCTCAATGGTTACTTTATGATAGCTGAAGTCGGCATTGTCAAAAATCTTGCTGGCAATGCCTTCGTCCTCGCCGGTAGTAGCATTCGTACTTTTCTCCACTGCCTCCAGCCCACGATATACTCGCACAATCTCGCGGATGTCGTCAGGCGCAAACTCGCAGTTTTTATTGCCAAGGTTCTTGCGCAGCTTGCGGTAAAGCAGGCTGGCATCTATGAGCTGCACCTTACCCTTGCGGTGCGCGGCCTTGTTGTTGCTCAGCAGCCACACGTAGGTAGTAATGCCGGTATTGTAAAAGAGGTTGTTCGGCATCTGGATAATCGCCTCCAGCCAGTCGTTCTCTATAATGTAACGCCGGATGTTGCTTTCGCCACTGCCCGCATCGCCGGTAAAGAGCGAAGAGCCATTATGCACCGAGGCAATGCGCGAGCCGCTTGGGCTTTGGGCCAGCGGCTTCATCTTGCTTACCATCTCCATCAGGAAGAGTAGTTGGCCGTCAGACGAGCGTGGCGTCGCATCGCATACTTCTTCCTCACCCCAATAATTTTTCAGCCGGATAATGAAGCGCGGGTCTATCACTTCCTTGCCATCCTTGATATACTTCAGGTCGGAAGTCCAGCTCTTGCCATAGGGCGGATTGGAAAGCATGAAGTTGAACTGCATGCCGGCAAACTCGTCGGTAGAGAGCGTAGAGCCAACACGGATGTTCTCCGGGTTGTTGCCCTTAATCATCATGTCGCTCTTGCAGATGGCGTAGGTCTCGTCATTGATTTCCTTGCCATACAGATGCACATCCGCCGTAGCGCGAATGGCGCCATCCTCGTCCTTGATAAAATTCTGCGACTCTGTCAGCATTCCACCCGAACCACAGGCAGGGTCGTAGATGGTAAGCACCGGCGGCAATGCATCCATCACCGGCTCAAAGACCAGATGCGTCATCAGGTCTATTACCTCACGTGGCGTGAAGTGTTCACCCGCTTCTTCATTGTTCTCTTCATTGAACTTGCGGATGAGTTCCTCAAACACATAGCCCATGCCGAGATTGGAGAGCGGTGGGAGCTTGCGGCCATCCGGGTCTGTCTTCTCAAACGGCGTCAGGTTGATGCTGGGCGAGGTGAACTTCTCCAGCACATCCAGCAAAACATCCTTCGCAGCCATATGTTGCACCTGACTGCGGAGCTTGAACTTTTCAATAATCTCCTTGACGTTCGGACTAAAGCCATTCAGGTAGTCTTCAAAGTTGGCGACAAGAATCTGGCGGCTGTTGGTAGCTGTATTTTGCAGCCGTTGCAATGTCCATTCGCTGATGTTGTAAAACACATAGCCGGAAGACTCGCGAAGTCCGGCCTCGTCCCATTCTGTAAATCCGGCTTCATCGCGCTGAAAAGCCAGCTCTTCCATCACCGCTTGTTTGGTGGGTTCCAGCAAGGCATCCAACCTGCGCAGGACGACCATAGGCAGAATCACGTCGCGGTATTTGCCGCGCACGTAAACGTCGCGCAGGCAATCGTCGGCAATTGACCAGATAAAAGAAACGAGCTTATTGTGTACGGCGGTGTTCATTTAATAATCACGGTGAGGTCTTGGCCTCCGGGCTAAGTTTGGGGAGCGGTTTAGTCAGTACTGACGAGTAAGTACAAAGGGGCTCTAATTTAGTGTAAGTCAGTAGGAATAACGAATTCGGCATTTAGCGTTCGGCCATTATATTTAGCCTATGAGTCAGACCCCTGCCTACCAGGTGAGTGCCTTATTCTACAAGAATGCAGCTGGTCAGGATTGCAGGAAATATCTTGATATAAAAGAGATTGGCATAAATGCTGACAAGCCTGAGCTCGTTGTCGTTATGTTGAATCCGGGTAGCTGCGGTGAGCACGATTTGATTGTCTACGACAAGGAGATACCTGTAAAAGCAGACGCTACGCTATATCGGGTGCAGGGCTTTATGCGAGAGCAGGGCTTAAAATGGGCTCGGGTGCTGAACCTTTCTGACATCCGGGAAAAGTCGAGCCAGCAATTCTTTAGGATGCTTGGTCCCATTGGCGACGGGCAAATTCCTGAACATTCTCTATTTCATCCTTATCGTGCCGAGGAACTCAATAATTATGTGCCCGGCAAGACACCTTTTTTATTTGCATGGGGGCTTGACGCACGCTGCAGAAAACTGGCGACGTCAGTTGTTGCACGAATCAAAGAGCACGGGTACCCAATTGTGAATGAGCAGGGGCCGCATTATCACCCGTTGGTATGGCCAACTGATACTATACCAGTGTGGCAAAAGACAGCGAATGAAGCGTACCGTACTTTTTTTGAAAAAGTTGCTACCGATAAAAGCAACGAGAAAGGTGACGAAAGAGACAGTATCGAAGACCGAATTCGTTTTGCGTTTAAGTTCTTTACCAAGTTTGCTATTAAGATGCCAATCATCACGGAGGCCAAAGGGCCAGGCCGTTGGGAGCTATTTGCCCACTTATTACAGCAGAAAGGGCTGAAACCTTTTATCGGGACGGAGAACTATGACTATGTGTACGTTGACAATGTGCCGAATGCCAAGGCGTTTTATGAGTTACTAGAGCAGCATAATGGCAAGCAGGTTATTGTTGATGCGGCAGCAAGTCCTGAGATACTTCGCATGAAGGGCGGTATTGAGTTGTTGGAAGGGGCTGTCTGTTCCAGTCCGGATAGTGGTGCTAAGTGGAAGGTGGGCCAGGGATACGATATATCGGGAAAGCCAGGATTCACTTTTAGCGGGAAATTGGTCCTTCTGGTGAATCAGACTGCAGCAGAGTTGCGAAAAGATAAGCGGTTCGCTTATCTGGTCAGGGACTGTATGATAGTGTGAGTGGCACTCACATTAAGGATCAAGTTACTTGTTGCGAAGCCGTTGCGCCAGACTGACTGAAAGAGTTTGTGCGGCAAACGCTGCTGTCCAAAATATAGACGGCCTCTGTTACCATAGCCTTCGCTTCATTTTTTCGTTTAGCTTCCCATCTTCTTCGAGCCATTCGATAAGCGCATAGAAATTGCCGCGAGTGCCTTTCAGTTTTTCACTATGCAATCTCCCGTCCTTCCCCATATTGGATAGCGTCACCGAAATCGTCTTTTCGGTAAGCCAGCTCTCGGTATTGTGTAGGCGTTCCATAATCATCAACTCTTGCATAATCTCCTGAAAGCGTAGCGGACGTTTCAGCTTCTTGATGCACATAATGATTCTGCCGGGCCAGCTAAGCGAATTGTAGTGGCTGCCTTTTGGGTTTTCCAACTCGGCATTGCGCTTTTCCAGCCACTGATTGCGCTCGTGGAGTTGCTCCAACTGCTTTTTCCAGTGGCTCGCGATGTCCTGGTGCACGCCTTCTCTCGCTTCGCTCTTCCGGAGAGACATTTTGAGGTCTTGCATCTGCGCTTTTAGCTCTTCAATTTGCTTTTTGTATACTGCTTCCATGGGTATCTTATTGCTTGTCGGGGTTGATTCAGTCCACCCGTCGGGGGTGGGGGTGTATTATTTGAGGTTCTATACGTTGTTTGGCGTTGTTTGGCGTGCGGCAGATGCAAAATGGATGGTGTTAGGTGCATTTTTAGTACCTCGGCTAATCAGGTATTAATGCCTGGCAAATCGGCGGCTAAGACCTAGCTAACCGGCGATTAAAACCGAGGGTGTTTTTTGAGGTGTTTTGGGTCGTTGCCGGCATTTTTCAATCACAATTCTTGAAAGGTTGCGCATGGCAGAGAGACTTTTGAGTTTTACATCTACAGTTCGCCTGAATTGAGTTCGGAAAATGATTTTTTCGGGAAAAACTCAAGGCCCCGCGACGTCTATGCCCTTTTTTGAACGGCCACGCCGATTTCCATCCGTATCTGCGAAAGCGATTGCTTCTTACCCTGAGCCAGCCAGGCATCCAGATCACTTTTTGTGAATAGAAGCCGCTTGGCGCGTTTGATGAAGGGAATGGTGCGGCTACTGGTGAAGCCGTACAGAGTTTGTTTTGCGAGATTCAGGTATCTCGCCGCTTCGCTGACGGTCAAATATTTGTTGTTGCCGTGCTTACTTGTCGCTGTTTCTGATTCTGCGCTGTGTCCTTTCAGAGCGGTCTGTACGGAATCGACAATTAGCTGCCTGAGTTCTTCTTGTGTCGTGAGAATGATTTTGTCCATTGTTTTTGCTTCCGCTTCGGGGTTTAGTAAGAAGCGGACAGTAAAAGTCAATATTGGTAAGCTGTGGGGCAGGTGGTGGGGTAACCCCAAATTTTCAGTCCTTTTCCCTGTTTAGCTTTTCGCTGATTCTGGCAATGCGTTTCTCAATAGCAGCAACCGCGTTCTGAATTCCAATTGCGCCGACGACATCAAGCGCTTTGAAGAAGCGAAGCACGAATCTGAGATCGTTCAGATGATTGACATCTTCTTTCTTCCAGGCTTTGTTGAAAGCACTTTTGATGCCGCTGTTCCTGATGTTTTCCTTTCCGGTCTCCTGATTGACTGGAATCTTTTTGGCTGAGAGTAGATGTGCAAACTCCATCAGCCTTGTGTTGTCAACGCCGGTGATTCCGAGTGCCTCGTGAAATAGATAGTGGATGGCGATTGCTTGCTGGGTGTGGGTGAAGTGGCCTACAGATTTTTGCTCTTCAGTTGGATCAGTCTTTAAACCTCCACTTCGCAAACCCTCTTCAAGTTTCTTATACCTGTATTCATTTAGAGCGGGCGCATTTTTTTGGATGAGGCTGTTAAGCATCATCATCTTCAGTCTATCCAACAATGAGTCTTCAAGGACAGCGATGAGCGTCGGAACAAATGATATGTCTGGCTCCGTGCCGCCATTCAGCCTTGTTGCAATTTGAGATATAGCAGTCACAAATTCATGTTGCTCATCAAACTTGAAAGGCTCACCGATGGCTCTGAATTGAAATTCTTTGATCGCGTCATACAAACTGAGTAACTCATGATCGGGGTGCAGATTATTAAGTCTTTCCTCTAGCAATTCATTTGTCGCACTTGGGTCCAGTCTCTTCAATTGTGATTCCAAGGTTTCGGCAAAGGCCTGATATCTACTAGACTCTATTTCACCAATTTCAGGAATTGCTGTGTGAAAGGCACTAAAAATCGCTAATGCATTTGTCATCAATCCAAAGATACTGGGAGCTAAGGACCTTCAAAATCCGAGATGAAATCTGTGATTGCTGGAGGCGTTTTTTATCTAATAGGGTAAAAAAATTAGGGCAAATGGTCATGCTATTTGCTTTTATTTATGGTCCCATGAAGCCCCTTCTACTAGCCTTACTTATTGCCTGCAGTAGCTTCGGCCCGCCACAGAAGAAGATTGGCCTTTTGTTCTTTGAGAACTGTGAACCCCAGTTACAGTCTACCCTCCGTCAGGAGATACAGGAATTTTATGGTGGAGGTGTAACGGTTTACAGCCCTTTGCCTTTACCAAAGTCAGCTTATTACTCACCCCGGAATCGGTACAGGGCAGATAGCCTGCTTAATTATCTGTACCGGATAAAGCCATCTGGTACCCATATTCTGGCCTTTACCAACAAGGACATCTCCAGTACAAAAGGGAAAATACAGGATTGGGGTGTATTAGGCCTTGGTGATCTGCACCGGGGAGTAAGCGTCAGTTCCTCCTATAGAGCAAAAGGGGGTAACCGGGAACAGATTCACAATATCATCCTGAACACTGCGCTGCATGAGATAGGACATACCTACGGACTGCAGCACTGTTCCAATGAACGCTGCCTGATGCGGGATGCGGAAGGACATTTGAGCAAGTGGGATAAAGTAAAACCGTGGATGTGCCCTTCCTGTAAAAGGAAGGTAGGGATATGAAAAAGCTCTCTGCTTCTGAACATTGTTATCAGGTTTTAGTACCTATACCTCTTAAAGATTTTCACAATGGCCAGAAGAAGAAAAAAGTCTTCCATTCCGCGCATCCTGATCTTAATCCTTATCATCACTGGTATCGCCACGCTCATATTACGTATGCTTGGTCGCAGGCTGCAAGTAGTTGAACTCGGAGAGATCGCAGGTTATGTCGGGACTGCGTTTGCAATTTCCCTTCTTATCATTATTGGAATTTTAGTGGTCAACCTGATAAACAGAAAATGAGCATCAATTCGTTGCCAGGCAAGTTCATCCAATCATAAGAATCAGAGGATGCTGCGGTTTACTTCCAGATTGTTGCTGATAATCGCCAGTGTGGTGTCTATTACCTCATGTTCGAATGATGCTGCACCGATTAACTCCAAGAGGTCTCCGAGCGTACGTTCAGAATCAGAAGAAAAGCTATTTCCCGAAGGCTTTGAACAAGGCAGCAAATCAAGCTACAAATCCGGAGACGTTCACTTATCAACGGGAATCTGGCGTTTCAACAATGCGCTGATCGGGAAGAGTGAGAACGATGCCAAAAACGGAAGCAGTTCGGTGAGAATTGCCGAACAAGGGAGAGTAACCATGCTCTTTGATGTGAGTACAGAGATCACATCGGTTAGTTTCAAATGTGCATCATTTGGAAAAGATGGTCATTCAACTGTTTCTGTGTGGTGCTCTGTTGACAAAGGGCTGACCTGGCGACAAGTGGGGTCGGTAGCCCCGGTAGCATCAAGCTCTTTGTCGTCGTCAGTGATCCCGGTCGGACCGATGAGTCTGGTCCGGTTTGAGATTCGAAATAATGGGGATGAAAGGGTAAACATAGATGACATCGACATTAAGGAAGCAAAGGGCGTGTCCGCAAAAGGCAGTACAGAATCAATACTTGATGGCCGTGACGACAATCTGGCATTGGGCAATCCAAGCGGAGCCTCAAGTGATCTGAAAAATAAAGACAATTACCTCATTAGTCATCAGCAATTCACTCTTTCTTACAATAGCAAGAAAGGCATTCCCAACTGGGTAAGTTGGCATCTGAGCCTGGATTGGAGAGGTACTACGCACAGTTGTGATTGCTTTGGTAGTGATAGCATGCTTCCTGAACAATTCTACAGGGTTTCTCAGTACGACTATTTGTCCTCTGGCTTTCAAAGAGGGCATATGTGTCCTTCGATGGATCGGACAAGCAGTCAGCAGGACAATGCTGCGACATTTCTGATGACCAATGTGGCGCCGCAGGCTGCTGTACTAAATCAGCATTGCTGGGAAAAGCTTGAAGATTATTGCCGAGAGCTAGCCAGTGCTGGTTATGAACTTTACATTATTGCCGGTAACTACGGTGTCGGTGGGATTGGAGCGTCAGGGAAAGCGACTTCGTCACTCCTCGATGGCAGGATTACTGTGCCATCACATTACTGGAAGATCATCGTAATACTCCCCGCTGGCACGGACGATTTGCATCGCATAACTCAAGCCACACGTGTTATTGCTATTGATATGCCAAATTCACAAGAAGTCAAAGGGAGGAAATGGCATATTTACAGAACCTCCGTTGGCCTTATTGAGCAACGAACTGGTTACACCTTCTTTTCAAATTTATCGGGAGATGTAGTTACGGACCTGAGGCGAAAGATAGACAGTGTGGCAATTGAATGAATTGCAATCAAAACATTGGGAGATTTCCGTCATTATTCGAACGTGATCTCATTCTTATCATTGTCAATAGAAATCTTGCCAAATTTCCTCAACGCCGATTGACCCATTAGTAGCGGTGCTACCGGGTTGCGTACAACCGACGCTTGCACATTATCCAATACCCGATCCCCAATCTTAACTGATCTCAAGATGATAATCGTCCCTTCAGATATATCACCATTCGCGTCTCGGAAATCGGCCTTTCCTACAATATCGTCATCGGTTAGCTTTCCATGCTTGTAAAGAAAACCCGCTTCCGTCTCCGAAATGGATATTAGACCAGCCCCTGTATCAAAGATGAAAGACATCGGAATGCCGTTTATTTCCGTGGGGATCTGTAAAACACCATTGACTTCTTCCATTTTCACCACGGTCTTACGTCCTGGAGCATGGATTCGCTCTGCGGGAATTTCATCCCGGTCTCGCGAATGGAGTTCGTTTCGGCCTTTAAGCTTCGCCTGTCGAGCGGATCTGGAACAACTGCTTAGACAAATAAAGCCGACGGCAATAAGAATCGATATGTACAGTAGCGTTGGCTTCATTCAGAGCTGGTATTACCAATTTTCGGAACGATCTGGATGATGAATCGCTGGTTCCTTTTTTCGTTGACAAAATCGTTCAAAGAATCGCGTTCAAACCGGCCGACCCCTCCCCAGCCATTGCCTGAAATCTGAAGATCAACCAAACCCTTATACTTCAGCGCCTCAAAATCTATTTGTTGACTGTCCCTCCAATGTTGCCACAGATTGTAAGCCCGGTTGTAGCTCAGTTCATAGTCCTCATGTTCCCGCCCTCTCATCAAGTGGGATGCATAGCCAGAGATAATTAAAAGGTACGATACATTCTTCATTCTCGGATTACTCAACTTCTGCCGCTGGAGGTTATCAATGATAGATTTCAGCTTCTGCCCCGCCTGGTTAATTTTTGAGATAGTGTATTCAGGGTTTTCCAGTTCGGCATCATTGATGCCGGTCTGGGCTACTTTGAATGCTACATCAAACGCCAATGAAAACCGCTTGTAGTCTGACTCATACCGAAATAGCTTCTTATCTTCCTTGAGAGGTTTGATGTTTTGCTCAACCGTTTCAATAATGGCAAGCTTGCTTTTTTGGATTTCCACGATTTCCTGCAGCATCTTTTCTTTCTGCTTTAGCAACAGATAGGTAAGCACATACAGTACCAGCATGATGAAAAAGAGGCTGGTCATCATGTCTGAGAAACTTAGCCAGAAGAAGCTACCGGAATTCTTCTTCATAAATCATTTCATTGGAGTATTAAATTGGGCTTGTGAGAGGACGTTGATTCCTTTTGTAGTGAATTTGTATACAATACAAAAGAGCTGATAAGTACAATTATCATCATGATAATCGTGACGAGATTTATTGGGGAAAGCAGACGCCAAGGGAATCTGAAAGCGATTGACGCAAAAAGAGACAATAGAATAGCAATTGAGAAATAGCAAAAGCATCTGAAGGGCAATACATCATTTCGCCCTATTTCAACGGTAGTTTCCAGTGGGTTGTTATTACTGTCGTATAGCGTGGTCCCGATGCGATGATGAATGATAATATTGTACTGTATTAGCAAATACACAATCAACAAAGTCAGAATAATGGTTGCCACCAAATAGAACATTACCAAATAAAGGCACGAAGAGATTGGTAGTACTTCGCGTAAGATTATGGGCTCAACAACTCTTAGTGTCCTATTAGGTATAGATAATCCTATCGTAAAATTCTTATTTCTTAAATTGTCAGTAATTAGCTTTATTGATTTAGCTGATGCATCTGTGGTTGAGATGTTTCTCATTTTATGAGGATACAACTTTGCCCTCTCATTCGGAAGAAGCAAGAAACCTGATACGCCGTCAATTTCACTAGTTAGATTCCTGTCGCGCAATTCTATTGCGATATGCTGATGTCTATTGCCAAGAGTAAGTTCTCCTTCATAATCAAAGTAAGGATTTTCATTGCTCCATAAATAATAGAGGTACAACGCCTGAAAACGAGGATCGTCCTTGGTTGAAAAGAACATAGAAGCAACGATCTCATCTGGGCTGACGTTCATAAATGTCTGGTCCTCATTAAAATTATAGAAGAACAGGTCGTTGAAATTTTCACGAAAAATGTTTATTGTTTCTGCAACGTCAGCCGGATTATTGTCCGCTCCCTTTAGCCGTATCAGTGTAACCTGATTTATTTTGAAGTTATTCCCCAGGCTATCAAATCTGGTTCTCAAATCTGCAAAGGACGTCCCGGATTTTTGCTCATGGGCAAAATCACTCACTACGAACAAACTTCTAAATGTGGTATCGGCCCCAGAAGTATCCCCAAATGAACACGGTTGCACGAGTTTCCCTGCTATGTTTCCAAAATTCGTGTTGTGATTTATACCGCGATTTGCCTGAATACCATTATTTAAGGTCTCATAGTACCTTCGGATTAGACTATTGAAGTCGTCAGGGTCTAGAAGTTCATCTTTATCACTAGTCGAAGTAAACTTCCCGTTACCCCAGTAGAAGAAGATTTCAATATTTGTCTTGATTGATTTATCAAGCGCCAGTAGGCGAATAGAAGACATGACTAAAAGGTCTTCGACCGAAATACTATCGTATTTTAATGGAAGCTCATTTTGAGAAGAAGCCTGCAAATTTCCTACTAATCTCTCGCGTAGTCCACGAGATATTCTCTTTGTAAAAGTGTCAGGAATTGTGGAACTGGTTTTGTCAATTACTATTGAAACCTTCCTGCTAAACCCACTAATGAACAAAGTGTCGATATTTATCGTGTTCTCATGAAAAATGTGCTTATTTAGTTTGTACTGATCTATTGGGAAGCTAACAATATCGTAAGGACTAAACCAATTATAGGAGCGATCCAGTCTCGAGCTAAACTTGTCGTAGCTTGAAAATATGTCAGCGTGTATTCCGAAAATAAAAGCTACTAATGCTAGCAATAGCACCAACGCACTGGCGACAATCTTTGAAAACCTCTGTTTGCAGATTTCCAATATTGCATGTCGAGTTTCCTTCGAGATGAACGATAGGAAGAGCAGTACGAATATCAAGATTGTTACCCCAGAGAGAAAATAATTTTCCATGAGCAATAGCTATTTTTTTACTGCTATTTTCTGTGTCCACCAATTCTTTGCCCTCTTAATTAATCCCCTATTCTTTGAATTGATCTGAGACGTATTTAGATGTAGGTTGATGTTTTGCAGAACAGAATTTTGTGTTCCAATCGCCTGGTTCAAGTTATCAAGGTGAATATTTGTACCGGTTCCAAATAAGTCAATCTTTTTTACTACTTCATCTAGTAAAGAGAGCTTACTTAGATTATTTCTATTGTCGGCTAGCGCCTTAGACATCATATCCTCCTCCTTTATAGTAATCTCCTTTATTGCTTCAATCTTGACTTGAGTATGCTCCTCCAATTGTTTCAATGACTTGATCATCACGTCTTCAATACGCCGGATCGCGTCCGCAGTCATAGCCTCCCTGGTCTCAAATACCTCAAAATGATTGCTCAGGAACTGAACCAATTGACTACTTTCATCAATCCGGCTGTCAAGTTTTTGCGCCAGATTCTCAAAATTGTTGGTATGAGTCAGGAGTTTTTCAAATGAACCGGACAATTCTTTCGTGCTTGATACGTAATATTCCAGCATAGATAGATACTTGTTGAACGTATCCAGCTTGGCAGTGCTTTTTTGGAGCTTTTCTAAAATGGCAATATTGGCCTCGGCGAACTCCTTCGCATTGACCTTGTCAAGCGCCTGCAGAATCCTCTCCTGGGCTATGAGAGCATCGTGATTTTTATTTAGGAGACCGCTTAATTGACTGAGATTTCCTTTGAAATCATCATTAAACCGCGACAGGTTCTGGTGCAGCGAATAAATACTGCCAGTGATACTTTGCTCTAGTACCGGCAGCAACTCAGTCTGGATGAACGTGTAAAAAATATTCTTATGATGCTCAATAGTCCGGCGGGCCGTCTTGTACGCAAAGCTGGCATTGGCCACAGTGCAGAACAATCCCCATAGCGACGCGAACATCGCTATCGATACGGCTCCGAGAAACGACCGTATTTCTATTTCGCCACTAGCTAGGTTGGAAACCAGATACAGGTTAATCAATCCACAGACGATTCCGAGCATGGTACCCATCAGGCCTAGATAGAGCGGCACATTGGCAAACTGCGAAATGTCTTCGTCTTCCGCATCTACGTGACGCTCAACGATGTCTTTGATAAGGTGAAAGTCAGTGACGGCTCCTTTGTTCTTTAACAGGTAAGTATTAATTGCCGACAGTATAGTGTCAAATATGGGATTGGTTATCTCGTTAGGATTGACCAGCGTGATATCAGCAAGAGAAGCCTGGGTCTCTTGGGTAAGATCTGCGGGGTAGGACAAGGGAGTGTCATCACCCGCAACCGGCCTCAGACGCGTTTTCTGGTCCGATCTGCCCTTGTTAGCCGAAGCTATCTTTTGAAGCAGTGTCGTGGAACCAAGATTCTGTAAATCTGCAAACGGGATCCTTAATCTTCTGACTTTAAAGAATTCCTGTCGCGGTATCAATTCTTTAAAACCCTGTATCTGGCGGAATGTCCTCCAGGCGAGAACAGTCTGCACTGCTATAATTAAAGTTACCAGGATATATTCAAGAGTGGAAAGATTATTCATAGGCTATTCGGGCTTTGACAGTGACCATCCATTTGTCTCCCTGTAGCACCAGTTTGCCTTGGGATACGGTGCGAATGCTTTCGGTAAATGAGTTGGAATTATTCTCGATGTCACAGATTGGGTACAATATCAGATCCGGTGCACGTAAGGCGTCTTTTAACGCCTGTAGCTCGTTCAGGAAGGTAAAGGTTGCGTGCTGAGCAGAAGTTTGGGTAATGGCATAGAAACTACTGCCTGGAATCAGGACCTTAGTCACTGAGCTAGCATCAAAATTGCCCTTTGGGTTGGGAATGGCCGCATAGAATAGCTCTGGCTTATGGACCTCAGAAATGGACTTATGGACCTCAGAAACGGAGACGTTGTCAATGGTGCTATGTTGCAGGTTATGAACAATAGCTGTGAGATTGCCAACTCTAACTTCTAATTCCTGAATCTCTTTTTTTAATTCATCAGCATCAACTGTGTCTTGGAGCGGATAGCTTCGATATGTTGGTTCTTCACACTGCCGATTTATCCTTCGCTTCCTTCTCCTTTTTAGTAAGAGGTGTCTGATAACTAACCAACCTAAGCTCACGAAGAGCACAGATGCAACTACCCAGACAAGTGCGCCATAATTTGAATTTGCTACCGGGTCTGGATTAATTGACTCGGATGATGGTTCCTGCACCGGGCTAGTTGAAATTTCCGTTTTGTCATTATCAAGTATATTCCTGACATCTATTAGAAGTTGGCTACGACTAATGTCTAATCTCGAGAGGTAAAGCAGCCTACGAACGCTAGGATTCTCAAAAATGCTATCTATGATCTTTGCTGTCGCCGCATTACTATTCATTCCTTCATGGAATGAGTGCTTGATGGACTCATAAATGGGTATTTGTCTGTCGGCATAGCCTCTGAATTCATTCTCCTGTAAAATATCCCTCAGGTGGTCAGAAGAAATTGGCGAAATTGTGTCGCACTGAATCCGCCCTTTGATTCGTTCAAAGGCGGACTTTTCCGGCTCCGTGGCAACGCCTCCGGCATAGGCAAACGCAATTCTGCAATTGCAATAGTCTACCGCTTTATCAAATGCTGCCTTTTGGACTTGCGCAAGAGTTGGCATCCCACTGATCAGCAGGAAAAATACAGCGATCACTCTTGCACCCAGCAGCATATTTGATCGTTTTTGTATGCGCCATCTCTCCTTCGCTCCTCTTATTGGCAAATCAATTCGGCTTTGGTGCCAAGCACCCACTTATCGTTCTGCAATAGCAATTTACCTTTCCCAACTGTTCTTATCTCTTTTGTTTTATCGTCTGGCAATGTGTTGTTTTTGAATTTACAAACGGGATAAAGTATAAACCGTGGCTCACGGATAGCTTCGGCGATTGTCCACTCTTCACTAAGGAATTCAAAAGATGCAGTTCGTCCGCCAGGTTCAATGATTAGTTTATAGAAGCTGACACCGGGTTGTAAATTTTCGCTAAGACTACTACTGAACTCGCCATTTTGCGTTGGCATAGTTGCATAATATGCTTTACCATTATCTATTAATCCCGACCTAACTCGACCTAAGTCAATGCTGGAAGGGGAAAGAGTACTTTTGAGGTTATTGACATCATTGAGGATAAGTGAGGTACTCCGCGTGTTGGCGTCGACCTTAGCTTTCAGCTCTTCTATTTTCCGATTCAACTCATTCTGATCCACATCATCATCTTCATTATTGGCGACGTTGGCCTCAGGTTGAGCTTTACTGGAATCCTTGGTGCTACGCTTCCTTCCTTTCCCACCGCTAAGTACAAACCCCAAGCGTCGTCTCGTCCTTCCGAAAAAAAGAATTAGTCCGAGTAATACATATGGCATGACAAGTATCGCGTACAAAATAATAGGAATCCTCCTTGATTGCTCCAATTCATCGACCTGAGCTTTCAATGAATAATATAGTGTTGATAGTGAATCATTTGGGAGTGGAGTAGTTATTACAATACTGTTACTGTTGTATCCGCTTTTCAAGATCGCGACAACATCGTTTTCAAGTTGTTCTTGATCCTCATTCAATTGGCTTTTAGTAAGTATATTGGTTAGCTGCGAATTTGAAAATATTGGTTCCCTAATTCGTTTGGTTGCCTCATCTATCGTCCATTTACTATCATAAGTGTCCTTAATTGATTTGAATATTATGAATTTGTTTGCAACAGTGCCAAACTCATGTTCATTCAACATATCCTTGAGAGCTTCAGCCTGTATCGGAGCGGTGGTATCACAGCTAACTTTTGAAATAAAGTTGTCGAATGAAGATCTTTCTGGATCGTCCGGGAACGTGCGTGCATATGCGATTGCAATTCGGCAATAGCAGTAGTCGACAGCCTTGTCAAAGGCATTCTTTTGTGGTTGGGCGTTAAGTTGAGTGTTATTTAACAGGAACAACAACACAACCAGTCCTGAGAGAAAAAGGCGCATACAGAAACTACATCGTCGTTTGTAAATTCATCTGAGTAATCGCATATGTCAGCTTGTTCAGAGCAGCAGTGAATGGATAAAAGAATAGAGTCTCCTCCAGTTCCTTGTCTTCATTGCCGGTAAGCTCTTTCCCCTTATCCTCCAAGCCATCTTTGAGATATTCCATCAGGTCTTTTTTGAGTATTGCCTGACTTGCGGATAACAGTGCGGGGTTAACTCCAAATTCATTTTGGAAGTTGAGTTCCTTGTTCAGCCCAAAGAAGAGATCAACAAAGGCCTCTACCTCGCTAATAACACTAGCAAGTCGAGTTTCATTTTGTTGCACCTCATCATAGCTAAGCTTACTATCCTGTGTGCTAATACTGTTTTCGAGATCACCTAGCAACACCGTTTTCAAAGCTTCAATGCTATCGAAGTGATCCGACACTAATCCTCCTTTGGCAGTTATCTCTTTCGGCTCCTCCACGGTTTTGAGCTCCAAATCGCTTATTGCAGTCTTATAGACCTTTTCAAATATCTTCTTGGTTAGTTTTTGCAGGCCTGAAAGATGCACATCTTCATCTACAATAAAAAAGACTTTCGATCCTGTGCCACTAAAGGTAATGTAACGGGGTGCTGCCATTCCATGTGCCTGCATCAGCCGTGCCAAATGGTAGATAATGGCCGCATAGAATAACAGGAGCACGATTTTTAGATCTTCATCTTCTCCAAGCATTTTCGAAAACGAAATAGGCAGCTTATTTTTCCGTATATACGGGTTCTTTTCTAGAGAAAAGAAGAACGCGATCAGATCCTCCGAGCGCTCCCTGCTGCCGATATCAATGGCGACACCCAGTAATTCCAGCAGAGGACCTTCGACAGCCTTTGTTGAGTTTTCCCCCAATTTTTCACGAATAAGTCCGGCATACTTACTGACGAATCCATTCATCTCAGTCGAGCTATTATACCCATCTCCGAATAGCGTATTCGCTGCGAAGCGGAAAGAGGTAAGCAGCTTCGGTTTATTGGATTCGTAAATAACGATGTCGCTTGTTCCGCCACCAATATCAATGGATGCTGCAAGGCGGTCAGAAGCTGAGAATCCTTTTTTGGCTCTCAGAAAGTAAAAAGGCGCCACACTCTCCGACATCATAATTGGGTCGGTCGTATCTGAAATATATGCGCGAAATAGCTCTCTCCACATCGTGGCAAGCTTCTTTCTTCTAGTTGTCATCATGCTGGCCGGGTAAAACCAGATCAGTTTCGTCGCGCTCAATTTACCATCATTGAGCAGCACTTTGTTCCGAATCATCAGCATCAGCTGCTCGATAAACAGACGGACTCGCTGCTTATCACCATCGTCTTGCAGGTAATTAGACCACTTTAAATTGGTTGCGGTATCTACGTTGGAGTAGCGCTTATATTGCTCATACACGAATGAAATATTCATGTCAGCAAGCGCGTGTACGGCAGTAGCAGCTTCCAGGCTTCGGTGTTGATTGATGGCAGTACGCTGCGGGAACCGGTAGGTGCTGTCCTTCTTAATTTCCGACGGCATGAACTCATGTGGGATCAAACGGTAGATTAGGAATGCACCGCTTAACCCGGGGTCAGCTTCTTCAACCTTCGGATCATGTAGCGTTGCATACTGGAGATCACTCGAAGTGATCTCCAGTAGTGTCATGACCCGGTCCTTAGGAAGCTTCTTGCTGTAATCGAGGGTATACTCTATATGCGTATTAGTTGTACCGAAGTCAATAGCAAAAGTGAATTCTTTCGTTCCTTCCTTCTTTTGCTCAAAAAGCGGCACTACAATTCCCGTCGCGTCTGCATGCCGCACCGCTGCGTAGTCAAATTCATGTTCAAGTACAAAGAAGCTGGAAGCAACACCGTCTGCCTGTTTATTGCTGCGCTCTGTTTTCGCCAGATATTCTACGAGGTTGTTGTTGCTCTGGAAAAACTCCAGATCATATTCATGGTGCTTTGTCGTCGGCGCAATATCCCGGTCTACGAGCATGATTCGGTAGTGGGGTTTTACCCCCTCAGGATGCTTCAGGAACGGATAGACAGTCAATCCAAACTGATTGTCGAGAATGTACCCTTTATTGTTTTGAACGTCCGGCACCACGGCGTCTGTCATTCCCTTTTGATCATAGCTGCGCTTGAAGGTGACATACTGCCCGTTGGCCTTTATGGGAATCCTGAGCGTGACCTCTACTGACCCTGCATAGGCTATCATTTCAAACCACGCTTTGCCATCCGGCATCACCTTTCTCAGGTCAGCAGTGTTGAAAAAGTCGAAGTAGCGGGTGGTCAGCGGAAGAAGAAAGCCTTTAGTAACGTCCCCAGTTTCATATTGTAGATTACCATCAAAAAATTTGGTCTTGTTCACAGGATAGAGGAGCCGGATGATATACGGCTCCAGGAAATCACTGACAGTCAGCCAGGGATATTTGTCCAGTTGACCGGGTAGTATACGCTTGCTCAGATCAGCCTCGGACACATAGTAAGGCACTTCCGTTTTGCTATCCCAGGCAACATTCTTATCGGTGTACGATAGTTTACGCGCAAAGCCGTTCTGTAACACCAGTGGTTTGAGTCCGGAGTATTTGGTACTCTGTATGGCAAAATCGCTCGTGCTCTCTATATCATTGGCCCTGCCTACAGTCTTTTTCTTCCTGAGATTAATGCCAATGATCTCCACGAAATCATTTTCCGTGCCGGTATCTAACGGATCGTATTTGCCATCCAGCATCTGCATCAGCAGATCGCTATCCAGTTCTTCGAGCGAATGCAGTTCATCATAGAGGATATGATTGACATGCTCATTGGATGAAAGACTCCGCGACAGATACTCCGCAAACTCTTTCATCCTTTCTGCCAGCAAAGGGTTCGCTTTGAAGAGCACGTGCAGGTATTTCTGAAACTCTGGGTCACGCTGATAGAGAGGTTTATAATCATCATCAAACAGAGAGTCGTTTCCAAATTTGATATTGACAAAACTCAGGTCGTTTGCAGATGTGAAGAATAACGTAGAGGGAGAAGTCCCGCCTATGATTTTGTGGTCATAGACAATGAAAAATACACGATCAATTAGATCGAAGTTGTAAGAGTCGCGATCCCGGTTCAGATAGAGGTTAAGGGTTTCTCCGTAAAGCTGGTGATTCAAAATGGTTGATTTGAGCAGCTTGGGTAGGTCGGTATTCCTGTTCCAACTCTTGATCTGCACTTTGTTTTGCAGCCCACCCATCCGGAAAAAAATTTCGGCTACGTCTAAACAATCCGAAACAATCTTGTGGTAAATGGTATCGCCGTCCAGGCCCTTGTCCTTGTACGATTTGTCGGTAACGTACTTAAATGCAGTCTTGACGAGGTCAATCCTGGCAAACGGGCTGGGTATTGAAGTCGGCTCCCGTTTTGAAAGGTCGCCATCGGGGTTGGGGATTTTCTCAATGACAATAGGGCCGTAATCGCCGCCCCGATCTTCCCAGTGTTCCAGTTCTTTGTCTTCAAACAGACGGAATACATCACTCATTGCTAAAAAGTTTATCGTTTACTAATTCGGTTGTCGCCTTTGAAAACACGCCCATAAAGCGCTTATTGACGGTAGTGTCACCCACCTTTTGGGCGGCACTATTCAGAGCAGCAATAAAGAGTTCGTAATTGTTCTTGGCAAGGCCAGGAACGGAAGCCATCCAGCCCTTCTTTTCCTTCACGTCATTGACCAGAGTGAATATGCTGCCGGTCTTTACATGGATATCTGTTACAGCCCCGGTTTTATTGTGTTCAACGTCGACATTGAAGGGAGTAAATGCGATATGGTTGGTCGCCATTTCTCCCAACCAGACTCTGAAAGCCAAATTGAAGTCAGAAAGGTTCTTATAGAAGTTTTGGGTCAGAAAGTTTTGATCAATCTTACTGCCTACAGAGGCATATGGGTGATTCAGTCCGGACTTCAGCTTCTCTTTCAGATACAGATTGAAGTAGAAATAAGCAGTAAGCTCAGTTCTAAAAAGCCGATTAGTTGCCAGATGGAAATTGCTGAAATTGATGCGCTCGTCCTTCTTACGAATTCCGAGCTCTCGGTATGTTGGCGACATGGCCTTTCCATCAGAGGTCTGCAACAGACTCTCATCCAGATTGGCAAAATCAATCACCGCCAACGCAGCCGCTAGCTCAACAAAATGCGCGCGATTTATTTGCTCGCTGCCACCTTCGTTATTTTCATATTCTCCTTTAACTACGTCGCCGATATAATAGAGTGCATTAATAGAGCGGTTGCCGGAGATGTTCTTATGGTAGTAATGGAGCGCTGCTTTGGTCTTGGAGACAAAGCTATTGCTGTCGATTTCAGATTCTTCATCACCAGCCACACGAAAATAGGGCTGAACAGTAATGGCTCCTATGGGGGCCTCTTTAAGGAATGAATAGTGTTCTCCGTTGACAACCCCTTCCCGCATGTTTTTCAATAACAGCGGAAAACCTGCAGCTCCGGTGCCGCCAAAGATGGAACTGATAATAAATACGCGATCCCCTTGTTCAAAATTTCGGGCGAAGGCCTCAAAAGCTTCGGATTTTGTAAACTTGTTCAATACCACGCTGCCAATATTCGGATTGCCTTTAAACCCAACCTCAAGGCTAGAATCCAGATTTTGTTCCGAAAACAATAGACTGGTCAACCATTTATTGGCAGGGTCCATGCTGGAATAGCCAATGAAGTCTTTAAATTTTTCGTTTTGTACTCCTTGAAGCTCATAGCGGAAGCCATCAATCACATTGCTGTTGCCACCCTTACGTGCGATGACTTCGCTCAGTGTTAGCAAACTGGTTTTGAAAAAAAGGTTGTGCTCGTAATCCGAAAGCTCCCGTTGGATATTCTGATAAGTTTTGAGAATACCTACGGTACGGTTGAGATCGCCGCTGGCCCTGTCAGGATCAACGATGATCGGTACAATCTCAGAAAAGTTGGATCGGACCCCCGTTGCCAAGAGCATGGTTAAGGAGCGCATCACCCGTGCACCGGTGCCGCCTACTCCAAATACAAAGAGTTTTGCCATTGATGATAGTATTAATGAGGTATGGGTGTGCGCTTGCAATTGGTACTCCACCAGCGCCCGAGGAAACTAAACAGGATGAAAGTAAGTGCCGCCGCAAGCGTATTGGTGAGGGCGAATCCAACATATATGTCGTAGGAGTAGGGATCATTCCCCGAAAAGAACGTATCGAAATGGTCCTTCGGAATGAAATAGGCGCAGCAGAAACAAACAACCAGATTCAGTGCAAGTATGATCAACCAATGATACCAATGAGAGAACGCGGGGCGATTGATTATATAGTAAAACAGGAAAAAGAAAAAAAGGCATGATCCTACCATAGTCATTCCGACAGTTCCGTACAACGATTCCTGATACATGTCGGCCGAAAAAGAATCCTTGTAGTACCTGAAAACTCCTTCATACAGTCCGGCAAAAATTTCATTCATAGTTATCTACTTTTTTAAGTGAACAGAAATGGTCAGAAAGCTTTTGCTGTCGGGGTGGATGGCACTATAAGCATCGGCAACTCCCTGAACAAGGTAAGAGAATCCGAATGTTTGGTCCAGCTGATCCATAATATTGACGTCATCGGTGTTGCTTCCTTTTGCGACCCATGAAGGGGTTTCCTTCCTTAACGATAGCCTGAGATCTTGCAGCGATGAATTTGCATTGGTTGCAACAGTAATTACATGCGTGGCTGTTGTCTTTTCGATGGTAATTCTGTCACGTGGAGCGAGCGTCTCCCTGTTTATCTTGTCAACACTTACGATGTCAAATCCGGGTGCCTGATATTTCCCTTTATCAGTCAGATAAGATGCATCCACGGGAATTTTAGAAAGGTCGGCTGCAATGGAAAACTGGAGCTTACCCTTCTGATACTCGATGTCTTCAATACTTTTTACCTCCGAAGTTTCCCTGTTTTCAGGTCGAAAGGAACCGATCCGGTTACTCTCTTTAAGAACCGTGTAGTATGGCTGGAAAGGCTTCGTGTCGCTTGAAAAATAGAGGCTGTTTCGGTAGCCTTCCAGGCTGGCGAAGTTGATCTTTTGAAGATATTCTTCCACTGTTTCCTGTTTGCCGATTACCCAGATATAATATGGCCTAGTGGCATTGCTTGCAGACAACTCAGTGTAATTCTTATTCTTCGAAATGTAGTTGTATGGATAGTATTTGCCCTCAAAGTCTGAGACCATCTTGCAAACAAAAGTGGCTAGATTATATTGTGTAGCGGCCCTCAGTTTTCTAAGAAAAACTTCCATTGTTCCGGTTTGCTGATAGGGCAACGAACTTTTTGTATCATAGGGTGGGCTTAGTGAATAAATGCAGTCCGAAACAAGGATTGAAACCGTATTGCTGTTTGTGCTGTCTAAAACGATAGCAAGAACGTTGTTTAAGATACTTTCCGCACGGTCGCCCATATTGTAAGGAGCACTCCCGGGCTCTAATGCCTTGGCGAAGTCAGTGAACTCGTAAATCTCAGGTGCAGGATAGGCTTCTTTGTTGATGAAGAAGATATTAAAACGCTTCTTGTCAGGGCAAAAATCTTTGGATAATACCAGCAATCGACCGGTTGCAACCTCAAAATTCCGGTTGCCCCTGACGTACCCGTCCATACTTCCTGAATTCTCGATGAACAAGTTGATTTTTACTGTGCCTGTAGCGCGGTTGTCATTATTTTTCGGAACAAAAATATCTGGAGTATCCATGCCCCGCCGGCGTTGTGCAACCTGAAGAATACGCTCGCGCAGTTTTGTCACATCTAGTTCTCCTTTTGAATTAAGCAGCTCTTTAGAAAGCAGCTTGTCAGTTCGTACGAATTCAGATAAGTCCTGCCATTCCTGCTCATCAATATTGTTTTGACTGCGGAGCATCAGACTGATCTTACCATTGAGCTTTGCGTGTGGATCATCCTTGCACGATGCACACCAGATCATGGTCAGAAGAAGGATTCCTAATAACGGATTGCGGAGCATATTCATAGTGTTTGTCAGTAGCTTGTTTGAACCTCGCTGAACATTTATTCCTGTGACCACAACAGTGAGATAAACATACCTCTTTTCATTGTGGAATAATAATTACCTGTGTTTTTTTGAATAATTCTCGTTGAAACCGTTATCCTCTTTTTCTTATTGCATTACTCTTCATTGATTGTCTTCTTCAGTCAATCCTTGGCAAACTGTCTTTTCTAAGCATGGGGCAGTCACAAAAGACGCCCCGCCGACTAGGCTGAAATAGGCAGCATATCGCTTTAGAACCTGGTGTCCTTCATGTAGCGCGAAGCGACCTCACCTATCATCCAGTTCACGAACGAAGCTGATACTATCCTGCTACCATTTTGCAACTGTTCTATTTGCTTCTTACTTCCCCTGCCAAAAGCAAGCTTCATTTTACCTGCAGTTGGCGGTTTTCCCGGCTGGGAATCAATTATTGAAACACCCGGATGTAATCAACAAATAATCTCTGAGGAAATTGAGTGGAGTGATCAGGATTTCCCGGCCAGTTCCCACCTACTGCCAGATTGATCAGGATGAAGAACTCTCCATTCAACTCGCTTAAGTCAGCCGGAGTAATGTCAAGCTCATGATAGCGGACATTATCCAAATACCATGTGATCTTTTGAGAATTCCAGATAATAGAGAAGACATGGAATTTGTCGTGGAACGTTCCAGAAGTTAATGAATCCTTGCCTCCATAGCTGGAGTGTTTTCCATTGCTATCCCAGTGTGCCGTTCCATGCACTGTTTTCTCTCGGCCGCGACCGCCTATCATCTCGAGTATGTCTATCTCCCCGCAGGCCGACCAGGCGACGGTTGTGATGTTCCGGCCCAGCATCCATACTGCGGGCCAGATCCCGTGCCGCTCAGGGAGTTTTGCCCTCACGTCAACCCGACCATACCTGAAATTGAACTTGCCTTGTGTAGTAATACGGGATGAAGTGTAAGGGCACAAATCGGCTTCATTTTCCTTGGCTTCGATGACCAGGCATCCATTCACAACTTTCGTGTTCTCCCTATTATAACACTCCAATTCTCTATTCCCCCAGCCACAAAGATTTGGACAACCATTACCCAATTGAAAGCTCCAATAGTTGGTGTCAATCTCTTTTCCATTAAACTCTTCTGCCCAGACAGTCTTCATCTTCGGGTAGTGGCTGGGGGTAACATAACCATCGGGCGATTCACCAGCGGATTTATTACGGCTGTCACATCCGCTAATAAAGGCCGCAATCAAAAAAAATTGGAACATGGTTCTCGTGTAGACGTGTGCAACACTTAACCTTACGAGACTATTGCCGACAATGACGAATCTATTTGACATCATGACTTTCACAGTTCCGGAAGTAGTCAATGTCACTGATGCACCAACATGTTCGTTAATACTTCCAGGCCAAGTGTTATTTTCAGACAATATACTCCTGGTGGCAACTTTGCCAGGTTCTTTAATGAGACGATGGGTTTATCGGTATTGGAAAGATTGAATTGATACAACTTCTTTCCGTCGAGTGAGAGCAGTTGAATGTTGTCACCCTCTTTTATGTTCATGCCATTAGGAAGCTCAATCGTTATGGATTGCCTGAAAGGATTAGGGTAGACTTTGATATTTGGTCTTGAGCCAGGTCCGCTAACTCCTAAAGCCAGACACGGTCCAATAATTTGGTAATAAGGATTCCAGCCTAGCTGTGCAAAAACATTCCAGGAAGTCGCGCCAACATGGAGTCGCTGAAAGTAACTGAAACCAAACCCACTGCTCACACTGTCATGTGACGACGCAGCAATACCCTGGCCGTCGCCAAAAGGTGATGTTTGCTGCGCTCTTCGCAATTCGCCGCGATAAAAGCGTGCAGTGTCACATTGCATTGCGAATGCCAGGGCACATGCCATTTGTCCTGTTCCCTCGAACCACACGCCATCAGTGTCCGTATTGAAATCGAAGCCTCTGAAGCCATCATGAGAGCAGAAGTGATTCTGTTTGGCACAAGGCAACTGCGGATAAGCCGCAAGTGAGTCGAAAAAGGCAAGGACACTCCATGTTTGCGGATCCAAAGGCAATTGGAGCGCATTTGTATTTAAAGCATTGGGGTTAGTGGTTCCGGTTAAGTAACAGCCGGAAGAAAGGTTCATGGCAGCAACGAAAGTCCTCGCGTGGGCAAAGCCCGTTGACCAAGTAATGTTGGGCACAGCATTGTTCATGACTCTGAAAGCTGCGTAAACGTCGAGGTTGTGTTCCGTGCTTGCCCAGGTCCGCTTTACAGGAGTTGCCGTTTCGATACTATCAAGTCCGCCTTGATAGCCTTGGTACAAACCCGAACTGTTCTTGAACAATTCAATAAACTGACCAATTCTCTTTGCGGCGAACAAATATGTGGTGTCGCCCGGTATTCTCTTGTGGAGCGCAAGGAGGGATATCATCACCCATGCATCATTCCCAACACTGAGCCCGGTATTTTCTACCTCAAAGAAAGCCCCTAAAGAGTCGTCATAAAACCCTGGCGCAGGAACGGTGAAGTCACGATTATTTGGCTTCCAGCCGGCTGGTAGGGCAATATCGCCCGCTGAATACGCGTCTCTGATTCTGCCGTCGGAAAAGAATCGGTCATGGTTAGCTGCATACACAAATGCGTCTCCTATTAGCTTAGCTCTTTGAATGGAATCGCCCGCAAGAAAGGCAAGAAGCGCAAGGGCATTGTCGTAAGTGTAGGCACAATTTCGAAGCACTAGGTCTATGTCATCAGACTTCGTATTGTCGTGTATATTTGGCTGCACGGGACGCATCGTGAAGCTTCGCAAGAACCGTGGTTGTTGCAACCGCGTTGCTTGTGCAGAGGAGCTGAGTTCGAATTGTATATCGTCCAAATAGAATGTAGCTCCTGCTGGGTTATTAGCGAAGCTTGCCACCCAACCAAACCCTGCGAGGACATAACTCAGATTATGACTGGCGGGCAATGAGATCGAATACATTTGCCACGACGAAGTCAAGTTGGTGATAGTACCAGCAGAAGGGTTTCTGCAGGCCGATTCGGGATATGTGGAAACTGGTGTGCAACTCAGCGCATCTCTTCCAACACCACCCAAAAAGAACTCGATCTTCTCACCACCGTTAGCACCCCGAGCCCAAAAAGTCAGACGAACTGCGCCGGTAAGATTAATTCCGGCATTGGGATAAGTTCCCCAATTCGCCATTGGCGCACTTGCACCCGAGGGCAAAACTCCATTTTGAAAATAGAATCCACCCCAATCGCCTGGCGAAGTTGAAGAGTAAGTACACTTAATCACTGTGGCTCCTCTTGCAGCAACGCCTGCGGGAAAGGAGCCATTCATAGCGGTTTGCGCTGTAGCTGTTCCCAACCGTGCGTACATATGAAAGTGGTTGCATGGAGAACTTACATCCTCATAAACAACAAACCTGTCGTGGCATTGATCCATCACTCTTCTCAAATAGTCAATGCTCGCAGTCGCAGAAGCTTTTGCAGCAGCAGCGTCCTGCGAACGAACGGGTAAAGCCCACAGCAATGACATGCTCGATACTACTACAAACAGTTTTTGAAATGAGTTTTGCATTGCAGATGGATTTTGAAAAAAAAAAAATGCTCGCAGTTGCCGTTCATTTTATTACCATTTTCTCGCGAGGCGATCATCCACAACTACCTGCATGAGGAAAGTGCCATTCCACCCCTTTCGGGCTGAGAGGATAAAGCGTCTAGGAGCTTATGTGATCGCTGACTTATCCTACGTATAAACATACGTAGGCGTTTTAATTTTTACAAATATCAATTTGATGGGCGACTCAAGAACATTGTTGTGTGCGCTAATCGCGAACAAGCGAAACCTTCAGAAACAGAAACAAAGCTGTCGTCGTCCACGAATGCGTGAGCCCAAGAGTTCCTTTGGTTGCCACGTCATTATGCGCGGCAACCTACGGTAACTGTCAAAGCAATTTGTTTAGACCAGCCCAAAAAGCTACTATGATAGCTAACCTGCCTAACGCCTGCGGTAGAAAGGCAAATCTCGGAATGGCATCTGCAAGCGGGGGAGAACGATCTGGAAACAGCCGTGGATGGATACGACGACTAGGCGTCTAATGGTAAATCCTGAAAATACCTGCATGGTTATTTGACAGCGCAAACACCGAATCATGAAAGATGGCGAGCAGAGCATCATTCAACGGGATATTCAGCCGCTCACCGTCCGATGAGGCAGCCACGTCATAAAAGAATATCCCATTGCGCGTCGAAACATAGAAACGGCCTTTGCTATCGGCGACGCCGCTGATCATCGGGATCCCGGAAGTAAAAAGGGAAACCGGCGCCCCTTGGGCCTGGCATAGCAGAACGGCATGCCGGAAGAAAGCGATGAAACTGCCATTGTCAAGGGCCTGGATGTTCTGAAGGGTATCCTTGCTCTTATAGAGTGGAACCAACCGGCTTCCATCATAAAAAGCAATACTGGTCAATGTGTCACGGCGGGAAATATAAAAGCAGCCGGCCCGGGTGGGATAAATCCTGAAATGGCCGGCCCCCAGCTTCATGATCTTTTGCTCCCTGGTCCGGCCCGCCCCGTCGCTCTTGATGCGCACCACCACCCGGCTGTCGCCTTCCTGCCTGATGCAGTAGAAGCTCGTGTCTTTCTCTGAGATCGTGAACGAATAGAGACCGTGCGTGCTATCAGGCGCCAGGAACCAA
>JADMIO011429274.1_pt1 | contig 38598 bp, 29 predicted proteins | sample 8958161 | NCBI WGS metagenome assembly JADMIO01 (sample SAMN16585339, study PRJNA669376) | soil metagenome | isolation source: Crop rotation soil | place: USA: Cullars Rotation, Alabama | collected 2011 | reverse complement strand
CCGCGACAACTTGTCCACGTGGAATTCTAAGCTTAGGATCCCAATGTGCTGGAAATTCGGGTACACGCCCCACGCGTCGAGCGCAAAGGTCTCGTCGAGATTCCACGTTCGAATGAAGTACGGATCGCCTTCGCCAAGATTGAGGACGACCGACTCATCTCTTTCCTCAACTCCCCAGTCCAAATCGTTCGGATCGGGAATAAGGAGATAAATCCGGTTCACGGGCTCCGCGGAAAGCACGTTCGGGTCCTTTCGAACCGCCTGCGCTACCGCTCTTGGATCGAGGTTGGCAGGAATGCTCCACAGCGTCCATCCGAGAGGTCCCACCCGGTTCAGCAGCTTCGCCCCTGGCGGCAGAGACTTCAGCATGCTCGTCGAGGCGAGCACCGAAGGCTTCAGCTTAATCCGAAGCTGACCCGCGATAATCTGATTCTTCTTGCCGGTAGGAATGGAGGTGTGGATTCTGAGATTCCCATAGGAACTCAGCGACAACGTAAGCGCGCTCAGCGCGAAAAGCAATTTCAACTTCATGTAACAGCGCCCCACGAGTAGCCCTTGGCTACGCGCAATTACAAGACAGTATAGGGCAGCTTTCCCCGCCCGCCTACTAGGTTTTTGGACCTACCGGCGTACCTGCGGCGACCTTAACAAAAGCTCATGCAGTGCCCCTCCAAGATGCGTCGCCGGGCGAGTAGCATAGGCTGATGCTTGGCGCAATCTCAGCTTTGCTTGTCCTTCAAACCCCTTCTCCCGCCGACGTGGAGAGACGCGTTGATGAGCTGCTTCGCCAGTTGACTCTTCCGGAGAAGATCGAGCTGTTGAGCGGAAGAGACAGCTTCTATACGAAGGCCATCGATCGGGTTCATATCCCTTCCTTCAAGATGTCCGATGGACCTGCCGGCGTGAGGACATGGGGCAAGACGACCGCTTACCCAGCGCCGATCTGCATGGCGGCAAACTGGGATCGGAATCTACTATTTGCGGTTGGCGCTTCCTATGGGCGGGACGCGCGGGCTCGCGGAGTTGACTTCCTGCTTGCGCCGGGCGTGAACATCTATCGCGTTCCCATGAATGGGCGCAACTTCGAATATTACGGCGAAGACCCGTTCCTCGCCAGCGAGACTGCCGTTCAATTCATCAAAGGCGTGCAGAGCGAAGGCGTGGCTGCGACTGTCAAGCATTTTGCGGCGAATAACCAAGAGATCGACCGCACGGGCTCAAGCTCCGACGTCGATGAGCGGACGCTACGTGAGATTTACTTGCCGGCATTCGAAGCCTCAGTCAAGCGCGGAAAGGTCTGGGCCGTCATGGCTTCTTATAACCTCGTCAACGGCACTTACGCGAGCGAGAACGATTGGCTGCTGAACCAGGTGCTGAAGAAGGAGTGGGGCTTCAACGGCCTTGTAATGTCCGACTGGGGAGCCACCCATAGTGCGGCCAATGCGGCCAACCATGGCCTTGACTTGGAGATGCCTGGAGGAGACTTCTTTACGCAGGCAGGCCTTCGACCTGTCGTGAGCAGCGGCCAAGTTCAAGAGTCGACTATCGATGACAAAGTCCGGCGCTTGCTGCGCGTCGCTCTCTCGATTGGGACGTTTGATCGCCAACGTCCGACCAGCGAACCCGTCGACGATCCGCATAATGGCCAGATCGCGTTACAAGCGGCCCGTGAAGGCATGGTTTTGCTTAAGAACCAAGGGAATCTCCTTCCCCTCCGAGGCGTCCATCGAATCGCTGTTATCGGGCCAAACGCCGATCCCGCGGTCGTGGGAGGAGGCGGCAGCTCGGAGGCAACGCCCTTTCATAGTGCTAGCGTGCTCGATGCGATTCGTCACCGTGCTGGTCAGAACGTCACCGTGTCCTATGAGCCTGGCGTGCAGCCTCCTCCCACAAGCACGTTTCGCAATAGCGTTTTTGAAGGGCCCCTGAAAACGGAGATCTTCGCAAACAAGTCGCTAACCGGCACGCCTCAGGCCGTTCGAGAGGATCGAACAATCAACTACCGGGGGGATAGCGCCCCGGCGGCGGGAATGGCTCGGACGAACTTTTCGATGAGATGGTCGGGGGCGATCAAGCCGAAGGAAGCGGGAGATTACGAGCTCGTCGCCCGTGGCGACGATGGCTACCGGGTCTATCTGGACGGCAAGCTCGTTATGGACGAGTGGCGCGATCAAGCGCCTTTTGATGCAACCGTCACGGTTCGGTTAGAAGCAGGACGCACCTATTCGGTGAGGGTCGAGTATTACCAAAATGGTGGCGGAGCGGAGATGGGGTTTGGTTATCGCTTGCTTCCGAAACTGCAGTTTGGAGCAGCCGAGACAGCCGCACGCAATGCGGACGTCGCCGTCGTTTGCATCGGCCTCAATCCGAAAATCGAGAGCGAGGGCATCGACCACTCCTTCACCCTTCCCCGCGGCCAGGATGATTTGGTGAAGGCGGTCGTCGCCGCCAATCCGAACACGATCGTGGTTCTCAATGGAGGAGCGGCTGTCGATATGACGAAGTGGATCGATCAGGTTCCTGCGATGGTCATGGCCTGGTATCCCGGCCAAGACGGCAACCAAGCGCTCGCCGAAATTCTCTTTGGCGACATCTCGCCCTCAGGCAAGCTACCGATATCGCTTGCGAGGCGATGGGAAGACTGCGAGTCCTACGGCAACTATCCCGGCGTAAACCATCACGTCAAATATGCGGAGGGCATCTTCGTCGGCTATCGCCACTTCGACCAGGGAAAGGTCAAACCCCTCTTCCCGTTCGGTTTCGGCCTCAGCTACACGAGCTTCAAATACAGCGGCCTAACCGTCGAGCAAACGGCCTACGGCGAAGCCGCAGTTCGCTTCACCGTTCAGAACACGGGCAAAATGGCAGGTGACGAAATCGCGCAGGTCTACGTGTCGGCAGAGAAGCCTGCCGTTCCACGGCCGGTGAAGGAGCTAAAGGGTTATGAGAGGATCAGTCTCCAACCAGGCGAGAAGAAGCTCATAACCGTACGGCTAGACCCCCGCTCCTTCAGCTATTACGACGTGAAGTCGCACTCTTGGAAGCTAGACAAGGGACGCTACGACATCCTGGTGGGCGCGTCGAGTCGGGATATCAAGTTGAAAGGCTTGGTTGTATGGGGCGAGAAACCCGACGATGCCGGGAACGCGACCTTCTAGGTCGCTCCGGAGGCGACCTGGAAGGTCGCGTTCCTGTATAATTCCCGTAAGCGCGTCGGGCGCTACCGGGTCCGCGGAAAGGGCTTAGCCCACCTTCTTACAAATCCATAAGACGCAACCAAAATGCGGCCTAATCGCGGACCTTAGGCGATCGCATGGAGGTTCATATGTCGAAACAGCTTCCTAAGCAACCGAGCTTAGAGCACCTGAAAAACGAGGCCAAGGCCCTCTTGCGCCTCACTCGTCAGGGAAACCCCGTAGCCAGGCTGGCCGAAGCCCAGCTCCAAACGGCCCGCGAATATGGATTCCCAAGCTGGTCGGAGCTCAAACGTGCCGTCGAAGGCTACGCGGGCCAGCGGGACGCTCTCTTCGAGGCGATCCGTGCCGGAGATCGCGCCAGGGTAGACGCCTTGCTCACCGAAAGCCCGCCCTTGGCAAACGCGCTCAACCCTCACAGCTTCGGTAGCTCGACCATGGGAGCCGCCGCTGCCAGAAACGATCGCCCCATGATCGAGCTGCTCCTCAAGCACGGCGCGGATATCGATGGACGCAGCGATTGGTGGGCAGGCAGCTTTGGCGCATTGGATTTCGCGGATGAAGAAACATCGAAATTTCTGCTCGCGAAGGGCGCAACCTTGACTGCGCATGCCGCCGCACGGCTTGGCATGGCGAAAGAGCTAAAGGAGATCATTCGTCGCAAACCGGACGCGGTCCACGAAAGAGGAGGCGACGGGCAGTATCCGCTTCACTTCGCCAAGACGGTTGAGATCGTCGACATCCTCCTCGATGCGGGGGCCGAGATCGACGCGCGAGACATTGATCATGAAGGCACGCCGGCCCAAAACAGGGTGCTCGTACCCGATGTTCTGAACCGCCTGGTAGAGCGCGGCGCAGCCACCGACATCTTCATGGCGATCGCGCTCGACGACCTGAACCTGGTCAAGAAGCATCTCGCCAACGATCCGCAAGCCTTGGAGCGAAGAACCGATCAACCGGGAAATCCGATGATTCCTCAAGCGCCCGGCCACCACATCTACACGTACAACTTGGGGCCGGTCCGGCCAATTCAGGCGGCCATCAATCTGCACCGGGAGAGAATCTACGATTACCTTTTCGAACAGTCCTCGCCCAAGCTCAAGCTTCTCTCCGCCTGTCTCAAGGGCGATCGGGACGTCGCTATCGAGCTTGTCTCAAGTCACCCTGGGCTTGTCGAAGAGCTAAGCGCAGAGAATCCGCCGCCCCTTTGCGCAAGCGCCAAGAGTGCGGACGTCCAAGCAGTCGCTGTAATGCTGGAAGTTGGTTTCCCTGTCGATGCGGCCGATGGGGAGAAGATGACCGCGTTGCATTGGGCCGCCTTTCACGGCCAGGATCGAATCGTCGAGACGATCCTCCCTTACAACCCTCCGTTGGAGGTGAGGAATGTGTATGGCGGAACGCCCTTGTCGAACTGCGTTTACGGAGCGACATACGGGTGGATGAAAGGCAATTTCCCGCGCTGCATCGACCTCCTCGTCGCCGCGGGAGCGAAGCTCCCCGAGCACGCCTATGGACCGACCGAAGTCGTAGAGACCCTTCGGCGACATGGAGTGAAATGATGACAGAGGGCCGCGAAGGCCCTCCCTTATTTGTGCAAAGCGAACGCGCTCGCGTCGAAAACGTCCGGATTATTCTTCAGGCTGCCAAGCGCTCCCGTCGAAGGCTCCTTGTCGACGCTTATTTGAGCAATGGCGGACTTGGCTCCGCTCAGGATGATGTTCTCCATTTCCTGAACGCTTAGGCCCTCTTCCTTCAGCACCCCGAGGACATGGGCGAGGACGCCGACCTTGTCCAGGTGCCGAACCACTAGCACATGGGTCGCGGTCTCTGCTTTCTTGATATTGACCACGTTCGGCGCCGCGCCCGTAAGCATGTACTCGCGAACGATTCGCACGGTTTCATCCGCGACCGCTTCCTGGGCCTGATCGGTCGATGCTCCGATGTGATGGGTGCAATACACGTTCGGATTATCTTTCAGCGAGCCATCATAGGTCCCTTCGCCGCCAGCGGGCTCACCTTCGAAAACGTCGAGCCCTGCCATGATCCCCTTGTCCTTGATCGCCGCCTCTAATGCGCCTTGATCCACGACCTCGGCGCGGCTCGTATTGACGAAAACCGCTCCTGGCTTCATGGCATCGAAGAAGCTCTTTCCAATCGAGCCTTTGGTATCCGGTGTAAGAGAAACGTGGACCGAGACAAAGTCGCTCTGGCTCGCGAGGTCCTCCATGGACTGGGCTCTGCCGATGCCGAGGGCGGCCGCCACATCGGGCGTCATCCAGCGCGAGTAGGCGATCACGTTCATTCCGAATGCCTGGGCACGGGTCACCATTTCCTGACCGATTTTGCCCATCCCAACGAGGCCAAGGGTTCTGCCATGGAGCCCCAGCGCTTTGCTAAACCCCTTCTTGTTCCACTTCCCTTCGCGAAGCTGACTCACATTGTCCGCGATGTGCCGGTCACATGCGATGAGCAATCCGAAAGCGAGCTCGGCGACGGCTTGAGAGTTTTTGCCGGGGCAGTTGGTGACAAGGATGCCGCGCTCGCTCGCAGCCGCCACGTCGATCGTGTTGTAACCGGCTCCGGCGCGGATGACAAGGCCGAGCTTGGAGTTCTCCAGCATGTCGCGAGTGACCTTGGTGGAGCGTACGACCAAGATCGGTGCTTCGCTCTCCTTGAGCCGAGCCGTGAGCGCGTCGTCTTTCAGATCTGGCTCGTAGAGGACCTCGCATCCCAACGCCTTCAACCCTTCTAAGCCGCTCTTTTCGAACTTGTCCGCAACCAGCACCTTCATGGATTGGAAGTTTACTTTGTTAGGTGTCTTATATCTGGAACGACTGTCATTCTGAGCCGAGCTTGCGACGGCTCAGAATCACAATCCAGCACTCAACGGCCAACGCCCCAACGCCCCAACGCCCCAACGCCCCAACGCCCCAACGCCCCAACGCCCCGAATGGTATCATTCCAACCCACGAGCCGGGGTGGCGGAATGGTAGACGCGGCGGTCTCAAAAACCGTTGAGCCAAAAACTCGTGCGGGTTCGAGTCCCGCTCCCGGCACCATGTAGTCCCCTCCCTTCAAATGGTTCATTCTTGAGGGAGAGGTTGGGGGTGGGAGACTCACAGGATTCCGCTTCGGACCAGGTCTTTCAACATCAGAAGGCCCAGCAGCTTGCCATCGCCGACTACCGGCATCTCCCCGATGCCCGCCGTCTTCTGATTCGGCTTCTTCGGCAGGTTTTGAAATATCTCCAAGGCTTCTACAGCCAACAGGCCTGGATCGATCGTGGTCACGCCGGAGGTCATGAGATCGGAAGCACGCGCGTGAACATCGCCGCCGGTCTGCTGCAGGTGGCGGCGCAGGTCTCCGTCGGAGATGAATCCCTCCAGCCGGCCGTCGGAGACCACGCAAGCAGCACCCACTCCCGCTTGGGTGATCGCCTTGCTGACCGCCAGAACGTCGTCGCCAGAAGAGACGAGGGCGATTTCGCGAAGAGGCCGCATTACGTCCGAAACTCGCAGCAGTAACCTCTTCCCAAGCGTGCCGCTCGGGTGAAACTTGGCGAAGTCCTCCTTGCCAAATCCCCGCTTCTCCATCACCGCCACCGCGAGAGCGTCGCTCAGGGCGAGCATGACGGTCGTGCTCGTCGTCGGCGCCAGATTGTTCGGGCAAGCTTCCTGCGTGACCCCGGTATCCAAAACGAGATCGGCAAGGCGTCCAGCGCTGCTATCGGCCCGACCCGTGATAAGGATTGTGCGAGCGCCGATTGCGCGGATCGACGGAAAAAGGCGCACCAGCTCGTCCGTTTCGCCGCTGTGCGTGTACATGAGCACGATATCGGCCTTGGTCACCATCCCAAGATCGCCATGAACGGCCTCTGCCGCATGGAGGAAAAGCGAAGGAGTACCCGTGCTGCTCAAGGTGCCCGCCGTTTTTCGGGCGATGTGGCCCGATTTCCCAACGCCGCAAGTAATGACGCGCCCCTTGCAGCCGTAGATGGCTTCGACCGCGTCGTCGAATGAGCCGAGGTGATCCGCCAGATACCGAATCGCCTCCGCCTCCTCGAGAAGCACGCGCCGCCCGGTCAAGCGGAACCCCCGGCTGGGTGGTTGTCATCCCGAGCGAGCCTTAGCGAGCCGAGGGACCTGACTACGCAAAATGCCTGCTCCAAAAGCAATCGTAAACTACGGCAGGTCCCTCCACATCGGTCGGGAAGACAAGCCATATCCGATATCCGATATCCGATATCCGACATTGTCTTACCGCTCCCCCAAGATCGACTTACCAAATAGAGAGCCGATCCACTGCACCGCCATCTTCGCCGTCTCGTTGTGCATGTCGGCCAGTGGATTGATCTCAACAACGTCGAGCCCGGCGAGGCGATACGGGCAGTTGTCGGCTCCCATCATCTCGTAAAGGACCTCAGCGATCAGGTGAGCTTCGCGATAAGAAAAGCCTCCCGTCACCGCGGTTCCTGTACCGGGAGCGAGGATCGGGTCCATCGAATCGACGTCGAAAGATATCCACAGATGCGTCGCCCCCTGCGCGCGCATCCACACGTCGAAACGCCGCAGCTCCCAGATCAGGCCGTAGCGATCCACGTCATACATCGTCGACGCCAGGCAGCTCGCCTCGGACCGGATGAGCTGGCGCTCAGGCGGATCGAGGTCTCGCAGACCGAGCCAGGCCATGTGCTCCATCTTCAGCCTGGTGGGCCCAAGAGCGTCGAGCAGCGCCCGCCAACGGTGCTCCCGCTCATCGGAGACGCCGCTCTCCATTCCGAGAAGGGCCGCCACCGGCATACCATGAACATGGCCGCTTGGAGAAGAACCTGGCGTATTCACGTCGGCGTGCGCGTCGATCCAGAGCAGCGCCATCTTCTCGCCGTAATGATTGAGCGCGGCCGCAATCGAGCCCATAGCGATCGCATGATCTCCGCCGATGATGAGGGGTGTATAGCCGATCTTCAGGGATGCATCGGTTCTCTTCTTCAACTCGGAAATGCAGTAAAGCAGGGGATCGATCTGCCCGAGCTTTTGCGTCTCTTCCAGCTCTTCCTCAGAGCAACCTTTTAGATCGCCTCCCCAGGCGAAATCGACCTTTAGCTCGTCGAACGCTTCGGCTAGGCCGGCAAGCCGCACAGCGGCCGGGCCCAAACGGCTTCCCATGCGCCTTCCACACAGATCGAACGGTACGCCGATGGCTTCGACCACCGAATGAATTTACCCAGCCGGGCTTGATGCGTACTTACGCTGCGTGGCGCAGCTCAAGCACCAATGAGACGATCTCAGGATCGAATTTCCGAGGATCATCCACGATCTCCCGGCCTTCTTCAACTTCGAGAGCCATCAGAACGGCAAGGACTCGGCCAAGCAGCGGGATGCGAGTTCCCCGCTGGCCATGTTTCCCACGCCCGTCGAAGCGCTCTTCGAGGGAGTGCAGGCTAGGTACGAGAAGGCGAAATTCCTCGGCCGTCTCCATTTCCTCGATGACCGGTGACGCCTCGTCCCTTAATCGCGCGTACGTTGGAGCAATCAAGATCAGGGCGCGTAGGATTTCGACCTGGGAGGGCGATAGGTGCAACTCGGGAGCGAGCTTAATGATCTCGTCTTCGAACCCAGCCAAGCGATCCTCGGCGATGGCCTTGTCCTCGTCGGAAAGCCACGTAGGGACCTTTTCTAACTGCGGCTGCTGATGGCCGGCATGCCCCTTGAATTCGCCCTCAAAAGCCTTCACTTGATTTCGGCCGGCTCGCTTCGCCTCGTAAAGAGCAAGGTCGGCGGCCTTCATGATCCCAGCGGGATCGCCGCTCGTATGCGGGAAGACCGCGCAGCCCAAGCTGATCGTAACGTGCCGCTCACGTCCGGCCCGCGAAACATAAGGGAGCGCCTCTACTTTCTGCCGCATGCGCTCGGCCGTGATGAGCGTATTCACCATGTTGCAGCCAGGCATGATGACCGTAAATTCTTCGCCGCCATAGCGGCCGGCAAGGTCATAGGGACGCAAGCAAGAGCGTAGGGCTTCGCTGACGTGCTTAAGCACCTCGTCGCCGGCGTCATGGCCTTCCTCTTCGTTAAATGAGCGGAAGTGGTCGACGTCGATCATCACCAGGCCGATCTCTTGGCCTGTACGTTTCGCTTCGAGAACGCGCTGGTTGAGGAACTCGTGAAGAGTGCGGTGATTGGCGATCCCGGTCAAGGCATCGTGGGTGGCCCAGCGCTCGAAGTTCTCGAAAAGAACGGCCGAGTTGATGGCAAGCGCAAGATGCTCGGCGATCGTCTCGAATAGCTCCGCGTTCTCCTCAAACTGAGCATCGCCGTCACGACCCACTAGCTCAAGGACTCCCAAGAGCTTGTCGGAGATGACGAGCGGATGAACCGCCACTCCTCCGGGCCTGAGATAGCAGAACTTGGCCTCCAGGTTAGAGGTGAGAACGTGGTCGAGCACGCTATCCTGGGCGAAGCTGTTTCGAGAGGCCGCTACCAATTCGGCGACGCAAGTGCCTCCGGCGTCCGGAGCGATTCGCGCGAGAACGCTCTGCCCCTGCCGGTTCACACCCACGCTCGAGACAAGCTCCAAAGTATCGTCTTCCGCACGGTTGACCCAGATCAATACCGCGGCTAATTCGGCGACTGAGGCAATCTCATGAGCGGCGGAATTGCACAGCGACTGGATTTGCTGATTCATCGTCAGCGACTTTCCGAGGCGCTTCAAGGCATACGCCATGCGTGCGCTCTTGCTGGCCTGGGTGCGCGCCTGGCGCTCTTCGCTCGCATTGACGACGAGCATGAAGACGTCTCCGACGTCGCCAGTCGTCAAACCCGCGCTGAAGTACCGGAAGCCATTGAGATAGAGAGAGCCGTGGGAGCCATTGAAGCTGTTCTCCAGGAGATTGGCTAGGGGAGACTCCATGACGCTGCGTCCGGCTCGGAAGTGAGAGATCCGGCGAGCGACGCCCCAAGTGCGGCGAACGTAACCGAGCGGATCGATGATCGCAACTCCGAGACCTTCGGGGTCGAGCGAGGCGAGCATGCCTGGAGAGGGCAAATCGAGCACGATGGAACCACCGCCTTCGAGCGGAACAGATACCGGAAATCCGGCCTCCCCGTCGACAAGACGATCGTCGAGAGTCCTAACCCCTAGCTCGCGTAGCAAGCCTAGGAGCTTCTGAATGCCATCCGCTTCGCTCAACCTCAATAGAATTCTCGGAAGGTTCGCGCAGCCTCCTGAGGTGGTGGGGATAAGGTTTTTTTGAGGACTGGGACCGCAGAATTCATTCCTCTTGGGCTGCGTGACGCTCCGGCAAGCAGGGCGCGCTTGCGGGCAGATCCTTCCACTTCGTCCACCTTAACGTCAGTTTCAAGAAATGGCCCCTAACACCTTCTCCGTGCAACGATGCCGAAATACGGCGTAGAATCCGTCGTCAGGTTATAAGCATGTTGCGATACTTCCTGCTCTTCCTTGTTTTGGCTTCCTTGACACTTGCCGGATGCGGAGGTGGTGGAGGCGGCCCGGAGCGGTTTACTTACGTGACCCAATGGACGACTCCGTCCGGTGGCATCGACGGGCAATCGCAACGTATCCAGCTTTTCGATCAGAACAACGTTCTTAGGTATTCGGCCGTTCTTGATAAGCCCACTTCCGCGCGAATCATCTTCGGTGTTTTGCATGGCACGTACCACCTTCATGTCGACCTCTATGCGCAGCAGGGGCAGAACGGAGGAATCGTAGGCGTGCTTGACGACGTCGTGACGGTCTCCAGCTCGAGGAGCTACTCGACAACCGTCGGACCCGCCGTGACAAATGTGCGGCTTTCGCCCACCAGTGCCACCATCCAGGTCCTCCACTCGAAGCAATTCTACGCGACCTCTCAGACGGCCGCGAACGTGCCAACCTTCACCGCTCCCGGTGGCTTTAACTGGCAGACGCTCGGAGGGGTTGCGACCGTAGACCAAAACGGGCTCGTCGTCGGGGACTCGCCCGGGCCTGGCTCGGTGACAGCGCAAGATCTCAGCGCATCTGTGACCGGAGCGGCGACGCTCACCATCACCTCGAATTCGACCAGCCATTCGAAGTGGACGGTTATCGTCTTCATGAACGCTGCCAACAACCTTTATCTGGACAGCATCTTGAACATGAACCAGATGGAGAAGGTGGCGCAGAACTCGGAAGTGCGCTTCGTGGTGCAGTGGAAGCAGTCCACAAACGTCCAACCCGGATCGACCTTTAACAGTACACGCCGCTACCTTGTCAAGCCCGATACGACGAGTGCCATCGCGAGTGAGATCATCCAAGATCTCGGTCCTGGCTATGACATGGGCTCTGCTGCCAACATGCTCGACTTCATCACGTGGGCGAAAACGAACTACTCTGCGGATCATTACTGTGTCGTCATTTGGAATCACGGCAACGGCTGGACAAGGGCTCCCGGGGACTTCCAGCAACGGGGCGTCAGCTATGACGACGAGACAGGAAACCACATCGACACGTGGCAGTTCTCGCAGGCCCTCGGCAATGGTGTGAACGATATCGTCGCCTGGGACGCGAGCCTCATGCAGCAGCTCGAAGTGGCGGAGGAAATCAGAGACAAGGCCACCTATGTGGTCGGCAGCGAGGAGAGCCCGCCTGAGCAGGGGTATCCCTATGACACCGTGTTCGCTCACTTCCGGGACAACCCGGATGCCCCAGTCCTGACATTGGCTCACGCTTTCGTGGATGAGACTCTTGCGTTTTACGCGGGATCGAGCAGCGTCAAGATCACGCAGAGCGTCATCGACACATCGCAGCTTCCCGGTCTGGTAACCGCGACGAGCAGCCTAGCCGATGCGATGATCGCAAACCAGGGCGCTCTAACGACAATCGTGCCGACGGTGAGAAGCACGGCTCAGAGATATAGCGATGACGACTTCTTGCATCGTCATTACAGGGACCTCTACGATGTCTGCCTCAAGCTCGAAGCCTCGGCCGGGATTCCGTTAGCTGTTGCCTCGGCCGCGGCGAACGTAAGAACGGCGATCGGTCAAGCTGTGGTCTACGAAGGGCACAACAACAACTCGCCCGGCAGCCATGGCATCTCGATCGACTTTTCCAGCTCCACTCAATTCGCACCAGTCGCGTTGGATTACCAGAACCTACGCTTCGCGCAGGAGACGAACTGGGATCAGTGGCTGTCGGTGGCGCCTTAATAGCACTTAGCACTTAGCACTTAGCGCTCAGCGCTCCTTGACAAAAAGGTGGGCCGGCTGGCGAGGCCGGCCCTATGGGCTGGAGGGTGTGGAGGAATTCTGGCGATATCCTCTCACTTGGTGGTGTTTCGGAGTGTCAATCTCGCTTAGGAGAGTCTGACAACCACCTCTTTCCCCAACTCCCCACCGAGTTCCTCCTGCGTTCCTACCAGGGTATTTGCATCTGAAACAAAACGCGTCGGTTTGCTGGCTGGCAGGATTTCAGATAGACGCTTCGCGCCTGGCCTTGAGGCGTGGAGGCGGTGAGGCGGTGAGGCATTGGTGGCTCCTGACCGACGCTCAATCCATTTCAGTATCGACGGGAAGCTCCATGCTTCTCTCAGCACCCGCCAGATGACATCCGGAACCAAAGGCCCTAACGCCTCGAGGCCTCAAGGCCCCAAACGCCTTAACGCCCTCAACGCCCGTCACGGTGTGGTATCCTTCTCCTTCACGCCAATTTGGTTACACACGAGCATGAGTGAAGAAGCTAGAAAGCCGGAAGCGGCTGGTGAGGGAGCCCGAAGCGGAGCTCCTCGAATGGACAAAGACGCCGTTATGGGCGAGGGCGGTCAGCGCTTTAAGAGCAAGCGACGCCGCAAAGTCAGCTATCTGACCATTAACAAGATCGATAGCGTCGACTACAAGGAGGTCAATATCCTCCGCAGATTTTTGAACGATCGAGGCAAGATCCTCCCGAGCCGACAAACGGGCAATACGGCCAAGCAGCAACGCATGATCGCCAGCGCGATCCGCAAGGCTCGCGAGATGGCTCTCCTTCCGTTTGTGGTTACCGAGATGGGCCAGGATCGCCGGGAGTATGGACCTCGACGAGAGCGCAGCTTCGATCGAGCGCCCCGAGGCGAACAGGCTCCGCGCGAGCAGGCTCCAACTCCAGTAGCGGAGGCTCCGGCGCAGGAAGCGGCGCCCGCCGAAGCTCAAGCCGCCGAATAGACAGGAGCTTTATCGCTTTGAAAGGCTTCCCATTGGGAAGCCTTTTCTTTTGCAAGCCCATCGTTTGGCCCAACCTCCCGCGGCATCGATGCGACTCACCGGTAGAATGATCGCCATGCGACAGGTGAGGAGTGGAATCGTTTCGGTTCTTGTCGCATGCTGTCTATTCATCTTTGGCGCTCTCCAATTTGCGCCCAGGACAGCGATCGGCACCCAGTGCCCCACTGCCCCGACGCAGACTGTCTCTGTTCCGGTCACAAGCTGCTGCGGAAAGGTCCTCTGTTACCAACAGCGCAAGCCTATTCCAGGGGAGAAAGCTTTCGTTCAGTGCCGATGCGCGGAGAAGAAGGCTGCGAATCAGACACCCGTGCCAAAGTCGCCGGTGCTAATTCCAATGGCCGAGCCGGTTCAAATTCGCACGGCTGCCATTCCGCTCACTTATGTTCGATACGATTATCGAGCTGCCGGCCAGGACTCGCGAAGCCGAGAGCCCTTCCGTCCCCCCACCTGCGCCTGAGAGCTTTTGGCGTCATTGCGTCTGGATTTCCCCAGACTCCGTTCTCTCTTACGCAGGACCATTCATTGAAACGATCGATCACAACTATTCTCGCTATCTTGGGCGGCGTCGCCGCCTCTCAGGCATGTTCCGTCTGTATCGCTCATGCCCTTGGCGCTGCTCTTCACGGGATCGGCGCACAGACCTTGGCTAAGGGCACGAAGGTCGTCAGCGTCGGATTCCTGGGCTTCGATAAAACCAACGGCGATGGCTTGGGCGGCACCGAGCACGAGTACTATCGGCAGGCAAGCCTCGACTTTCTTTATGGCGTCACTGACGAGACAACCCTGACGCTCTCCGTCCCCTACGTCTTCAAGAACATCGATGGCGCGGACTCCACCGGATTAGGCGATGCTTCGATCGGCTTTATCCATCAGCTAAAGCCAAGCACGAAGGCGAAGTTTCTTGTGGCGATCAACGGAGCCGTGAAGCTGCCGACGGGAGCAAATAACATGAAAGACGGTCTCGGCGTGCTTCGCGACGAGCACGAGCAGCTAGGCACCGGCAGCACCGACGTGTCTCTTGGTGTTTCGCTAACGGCCGAGGGACCGCAGCACTCCCTGCTGTTCGGAGGGCTTAGCGGCCGGCGCAATGGCTCGAATTCCCGCCATTTCCACTACGGCGACGCCTGGTTCTACGACCTCGGCATGTCTCACCCGCTAGATCCGGGAAGCGCCATCGTGCTTGAAGTGAACGGACGCATTACCGGCAAAGACAGCGACGCAGGCGTTCTCGACGACGAGAGCGGCGGCCACCTTATGTACCTCTCGCTCTCTTATCGCAGGGGGCTGACTAAGGAGATGGGCATCATCGCGACCGTTCAGCAGCCAGTTATTTCCAATCTCAACGGCAGTCAACACGAGGGCGCGGTACTGTCAGTCTCGCTCTCACGGATGTTCAAATAACTTCATAGAATGCGCGGATTTATCCGCGCTTTGTCCTGCCCGATTCATCGGGCTGTAATGCGGCTGGGATTTCCTATCCTGGCTGCGAAAGAACGGATTCATCCGCGCACTTTAGACCCTACTGTCCATAGGTCAGCGTGAACAGCAAGACGAACATCTCGTCCGTCGTCTGCTCGCCCCAATGCACATCTGCCGGAGGGTTGTGAGGGTTGCGCGGGTTAGCGGTCGTATTGTCATAGGTCGCCGTCACGTGCAGCTTTGAGCCCTTCGGCGCCTTCACGGGTTCCTTGAACGCGTAGTTGAACTGCCAGTTGTATTCATACTTCTCGACGTCGACCAGGTCGCGCTTCGACCCATCCGGCAAGATCAGCTCGGCCTTCATCGACTGCCCAAGCAGGTGCATGTGCGGCATGATCGAATAGATCGTCGCATCGACGGGCAGCGGATAGGTCTTCTCCCAGGTCGTCACCTGGCCCGCGGGAACTTTCAACCCGAAGTCGAGAACCGCTTCGACCTCCGAGATCTTTTTGGGCTTGCTCTTGGCGAAATAAAGGCCGAGGCGTGTGAGGTCGGTTTCCGGCTTCCCATCGCGGTGGTAGTGGATCTGCATCACCAGGGTTGCTCCGGGTTTTAGTTCTATTCCAACGCCCTCGGGCAAGTGGCGAGCTCGTTCGCCCGGCACCCAAATATAAGGAATGGAGTCCGGAATGAATCCCGGCGAGATGCCGCCATCCGTGAGATAACCACCCTTGCCGTCTCCCCGCTTTTTCTCGACCGCCTGAGAAGCGCCTTTCTCGTCGAGGAACACCACCATGTGATGGACGATCGCCTTGTTTCCTGGCTTGCAATCGATCGCTGAGAGATAGCGGGTCTCCGCGAAGTTTGTCTTCATCACGTAGTTGCGATACTCGTCTTTACCTTCCGCAGCGACGGTCACCGATTTATCCGGCTTCAAGATGAGGTCAGGCTCGCCCAAAGTCCAACCGCTGGTGAAGACCGGCGGCTTCGGCTCATCTTTCATAGAGCCTCGCGGGGCGCCGTTTGCCTGCCAGTTCTGGATGAGCTGAATCTCATCGTCAGTGAGAGTGTTCTCATCAAGGAATTGGCCATGACCGGTCGCTTTCCAAGGCGGCATCACGCGCTGAGCAGTCGTCGTAGCAATCATCTTCGACCACTTTTTCGCGTTGTCGTAGCCGATCAAAGAAAACGGCCCGATCTCACCGGGACGGTGGCAGCCGACACAGCTACGATAAAGGATGGGGGCGACGTCTGCGGCGAACGTCGGCTTCGCCTTGTGGTGAGCGGCATCGTTCCGCGAGAAACCGATAGCCGCGATAGCGAGCAATAAGCAGCCGAAAGCGAGTGAGCGGGCAACCATCTTTGAACTAGCTTGCATGTGCTTTCGGATTTTGCCAAGAGCACTGGGGCTTTTGGGTGTGCGGGTGGGGCTCATCCAATGGACTGTCATTCTGAGCCGAGCCCGCGACGGCGAAGAACCTAACCCCAAGTATTGCTTGTTATCGAAAGGACGCGCCAGCGGCGCAAGCTTGCCTCTGATATCGGCTCTAGGAACTACTACCGTAATCCTAGAAACCAGCGATGCATCCTTGTGTCGTCCGTCAGCTCAGGATGAAAGGAGGTGCCGACGAGGTTTCCCTGCCGAACCGCCACGATGCGGCCCTCGTACTCTGCCAGCTTCTCAACGCCCGGTCCCATCCGGGTCACGACCGGAGCGCGGATGAAGACGCCGGTGACGGGTTCCTCCAACCCCTCGATCTTCACCTCGTCCTCAAAGCTGTGCACCTGCGCGCCGAAGGCGTTGCGCTCGATGGCGATATCGAGAAGATCAAGGGTGTACTGACTCCGCCCCTCGACCTCGCGAGCCATCATGATCATCCCCATGCACGTGCCCCAAAGAGGCATCCCTGCCCCAGCCCGCGCCCTTAATGCATCGCCAAGCCCAAACCGCTCCATGAGAAGGCCAACCGTCGTGCTCTCGCCGCCCGGAATGATGGCCCGATCCACACCTGCCAGCTCCTCAGGAGTCCGAACCTCAACAGCCTCTTCGCCACAAGCCTCGATAGCACGAATATGCTTCTCAAAGTCGCCTTGAATGGCGATCACGCCGGTTCGGGGCATGTGGGGGAGTTTACTTTGAGGTGCTAAGAAACGCCTGGGGCCGAGGTCTTCGTCACCGTCACATCTCTAGGAAATAGAAATGTGATGATCGATACGGCGATAAAATGAGCGCGATGCAGATCTCCGTTCTTGGAGCCGGCGCCTGGGGCACCGCGCTCTCCATCCTCCTCGCTCGCAACGGGCATCAGGTCACGCTCTATGCGCACACGGCCGAAGAGGTGGAGATGCTCCGAGAGCATCGCGAGAACATTCTGTATCTGTCCGGTTTTGCCATCCCGGAGGAGGTGAGCTTTGCTCTTGCCACCGACGGAGTCGCAGCCAACGACCTCGTAGTCAATGCCGTTCCATCCGGAGCGGTTCGTGAATCCACAAGTTATATCCGCGGAGATAGGCCGCTGATCGTAATCGCATCGAAGGGACTCGAGGTGACAACCGGCAAGCTCCTGACTGAGGTCGTGTCGGAAGTCTTATCCAATGCGCGGTGTGGAGCGCTCAGCGGCCCGAATTTAGCAGTAGAGATCGTGCGGGGAATTCCAACCGCCGCCGTCACTGCGTTTCCCGATTCAGCGGATGCGGAGATTGTCCGTCAGGCATTCAAGTGCCGCACATTCCGCGTCTACATCAGCGACGATGTCGTAGGCATCCAGCTTGCCGGGGCTTTGAAGAATGTCGTCGCCATCGCCGCCGGCATCTCGGACGGCCTTGGGTTTGGCAACAACACGAAAGGGGCTCTCGTTGCTCGGGGTCTGCGAGAGATGACACTGCTAGGTGTCGCGCGAGGTGCAAAGCCGGAGACCTTTATGGGTATCGCAGGCATCGGCGATCTGTTCGCAACGGCAGCGAGCCCGTTGTCGCGGAACTACAGAGTAGGCAGAGCTTTGGGTGAAGGAAGTGAGCTGCGAGACATCCTGGAGCAGTTGGGACATGTCGCCGAAGGAGTGCCAACCACCCACGCGGCCGCGATCCTCGCGCAGAGGCTTGAAGTCAAGACTCCGGTCTTTGACGCAATTCGCGCGGTGCTCGATGGGAAGATGAAACCCTTGGAAGGGGTTGCGCTGCTCATGGACCGGGAAACGGCTCAAGAGGGGCTCGTCGGAACCGAACGTTCAAGGTGAGCTAAGACGGAAAAGCCCCGATCGACTCGGGGCTATCCCATTTCGCAATTCCCGGCCCTCCTCGACTTTCCAGTCGGGCGGCTACCTCCTCCGGCGGGCGTTCTGATTCCAAACCATCGTCCGTCTCTTTGGCGGGTCTCGCCTCGGATCAGGCCCTAGGCCAGAGATCTCGCTTGCGCCGGCTTAGGTAGTCAAGCCGTGCCTAAGTGACCGCGCCGACGAGCTCAGCGTTCCAGGTTTTGAAGAAAGTCTCATCAAAAGATTTCCACATGTCCTTCTAGGAAACTAGGAAGTCGGCTGTCGTGATCGGAAGGGGCTGAGGGCTGGATACGTGCTGCTCGATCGTGGGCTGATAGGGATAGACATGCGAGGCTAGAAAAGCGATATGCCCATCTCGATTCTGTGCCTCGCCTCGCACCGTGACGTAAGGGGAGGTAATGACGGTGTGGCCGTATCGCAGATAGGTCTCGTTAAAGCAGGTCACGTTAAGAAGACCTGTCTCATCTTCAAGATCGAAAAACATCACGCGCTTTCCACTCGATGTCGGCGGAAAGCGAAGTCGGATCGGATTGCCTACGACGAAGACTTTCGACTTATTCGGCAAGACGCTGGCCGCCGCCGCCGTCGTCGCACCCTTAGCTTTGATTCGCTCGCGTTCGAATGCCATCAGATGCTGGTCCACGTCTAACTCCAAAATGCGCCTTTCATAGATGGTCTTTTCCTGTGGAGTGAAATCGACGATGCTATCTGGTAGATCGGGCTCGGGGATTTGGATGGCTATTGGGTGTTGGGTATGAGGTGTTCGGTGTTCGGTCATTTGGGCGTGACCATAGCGAATCGCGCTCGGCACTGCCCAAAGGAGCGCCCTGCGATTTGGATGCAGCTCGTCGAAGGCGCCGCATAGGATCAACGACTCCAACTCGTTTCGCCCCGGCTTTACGCGTGAGACGAAATCGAAAAAAGACCAATAGGGGCTGTCGCTCCTTTTCGCAACGATGGTTTCTCTCGTCTGTTTGGAGAGCCCTTTGATCTGGTTCAAAGAGACTCTTATTCCGCCGTTCGGCGATAAGATCTTCGGATCATCTTCAGGAAGATAATCCTCCACGCGATATTTCAGCTCGCTCCGATTGACGTTGGGAGGCAAGATCTTAACTCCGCGAGCACGAGCCTCATTCACCAACGTGCATGGACCGTAATATCCGGCCGGTTGCGCGTCGAGAAGAGCGGAGAAGTACTCGCAAGGATAGGTTTGCTGGCAATGAATCGAGCGAACCGAGATATCCGCAAAGGCGAGCGCATGCCCTTCGGCAAACCCGTAGCCTTGAAAGACGGCCACCAGCTCGTAGACCTCCTCCGCTACCTCCTGGGTAAAGCCGTTCTCCACGATATGAGAAATGACGTCGTCGCGAATCTGGACTACATGCTCTTCGCGACGCCGCTTATAAATCGCCTCGCGGATATCCTCTGCCTGACCTGCTGAATAGCCGCCGAAAACGTTGAGAAGCATATCGACCTGCTCTTGAAAAACGATAATCCCGTGAGTCGGCTTGAGGATTTCTTCGAGCTTTTCGTTGATATAGGTGAAAGGCTTTCCCTTGCGACGAGCGATCAGCTCGTTGAGCTTTACCGCTCCTCCCACCCCAGGCCGGATAGCGGCCTGAACGATGCCCGCGTCTTTGAAGGTCTTCGTCTCCAATCTTATGTGCGCCTGTCGCATGGCAGGGGAAGCGGATTGGGGCACACCGATAAGCTGCCCCGCACGCATCGTGCGAAATACGTTCTCGTCCTCTACTGGCAAGTCTTCAACTGCAAAATCGGCAGATTGAAGTCGTATACGATCCTGCGTATCTGCCAGTACGTCGTTCCCGCGAAGGCAAAGCACGTCGAACTTGTCGAAGAAGTGCTTGGCGCTTCTCTTATCCCACTGAATGATCTTCACTCCATCGACACCCGAATGAGTGACGGGAACTGTATCGCAGATAGGGTCCCGCGAGATCACCACTCCAGAGGAGTGTGAGCGCAGGTTGCGCGGCACCTCCATCAGAATCTCCGCGAGACGAAAAACCCATTGAAAGCGCTCGCGTGGGATGCCGCTGTCGCGCAACTCGGGCTTCTTCTCGATCTCTTCTTCAAGCCGTTCCGGTGTCACGCTTCCGTGAAGCCGCTTGATGAGATAGTCGAGGTCCTCTTGGGGAATCCCCATCACCTTGCCGACTTCGCGCACAATGCCGCGAGTGCCATAGGTGCCGACCGCGCCGACTGTCGCAACGTGAGCGTCGCCGTACTTCTCGACTAGGTAGTTGCGAACGTCGTCACGCCGCCTAGCCTCGAAGTCGATGTCGATATCGGGCCGCTTGCTGCCATCTGGGGGCAAGAAACGGTCGAAGTGCAAATTGTGCTCAAAGGCATCGATCCTCGATAGGCCTAGACAATAGGCAACCGCCGAGTCGACGACGGAGCCCCTGGCGCTCAAAACGATCCCCTGCTCGCGTGCCCAGCGGCACATGTCCCATGCGATTAAGAAATGTCCCGAGAAACCTCTGGTTAGGATCACTGCGAGCTCGTTTTGCAGCCGTTTAGCTCGCTCCGCACCTCCAGGCAATTGGGCGGCTCGCTCCCAGACGATTTGACAGAGCTTCAGGTGCTCGTCATCACAGAACTGAGGAAGCTTTGTTTCATTGGGCAAGACATTCGAGTCGCATCTCTCGATGACTCTTAAGGTGTTCTCCAATAGGTCTGGACGATCCGCATAGAGAGTTGCAAGCTCATCCGGAGAGCGAAGATAGCGTTCTCCGTTTAAGGCTCGTTGAGGAAGGTGCTGGATTAGGGGCTGGGAAGGATCACGCAGAGGCTTTCTCCCGATGACGTCCTCTATTGCACAGAGCGTTTCGATGCAAACGAGCATATCTTGCCCGGGAAAATGCTCTGGCCTTCGGTGCGTGATCGGTCCACCTGCGACCGGAAGCACTTGGTTGTGTTCGGCTAGATCGAGAAGTCTCCGATTAACAGATAACTCCCATGGCAGAAAGCTCCTCTCGATTTGAACGAAGACGTTTTTTCGGCCATAAATCCCGATCAGCCGGTCGAGATAACTTTGAGCATCCTCATTGTCGCCACGAATGAGATAGCGGTTGATCGGCCCTAAATCGCCGCCGGTTAGGCAGAGCAAACCCTCGCTGTACCGTTCAAGGCGCTCCCATGTGCATAGGGGATAGAGCCGCGGCTCTTCCAAATGGCATGCGGTAATCAGCCGGGAGAGACTTCGATAGCCTTTCTGAGACCGTGCCACAAGCACTAGTTCGCCGCCTTCCGCCATTTCGAAAGTGGCTCCGATGAGAGCACGCATTTGGGAATCTTTCCCTTTGCCTTCGAACTCGACGGCTCCGCTTAGGGAAAAGGGATCGGCGATCAAGACAGCCGCATATCCTTGACATTCGGGAAAGATCGGCAAAGCTTCCGCAAGCAGGGTGGAGCGGCCAAAGGCATAGCCGCTCTGCACGTGAAAGAGAGCATAGGGATGCTTCTTGCCCCTAAACTTTTCCATCTCGGGCAGAGGCTTTGAGCTGCACGCATGCTCGACCTTATCGTCCCTCGACCTCAAGGCTCGTGCGATAAGGTTTTCTGGGCTCTGGTAATTCCCTGAATTCCAACTGCGCTCAGTTTCCGGATGCGGGTTCGCAGACCCGCGGTCCGACGCTTCTGGAAAATCACCTAGAACAGCTGGCTTTTCGTCTCGCCTACGGGAGCGATTCTTGTCAACCGCAAGAATGGTTGTAGCAGCATAGGGGAGAATACGCGTTTCTTCCAGTACCTTCCCGGATCGTTGCAAGACCCGGCGAATCTCGCGCGGAGATTCGTCCATCCACCATTCGCCGGCCTCTCTCCAAAGAGCTAAGAGCTCATCGCCAGCCGGTGGCATGCTTCCACTCCTTAAGGACTTTAAGCCGCCGAGGCAGAACGAGCTCGCTGCCAAGCTGCACGGATTTGTCGCCGAAAACAGTCCGCACATGCTTCATCGCGGCAACGACCCGAGGATTATCTTTGGCCGAAGCGCTATCGATCAAGCTCGATTGGAACAGGCGTATCTTTTCGAGATCGGATATCTGCACTCGAATCGAAGAGATCGACTGATCGAGAGCCGGCTCGATCAGCAGCTTTAGAGCGCAGTAAACGGAGCGACGGCATCGCAGAGGCTTGGTGAAGGTACGGGATAAAGGCTTGAGCTTCCCACCCTCTCGTTCGAGGGTGGCTCGCAGCTTTCCACTCTGCATGCTGCGTTCCTGTAGCCGCTCACCGATGCGCTCCGCCAAAGCCATACACGCTCGGTCGACCGCATCGGTCGTCTCGGCGTCTCCGTCGAAGACGATGCTGTCCGCAATCGAATCAGATGGATATACGGCCTCGACTCGTTGCGTCAGTAGACCGTTCGCGGCTGAGTGGATCACGAGTCCTGCTTCGTCGAACTGGTCCTGAAGAGTGCGCAGCGATAGATCGGCGATCTCTCCAATCGTGTGATAGCCTAGAAAACGCAGCCGGTCGCGGTGCTCCGGTGGCACGGGAAGCAGCTCGCTCGTTGGCAGAGTCGCTAAGAAAGACTTCGGATCGCGCAACGCCAGACCGCAGTCGTTATGCTTTGCGGCAAGGTAGGAAATCCACTTCGATGGAGCGGTCCCATATCTCACTTTGAGGCCAACCTTGCGGCTCAGGGTGCGAACCAGGCTTTCCGCCACATCCACTGGATTCGGATGGAGCGAGAGATCGAGCCAAGCCGAATGTTGGTCAGCCGGTTCGATGACTCCGGTGTAATCGATGCAGAGGTCCAGCCATGCGCGGTGTCGATCTTCGTAATCCTCGTGATGCCAAGGTTTGAAAACCCCACCTTGCAAGATTGCCTTAGCCTGCCTCAAGGGAATCCCGGCTTGTACGCCGCGCAGTCGAGCGGCTTTGTTAGCATCGAGAACTGCTCCGTCGCGATAGACAACATGAGGCATGTCGATCGGCTCTGTATAGAAGTCCTTCAGCTCGGTCCAAAGTGCGTAAGGGCGAGATTTCAGTTCATAAAGGGTTCGGCCGGAAAAGACAGAGCGGTTCCTCAGCAGGATATCGGTCTCTGAAGCGAACTCATCATTCTCTTTGACAAACAGCCAATTATCATGAAAGCGCCTCATCTCCCAGATTCCTTTTAGCTTGGAGCCATAAAACATGAGCCTTAGCAGCCCGTTTGCCAAGCCCTGCCGAATCGCCTCTTCGTGAGGCATGCCAGAAGGGCAGACTGGGGCATACACACCGATATCCCAAGCCAAAATCGGACCCGCTCCGTACCTTCCTGGCTGAATAATGCCTTCGACTTTGAGGCAGCTCAGTTGATGATCGTCCTGTGGCTTCGCTAAACGAGCAATCTTCGGGTTTGTACTCGGACCCTTCGGAAGCACGAAATCCAGGAGCACGCCACAATACTCAAGCCGCAGATCGTAGTGAAGATGCGTGGCCTGATGCAGGTGAACGATGAACCTCAATGTAGGCTCGATGAAGGGCAGTAGGAACTGACGCTTGGGCATTGACGTTCTCCCGGCGAGAGTCAATTATAGTATATATTAGTCTACTAATATATAAGACTAGTTTCAGGTTCTATCCTGAATCACGCTCGGGCTCAGCATGCCTTGGCTGGTATCGTGAAGCCATATCTATGATCCTTCCTATCGAGGAGCTCACGCCTAAGCAGATCGTTGCCGAACTGGATAAGTACATCGTGGGGCAGAATGCTGCTAAGCGAGCCGTTGCGGTTGCTTTGCGTAATCGCTTTCGACGGCAGCAACTGCCTGCGCAAGAGCGGGACGATATCTTGCCGAAGAACATCCTCATGATCGGTCCCACCGGTGTTGGCAAGACCGAGATCGCGAGGCGGCTGGCTCAGTTGGCTCGCGCTCCCTTCGTCAAAGTCGAGGCGACGAAATTTACGGAGGTGGGCTACGTCGGGCGGGATGTCGAATCCATGGTTCGCGATCTTGTCGGCGTGGCCATGCGCCTCGTGGAAAGAGAGCGGATCGAGGCGGTGCGCCCGAAGGCCGAACAGCAGGTGATCGAAAAGATCGTCGATATGCTCGAAGAAGAGCGTCCTCGAAAGCGGAAAAAGGTCCGTACAGCAGACTTCAACAACGACATCATGCGCAAGGCTTTCGAGATGTTCGGCCAGCGCCTCGACGACAACTACCCCGAGCAAGAAGTCGAGATCGAAGAGGAAGAGGATATCGAGAAAAAGGCTAAACGCCGTCGACGGCTTATGAAAGACCTCGCGGCGGGGAAGCTTGACGACCGCATCGTTGAAGTCGAAATCGAGGAAGCAAGCAACCCCTTTGTCCAGGTTTTCACGCCCCAGGGCATGGAAGAGATGGGCCTCGACAACAATGCGCTTAGCCCTTTCCCGGCAAGGCGCACCTCCCGAAAGGTGACCGTTTACGAAGCGAAGCAGATCCTGTTCGAAGACGAAGCCAGAAAGATGATCGATCAGGCGGGAATCAAACGCGAAGCCGTCTCGCGCACCGAGCAGACCGGGATCATCTTTCTGGACGAGCTCGATAAAGTCGCGAGCAAGAGCTCTGGCGGCTCGGGTCCCGACGTGAGCCGCGAGGGCGTGCAACGCGACCTCCTTCCCATCATCGAGGGCTCGACGGTTGCGACGAAATTTGGCGCAGTTCGCACCGATCACATCCTGTTCGTGGCGGCGGGAGCCTTCCACATGGCGAAGCCCAGTGACTTGATTCCGGAGCTTCAGGGACGTCTTCCGATCCGGGTGGAACTGGAGAACCTGACAGAAGACGACTTCAAGAGAATCCTTAGAGAACCCAAGAACGCGTTAACCAAACAGTACGAGAAGCTGCTTGCCGTGGAAGGAGTAAAGGTGTCGTTCAGCGACGACGCACTGGACGAGCTAGCGCGAGTCGCCGCGGAAGTGAACGGAAAGACCGAGAACATCGGGGCTCGCAGGCTGCATACTGTGATGGAAAAGCTGCTCGAAACTATACTTTTCGAAGCGCCTGACATCGAAAACAAGGAAATCCGCTTCACAAAAGCCGAGGTGCGCGAACGGCTCTCCGGATTAGCGAGCGATATCGATCTAAGTCGTTATATCCTGTAATGGGTGCCAGGTGTTGAGGTATTGGGGTATTGGTAACTGGCTGCTCGCCGAATCTGGGCCGTTGCGGTCTGAGCAAGACCTCGATGCCTTAACACCTCAACACCTGCCGCAGAAACCAAGGATGGTCTCATGCTTTTGAAAGGAATCTGGTTGGCCTCCATGGCCCTAATCGTTGCGCCGCAAGGCTCGGCGCCGCAGCCGCTCTTCTCGGCGAGCGAAAAGAAAGCGGTCGTTCAATATTGGGCTCAGCCCGGTCGTTATGAAGAAAGGCTTCCGGCCGATGCGGATAAGAACGGGCCGTTTCAGGTGCGTCTTACGGTCGCAGGATCGGTTTGGCTCCGGGAATATAACCGCGTTCGCGGCATGAACAAGGTGCCTCCGACGACCACGGCAAAGCCGCAAAACGAAGATCAGAAAGTTTGGCAGGAATGGATCGATAAGAAGATCGAGCACGACCGCTGGAACGCGATGCAGATCGCGGCAGATTCAAATCGCCAGCTCACCGGACACGACAGCAAGTTCGACGATAAAACTCTGCCCAAATCCGAACCTACAGATGCAGGTCCGGCTCCTCAGGCGCTTGTCGCCTTCGCAGGCAATCCTCCCGTCTTTGCCGAAGCGGTGACCCCGATGGTTCACGAAATCACCTTCGACGACGGCACGAAAGTGACGTTAAAGGACAACGTGAAAATGCGAAAGAACTACGCTTATTATCGATTCGAGAAGGGCGTCGCATCGGAGGGTTTGACCGTCAAGACGATGCCCGAAGATCATCTGCGGAGCCTGTGCCAGAAAGGCGGCCTTAGCGAGACAGAACTGCGGGTCATGAAGGCTGTTTCGATTCTCGAGGGGGGATTCGACGCCATCAATACATATGACACAGGATATGTCTCCGTCGGATTTATTCAATTTGCGACGCTGAAAGATGGCGGCAACTCGCTCGGGGACATGCTGAAGCTCTATAAGGAGACCGATCCAGACGATTTTGAAAAAGATTTCCGGCGATTCGGTATCGATGTCACTCCCGATGCGAAGCTCGCCTGTGTCGATCCCACCACCGGCGCCGAACTAGCAGGCGAAGCAGCCGTGCGAAAGGTTATCGAAGACAAGCGGTTAATCGCGGTCTTCCAGTACGACGGACTTAAGAGCGACGCCTATAACGCGATGCAGCTTCGCTCCGCTAAGGAGCAGTTCTATCCCGCAGACGACCTGCTGACACTCAAGGTGAACAGCCAAGCGTTAACTGGCAAGGTGTCTGACATCTTCAAATCCGAAGCCGGGCTTGCAACTCTGATGGACCGAAAAGTGAATACGGGCCACCTCGATCCGCTTGTTTCGACTCTAGAGCAGTTCGCGTCAGCGAATCAGATCACAAGCTTTGCCGATCTCGCCCGATACGAATACGACATCGTTGCCGCGATGCAGTACCGGAAGGATTACTTGCTAGACAATAGCTTGACGCAGCCGCTTTCAACCGTTAGATCAAAGCCGCTCGGCTCGCGTGGAGGAGATCGAACTAGCCGGAGTGGTGGCGGCGGCGGTGCGAAGACTCATGGCGGCCATACTGTCGCTCCCAGTCGGTAAGCACGTTCTCGCTCTCGCTGGAGATGACCTTGCCGTCCCGCGTTACATAGTTCGACTTTAGGCGAATGCCGATGAGCTTCCAGTCGTCACCATCTTGGGACCACGTGTCCTCTTCGGTTTTGGTGCACTTGTAAGTCACGGACTTGCCCTTTTCGGTCACAGTCTGCGTGAACGTAATCCGCAGAGCCGCCTTAGCCTCGCCGTCTAAGGTGTCCGCACTCTCGACGGCCGTCTTGATCTGAATGCCCTTCTTCTGATCGAGCCCTTTGAGAAACTGGAGGAGGGTTTGCCGCTTCTTCTGGATATCGGTCGCTACGAAGCGGGTCGCATCCGCATAGGTCGCGATCTGGCGCATGTTGCCGGCGTTCATCGCGGCATCGACGGCATCGTACTTCGCCTGCAACATCGAGCGCGTGGAAGGGTCATCCGCGCATGCGAACGCAGAGATAGCCAGACATGGCAACAGAAGGAGCTTCTTCATCGCATTCGAATTGTCTGCAATTATCGTGCCTTTCTAAAGAGGGGCTCGTGCGGAGACTCGCCGGTTCTACGCCAATCACGAATGTTTAGGACGAGGCTTAGGCCGACAGACGTGGCGAAAACGGCAGCCGTGACGCTCGTGGTCAAGTCGACAGGCGGAGTCCAGCCGCTGAGGCGATGTACGAGATATTGCACGTAGGTCTGCTCGGTCGGATGATCTCCGAGAGCTACGCGAACTCGCCAGTGGAGATCGGTGCATATGCAATATCCCTGGCCGAACCATATGCCCAGCAGAAACCAGGAAGCGGCCGTCGCGGCCAGAGTAACCAGATGCCAGCGGCGCGTACGCGCCCATATCCAGCCGGTGCAATTGAAAAGTACGAGGGCCGTATGGAACGTGAACAGGGCGTAGTCGGCGAGGACGAGGAGCACGACATCATTGTTATGAATTTCGCGGCCGCGAAAGGTCTTGATTTTCTAAGAGTGCCTGCAAGCGTTAGCTCAATCCCCGCAGTAGCCGATCATACTCTGCGTGCGATCCGATCCAAAACCAAACAAAATCTTCTCCCCTCGGGAGAGCCAATGCTCGATAATGCAGACCAATCCTAACGGAATAAACCTTTCCCAACCTCTTAAATCTGAGAGAAGGATGGTTGAGATCCTGTTTGAGTAGTTGATAGCTCCTGTCCGCTACCTCGCGGACATCGACGGGCAACCGCCGATAACAATCCCAAAAGTCCGGCAACGCGAAGTGTCGTGGCACTTATAGCTCTTTTGCATGGCCAGCGTCGAAGTCCCGATGGGCTTTGTCGATCAGCGTGTCCAGTTTGCCAGCCTTCGAATCTCGCTCGATCTGCTTCTCCCACCGATTGTCTTGAAAGTTCGCGAACCAGGACGCGAAATTACTCAGCTCCTCAGCAGAAAACTGCTCGATCAGCCGCTCGGCATTCTGCACTCGATCCGTCATATCTTTATTCTAACCCCCTGCTTGGTCGTGTGGATAACTTGGCCGCACCCCTTGTGATCGCTCATTCGTACCTACAAACGAGAATGTCTGACGCCTAACGATAGACAGACGTATACTCTTTGCTAATCACGGATGAAGCTCGCGCATATTAGCGATACGCACCTGGGCTACTACGCCTATGGGAAGACCGCGCAGGGTCGTTTGAACCAGCGTGAGGTGGACGTTCGCGTTAGCTTCGAGCGGTGCCTGCTTGCGATCTTGGAGCGGGATCCCGACATCGTCGTCCACAGCGGCGATTTCTTTCACGTCGTCCGGCCCTCAAACTACTCGCTCATTGCGGCTTACAAGGCACTTTCCAAGTTCCAAGCAAAGCGCATGGGCAAGCCTTTTGTGATCATTGGCGGGAACCACGACACACCGCAAAGCGCGGAGGCAACGAATATTCTTCGCCTTTTCGAAGATATCGAGGGCGTTTACGTCGAAACGGAGATCGCGAGGCAAATCGAAGTTGGAGACGCCGTCGTTCTTTGCGTTCCAAACAAGAGCCTTGCCGCACGTGAGAACGTTTCCTGGGCTCCGCCCGTGAAGGCCAAGCACTCGATCTTGATGGCTCATGGACTCGTGGACGAGACGAAGCTAGACCGATTCGACTTTGAGCTTGCGGAAACCCGCGCGAACGATTGGACTTATGTGGGCCTTGGCGACTGGCATGTGCATCAGCCGTATGGGCGGAACATCTGCTACGCAGGCTCGACCGACTTCACGTCGACCAACATCTGGGAAGAGTCGTCGCGTCCGAAGGGGTGGGTTTGGTTCGATACCGAGGCAGGCCAACTCGAATTCGTGGTTTCTCCGACCCGCAAAGTCATCGATCTTTCCATCATCGATGCGGAAGACCTGACTGCGGAGGAACTTGGAGAAAAGCTCCTCGCGAATGCGGCTTGGAGCGCGGAGGACCAGCCGATCGTTCGCCAGCGAGTCATCAACGTTCACCAGGAGACGAGGAGGGAGCTTTCGATCTCTCTTGTGAGAGAAATCGATTCACGCGCTCTGTATTATCGACTCGCGCTGCAGGCCCCCTCCGCCATCGCCACGGGGCTGAGCCGCCAGGGGCAGGCCGCCAGCCTCGAAAGCTGCTGGGAGTCGCACATCGACGCCAGCCCTTTTGCGGCGGCTGTCGACAAAACCAAGCTCAAGCAACTTGGGCTCGATCTTTTGCAGGAGGTGGTGGAAAGTGAAACTGCTTCGGTTGAGGCTTGAGAATTTCCGGCAGCACCGCGATTCCGAAATCACCTTTCGCGATGGCATGACGGCTATCGTCGGGGTCAACGGCTCGGGCAAGACCACCATTCTCGAAGCGATCACCTTTGCTCTCTACGGAGTTCAGCGGAAGACGAAGGAATCGGTCAAGTTCTATTGGGCCGAGGCTCGCAGCAAGATGCGGGTCACGCTGGAGTTTGAATTCGACGGACGCACTTACCTGCTGGAGCGCAACGGCACCGACGCCTTCCTGATCGATAAGACTTCCGACCCGCAAGTAACGAAAGCGACCGGGCTGCGGGAGGTCAGGGCCACTTGCGAGAACCTACTACGTCTGACCTACGATCAGTTTAAGAATTCCTTCTGCGCGGAGCAGAAGAGCCTTACTTTCCTACAATTCAACACCGATACGCGCCGCCAAGAGCAGGTCGCGAAGATGCTTGGTTTCGACCGTTTGAAAGCAGCGGCCGACCTTGCGAAGGAGCGCGGGCGAATTTTTCGAGGCATCGCCGATCAGCTAGCGATGACGATGGGCAACATCGAAGAGCTGCGCAAGGACCGGGAGACGGCCCGAGCCGATCTTAAGGCCAAGAAGGAGATGCTTAAGCAAGCTGAAGAGCGAGTAAAGGGCCTCATGAAGCTGCTACCGGCAGCCGAAGAGCGGAAGGGGTTCGCGGACGAATACGTTCGACTGACGCAGGAGGCCAGCGTCTTCTTCAGCAATGCGGAAGTTCTTAAATCGGCCAAGAAACGAGCCGAGGAATCGCTGGCGAAAGCGACCGCGGATGCGCTTCTCTACAAGGAAGTGCTCCCCATCGAGGAGGAGTTCCGAAAGCTAGATCAAGCGGTCGGGGAGATGCTGGCGCTCCGCGAGCTGGAGCTGGACAGGGAAAAGCTCCAGGCGGAGGCGACTCGCGTCGAGGTCGAGATCAAGGAGCTGAATAGCCAAATCGAGAGGCTAAAGCCGACCGACGTCGCCGCTGCGCGGGCCGAAGTTAAAGCTAGGAGCGCGGCTTATGCGGCTGCAGGCATTGGCCTGAAAGAGGCAGAAGCGGCCTGGTCGAAAGCGAAGCTGACGGCCCAGGCATCTTTGTCGACGGCGGAATCCGAAGAAAAGCAGGCAAGGCAGGCGCTTGCGAAGGCGCGGGACCTGATCGAAAAGGGAATTTGTCCGGAATGTGGTCAGGCGACCTCGGGAAGCTTCGAGGGAAAGCTTAAGTGCCTCACAATCGAGCTAAAGGCAGCAGAAGCGGCTCTGGCCGGCGCTCAGAAGAGCTTCGCGAACTCAGCCACCAAGCCTAAGGCCGTTTTCGACGGGGAGGACGCGGTCGCCTCGAGTCGTGAAGCTTACGAAAAGGCGCAAGAGTCCGCCACTCAGGCAGAAAAACTCGAGGCGGAAGCAAAGAGCTTGCGTGAGCAAGTCGAGTCGAAGCGCAAATACCATTCGAGCCTGGCCGCCGAGTTGGCAAAGAAAGCTGCCAAGTACGACCGGGCAGCGCATCAGACCGCTGATCTCCGACTGCGGGAGCTGCGACCCAAACACGAGCAGTTTCTTCGATTGAGCGGCTCGGAAGAGGCCCTCAAGGCTGCCGAGAAGACCTTTGATGAGGCAAAGAGGGATATCGAAGTCGCCAAGGCGCAGTTCGAGGCATTGAAGGCCGAGTGCAAGAAGCTGCCTTTCTCGAAGCAAGAGGAAGCGGTGGCGGCTATTTCCGAATTCGAGGCCCTTCGGCGGCAGGCGGCGGATGCCGAAGTCGAAACCAAGCGCGTAGAGGTTCTGGTAAGCCAGGACGAAGCCCGACTCGAGCGCGCCGAGGAGCGGATAAAGACCTATGAGCAAGCGGAAGCAAGTCTGAAGGAAAGCAGGACCCAGGCTTTGCTGCATGAAACCGCGGACAAGGAGATGAAGCTCCTTCGCGAAGAGCTGAATTCGGTGATTCGGCCCGATCTCGAGGCCAGGGCGAGCGAGAATCTGTCGCTTCTCACGAACGGCCGCTACCCGATCTTGGAGCTGGATGAGGAGTTCAACGCGCTGGTTATCGAGGAAGGCGTGCAAAAGCACGTCATCTCCGGCGGCGAGGAGGACGTCGTCGCATTGGCGCTTCGAATGGCGCTTAGCGAGCTAATCCAAGAGCGGCAAGGTAGGCCGATGTCTCTGATGATCCTCGACGAGGTATTCGGTAGCCTCGATGCGGATCGGAGACAGGCGGTATTGGAGCGCCTCCACGCGATCAAGGGTCGGTTTGCGCAGATCCTGGTGATCAGCCACATCGAAGAGATCAACCAGGTCGCGGACCAATGTATCTTCCTCACCCGGGACGAGAAGAGCCGGGCGACGGTCATCGGCGACTTGCCCGTGGAAGCGGGCGAGCTAGTGCTGACTTGAAGAGTCGGCACTGAGCGCTGAGCACCGAGCGCTGGGGTGCTTTAGCGCTAAGTGCTCAGCATCAGCTACTTCGCCAAATGCGGGTGCGCTTTCGCGTAGGCGTCGGCGTTTTCTTTGGTGACTTGCTCAGTCTGAAGGGTGTACTTCTTCGCCTTGGGGGTGCCCCCTGAAATGATCGTTGCGGCGATCTCGACGCCCTTGGGGCCGGGATCGGGATAGCTGAAGGTAGCGTCGATCTTGCCTTCCTTGATCATGTTGACGACTTCCATCTGACATCCGTCGATGCCGACGATGATCTTCTTCGGGGTGTTGGCCGCCTTCATGGCGAGATAGGCGCCAATCGCCATTTCGTCGTTGTGCGCGTAAACGGCATCGAAGGCCTGATGCCTTTGGAGGAAGTTCTCCATATACGTGAGAGCTTTCTGCCGATTGTAGTCGCAATTGTTGCCTTGAATGACTTTGATGCCCGGATTCCGATTCATGACCTCCATGAACCCAGCCGCGCGGTCTTTGGTCGGAGGAGCATCTGCGATGCCCTGGATCATAAGAACCGTTCCCTTGCCGTTGAGGCGCTTGGCCATGTACTCGCCTGCCTGGACGCCGATGGCATGGTTGTCGCCGCCGACGTAGACGTCCCATTTGTTTCCAGGAACGCTGCGGTCAAGCAAGATTACGGCAGTTCCCGCATCGTGAGCGGCCTCGATCGCGCTCTGCACGGCAACCGTGGCCGGACTGATGAGAAGCACCTCGGGCTTCTTCACCATTGCGGTTTCGATTTGGCTGATCTGCTTGCTGGGATCATCATCCGCCTGCTGCTCCTCGAACTGGAAGAGATTCGTTTGGGCACCGGCAGCAGTCTTGGTCTCAGCGTCGAAGACCTGCCTCCAAGGATCGGCGCTATTGGCCTGGGAGAAGAAGACAAGCGGCTTCTTGCCCTTCGGCGTTATCGGCTTATGTACGGCTGGAACGTCTTGTCCACCGCCGCCCGTGCGCTGATCTTCGCTGGGCTGACTGTTGCTGGAGGCACCGGACGCATTGGATACGGTTTGGCCGGGCGCCTGGGTGCCGCCGCCTGCGCCGGCCGCATTCGACGAAGACTGATCACTACTGCAGCCCGCGAGAACCGCCGCGAGCGAAATGACAAAAAGAAGCTTGGCTCCTGCCCTCATGTCGCGATTGTAGCAACTTTCTTCCGCGATATCCCTATACTCGCTGCGTGGTGAGCTTTATTGCCGCATGTGCTATGGCCCAATTGCCCCTTTATTCGCCTCATCCCGTCCTAGGAGATTGGCTGCTGAATCAGGGCGAGGCCAAGGCGAGAGTCTATCGGACGACCAAGAACGATATCGTGCTTTCGAACGGGCTTGTATCGCGGACTTTTAGAGCAGCGATCATCTTGGAAACGAAGGTCGCGCCGGTTCAGAAGACCAGCTCGGGAGAGTACGCCGCGACAATCGGCCTCGACAACCTGATGACGGGCGAGAGCCTTCTCCGCGCAGTCCGCCCTGAGGCATCGATTACGACGAATGGGAAAGAGCAGACCTTCGGCGGCTTTCAGGGCCAACCCGATCTGGCCTACCTTAATGATGCATTCCTGGGGAAGATGTCGAACAACGACGACGTTTGGTATCGCGGAATGGACTTTGTCAAGACGGAAGCTCCTGTCCCGTGGAAGCCAGCCAGGGGGCAGCATGGCGCTTATCCGCCAAAGGGTGTGGGGCTCATCTTGCACTTCGACTCGAAGGACGTCAGGCTGGACGTCCATTATGAGATCTATAACGGCATCCCTTTGATGGCCAAATGGATTTCCGTAACGAATGTCTCAGGCTCGATGCTGCGCTTGGATCGCTTTGAATCCGAAATCTTATCGCTGGTCGAAGCAGAGTCGGTCGTCGACCCCGCGGAGAATTGGCGAAGGCCGCTCGTCTCGGTGTTCACGGACTACAGCTTCGGCGGCTCGACGAAAGGCGTTTATTGGGAGACCGAGCCCGACTACAAGACACAAGTGAACTACGAGCTGAAGACTCCTTGCAAACTGATCGTCAGGCCACCCCTGGGGCCGGGGGTCGATCTTAAGCCGGATGAAACGCTTACGTCGTTCCGGACCTACGAGCTGTTCCATGACAGCTATGACAGGGAGAGACAGGGCCTGGCGATCCGGCGCATGTATCGCGCGATCGCTCCGTGGACTCAAGAGAATCCGATCATGCTTCACCTCACCTCGACCGACCCCGCGGTCGTGCACCGCGCTATCGACCAGGCGGCGGATTGTGGTTTCGAGATGATCGTGATCTCGTTTTGGAGCGGATTGGACATGGAAGACGTCTCGGCTACGAACATCGCAAAGTTTAAGGAGTTTCGAGAGTACGCGAATTCGAAGGGAGTGGAGCTTGGTGGGTATTCCCTGCTCGCGAGCCGCAGCATCGATAAGGCGAACGACGTCGTCAACCCGAAACCTATCTTCGGCGCATCCCCATGCCTCGGAAGCGAGTGGGGGCAAAGCTATTTCGCAAAGCTGAAGAAGTTCATAACGGAGACGGGCTTTAACCTGCTCGAACACGACGGGAGCTATCCCGGCGATACCTGTGCTTCGACGTCGCACCCAGGCCACAAAGGTTATGAGGACTCGCAATGGACGCAGTATCAAACCATCGCCGAGTTCTACCGGTGGTGCCGATCTCGCGGCGTGTTCCTGAACGTGCCCGACGTGTATTTCCTTGCGGGATCGAACAAGACAGGCATGGGCTATCGAGAGTCCAATTGGTCACTCCCTCGCGAGCAGCAGCACATCCATGCGAGGCAGAACCTCTACGATGGAACATGGGAGAAGACGCCGAGCATGGGTTGGATGATGGTGCCACTCGTGGAATACCAGGGCGGGGGAGCGGCCGCAACGATCGAGCCATTGAAGGACCATTTGACAGATTACGGGCTACACCTTGCAAACAACTTCGGCTATGGAGCGCAGGCGTGTTATCGAGGGCCCAGGCTTTACGATTCTGAGCAAACGAGGTTGGTTGTGAAGAAGTGGGTGGATTGGTTCAAAGCCCACCGCGACATCTTGGAATCGGACGTCATCCACGTCAAGCGTGCGGATGGGCGAAATCTGGATGCGGTGCTTCACGTCAACCCGTCGCTTCAAACGAAGGGGATGGCTGTGATCTACAATCCGGGCGATTCGGAGTTGGAGCAGGAGATCGTCTTGCCTCTCTACTATTCGGGACTTCACGGCTCATGCAAGATGGCTCGAGAGGATGGGCGGCCGACGACGATGAAGTTAGACGACAGGCAAAGAGTTGTGCTCAAGGTAAAAGTCCAGCCCAAAGGCTGCACTTGGTTCACCTTTAGTTAGCCCGGATTCGCTTCTCGGTAGTAGGATGATCCCATGAAGAGGCCGCGAATCGCTTACACGGTTGTGGGTGGGATCGTTCTCGTAGGCTTGCTTCTCGGCTTTGCCCGGCCCAAATGGGTTTTTCGGATAGAGCAGATCAGCGAAGACGATTGCATGCGCCAGACCGATCAGAAATGGTTTGGCGTGATTCCCAATAGCGTCATCGAACGTGATGCAAGTCTTGCCGTGAGGCCCGTCGTCCTTGCTGAACTAGCTCGCTTAGTGAAGCATCCAGCGAGCGTGGATACGACGAAGATCGATTTTCTTCAGCGGACCGTTTATCCGGGTAAGTCTCGTTACGTCAGGCTCAACGTCAAAGGAAATCTGAAGGCGATTATCGGCGAATACGCGAAGCAGCTTTCGTCTGCTCGGTCCGTCGCGATGGGGAGGATCGATTATCGCCGAGGTGGAAGGAACCTGCGCAGACGGGACGAGGCTGAGTCTTACGCTTTGGGATTCCACAGCCTCGGGCCACCCTTATAGCCCAACGGAGGGCGAGCTCGCCTTTTCGTGGCAGTCAAAATAAGGCGTCCCTTTTGCCAAAGGGACGCCTGGCCACCAAGCGGAGGTTTAAACCTGTTATCGAATCCGGTCGGCGATAGCGCGACGGATCATCGTATCGGCGATCTCGTCTCCGGTGGGGTTGTACTCGCCCGCATCGATGCGCGCCTTAAGGCTCGCGATGAACTCTTCGCGGTCGGGCATGTCGATCACGTTCTGCGTGACCTCCTTGACGAGGGCTTGATCGGCTTCTTGGCGGGCAGCGTCGCTTTCCGCGCCGATCTTGGTGATCTCATGAGCGATGGCGTATTCGCCGCTCAAAACCTTCTTTACTTCGTTGTCTGAAATTCGCATGGCTTCCATTCCTCCAGCTTTTTCAGACAGGCAACCCGGCTTTCTCTTGCGAGACCCTTAGGCTTTGCGTGATCGGAGTCGCCTCCGTCGTGCCATTTTCTGTCGTCGGCCTTTCGAGCCTGATATTTGTATCGGCAGCCCTTTAGGTTTCTTTAGGGCAAACCTCACAAAAAGCTCAAACTTTTCTTTCGGCCCTGGTTTGTATCTTTTCTATACATCAAGAGACGTGCCAACGCCGCCTTCTCTCCTCTTTTCTCATCCTCTTTCCCCTTTAGTCTCAAAATAGAGCATGGCTACGATCTTCACGAAGATCATTAACCGGGAGATTCCGGCGGACATCGTTTACGAGGATGAACATGTGGTCGCTTTCCGCGATATAGACCCTAAGGCTCCCGTCCATATCTTGATCATCCCGCGAGAAGAGGTCACGGGTTTGGCCGCTTTGCCCGACGAAGGAGATCATACGCATCTGCTCAATGCCGCGAAGAAGGTCGCTGAGCAAGAGGGATTGACGAGCTATCGCTTGGTGATCAATCAGGGGCCAGATGCTGGGCAGTCCGTCGATCATTTGCACGTCCACCTGCTCGGTGGGCGAAAACTAGATTGGCCTCCCGGCTAACCGCTCGCCTGATACGGGTACACCCTTTCTGTGCTGCATCCCGATTTCCTTCCCACTGGTATGCCTACGGTTGGCACTCGCCGCAGTTATGGCTCTCTTCCCGACGATCAAAAGCTTGGCGTTGGTGTGGTCGGGCTGCACGAGGGGCATACGACGCTGGTGGCGCTGCGAGCATCGGGTATGTGCAAAGCTGTCGCGGGTTGCGATCTGAGCGCCGAGAAGAGGTCAGCCGCCAAGGAGGCCGCTCCCCATATCGACGTCTACGAGGATTACGACCAAATGCTGGCCCGGCCCGACGTTCGAATCGTGGCTATCTACACGCCGGATCAGTTTCATGCCGGGCACATCGAGAAGGCTTTCAGAGCCGGGAAGGACGTGATCTGCACGAAACCTCTTATCAACAATCCGGAGGAATCAGAGAAGCTTCTTCGGGTAGCAAAGGAGACCGGAAGACGGCTGCAAGTTGGTCAAAGCACGAGGTTCTATGAGCCTTTCCAGCGGCAACGAGAGGAGTTCGAGAAAGGCAGGCTTGGCGAGATCGAAGTTGTTGACGCTCACTACAACCATCGGATGGATTGGTATTACGAGAAGTCGCCTTGGACGGTGACCGACACTCATTGGGCTTACCTCGGCCTTAGCCACCCGGTCGACTTGGTGCGGTGGTATCTCGGCCCCTTGCGGGAGGTGCATGCGGTAGGAACGATCACGGAGCTTGGCAGGCGGTACTCCGTAAGGAGCCCGGATGCGATCTGCGTCAATTTGGTGGCGGAGAACGGCCGGATTGGTCGGGTGCTAGGGAATTACGGCTTTCATGAGCTGCCGAAAGCTCGGGCTCTCATCGAATGCTTTCTCATGGGCTCGGAAGGCTCTTCCCTCGCCCGCTACCCCGACCTACGCTTTACTCATCACGATGAGCGGGGGATCGAGATCGAGGAAGACTTTCATCACGCCATGTCAGGCTACTACTTCAGACACGAGATGAAGGGGATGCACTACGGCGAGTTCTGCAACTACATGGATTACTTCGCGAGCTGCCTGATCAACGGCAAGCCCAACTCGCCCGATCTGAAGGAGGGGCTGTCGAGCGTGATGGCGATGAGAGCGATCGTCGAATCTCTGGAGACAGGGAGGGTTGTTAGGCTAGCGGGCTAGCCGGAGAGCCGGAGAACCGGAGAACCGGAGAACCGGAGAAAATGCTGGCAGATCAATGAGAAGCTGGCAAGAATCCAGCCTTCTGGCTACCCTGCTTTCCCGCTAGCCCATCTCTACTGCTTAATCTCGAAAGGCGAACCCGGAATCTTCTGATTATTCAGCCAGGTGGTTCGCCATTGAAGCTCGTTCTTGTCGCCGTAGGTCGTATTGATCGTCACGGGTAGAGACAGGGTTCCGTCGAAAACCATCTCGACGCTTGACGCAGGTTTGCCGTGACCTTCTCCTCGCTTGGCTGTAATCCTGTATTGCGGATGCGACGTGCCGTTGTAGCGCACTGTACGGGTCCACGTCATCACTTGGTAGCCGCCCACCCCTCGAAAAAGAGCGCTGATGTATCGCGAGAGGGTCGCGTTGCCTCCGGCGAAGGGTGAAAACAGATATTTTGGAAACTGCGTGGGCCACGCTTCGACGAGCTGAGCATCGGACGCAACATCAAAAAGCTTCTGGCTTGGACTGTAGTTAGCCCTGTTGCCAACTTCGCCGCCCCTGCGCATCTTCTTCGCTCCATCGATGGCAAGAAATTCAATGCTGGGCGGCTGAAACATCTTCTGCCCCGGCTTGCCTGGGACCCTTTCCAGCACAGTGGGATCCGAAGCTTGGAATTCACGTGACTTGAAGTCGCGGC
>JADMIO010987935.1_pt1 | contig 38598 bp, 28 predicted proteins | sample 8958161 | NCBI WGS metagenome assembly JADMIO01 (sample SAMN16585339, study PRJNA669376) | soil metagenome | isolation source: Crop rotation soil | place: USA: Cullars Rotation, Alabama | collected 2011 | reverse complement strand
ACCAGCCGGCAGTTTCCAACACGATCATCGATCAGGCCCGCGGCCGCTTCGATCCCGCGGTGGTCGTGCAAAACACGTTTAATCACTCAGAAAATCCCACCGCAGTTTTTGATCCGCTCGATCCCACGAACGCGCAGATCTTCGGGATCACGACCAACAACTACACGCTCAACACGCAGCTCCAGCAAACGAACATCACCGGCGGTACTGCCAGCTTTGGCGTGATCCAAAGCCCTTCGCAGTTCAAGCCGGGCGTGTTTCCGCTCAATCCGCAAAACAACTCGCAGCTGGGCATCGGTTATACGCAGCCCTTGCTGCTCGGCGGCGGCATCCCGGCGAACATCGCGCCGATCGTAATCGCGCGGATCAACACGGAGCGGTCGTTCTTCCAGTTCAAGGACGCAATGCAGGACAACGTCCGCGGCGTCATTGAAGCCTATTGGAACGTCGTCTTCGCGCGGACCGACGTCTGGGCCCGCCAGCAGCAAGTGGAACAAGGCCGAGGCGCCTACGAACGGGCCAGCGCGCGATTGCGCAGCAACATCGGCAACGCCGCCGAAGTGGCCCAGACGCGCTCGGCCTGGGCCAGCTTCCGGGCCACGCTGATCGGCTCGCAGGCCAACCTGCTGCAGCGCGAAGCGGCGCTGCGGAACATCGTCGGTGTGCCGCCGACCGATCCGCTGCGGGTTGTGCCGGTGACGTTTCCCAATCGCAACCGAGTCGTCCCCGACTGGAACGCCGTAGTCGCGCTGGCCGCCGAGCGACGCCCCGACTTGATCGAGCTCAAGCTGATCCTCGAGGCGGATCGTCAGCAGCTGATCATCGCCAACAACCGGGCGCTGCCGCAGACTGATCTGGTGGGCCTCTACAACTGGAACGGCCTGGCCGGCAATACGCCGTCGGGACAGTTCATCAGCAATTTCCCCGGCCAGTTTCAAGGCTGGACGGCTGGCGTGAATTTTTCAGTGCCCTTGGGCCTTCGTTCCGGGCGCGCCGCGCTGCGGCAACAGCAGCTGATCATCAGCCGCGACCAGGCGAACTTGCAGCAGGGAATGCACGCGACGCTGCACATCCTGGCCGCCAATACGCGAAACTTATCGCAGTTCTACGAACAGTACCTGGCGTTCAAGGAAGCTCGGGAGGCGGCCCGCATCAACCTCGAGCGGCAGTTGGCCGACAACAACGTGGGCCGCGCGATCTTCTTGAACGTGCTGCAAGCCATCCAGGACTGGGGCAACTCCGTGAGTGCCGAGGCCAACGCACTCTCGCAGTACAACACCGAACTGGCGAACCTCGAGCGTCAGACCGGCACGATCCTGGAAACGCACGGCGTCCGCTTCGTCGAAGAGCGCTACGGCTCGATCGGACCGTTGGGCCGCGCGGCGCTGCCGGTCCCCTACCCCGAACGTTTGCCGCCCACGCCGAACACACCGATCTATCCCAAGAGCGACAAGCCGTCGGAAACGTCGTTTGACCTGCACAATCCGGCCGCCCGCCGCCAGCGCAACGTCCCGTCCGAAACGCTCCCGCCCGAACATTTGCCCGCGCCGCTGGATTGATGAGCAGGCGCGTCGAGGGTTGGGTGCACACGCACGAGTCCCAGCGGCGATGGATGCGCAATTCACTCTGGGGCGCCTGACCCCGGGTTCGTTTGACGGTGGGCCTCTTTGTGGGCCGGAGGCCCAACCTGCTATAGCCAGGGCCACCGGCCCTGGACTTCGGCCGAGCGCGAATAATTTTTAAGCCCCAACGGGGCGCGCTGTCCGGCGAGCTCGACAGAGCGCCCCGTTGGGGCTTAGAAAATATTCTGGCGCTGTGCGTTCCAGGGGCGACGCTTCGCTTGCCCCTGGCTAAAACAGGTTGGGCCGTTGGCCCACAAAACGAGAATCGCGCCACAGGTTGCGTTCGCGGGCGCATTCTTGACGCCGCCTCGCGAAGACGCGCCGACGCTTGAATCACTCATACCTTAGCGCGTCGATCGGGTCGAGCTTGCTGGCGCGGCGGGCGGGGTAGTAGCCGAAGAAGATGCCCACCGCGGCGGCGAAGATCATGGCGATGATCGCGGCCGGGATCGAGACGATGATCGGCCACTGCTGGGAGGAGATCTTGTTGATCAGCATGGTGATGCCGGTCGAGGCGCCGATACCCAGCGCCACGCCGACGATGCCGCCGATGCTGGAAAGCAACACCGACTCGGCGAGGAACTGGCGCAGGATGTCCTTGCCCCGCGCGCCGACGGCCATGCGGATGCCGATTTCGCGGGTCCGCTCGGTAACGGAAACCAGCATGATATTCATGATCCCCACGCCGCCGACCAGCAGCGAGATGCCCGCAATCGCCGAGAGCATCAACGTCAAGGTACCGGTGACGATCCCCAGGACGTTGGCAATCTCGGTCATGCTCTGCACCATGAAGTCGGCCGATTCGCCGCGGCGCACGTGATGCCGCTCCGACAGCAGCCGATGGATCTCGGCGGTCGATTCGGTCATGCGATTCACGCTGCGCGCCGAGACCAGGATCGCATTCACATCGTCAAAATTCGAACCTTGCAGCCGTTTCCGCACGGTGGTGTAGGGAAGCAAGACGATATTGTCCTGATCATCCCCGACCAGGTTGGCCCCTTTTTGCTCGAGCACGCCGACCACGCGAAAGGGAATGTTCTTGACCCGTACGGTCTCACCCAGCGGATTGGTGGTCTGAAAGAGCTTGGCCACCAGCGTCTTGCCAATCACGCAGACCTTGGCTGCCGACGAGACGTCGCTCTCGGTGAAAAACTCGCCCAGTCGAATCTGCCAGTTGCGCACGACCAGGTAATCGGGCCCCACGCCGATCATCTCGTTGGGGCTCCAATTCGAGTTGCCGTAGATCACCTGGCCGGTGGTCATCACCAGCGGCGACGAGGCCAACACACTCTCGCACTCGTCGGCCAGAGCGTGCGCGTCGGCCGCGGTCAAGGTGTGTGCAAACGAATCACGCACGCCGCCGTTGCGCCGCGTCCCGGGCATCACGACGATCACGTTCGTGCCCATGCTCTGAAACTGGCCCTGCACGAGCCCGCTGGCGCTCTGCCCGATCGAGACCATCGTGGTCACGGCCGCAATGCCGATCACGACGCCCAGCACCGTCAGGCTGGCGCGCATCTTGTTCTTGGCGAGGGCTCGCACCGCGATTCGCAGGGTGACGTTGGCGACCATGCTGATTTAGTTCACCTTCAAGAGCGGCAAGCCGATCACAATCTCTTGTCCTTCCTTCACATCGCCCGAAATGATCTCGGCGAATTTGTTGTCGTCGATGCCGGTGACCACTTCGATCGCCCGGAGCTTACCATCTTCCTGGACGGTCCACACGTGGCGGTGATTGCGCGCCTTTCCGGCGGCCGCCTTTTCCATGGCCGAGAGTTTCGTCTCACTGACGTCGTCGTTGTTGGGATCATTAGGCCGGGAAGGATTGTCGATGCCCTCCAGCAGCGCTCGGTCCTCTTCGCGGACGTGACGGATGTCGGGATAAAACCGCAGCGCGGCGACCGGAATGCGCAGCACGTCAGCCTTCTCGGCGATCTGAAATGACAAGCTGGCCGTCATGCCCGGCAACAACTTCAGCTGGGGATTCGGGGCGGCCACGACCACCGGGTAGGTCACGACATTCTGCGTCGTGGTCGAGCTGACGCGCACTTGTTCGATTTCGCCTTCAAACAAATCGTCGGGGTAGGCGTCGACGGTGAAGCGGACCGGTTGCTTGCGACTTTGCGCGTCCTTGATCAGGCCGATGTCCGCCTCATCCACGGACGCGAACACATGCATCTTCTTTTCCATGTCCGGCGCGATCGTGAACAACTCGGGCGTTTGAAACTGCGCCGCGATTGTCTGGCCGGGCTGAATCTTGCGATCGATCACCACGCCATCGACCGGCGACTTGATGTCCGTATAGCCCAAGTTGGCTACCGAGTAATCCAGACTACCTTGCGCTTGCTTGACGGTCGCCTCGGCCACGGCCAGTTGCGCCGCGAGTTGCATGCGGTTGAAGTGGAACTGGTCCATTTCCGCCTGGGAGATGAAATCCTGGTTCTCGGCTCGCAGTTCCTTCGAGCGGCGCTCGTCGTTGGTGGCCAATTGCAACTGGGCCTTGACGCGTTCGACGTCCGCTTTCCGCGTAGCCAGCACGGCCTCGTCGCGGGCGACGTTCGAGTTGTAGATCAGGGGATCGATCTTGGCCATCAGCTGGTCTTTTTTGACGTGATCGTTGAACTCGACGTGCAGCTCCATGATCGGGCCTGACACGAACGAGCCCACTTGCACCGAAAGCACAGGCTTGATCGTGCCGGTCGAATTCTTGACCTGCACGATCGTGCCGCGCGAGACCTCGGCGGTGCGAAACTGAACCCGGTTTCGGGCTCGCCAATACTGGGCCACCGGCCGTGACGCCGCCGCCACCGCACCCAACACCACCACGAGGATCAACAACAACTTGAGCGCAAACTTCATGAACCTTCAGCCCGGGGCCGCCCAACAAATCACCAAGAGGATGCTAATCCTTGATTTTAACAGTCGCAGAGGACGATTGCTCGCCGTCACCAACCCGACGCGTAAGCGAGGGCAGCAAGCCGCCACATACAATCCCCTCGCTTGCGCGTCGGGTTAGTGGAGAGATCGTCCGCAAAGCAATTTACCGCAACAACTTACGCCAACAGACCGCGAACCACATTGCCGTGCACGTTCGTCAGCCTGCGCTGAATTCCGTTGTGGTAAAAGGTGAGCCGCTCGTGGTCGATCCCGAGCAGATGCAGCAGAGTGGCGTGAAAATCGGGCCAGGTGACCGGTGACTCCACGGCCTTGTAGCCAAAGTCGTCGGTTCGTCCGTAGGTCATCCCCGGCCGCAGCCCGGCACCGGCCATCCAGACCGAGAAGCCGTACTGATTGTGATCGCGGCCCAGGCCCACCACGTCGGCCGCCGATTGGGTGAACGGCGTGCGGCCAAACTCGGTGGTGAACAGCACCAGCGTGTCGTCCAGCATCCCCCGCTGCCGCAGGTCGCGGAGCAGTCCGGCGACCGGCCGATCGATGCGCGGCGCTTCCTGGCCGTGGTTGGCCTGCATATTCTCGTGGCCATCCCAGTTGATCCGCGGATTGCCGAAGGACCCGCCGGAGAAGAGCTGCACAAACCGGACACCCCGCTCCAGCAGCCGCCGGGCCAGCAGGCAGCCGCGACCAAAATCGACCGACTCGGGTCGGTCCATGGCATACATCGCGTGCGTGGCGGCGGTCTCGCCGTCGAGATTCGTCACCTCGGGCGCCGCCAACTGCATCTTGGCCGCCAGCTCATAGCTCCGCACGCGCGCCGCGAGCACGTCGTCCGCATCGCGCGCGGCCAGGTGTCGCTGATTCAAACCGTCGAGCAGCTCGCGCGTGGCCTGCTCGCGAGCGGAGTCGATCGGCCGGGCCGGCGCCAGGTTGTCGATCGCCGGGCCCTTGCTGCGGAACACGACCCCCTGGTGCCGGGCCGGCAGAAAGCCGTTCGTCCAGTTAATCGTGCCGCCGGCCGGAAAACCACGCGCGTCGGGAATCACAACGAATGACGGCAAGTCGTCCGTCTCGGCGCCCATGCCGTACGACAGCCAGGAACCGAGGACGGGAAATCCGTTCAGACGGAAGCCGGCATTCTCCTGAAATGTGGCCGGCGTGTGGTTCGAGGTCTCCGCGACCATCGAGTTGATGACCGTCAGCTCGTCGGCAACCTCGCCAATCGCGGGGAACAGCTCGGACACCCACAGGCCGCTCTTGCCGCGTTGCTTGAACTCCCAATCGTTCTTGCGCAATAGTCCGATCTGGCCAAAGAACACGTCGGGCTTCTCGTCGGCCGGCATCGGCTGGCCGTGATATTTGGCCAGCGCCGGCTTGTAGTCGAAGGAATCCAGATGGCTCAGCGCGCCGCACAGACAGATGTGGATCACGCGGCGGGCTCGCGCCGTGTGGTGTGGAGGCGGATCGGTGGCTTCGCCGGGCAGTGGCGTTGCCAGGGCGCGGTTGTCCTTGAGCAGCAAGCTGGCCAGCGCGGCCGTGCCAAGGCCGCTGGTCACCCAGGACAAGAACCCTCGACGGTCCAGCAGAGGCAGCGGCGTCGGTGCGTTTCGTGACAAATGTTGCATCGCAAACTCGCTCAATCGACGTACAAGAACTCGTTGCTGTTGTAGATCGCTCGCGTCAACACCGCCAGGCCGTGCCGCTCGACGCTCGGGCAGGCCACAGCCAGTTCCTCGCCGGTCGGGTCGCGCGAGAACGCCAATTGATACGCGCGCGTCACTCGGCTCTTCGCGTCACTGCCCGCTTCGCGCTCGATGCGGGCGGCAAACGCATCAGCCATTCGCAACACGAACGAGCTGTTGAGCAGCGTCAGAGCCTGAATCGGCGTGGTCGTGACCGCTCGCCGCGGCGACGTGGTCGACGGGTCGGGACAATCAAAGGTATCGAGCAGTGCGCTGCGGCCGCCGCGCGTCCAGACGCGGTAAATACTACGACGATTGAACTCCGCTCCGATCGGGTCGGCCGGCTCGTAGGTATACGTGCCGGAACGCAGCACTTCCTTGCAATCGCGAAACCCAGGCCCGCCCCGCTGAGGGTTGATCTCGCCGGCAATCGACAGCATGGTGTCGCGCACGACCTCGGCATCGAGCCGCTGCGGGCTTTTGCGCCACAGCCAGCGATTCTCCGCATCGCGCTGGATGGCGGCAGGGTTGCGCAGCGATGCCTGGCGATACGCGGCCGAAAGCACGATCGTGCGGTGTAGCTGCTTCAAGCTCCAGCGGCCGTCGGCGAGCGACCGCGCCAACCAATCGAGCAGCTGCGGATTGCTCGGTCGCCCGCCGTTGAATCCAAAATCGTTGGGCGTGTCGATCAATCCGACGCCGAAATGATAATGCCACAGCCGATTGACGATCACGCGGGCGAACAGCGGGTTGTCGGCACTCGTGACCCACTTGGCCAGGGCCACGCGGCGGCTGGCTTCCATCGCGTCGCTTGCTAATCCGAAATCGGCGTTCAAACGGCCAACTGACGCGACGCCGCCGGCCGTCACGACGTCGGTCGGCTGGCGCGTATCGCCACGCACGAGCAGATGGCATGCGTCAGGCTGACGCGGTGTGACAGCGTAGCAATTCTGTTTTCGCGGCTCGGCGAGCGCCGCCTTGGCCAGTCCGAGCCCCTCCTGCAATCGCTTGCGATCGGCAAGCACTTCGGGCGTCAGCCTCGCCTCGATGGCGGAATCGGCGATGTAGTCGGACATCGTGCCAGCCGAGGCAGCGACCTCATCCGCAGAAAGCGCGCGATCGTAAAGCCGGGCACGATCGATCGTGCCGGCCAGCATCTTGTTTCCACCGGCGGGACTATGCCGCAAGCCGAACACGATTTGAGCCTGGCCCGCACGAAACTTCATCGGCGCTGCAGCGCGATACGACGTGCCATACGGCTGGCCATTGCGATAGCCGGTGATCGTGCCGTCCTCAGCGTAGGTGATCGCAAAGTGGACGAGCTGGGTGTCGGTTTCCGCCGGGCCATGAAAGCTTTGCGTGCGGCTGAAGTTGTCGCTGCCCGCGAGCCAGCAGCCAGGCTGCTGTTCGCCGAACACAATCGCGTCGAACACCGCGCCGTCAGGCGTTTGCAAACCGATCGCTCCGCCGCCGGCCTGCTGCAAATTGCGCAGCGAGACCCAGACTTCGAGCGTCTTGGCCGACAGATCGCGTTCCAGCGGCGCGGTGATCACGAAGGCCTTCTTGCCGTCCAGTTGCAATCCGCCGTTCTCGACGCGGGCCTCGCCCTTCGCAGTGCCATGAAGACTGCCGATCTGGTCGCGCAGGTCGTCATCGAAATCCCAACGGGCAATCGGCGCAGGCGGAGCGGGCGCGACAGTGGCCGCCTTCCGCTCGGCGAGAATCCTTGCACGCACAGGATCGTCGATAATCTTGATGGCGGCGGTCAACTCTTTGACTCGCGACTCTGCTTCAGCCGCTCGCCGCGCGAATTCGGCCTTCTCGGCCGCGGTGGTCACGTCGCGCTGGCCGTGCCGCACGCCGGCCAGGGCGGCGGTGAGTCGGTAGTACTCCGCCTGGCGAATCGGATCGAACTTGTGATCGTGACAGCGAGCGCAGTGCACGGTCAGTCCGAGGAACGTCTGGCAGGTGGTGCCGACGAGATCCTCCAATTCGTCCTGGCGCACCACGGCCTTCATCGCCAGGCTTTGCTGGCTCTGCCCCGCGGTATCATAGGGTCCGGCCACGAGAAACCCGGTGGCCTTGATCGCCTCGGAGTCTTCGGGATAGAGGGCGTCGCCGGCCAATTGCTGCCGCGCGAACTCGTCGTACGGCAGATCGCGATTCAGCGCCCCGATCACCCAATCGCGATACGGCCAGGAGCTGGCCCGCGGCTCGTCGTATTCAAAGCCATTGCTCTCGCCGAACCGGGCCAGATCGAGCCAGTGCCGGGCCCAGCGCTCGCCATAGTCGGGTGAGGCCAACAGCGCGTCGACTAGTTTTTCATAGGCCTTCGGATCGGGATCGGCGACGATCGCCGCCACCTCCTCGGGCTTGGGCGGCAGTCCGGTTAAATCGAACGTCACGCGCCGTATGAGCGTGCGACGATCGGCCTCAGGCGACGGTGCCAGGTTATGCGTTTCGAGGTTCGCCAGCACGAACTGATCGAGCGGGCCGCGCGGCCAGGCCGTTTGCTTGACGGCCGGCGGATCGATCCGGCCGAGCGGCTGGAGTGACCACCAGTCGTAGCCAGCCCGAGCTTCGCTGGTATAGCGAAAGCGATCGATCGGCCGCGGTCCCCAGACGGCACCTGCCGCCAGCCAATCGTGCAGCAGCTTCTTCTCATCCGCAGGAAGCGGCTTTTTGGGCGGCATCTCGTCGCCGGCCACGCGCTCCCAGAGATAGCTTTCGTCGGGCTTGCCCGCCATAACCGCGGGGCCACTGTCGCCGCCGGTCTGGGCAGCGGCCGCCGTAGTCAGATCGAGCCCACCATTCTTCTCCGAAGGGTTGTGGCACTGGAGACAGCGACGCGCCAACAGCGGCGCGATCTGGTCGTCGAAGTGTCGCGCGGCAGTGACGTCCTCCGCCGCGTGGCTCGCGCCGCACATCATGCCGGCCGCCAAGATTGCGATGGCCAACGCACGCCGCGCAAGCGGCGAGGAGCGAGGCAGGTTGTTCAACAGGCCGGCCATGCAGCGATTCCATGTCGGCGAGAGACAGCCTCTCGCTGGAATCGCCTATTCTAACAGACCGAACGACCGGCTGCAGGGCTTAGGCCCCCGCGCTCTTGGCAGAGGGCGTCCTAGCCTTTCACTTCGAAAATCGCTTCGATCTCAGTGGTAATATTCCCCGGCAGTGAGCCCATGCCGACGGCGCTGCGGGCGCCGACGCCGTGATCTTCGCCCCAGATGTCGCGGAACAGCTCGCTGCAGCCGTTGATGACTTGTGGGTGCTGCTGGAAGTCGGGCGTGCAGTTGACCATGCCCAACAGCTTCACTACGCGGACCACGTGATCGAGGCTGCCCAAGTGATCGCGGAGCGTGGCCAGGATTGCCAGCCCCGTCTGGCGGGCGGCTTTCACGCCTCCTTCCAGATCGGTGTCGACGCCCACCCGGCCGGTGATCATCGTCTTGTCACTCTTGAGCGGGCCGTGGCCGGAGACGTAGGCCATGTTGCCGCTCACCACCACCGGCTTGTAGACGCCGGCCGGCTTGGGGATGGGGGGAAGTTCGAGCTTCAGTTCCGCGAGTCGTGATTCAGCGCTCATTTGTCGTTGTTCCGCTTTAGGTTTGAGGGTGAGATGATATCGAGTTTTCCTTTGGCGACGACGGTTTCTTTTCCTCGCAGCACCAGATCGTCGAATTCACCGAGGTCGTCAAAGGCCCCGATGCCAATCTGGCCATATGCAAACGTCTTATTCTCGGCGGTCATCACCGGCTGCTCGAAGTTGTCGAAGTAGATTTCGATTTTGCCGTCCGCCACCGTGCGGACAATTTTCACTCGGTGCCAGGCGTCATCCCAAGGGGTGCCGGGCGTCGAAGTCTTGGAAATCTTGACCCGCGGCGCGCCATTGACGATGAAGATCTGGTTGGCGTGGTCGTCCGCCTTCTTGCCGAAGTGCACATAGTAATAGTGTGCCGGGTTCTGGTAACCGAAGATCAGCACCATGCTGCGATGGTCGTAGTCCTTGACTGTGCTGCGGACGCGCGTCGTGAGCACAAAGTCGCTCACCATGGGCTCCTTGAGCAGCGCGATGTTCACCGGGCTGCGAAACGGCGGCTTGTAGTTGCTCTGTTGAAACAGGCTGTAAGCCTTTCCTTCCGGGGTGCTGACCACCTTCCAAGAGGCCGGGTCCATCGGCTGCCAGCGATCGGCGCCCGACTCAAAGTCTTCGCTGAGCAGAATGGGCAACTCCACCGCGCGCAACGGGCCCGCCGCAGTAATCAGGGCAGTCATCGCCAGCAATGTCGACGTGATCCAGTGCCGCACGGCGCGTCCTCCCTATTCGATGATCTTGGTGAGCGCGTATTCGACGATCCCCTTCGCACCGGCCGCCTTCAAGCGGGGGATGATGTGGCGGACAATCGACTCGTCCAAAATCGTGTTGACGTCGACCCAGTTCTCGTCGGCCAAACTCGAGACGGTCGGCTGTTGCAGCGCCGGCAGCAGCGACAACACCTGCTTGAGCCGCTCGCGGGGCACGTTCATCATCAGCCCCACCTTGCCTTCGGCCGCCATGGCGCCGCGGAGCATCAGCACGATGTCGTCGATCTTCTGCTTCTTCCACGAATCGGCGTAGGCCGCCTTGTTGGCGATGAAACGCGGCGTGCTGGTCAGGACCTCGTCGAGGATTCGCAGCTGGTTGGCCCGCAACGAGCTGCCGGTCTCGGTGACTTCGACGATCGCGTCGGCCAGCTTGGGCGGTTTCACTTCGGTCGCGCCCCAGCTGAACTCGACCTTGGCCTTCACGCCGTGTTTGGCGAGGTACCGCTCGGTGAGTCCGACCGCCTCGGTGGCGATCCGTTTGCCTTCCAGGTCCTTCACTTCTTTGAACGGCGACGTCTCCGGCACGCACAGCACCCACCGCACCGGCCGGCGGCTGACTTTCGAGAACACCAGCTCCGCGACCTCGTGCACGTCGGAACCGTTCTCCATGATCCAGTCGTACCCGGTCAGGCCCGCGTCGAGCACGCCATCCTGCACATAGCGGGCCATCTCCTGGGCCCGGATGAGCATGCACTCGATCTCGGCGTCGTCGATCGTGGGGAAGTAGCTGCGCGAATTGAAGGTTATCTTGTAGCCCGCGCGGCGAAACAGTTCGCCGGTCGCTTCCTGCAGGCTGCCCGCGGGGATGCCAAGCTTGAGACAGTTGCTCATGGTTCGATGAAGGGCCGGCGATGCGCCTGGATGAGGGACTATTTCTTGTAAACTTCTTTGGGATCAAAAACGCGCTCGCCGATCACCTTCAGTCCCTCGGGCGTGACCTGGCGAAAGAAGCAGCTCGAATAGCCTTCGTGGCAGGCGGCCCCGCCGATCTGGTCGACTTTGAGCAGGATCGTGTCGGTGTCGCAGTCGAGATAGATCGACTTCACCTGCTGCACGTTGCCGCTCTCCTCACCTTTGCGCCACAGCTTATTGCGGCTGCGGCTGAAGTAAACGGCTCGGCCCGTGGCCAGCGTTTCGGCGTAGCTCTCGGGGTTCATGTAGGCAAGCATCAGCACCTCGCCTGTCTTCGCGTCCTGCGCGATTGCTGGCAGCAAGCCATCCCCCTTGCTGAAATCCGGCCCGTCGGCATTCTTCGTGGTCACGTTCGCAAAGCTCCTCTCAAGATCGGCCCCAGAACACGCCGGAGCCACGCGGGAAACGACTCAGGATACCCCGCTGGGGAGCGGAGTTCTAGTAGCCCCCCGCGGTCGGCATTCACCTGCCTACTGACCTCATAACGCGGCATCAGGTAAACTCGTCGGGCATTTTCCTCGTGCTGGCGTGCCTATGTTCTCGCTCCAAAAACCCGACCGCGCCGCGATCGACCGCTTCATCCGCGAGCAGTCGACGCTCGACTTCAGCTACCCGCACGTCGGCGCGGCGGCGGGACCGGCGCCGGCGGGGTTTGTGCTCGACGACCGGACGACGTGGCTCGGGCAAGGGGAAGGTACGTTCGCGCGGGCCAGCGAGACGCTGAAGCGTTGGCGACACTTCGCGCTCGGCTGGGTGCAGGCCTGCTGGCCTGAGACGCCGATCGAGCGCGGCCAGACCGTGGCGATTCTCGCGCATACCTGGGGCCTATGGTCGCTGAACGCCTGCCGGATTATCGAAGTGCTCGACGAGCGAAACGCCGAGGGCTGGACGTTCGGCTTCGTCTACGGCACCCTTCCCGGCCATGTCGAAAGCGGCGAGGAGCGGTTCGTCATCCGCTGGAACCGCGCCGACAACCGCGTGTCGTACACGATCCGCGCCTTCTCACGCCCCAATCACGTGCTCGCCCGCGTCGGCTATCCCATCGTCCGCCGCCAGCAAAAAAGATTCGCGATCGATTCCAGCGCCGCGATGGTAAGGCATTGCAGCGCGGAGGGGATACCCAGCGCGATGTAGGGTTACGCGATCGAGGCGACGCGCATCCAAATCACGATTGCGCGTTCGATGACGATTCACTTGCAGCAACCCATGTGGGCCAACGGCCCAACCTGCTTTAGCCAGGGGCAACGCCCCTGGACCACGAGCGCGATGCAATCAATGCGTAAGCCCCAACGGGGCGCGCTGTGCGTAAAATGGCCGACAGCGCGCCCCGTTGGGGCTTAAACAAAATCAAGCGCGGGTCTAATTCCAGGGCCGATGGCCCTGGCTAAGGCAGGTTGGGCCTCCGGCCCACAAATACGCTGTCAATCCTTGGCCAGGGGGCGAATTGGACATTACAATTAACATGAAGCGGTTTCGTGCGATCCCAACCGTCCCACCTGCCACCTGCTGCGGCCATCCTTGATGATCTCCACCGCTCGTGCATTCATCGTGGCTCTCCTACTCGCGCTGGCCGCCTCTGCGTCGGCCGCCGATCCGGATTTCGTTCGCGACATTCAACCGCTGTTCGCCAAGCACTGCTACGAATGTCACGGACCGAAGAAGCAGGAGGGCAACTTGCGGCTCGACCAGCGCGAGGCCGCGATGAAAGGGGGCGACCTGGGCAAGGCTATCGTGGCCGGCAAGAGCGACGAGAGTCTGCTCTATCTGGCGGTCGCCGGCAAGACGGACGACGTCAGCCAGATGCCTGAAAAACGCGAGCCGCTAGCCGACACGGAAATCGCCTTGATCAAGAGCTGGATCGATGCCGGTGCCGTCTGGCCGGAAACCACGCCGGCCGCAACCAAGGACGCCAAGGCGCACTGGGCCTTTCGAGCCCCGGTGGCGCCGCGCTTGCCCGATGTGAAGAACACCGCCTGGCTGCAAAACGAAATCGACCGCTTCATCCTGGCTCGCCTGGAGAATGAGGGCCTCGCTCCTTCGTCGCCGGCCGACCGGATCACGCTCCTGCGGCGGCTGAGTCTCGACCTGATCGGCCTGCCGCCGACGATCGCCGAAGTCGACGCCTTCGTGGCCGACAAGAGTTCGAACGCCTACGAAAAGCAGGTCGAGCGGCTGTTGGCCTCGCCGCACTACGGCGAACGCTGGGGTCGGCATTGGCTCGACGCCGCTCGCTACGCCGATTCCGACGGTTTTGAGAAAGACAAATCGCGCAACGTGTGGATGTATCGCGATTGGGTCATCGGCGCCCTGAATCGCGATCTACCTTACGACCAGTTCGTCATCGAGCAGTTCGCGGGCGATCAGCTGCCCGGCGCCACGCAGGACCAGATCGTCGCCACCGGTTTCCTGCGCAACTCGATGCTGAACGAGGAAGGGGGCGTCGACCCCGAACAGTTTCGCATGGAGGCGATGTTCGACCGGATGGACGCGCTGGGCAAGAGCGTGCTGGGCGTGACGATCCAGTGCTGCCAGTGCCACAACCACAAGTTCGATCCGATCTCGCAGGAGGAATACTACCGGCTGTTCGCCTTCCTCAACAGCGACCACGAAGCGCAGCAGACCGTCTACACGACCGAAGAGCTGATCGCACGCGACGCCCTGCTGCGCGAGATGCGCTTGGTCGAAGCCGAGCTGCAGCAGATGGCGCCCGATTGGGCCGAGAAGATGGCGGCCTGGGAAGCGAGCGTCACCGCCGGCCAGCCCACGTGGCAAATTCTCGCGCCGGAAAAATATGAAGAGGTCGGCGGCGGAGCCAAGGTGAGCTTGCTCGCCGACCAGTCGATGCTCTGCGCCGGCTATGCACCCACACACTGCACGTTCCGCGTGGTGGGCAAGGCCGGCTTGCCGCGCGTGAGCGCGATCCGGCTGGAGTTGCTCACCGATCCCAACCTGCCGCGCGGTGGACCGGGCCGTTCGTTCAAGGGGACCTGCGCCCTGACCCAAATCAAGGTCGAGGTTCGCAAGCCGGATGAGGAAAAAAACGCCGAAGCCAAAATCGCCAGCGCGTCGGCCGACTTCGAGCAGAGCGAAACGCCGCTGGAACCCAACTTTGACGATCGCTCGGACAAGAAACGCGTGATCGGCCCGGTCGCCTTTGCCATCGACGGCAAGAACGAGACCGCCTGGGGCATCGACGCCGGCGCAGGCCGGCGCAATCAGGATCGCGTGGCAGTCTTCCAACTCGAGAAGCCGATCGAGGCCGCCGAAGGCGCCGAGATCACCGTCTCGCTCGTGCAGAATCACGGCGGCTGGAACAGCGACGACCATCAAAACAATCTGCTGGGCCGATTCCGTATCTCTCTGGCCGACTCGCCCGAGACGATCGCCGCCGACCGCATGCCCAAACGGGTTCGCGATATTCTGGCGATCCCCACTGCCCAGCGCAGCCCGGCGCAGACGGCCGAGGTCTTTAGCTACTGGCGAACCACCGTGCCCGAGTGGCAAGCGGCCAACACGCGGATTGAAGCGCTCTGGCAAAAATGGCCCGCCGGTACCACGGCGCTCGTGCTCGCCGCCCGTCAGGATGCGCGTGAGACCCGCATGCTTAAGCGGGGCGACTTTCTCAAGCCCGCCGGCCCGGTCACTCCAGGTGTGCCGGCTGTGTTTCATTCATTGCCGGCCGACGCCGCGCCGACGCGATTGACGCTAGCCAATTGGCTCGTCGACCGGCGCAGTCCCACCACTGCCCGCGTGGCGGTCAACCGGGTCTGGCAAGCTTACTTCGGCACCGGCATTGTGAGCACCAGCGAAGATTTCGGCACGCAGAGCGAGCCCCCGAGTCATGGCGAGCTGCTCGACTGGCTGGCCTGCTGGTGGATGGACGGCGGCTGGAGCACGAAGCAATTGCACCGGCTGATTGTCCACTCGGCCACCTACCAGCAATCGTCCGCGATCACGCCCGAGGGCTACTCGAAGGACCAGTTCAATCGCCTGCTCGCCCGCGGGCCGCGGTTCCGCGTCGAGGGCGAAATCGTGCGCGATATCGCTCTGGCGGCCAGCGGCCGGTTGAATGAAAAAATCGGCGGGCCGAGCATCTACAGCCCGATCCCCGAGAGCCTGCTGGCGCTGAGCTACGCCCCGCTCACCTGGAACGCCGAGACCGGACCCGACCGATATCGCCGCGCGCTGTACACTTTTCGCCGCCGCTCGCTGCCGTATCCGGTGCTGCAAAACTTCGACACGCCCAACGGCGACTTCTCCTGCATCCGCCGCCAGCGTTCCAACACACCGCTGCAAGCCCTGACCACGCTCAACGAAGTGATCTTCATGGAGAGCGCCCGGTCGCTGGCACGCCGCGCGCTGGTGTCGGGCGGAGCCAGCGACACCGAGCGCGTGACGTATGCCTTCCGCAATTGCGTCAGCCGGCCCCCGACTGATGCCGAATGCAAAGCGCTGGTGCTGCTGCTCGACAAGCAGCGGGCCCGGATCGCCGAAGGCTGGACCAACCCGCGCGAAATCGCCACCGGCAAAAACGAGCCGCCAGCCGACCTGCCCGCCGGCGTGAACCCGGCGCAGTGGGCGGCGTACACCGTCGTGGCCCGCGTGCTACTGAATCTCGACGAGACCATCACCAAGGAATAAGTGGGCGCAATGCATCCCCTGGAATCTCGCCGGCAAATCACCCGCCGCTGGTTTTTCGAACAGTGCGGCATCGGCCTCGGCTCGATGGCCTTGGGCACGCTGCTCGGCCAGTCGCAAGCCGGCGCGGCCCTCTCCGCACCGCCCGATCCGCTCGCGCCCAAGCAGCCGCACTACCTCGGCAAGGCCAAGCACGTGATCTTCCTGTTCCAGGCCGGAGCACCCAGCCACCTGGACCTGTTCGACTACAAGCCACAATTAGAAAAGTACGGCGGGCAGCTGCCGCCGGCCGAATTGCTCAAGGGCTATCGCGCGGCGTTCATCAATCCCCAGTCGACGTTCCTCGCGCCGAAGTTCAAGTTCGCCAAACACGGCCAGTCGGGAGCCGAGCTCTCGGAGTTGTTGCCGCACCTGGCAGGCATCGCGGACGACGTCGCGATCGTGCGCTCGATGGTCACTGACGCGTTCAACCACGCGCCGGGCCAGATCATGATGAACACCGGCTCACAGCAATTCGGCCGCCCCAGCATCGGGGCCTGGACGACGTACGGACTGGGGAGCGAGTGCCAGGACCTGCCCGGCTTCGTGGTGCTCAACTCGGCCAAGAAAGGCACCAGCGGCGGCAGCTCGAACTGGGGCTGCGGCTTTCTGCCGACCGTCTATCAAGGCGTCCCGTTCCGCAGCCAGGGCGACCCGGTGCTGTTCCTTTCCAATCCGCCGGGCATCGATCCCCAGACGCAGCGCGATTCACTCGACGCGCTGCGCGATTTGAACTCGATGCGGCTGGGCGTGGTCGGCGACCCGGAGATTGCCACGCGGATCAACTCGTTCGAGCTGGCTTACAAGATGCAAACCAGCGCGCCCGATCTGATGGACATCTCGCAGGAGTCGAAAGAGACGCTCGCTATGTACGGGGCCGAGCCGGGCAAGCCTTCGTACGCCAACAACTGCCTGCTCGCCCGGCGGCTGGTCGAGCGCGGCGTGCGCTTCGTGCAACTATTCCACGAAGCCTGGGACCACCACGGCGGGCTGGTCAGCGGACTCAAGGAACAGACCGGCGTAACCGACCAGGCCTCGGCCGCGTTGATCAAGGACCTCAAGCAGCGCGGGCTGCTCGATGAGACGCTGGTCGTGTGGGGCGGCGAGTTCGGTCGCACGCCGATGGTGCAAGGGGGCAACGACGGCCGCGACCATCATCCCAACGCCTTCACCATGTGGCTGGCCGGCGGCGGTATCAAGCGCGGCGTCACGCTCGGCGAGACCGACGAGTTCGGCTTCAACGCCACGACCGACAAAGTGCACGTCCACGACCTGCACGCCACGATTCTGCACCTGCTCGGCTTCGACCACACGAAGCTCACCTACCGCTTCCAAGGCCGCGACTTCCGCTTGACCGACGTGCAGGGCGAAGTCGTGAAGAAATTGTTGGCGTAGTTTCTTCACGAACGCCAATCGCGATGTGGTGCACGGGGAAGTCACGTGAGAGAGCGAATGCGCCGATGCGCGAGGCATTGGTGAGTTACGTTGTATGACGCACTTTCTTGCGGGCCAACGGCCCGACCTGCCATAGCCAGGGCCAAGCGCAGCGTCGGCCCTGGAAGGAAGCCCGCGCAATTTGTTTGTCTTAAGCCCCAAAGGGGCGTTCTGTCATGTGGCTAGGACAGATCGCCCCTTTGGGGCTTGATAAAAATCGTTCGAGGTTTTACGTCCAGGGGCGACGCTGGCGCTTGCCCCTCGCTATGGCAGGTTGGGCCGTTGGCCCACAATTGAGGCACGCCGCGATTTCAATTTCCGCACGCGCGTTACTCTCTCGCATTCCCGACTCCCTCGCTCGCGATTCAGGCCAGTGGGTTACTTGTCGCTCGCCTCAATCTCGAACGCCAGAGGCACGTCTTTCACGCTGCCGTCGGCCAGCTTGACATGGGCGGTGACGTGCTCGGTGCCCGGTTTGACGGCGCGGAGAACCAATTGCACGAAGCCGACGCCGAAGCCCCCGCCTTGGCGGGGCTCGCGCGCGAGCAGGGCCACTTCGGCGCTGGTCCGGGCGAGGCCGACGAGCTCAATGCGCTTGCCCTCGGTCGAGATTGCCACCGAGGCCGGCATCGGCGGGACCACCGGGTAGCGAATCTGCACCAGCACCACGTCACCCTGGCGGATCTTACGCAGCTGGTAGGGGAAGGGTCCCGCGATGTTCAGCGGCGGGGCGACTTCGAGCTGGCCGGCGATGTCCGCGTAGCCCGTCGCCGGTGCCTTGTGGGCCGGGTATTGTTCGGCCGCGTTGGCCGAGGCGAGCGCCGTCGAAAGCCCCAGAAAAACCAGCAGTAAACCGATGCGAGTCATCCGAACTTCTCCCAAGGATGTATGGAACTTGATGGGTTAATAGGGCTGTACAATCGATACGATTACGCCGGACTGTCCTGAACATCCGGCATCAGCCGCACCCGGCTCGCAGAGCGATCGCAGACCACGCTTTTCTCTACCTCCGAGGGCGATAAACTCAAGCTACGTTCTAAATGTCCCGCCATCAAAACAAAACACCACGCGGGCAAGGAAGCTCTTCATCCGTAACTCTTTTGTGAAAGGTTCGTTCCATGACCACGCCCTTTGAAGCACCGGTTGGCTATCGGCACGAGTTGCATCATCTCCGCTTGCATTGGTGGTGGTTCACGCTGCTGGGCGTGCTGCTGGTGGTCGCCGGAACGATGGCCATCATCTTTCCGAACATCACCGTGCTCACGAGCTTTGCCATCACGACTTTGATCTCGGTGCTGCTGATGGTTTCGGGCGTCGCGATTATCGTGGGCTCGTTCTGGGCCGGCAAATGGAGCGGGCTGTTGCTGCAACTGCTGGTGGGTATTTTCTACCTGGTTACGGGCTTCGCCATGACCGAGCATCCAGTGACCACGGTCACCGTACTCACCTGGTTCATCGCCTTGATGTTCATCGTGATGGGCACCGTCCGCATCGTCGGCGCCCTCGTGCTGCACTTTCCGCAGTGGGGCTGGGTGTTGCTCAACGGTGTGGTCACCTTGCTGGCCGGCATCATCATCTTCCGCCAGTTTCCCGAAGACTCGCTGTGGGTCATCGGCCTGCTGGTCGGCCTCGAAATGCTCTTCAACGGCTGGACCTGGGTCATGCTGGGCCTCGTGCTGCGCAAGGTGAGCCAGGAAGCGACGGCGTAGAGGAGGACGTCTGAACCCTCTTTCGCGAGAGGGTTTTACAGATCTCCCCCGCCCGACGTTTCACAGCCTAAATGGCCGCGTTCGTTCAGCGAGAGCAAGCGAAAATCCTTTTCCCAGACGACGACGCTGATCGAGCCGTTGCCGAGGGAGAAGGGATTGCGTTGGGCGGGGATCTCGAGCAGGGTCTTGAGGGCGGCCGACAGCGAACCGCCATGGGCGACGATGATCGCCTGGCGATAGCCGGCTTCGCGAACGGAGCGGAACGCGTCGCTCGCGCGGTGCATGAGGTCACGGCGCGATTCACCCTCGGGAATGCGGAAATCGGGATCGCCGCTTCGCCAGTGGGCGGCATCGGCGGGAAACTGCTGTTCAATTTCCGCCCAATCGAGCCCCTGGAAGACTCCCGCGTTCAGCTCGATCAGTCGCCGCTCAATGGTCACCGGCACGTTCAGACGCGCTCCAATGCACTCGGCGGTCTCCAGGGCCCGTTTGAGCGGGCTGGAGATGACCGCGTCGGGCTGGGTCTTGGCCAGCGCGTCGGCAACCAGTTGGCACTGGCGACGGCCCAACTCGGACAGCTCGCTGTCGCGCTGACCTTGAATCCGTCCGGCGAAATTGTAGGTCGTCTCTCCGTGGCGCACACAGTACAGCTTCATCCGACAGTCTCTCTCCTCTACCGAGCCTTGACCCGCTCGGTCTGGGCGGTTCGCCCCTTGATTTGAGGACGAACATTGAGAGATGTCAAATGGCGCGACTCCTGCGCCTGGCGATCGGCGGCCAATTGCTGCAGGAACTGCGTCGAGGCTCGATCAAGCGTGATCACCTCGCTCTTGGCATTCGGATCGTTCAGCGAACGCACGATGCAGATCACTTCGGCCGTATCGCCGTCCCGCATCTGGGCGAGCGCGGCGGCCTCGTTCTGCTTCAAGCCACTAGCTGCATCGCCGGCGGCCGGCGCTTGCGCGGCCGCAGAACCACGCGTGGCGAAGGCGGGCTCAGGCATCCGCGAGGGCATCTCGGGAGGCGGTGTCGCGCCGGCCAGTTGCGCGGGGGCGGCGCTAGTGCGATCACGATAGAGTGCGGTCAGGCCCACCTCGTCCAACTCGCTCTGAATTGCCGGCAGTGCCGCATAGAGCCCTTCGTTGTCGGCCGGATCGGCGGCATTGCAGACTCCGATGACGAGTCCCTCAGCATTGAACAAACCGCCGCCGCTGCGGCCTTGGACGGGCAGTCCGGCGATTTCCACATTCGGCGTGCCGCCGAACTTATTGATCGCCGTGATTTTGCTCTCGAGCGCCGTGGCAGGTCCGCCATTGTTGCAGCCAACGCTCACCACCTTGTCTCCCTTGGCGACCGGATGGCCCTTCGGCGCCACGGGCGCGACGCGAACCGGCACGCCGGGCTTGATGCTCACGAGGCCAATGTCGGTGTTGAGGTCGAAGGCCACCAGGCGGCCCGGCACCTTCTGCGGCGCGCCCGATCCGAACAGGTCGACCATGATCTGACCCTTGCCCTGCGAATCACGGAAGATGTGACCACAGGTGAGAATCAGTGCTTCGCCCTGCCGGGAGTCAATCATCGTGCCCGAGCCGTACGACGAGCCTTGCGGATCGTGGATCGTGAGCCGCACGCTGGCCTGTACCAGGTCTTGCATGCTCACCGCAGCCGCGGCGTTGGCATCAGTCACCGTGACCTGCGTGCCGGGGATTCGTGGCGCGGAACGTGACGAAAAGGGATCGCGGCGCGGTTCGCTGGGAACCGTCACGCTCGGACGCAGGGCGTCGGGCGACTGGGCGCGGGCAACCTGCGCGGGGTTCGCGCCGCGGCCGACGCCGGCTTTGGTAAACAAACCGATCAGCTCCGCGCGAGGGACCGACCCAACGACACGGCCAGCCTCCTGACCGTTGACGACAAGCACGAAGCAGGGAATGCTCTCGACGTGATACTGTGCGGCCAAGGCGCGCTCGCGGTCGATATCGACCTTGCGCACGGGATACCCGGCTCGCTGCAACTCGGCGACAGTGGGCTCCATCCCACGGCACGGAGCACACCAGCTGGCAGAAAAGTCGAGGAGCACCGTTTCGCCGTTACCGGCGAGCGCCACCATCAGGGCTGCAATCTGCATCGAGACCATGTATCCCTCCATGGAAATAAAGACTGCCCCAGCTGTTCGATTCTTGTCGAACAGTTTGTGGCGCGCACGGAGTCCCCGAGCGCATCACGCTGTCTGGCACGAGGGGATCGCGCGGAATTATCCGGGCGATTGCGGACTGAGTCCCCTCGATCAACCTCCCTGTCGATTCAAAGAAAAAAGAGGAATGGACGTCGCCAAGGGTGGGCCAGGCCTCCTTGCCTTACTCCCAATCATGACGCATCGCGTCGTCTGGCGACGGCGGGACTTCGTTTATCGTCGCTCGGGCCAAGCTTTTGGCTGCGAGCGGGCGACATCTTTGTCCCTTTTTAAAATTCTTACAACGTCAGTTCTTGGCCACCGGTCTGCCAGCATCAGGGGCTTTTTGGCCCAAGTCTCGACTTCTGATCTTCTTAGGACGTGCTGAGCGATTTCCTGCTGGTCACTGACCGAACGGCCGACCCGGCCTAATGCAGGTTGCGTGCCAAGACCCGCGCCGGGGACGCCCTCGCTACTTGACGGGCGCGCGCGAAGGGGTAGGCTCAGGTTTTCGGGTCCCTTGGTCCCCGCCAGTCGAGTGCTCTGATGCGTCCTTCGTATGGTTGGCCGATCACGCTGGCAGTGGTGATGTTCGTGCTGGTCGTGTCGCTGCTGGTCGGCTGGCTGATCCTGACCGTGCGCGAGACGGAGAAGACGGCCGCGTTTTGGGTGCTGCTACTCGTCGGCACGCTGTTTCTCGTGCTGATGCTGGTGGGTGTCGTGCTCTATCTCATCATCTCGATCAAGAGCATCCGGCTCAATCAGCGGCAATCGAACTTCATGGACAGCGTGAGCCACGAGCTCAAGTCACCGATCGCCTCGCTGAAGCTGTGCCTGCAAACGCTGTCGCGACGTAGCGTGACCGAGGAACAGCAAGCGAACTTCTTCAAGTTCATGCTCGATGACGTCGAGCGGCTCGATTCGCTGATCAACCACATGCTCGACGCCGCGCGGCTCGACCATCAGCCGGTCGAAACGGAAATGGAAGACGTCGAGCTGGCGGCGCTGCTCACGAGCTGTGCCGAGACCGCGCGCTTGCGATACCACCTGCCCGCGGAAACCGCGCGGCTCAAGGTCACCCCGGCCATCCTCCATGCGCGGCCCATCGACGTCGAAATGGTGTTTCGCAATTTGATCGACAACGCCATCAAGTACGGCGGCGCCGAGCCGGTGGTCGAGATCGAATCGTACTTCACCAGCGAGGAGCTGGTGCTGGTCCGGATCAGCGATAACGGGCGCGGGATTCCGGCCAAGCTCAGGCGCAAGATTTTTAGCCGCTTCGTGCGGCTGGGGAGCGAGCTGGAGCGAAGCCAGTCGGGCACCGGGTTGGGTCTGTTCATCGTTCGCACACTGGTCAAACGGATGCACGGTAAGATTACCGTCCGCGATCGCGGCGGCCAGCCCGGCACGATTTTCGAAGTGCAGCTGCCCGCGCGCCGGGCGACGATCTCAATCGCCCCTCCCGGTGCCGTACCGCCTCTTCCCGACCGCGAGGACGCGGTGCGTTAAGATGAACGCCATGAAACACATTCTCGTGGTCGAAGACGAGCAACACATCGCGTTCGGACTCAAATACAACTTGGAGGCCGAAGGCTACGAAGTGACCACCGCAGGCGACGGACCAGCGGCACTGAAAGTCTTCGAGGAAGGATCGCAGCAAGTCGATCTGGTGATCCTCGACCTGATGCTACCCGGCATGAGTGGCTACGCGGTCTGTGAAGCGCTGCGGCAAAAAGGGGACGACGTGCCGGTGTTGATGCTCAGCGCGCGGACGCTCGTGGAAGATCGGGTGCGCGGGTACGACGTGGGGGCGGACCAATACTTGCAAAAACCTTTCGACCTGGACGAGCTGCTGAGCATGACCCGCAACCTGCTCAGCCGACGGTCCAAGTCCAGTCCCCAGCCCGACGGCAAGGCGGTCGGCCCCATCTATGAATTCGGCCGAGCCCAGATCAACTTCGACACCTTCGCGGTCACCGTGGCCGGAGAGCAGTTGCGACTCACGCACACCGAGATGAAGCTGCTGCGGTACTTCGCCGAGAACGAGGGGCTGGTCGTGACCCGGGCCGCGCTGCTCGAGCACGTGTGGGGCATGGCGCATGTGCCCACGACGCGGACGGTCGACAACTTCATCGTCAACCTGCGGAAGTATTTTGAAGAAGACCCGGCACGGCCGAAGCACTTTTTGAGCGTGCGCGGGGCCGGCTATCGGTTCGTAGCGAGTGCGGAGGGTTGACGCCGGAGTAGAAGAATTAGTTTACGCGAGGCGGTCGTTCCTTCGGGCCTCGAATCTGGGTGGGCCGCGACTCGTAAGGGTTCATAGCCCCGATGTCCGCCACATGCCTGGGAAGGTCAAAAACCTTCGAGTATATGTTCATGGGCATTCGCATCCCGGCACGAAGCAGTTGATGCTTTTGCGCTTCGAGCGTCTCCCAGATCGCGTTCCCGTGCCGCGATGAACTGCAGCACAAATATGTACGACCGTCCTTGAGATCCTTCTCGTCCGTAATCTCTTCGAGGTTCATGCATCACCTGGCGGCGCTCTTAGGGGCCCGCTCGGAAGGAGAGGGGTTACGGCTTGACCAACTCGAAGTCGTCGGGGGATTTGCCGAGGTAGATGTGGTCGTAGAGCGCGAAGTCGCCGTCGACGGCTGTCAGCGCGATGCCGGTGAAGGTGAACTCGCCGAAATCGGCGAACAGGTCGCGGGTCACGACGGTGAACCCGGTGGGCAGGTTCGCATCGACGCCGACCGAACCGTTATACAGCTCGCCCATCGGGCCGGCGTGGTAACGGAACTTACCCGGAATGTTCGGCGCCGGTCCCCACAGGCCGTCGTGGTTAAGTTGCAGACAGATCGCGTTGCCCCCCTGCTTCTTCCACGCGAATCGCAGATAGCGGTACTCGCCCGGTTCGGGGTTTTCGCGAATCTTCACGTTCAGGCCGGGGAGCGCCGTCGCGAAGCGCTGATCGGGCGTGACCTTGATTGACGCAAGGCCGGAGTATTTCTCCTCGGCGATGATGCTGGCGTGACCGCCGCCTTCTTTCAAGTTGGCCAGGAATTCGACCTGGTCCTCGAACACCGAGAGCGGTTTTTCGGCGGGCGGCTTTTCGCCCGGCACCACCTTCACGGCCAGCGGAACCTCGTTGCTGCGGATCACCGTGTTGGGGTTCTTCAAATCGGTTTGCGTCGTGCCGACCAGTTTCACGTTCGCCAAATCGCCCGCGGGCGTGGTGAAGGGAAACGCCACGGCCAACTCGAACTCGGTCTTGTCGCCCGGCACGACCACCGAGGGCGCTTTCAGCCCCTTGGGCAGCCCGGCCAGCGTGACGCCGACCGGCAGCGCGAATCCGCCCACGCGGTTGACCTTGCCAGTGATCTTGCCCGGCGCTCCCAGTCCCGCGCGGGCTTCGACCGGGCCTTGGCTCGCCAGTTCCAAAGAGATCGGGTTCGCGGTGTTCAAACGGCGAGCCGGCGTCACGGCCGAGGCAATCACAGTCTTGTTGTCGGCGGCCAGCAGGTCGGCCTGAATCGCCACGTCGTAGGCAATCATCGCCAGGTCGGCCGGGATCAAAATCTTGCCCATCGCATCGCTCTGGTCGGCGGGGATCATCGGCTGCGCCTCGAATCGCACGGTGCGCTCCGTGTCGTCCACCTCGCGATCCACGTTGTTGACTTTGACTTTCTTCTTGGGTGTCGGCTGCGTGGTCAGCAGACTCAAACGCACGGCGCCCGCCACACCGCTGGCGCGATTGGCCTTGAGCTTCACCGGCAGCGCGGTCCCGCGCGCCAGCGACGTATCGCCGCTGTACAGGTCCCACACCAGGCCCAGCGGGCTGGGAGTGGTGACCGCCACCGCCAACTCGTCGCGAAGCCACGGCTGGTGCTTGCGCATGGTGTCGGCGGGAAGCTGCACGGCGCGCTTGATCGGGATATCGCCATCCATGTTGGTGCCGAGCACCGTGGTCAGCGATTGCGCGGGGCTCAGGCCGGGCGCGCTGAGCGTCACGAGCGCCTCGGTCGCGCCTGCGGGAATCTCATCGCCGGTCACCGAGACGCTGGTGGGCAGATTCGGAAAGCTGAGCTTGATGCGCCCGTCGTAGCCGGCCCGTTGAACGCGCACCAGAAGCAGCGCCGCGCCGTCCTTCGGCACCAGGTAGCGCTCGGCGTCGAGCGACAGTGAAAAGCCAGGCACGCCAGCTTTGGAAACCGCGATGCGGTAAATGAAATCGGGGCCGCCGCGGCCCTGCAGGTCGCGAATCGCAACCACGACTGCATTCGTATTGTCCGGAATTTTGAAATCGAGGCCGGGATCGCTGGTGCCAGGTCGATCGTCGTTGCCTGCGAGCTCCTGACCCTGCTGGTTTTGAATCGAGAGCACGCCATCAAGATGCGAACCTGCGCGGCTCGCCAGCACGTCGAACCGCAATGTCTCGCCGGGCGTGACGGCCAGTTGATAGCGATCTTGCGCGCGCTTGTTCAGAATCCGACCGTTGATGGCGACCGGCGCGGCGGGGACTTCTTGCAGCTTGTCGCCCGCGGAGGCTTCGACCACCTCAACGTGGTCGCTCACGATCACGCTCGGCCGCGAGCCGGAAACCAGCGAGACGCCACTCGGCCAGGGCGCCGGCTGGAACAGCACTGGCCGGCCATCGGGCTTGTTCCAGGTGGCCGAAGCACGCGCGTCGGGCGGGAAGTTCGTAGCGGCAAATTCCATCGTGGCGGCAACGCCTTGCTGCGCGGCCAGCGGAAAGGCCAGATCCGCATAGTGGAACTCGCCGACCTTCAAACGGAAGAATCCCGGATCGGCGCCGCGGTACAGCGCGTCGTGTAGCTCGATCGTGTAGGTTCCATCGGCGGGTAGCTTGGCGGACAGGCGAGCGTCACCGGCCAGACCGTTTTGCGGCTGGCTGTAGGCCAGTTGAACACGGCGCGCATCGTACAGCCGAATCACGGGGTTCAAATTCGCGCCCAGGCGGCGACTCTCGACTTCGACCAGGATCGGCTGGCCCTGCTTGCCGGCAAACGAGGTGGAGAGCACGGTAGCGCCGTTGAGCGCGCCGGTCAGCGCTACGTTCGTCGTCGCCAACTGGGGCGTGAAGGCAACCTGCGGCAGGTTGTCGACCGCCACGGCAACCGCCTCGGAGATCCCGCTTGTCGAACCGACCCTGAGCAGATAGATGCCCGCGGGCGTCTGACCATCCAGTGAGATTTCGGCCTCCAGCCGCTGAGGCGTGGCGCCGTCTTTGATCGTCAGCTTGGCGACCGGTAGCGAAAGCAGAATGCGCGGCTCGGGCAGCAGCTCGCTGCCGTCGATGACCAGCGTCGTCGTTCCGCCGGCCTGCAATCCGCGCAGCGAAAGATTGTTGATTCGCGGAGCCGCCGTGGCGGTGGCCGAGCCCAACAAGCTCAGCGCCAACACGAAGGTCCAGGTCCAGCGATAGTGCAGCAAGCCGCCTAGCATAGCGATACCTTCTCCAGGTCGAAGGATGATCTGATTGGTTACGGCAGGAGGGAATGCCGGGAGGGATTTTTCATAAGGGGCCAATGTCCCAGGTGGGGCATGGCTCGCGGTTATTATGATCAAACCGCGCGGCTCGCTCCAGTAGCCGGACCCACGACGGGGGGAAACATTTTGGCCGGCAGACCAGCCAGAAATGGCTCAGCGGCCTTTCGTTAACCCCACACGCAACCGAGGGATAGACCACGTAGAACCCTCGCTGGCGCGTCGGGTTAGAATTTACGGATCCGACAGCTTGTTTCGAGAACCGTAACCCCTATTCGGGCTTCTTCTCGTCGTCGTCGGCAAAGGGATCGGTGGATTCCTCCCCCTTCTCGGTCATTTCCTCGCCTTCGGCGGCGTCCTCGGCGGCAGGCTCATCGCCCGATGCCTCATCGGTCGCGGCGTCTTCAGCCGGGGCGTCTTCGACCGGTGCATCTGCATCCTCGGCCGGCATCTCTTCGGCCGGAGCATCCTCGTCAGCAGCCGCGTCGTCCTTGGGCTCGGCGTCGGCCGGCTCATCCCCTTCGGGCTTCTCGGCGAACGGATCCTCAGCGGAGTCGGCGGGCGCGGCAGCGTCGGGCGGCGGAACGTCGTCAGCCTTCGGCAGCGGCGGCGGCGGAGGCGTGGGAGCCCGTAACACCTCGGCTTCGGCCCGCTTTCGTTGTTCGTAGCGCGCGTTGTCGCGTTGCTGCTGACGCTGCGAGTTTTGAGCCCGGGCGGCGGCTCGATAGCGCTCCAAGGATAGCCGCGTCGCGCCCTGCACCCGTTCCAGGCTCTTGCCCACCGGGTAAATGCCGTTCACATCGTCGTTCTCCAACGAGGCGCCCATCATCAGATCGGCCCGTGCGTCGCCACCCATGCGCTGCGCAGCGAGTGCGCGGAAGTAAAAGACGCGAGGATCCTTGCTGCCTGCGTTGACCGCAGCCGACAGGTCGCTGTACGCCTGGTTGTAGTTGCCCGAGAAATACTGATGCACGCCCGCGCCGTAGAGCTGAGTCAAGACGGCGTCTTGCGCAGCGGAGGTCGTCGGGGCGGCAAGTACCGCGATGAGGGCCAAACCAAAAACCGCGCGGGCCATGCTCGTAACCATGAGGAACACTCTTGCTTGCTGAGGACCGTGGAATTCCGCTGCCACGCGCAAAGTGCGGGCGGCGACTGGAAACATCTCCCAATTATAGCAAAGAAATGGCCCAAATTGGCTGATTTCGCTGTTTCACGCGGGTGGGCGAGCACCCGGCGCGGTGCGCATCGCTACGACACGCACAATCGCCACGGGGGCGGAAGCCCGCCTGGGCTTACTTGCTGGGCCGGACCAGGATGTTCTTGTAGTAGGTCGTGCTGCGCGGATCGTGGGCCTGGAAGCAGAAGGTCCCCTTGTCGAGCTTTTCCTGCGGTCCAGCCACGCCGTTGGGTTCGGTGTAGTCGACAATCACACGGCCGTTGACCAAGGTCTTGATGTTCTTGCCTTTGACGATGATCTCTTGCGTGAACCAATAGTTGTCTTTGCAAGGCGGCTCGTAGTTCTTCACGATGTGGTAGATGCTCCCCGTCCGCACCGGGTCGGCGTGCGAGTTGTTGACCTGCGACTCGAAACCGATATTCGGGAAGCCGGTTTCCTGAAAGCGCGTGTGAAAGTAGATGCCCGAGTTGCTGTACGGGGTGGTCATCACGTCAGCTTTGAAGTGAAAATCCTGGAACTCGGCGGGCTTCGCCGGATCATCGCCCACATAGAACAAGTGGCTGCGCGGACCGGCGGCCACGATCCGACCGTCGTCGACTTTCCATTGCTCGGGGTGTTCGCTGGCCTTCCAGCCGTTGAGCGTCGTGCCGTCAAACATATGAATCCAGCCGTCCTTGTCCGGCTCAGCGGCAGGCGAAATCTGGGCCGCGCCCAGCAGAATGACAAACAGCACAGCGCACACGTTTTTCATAGTCAAGCTCCGAATTCAAAACAGATCCCGGTGTGATTTCATCGGCCGAGCACCCGCGGGGGGCGGCGCGTTCCTAGTTTGCCCGCTGGCGTGGTCGCTGTAAATGATCGGGCGGCGCCGATCGAGAGAAAACTTCACGCCTGGAGAGATGTGAACTGTTCGGCCGAGCCTCGCGAGCGCCCGCGTCAATCTTTGTGGCACAGCTGACAGCTTTGGCGGACCAGCGCGGTGGCCGATTTCGGCACCCCCTCGGCGTTCACATGGTGACAGTCGGTGCAACAGGCGAAGTCGTTCAGGTCAGGCTTGGCGAACAATTGGCCCGACGAAATGCTGTTGCGGGGTGACTTAACCGGCAGGTTTCGCAAACAGGCGGCCGGCAACGCGGCCAATTCGGCCATGATGAAGCGGGGACTGTCGCCCCCTTGTCCCGCGGCCGAGGCCGACGCGCCGCCCAGCGGCGGCACCGTCGAAAAACCGTCGAACGTTCCACGCGAGCTCAGCAGCGATCCGGCCATGGCGCCGAAGGCCAAGAGCGCGGCGATGCGCCAGGCCGCCAGCGCCGACCAGTTGCGCCCGATCGCGGTCCTGGCCCATTTGCGCGGCACTGCCAACGGCGGCTGTGGCTCTTCGGCATAAGAAACGACCGGCGGCTTGCGGTCGGTGGCCACGGCGCACCAGTAGCCCGGCAGGTCCCGGCTTTCCTCGGGCCCGACGGCCTCTTGAAACAACTCGAGCGCCGGCCGCAGCGCATCGGCCAGTCGCCGGCACTCGGCGCACGCGCTCAAGTGAGCTTCGACCCCGGTATCGCACGCAGTGCCGGTCGGGAAAGGGCCACGCGTCAGAATATCGAACACCTGATCACAATTCATGACTCACGCTCCTGGCGGCCGAGACTCGCTCGGATCGCGCGGCGCAGTGCCGGCGGTTTCGAGCAGTTCAGCCATACGCATCAAACCCAGACGCACACGATTCTTGGCCGTATTCAAACTGCACTGCATCGTCGCGGCGATTTCCTGAAACTTTAGTCCGCCAAAAAACCGCAGCCGCAGCGCGTCGGCTTGCACCGCGCTTAACTGCCCGAGCAGGACTTCGAGGGCCGCGCTGCGCTCCTTTGCCAATAAGTTCGTGAGCGGCGACAATCCCTCGGCGCGCTGGTCGTCGCCGATCGTATCCTCACAGTCCACGCTCCACGGCTCCAATGCCACCGAGCGCATGCGACGCTGATAATGGCTATGGCATTGATTGAGCAGGATCGTCCACAGCCAGGTGCGGAAGCTGAAGCGGCAGTCGTAACTCGCGGCAGACTTGAACGCAGCCAAGAGCGTCTCTTGCACGACTTCCTCGGCCCAGTCGGCCCGGCCCAACCGGCTGCGGGCAACGCGGGTGAGCGCCGCTTGATAGCGCCGCACGATTTCGCCGAAGCAATCCGTTTCACCCGCCCTCACACGCGCGATGAGCGCGGCATCGGACTGGGTCACTGGCTCGTCGGACATGAGTCAGAATCCTTGGCGGCAGCTGGGACAACGTCCAACACAGGCGGGCCCTCCTATTTTCCTTCGCGGGCCCAAGAGACGCAAGGACGCTTCGCTGCACGTCGCACATTTTACGCACCTGGGCAGCGGCGAATTGCTGCAACAATTCAATGCATGTTGATGCGGCCGACACGTGGCAACTAGCCCGAAGCGCCAGCGAGGGATTCGGGCAACACGGTTCGAAAACCCTCGCTCGCGCTTCGGGCTCGTGTGGCCGACACCGACGCCAGCAAGTGCCGCCAGCAGCGTACCCGAGTGTCTCGGACCCGTTTCGGCCCTTTCAGCCCATGCCGCCGGCCATTCGACCCCAAAGAGCGATTCGGAAACAAGCTGCGCGGCGGAGCTTCGGTTATCATGGCGGTATGGACCAAGACGCCCCGACTCGCCCCATGCAATTCAGTCTCCGCTCGCTTTTCGCCGGGCTGATCTGGCTGTCGCTGATCCTGGCCGTGTGTATTCACTATCAAAAAGCCGCCACCCGATACCGCAAGGCCGAAGCCGAGATGCGTGCCGCTCAGGCAGCCCGCACCCGCGCCGCCGCGGTCCGAAAGTGGGAAGCCCGCCCCGGGCCCGGCGATCGCCGCTAATCCGCTCCCTTGAGAACGCACCGAGGTTTCCGATGCCTAAGTTCACCAGTCACATCTTCGTTTGCTGCAACCGACGCGACTCCGGCAGTCGCGCCTCCTGTGATCCCGACGGCAAGGAAAAGCTCCGCGACTGCTTCAAAAGCGAGATCAAGGAGCGCGGGCTGTCCCCGCTCGTCCGGGCCAACGAGGCGGGCTGTCTCGACCAATGCGAGTTAGGCCCCGTGATTGTGATCTACCCCCAGGAGATCTGGTACGGCGGCGTGAAGCCCAAGGACGTGCCCCGCATCATCGAGGAAACCGTCATCAACGGCCGCGTGCTCGAAGACCTGCTGATCCCCGACGAAGAGCTGAACGCGCAGAAGTTAAAGAAGTCGAAGAAATAGGCCGGCGTTCTTACCAGCCGCGAAGCGGCGGCAGTTAATAGCCCCGGGCGCGAGCCCGGGGTTCACGCGTCGAACCCCATTTTGAGCCGCGTAGCGGCGACAGAGGCGTTTACCCTACTGTCGCCGCTACGCGGCTCGAACAACATAGAGGGGCACGCGAACCGTGGGCTTACGCCCACGGCTATTAACTGCCGCCGCTACGCGGCTTCCCGGGTGCCCACTCCCCTCTCCCGGCGGGCCCGATCGGCACCTTTTTCCTTGCCAGTCGTCCCTGGCGGTGGTTATATTCGGGGGTGGAGACTCCGGTGGACCGGCATGTGGGCCGCCTGTGGTCGCCGCTTGCTTGCGCCTCACCTATTGACCGCGCGGGCGGCTTTTCGACAGGGCCGCGCGCTTCGGGCCCCGCCTCAGTCCAGCCAAGCCTCCCACCGTCATTGCAACGTCGTATCAAGGTACTCAGTCATGACCTACGCACGACGCGTGTCCGTCGCCCTCGTTGCGGCCGCCCTCTCGCTCGGTTCAGCATGGTGCGTGCAGGCCGAGGAGCCCGCTAAGCCCGCCGCGACCGTGAGCTACTTCAAGGACATTCGCCCGATCTTTCAGGTCAACTGCCAAGGCTGTCATCAGCCGGCCAAGGCGATGGGCGAGTACGTGATGACCAGCTTTGACCGTCTGGCCAAGGGGGGCGAGAGCGAACAAGCCGCCGTCGTGCCCGGCAAGCCCGACGAAAGCAACCTGATCACGCAAATCACGCCCAAGGACGGCAAGGCAGAGATGCCCAGGGACAAGGAGCCGCTGACCGAGGATCAGCTGAAGAAGATCCGGCAGTGGATCGTCGAAGGGGCCCAGGACGACACGCCGATGTCCGTGCGGGCCGTGATCGACACGGAGCATCCGCCGGTCTACGAAGGCGCCCCGGTGCTGACCGCGATCGATTTCTCGCCCGACGACAGCCTGCTGGCGATTTCCGGCTATCACGAAGTCTTGCTGCACGCAGCCGACGGCTCCGCGCCGGTGGCCCGCCTGGTGGGCCAGTCGGAGCGGATCGAGTCGGTCTCCTTTTCGCCCGACGGCAAGTCGCTGGCCGCCACCGGTGGCTCGCCAGGACGCTTGGGCGAGGTTCAGGTGTGGGACATCGATTCACGCAAGCTCCGCTACTCGATCTCCGTCACCTATGACACCGTGTATGGCTGCAGCTGGTCGGGGGACGGCACGAAGATCTCCTTCGGCTGCGCCGACAATACGCTGCGAGCCATCGACGCCGCCAGCGGCAAACAGGTGCTCTTTCAAGGCGCACACAGCGACTGGGTGCTCGACACCGTGTTCTCGAAAGACGGCACCTATCTGATTTCGGTCGGTCGCGATCGGTCGATGAAGCTGGTTGAGGTCGCGACCCAGCGGTTCGTCGACAACATCACAAGCATCACGCCCGGCGCGCTCAAAGGCGGACTCGACGCGGTGGACCGCCACCCGGCCAAGGATGAGCTGTTGATCGGCGGCGCCGACGGCACCCCGCGCATCTACCAGATGCTGCGCACGAAAGCCCGCCAGATCGGCGACGACTTCAACCTGATCAAAGCCTACGAGCCGGTGCCTGGCCGGATTTACGACGCCCACTTCAACCACGACGGCAGCCGATTCGTGATCGGCAGCAGCCTGGACGGCACGGGTGAAGTGCGAATCTACAATACCGCCGACGGCAAAGTGCTGAAGCTCGAAGGTCAAAAGGGGCCGGTGTATGCCGTCGCGTTCAACACCAGCGGCAAGGTCGTGGCCTCGGGTGGCTTTGATGGTCTGGTGCGTTTGAACGACGCCGAGACCGGCAAGTTGATCAAAGAGTTTTCTCCGGTTCCGCCGGCGGCCCCCAAAGTCGCCGCGGCTCCTTAATATACAGAGACCTGTGTTTCGGCCAGTCCCCATGGATTCAATGACTGACAGGAAGCGAACCATGAAACGTAGCGTGCTCCCCATTCTTGGCTGCCTGGCTGTGTTGCTCGCCAGTGGACCTGTGGCATCGGCCGCGCCGAAAGAAAAGTTTCCTGAGGGGAAGTCGGCCGTGGCGCTGGAGGCTACTCCGCAGAGCATCACGCTGGCCAACAAGTACGCCTACTCGCAGCTACAGATCAGCGCCCAGCTTTCGGGCGGCGAGCGGATCGACGTCACGCGGATGGTGGACGTCAACGTTCCGGCCGAACTGGCGACGGTATCGCCCACCGGCGTCGTCCGACCCGTGGCGGACGGCGAGGGACAAATCACGTTTCAAGTCGGCGGCCAATCGCTGTCGGTGCCGGTGAAGGTGTCGGGCTTCAAAGCCGACTACCCGGTGAGCTTCGTCCGCGATGTGATGCCTGCGATGTCGAAGATGGGCTGTAACGCTGGCACGTGCCACGGTTCGCTCAACGGCAAGAACGGTTTCAAGCTCTCGCTGCGCGGCTACGACCCGCTCTACGACCACCGGGCCCTGACCGACGACATCGCCAGCCGCCGCATCAATCGCGCGGCACCGGACCAGAGCCTGATGTTGCTCAAGCCCGCGGGCGTGATTCCGCACGTGGGTGGCGTTCTGACGCAGCCCGGTCAGCCCTACTACGACCTGGTGCGTTCGTGGATTGCCGGCGGCGTGAAGCTCGATCTCGATAGCCCGCGCGTGGCCAACATTGAAATCTTTCCGAAGAATCCTGTGGTGGCCATGCCAGGCATGACCCAGCAGATGCAGGTCATTGCCAAATACACCGACGGCGCGGTGCGCGACGTGACGCTCGAGGCGTTTATCGAAAGCGGCAATACCGAAGTCGCCGAGCCGGACAAGTTGGGTTTGATCACGGTGGTTCGCCGTGGCGAGGCTCCGATCCTGGCCCGTTTCGAAGGGGCCTATACCGCCACGACGGTCACCGTGATGGGAGATCGCAGCGGTTACGAGTGGAAGGAAACGCCGGCCAACAACTACATCGATGAGCTAGTCTACAGCAAGCTGCAGCGCGTCAAGGCGCTGCCGAGCGAACTGTGCACCGACGCGGAGTTCATCCGCCGCGTGTCGCTCGATCTGACCGGACTGCCTCCGACCGCCGAGCAGACGCGGGCCTTCGTCTCCGACGCGCGTGACACCAAGCTCAAGCGCGACGAGCTCGTCGATCAGCTGCTCGGCAACGGCGACTACATCGAGCTGTGGACCAACAAGTGGGCGGACCTGCTACAGGTGAATCGCAAGTTCCTCGGCGAGCAGGGCGCGTTTGCCCTCCGCGGCTGGATCAAGCAGGCCGTGTCGAGCAATCTGCCATACGACCAGTTCGTCCGTTCGGTGCTCACCGCCAGCGGCTCAACGCTCGAGAATCCGCCCGCGGCCTACTACAAAGTCCTCCGCACGCCGGAAGAGTTGATGGAGAACACGACGCAGTTGTTCCTGGGTGTGCGCTTCAATTGCAATCACTGCCATGACCATCCCTTCGAGCGCTGGACGCAGGGTCAGTACTATCACCTGGCCGCGTACTTCGCGCAAGTCGGCCGCAAGGAAGACCCGGCCAGCGAAGGTCGCAAGATCGGCCAGACCGACGTCGAAGGGGGCAAGCCGCTCGTCGAATCGATTTACGACACCGGCTCGGGCGACGTGCTCGACGGTGCCACGGGCAAACCGGCCTCGCCCGGCTTTCCGTATGAGCATAAAGACCTCTCGGCCAGCGCCGCTTCGCGACGCGAACAGCTCGCGCAGTGGATCACGTCCAAAGACAACCAATATTTTGCCAAGAGCTACGTCAATCGCCTGTGGGGCTACCTGTTCGGCAAGGGAATCATCGAGCCGATCGACGACATCCGCGCCGGCAACCCGGCGAGCAATCCGGAGCTGCTCGAAAAGTTGACACAGGACTTCCTGGCCAGCGGTTTTGACATGCAGCATATGCTGCGCACGATCTGCAAGTCGCGCGTGTATCAGCTCTCGATCGTCTCGAACAAATGGAATCAGGACGACGACATCAACTTCTCGCATGCCATCGCACGGCGGCTGCCGGCGGAAGTTCTCTACGACACGATTCAGCAGGTGACCGGTTCGGTGAGCCGTCTACCGGGCGTGCCGGCCGGTTATCGCGCGGCGCAACTGCCGGACGTGGGCCTGAGTTTGCCGAGCGGTTTCTTCGAAGTCTTCGGACGCCCGGCCCGCGAGAGCGCCTGCGAGTGTGAGCGGAGCAGCGGCATGATGCTCGGGCCGGTGATGACGCTGGTCAACGGGCCTACGATCGCCGACGCGATTGCCGATCCGGCGAATGAGGTGACGAAGCTCGTGGCAACTCAGCCCGACGACGCCAAAGTGGTCGACGAGCTGTTCGTGCGAATTCTTTCGCGCGCCGCTTCGCAAGAGGAGATCAATGCCGGGGTGGCGGCCTTGCACGCCGGCGGCGACGAACTTGCCAAGTTCGCCAGCGAACTGGCCGCGCACGAAGCGAAGCTCAACGCCCAGCAGGCCCAGTGGGAAGCCGAACAGTCCGCACCCGCCTGGACCCCACTGGAAGTTACCGACTTCAAGGCCGCCAGCGGCGCCAGCTTCACGAAGCAGCCGGACCACAGTGTGCTGGTCGAGGGGCCCAACGGCAAAGGCACCTACACCGTCACGCTCGCCACCGACGCACCGAGCGTGACGGGCATTCGGCTTGAATTGCTGGCCGATCCCAAGCTCCCCTCGGGCGGACCGGGACGCGCGGCGAACGGCAACTTGGTGCTCTCCGAGTTCAAAGCCTCGGCCGCCTCGAAGGCCGATGCTTCGAAGTCGATGTCTCTGAGCGTTAATCGCGTGACCGCCGACTTCAGCCAGGACGGTTTCCCCGTTCAAGGTACCGTCGATGGCAACCCGACAACCGGCTGGGCCCTGTCCCCGCAGCCGGGCAAGGATCACGTTGCGACTTTCGAGTTGAAAGAAGACATGAAATTCGACGGCGGCACCGTGCTGACCCTGGTGCTCGACCATCAGTACGACGAGCTGCACTCGATCGGCAAGTTCCGCGTCTCGGTCACCACGGCCAAGCGGCCGATCGACCGCCCGCCGCTGCCGGCGAATGTGGCCGCCATCCTGGCGGTCGCCGCCGATCAGCGCAACGACGCCCAGCGTGCCGAACTCACCGCGCACTTCCGCTCGCTCGACGCCGAGTGGGTCCGCCTCAGCAAGGCCGTGGCCATCGCGGCCGAGCAACAGAAAAACCAGCGCCTCACCGGGGCACAGGACTTGGCCTGGGCGTTGATCAACAGTCCGGCGTTTTTGTTCAATCGCTAGCAGATCGATTTTGATTGTGTCCGAGCCGCGTAGCGGCGACGGCATGTAGCGAGGGGGCTTTAGCCCCTCGAATGGCGCCGGCCAATCATCTGTGAGCCGCGCCACTGCCCTTCCTTGCCAAGAGTGCTGCCCTGGCGGACAATGGGACGGTTGCCGCCGGTCTCTGCCGCTCGCGCCCGAGCTTCTCTACAGGTCTACCAGTCGTGTACGTCGAAACTCATTCGCTCTCCAAGCGCTACGGCGACTTCACGGCACTGCACGATTTCACGTTCGGCGTCGCGCGAGGCGAGGTCGTGGGCCTGCTTGGTCCCAACGGCGCGGGCAAGACCACGATGCTGCGGATGCTGATGGGCTTTCTTCGCCCCACGGCCGGCCGGGCCACGATCGACGGGCTCGATTGCTATCGCGACTCGTACCAGGTGCACAAGCGAGTGGCGTACCTGCCGGGCGAAGCGCGGCTGTTTCGCACCATGCGGGCCCGCGACGTGGTCGACTTCTTCACGGCGGTTCGCAACGACGGCAGCCGGCAGCGGGCGATTGCACTGGCTTCGGAACGGTTCGGGCTCGACCTCTCGCGCGGCGTGAGCACGATGTCCACCGGCATGCGGCAGAAGCTCGCGCTGGCGGTCACCTTAGCGGTCGACACGCCGCTGGTGATTCTCGACGAGCCGACGTCGAACCTCGATCCCACGGTCCGCTCCGACGTCGCCCAGCTCGTGTTGGAAGCCAAGCGGGCCGGACGCACGGTGATTTTTTCCTCGCACGTGATCTCCGAGGTGGAGCAGGTTTGCGATCGGGCCGTGATCCTGCGGCAAGGAGAGCTGGTCCACACGCAGGTCCTGGCCGAGCTGCGCCGCAAGCATCGTATTCGCGCGCAATTGACGGGTCCGCTGCCCCCGGTGCCGGCCAGCTTCAATGGCCATGTCTCGGTGGCCCACCAGGCCAACGGCGACCTGGAGATCGAAACGCCCGACGAGCTCTCCGGGCTCCTGGGCTGGCTAGCGACGCTGCCGCTGGCCGAAGTCCACATCGAGCCGCTGGGCCTGAGAGCGATCTACGATCAATATCATCCGCTGTGAACGCCTGAAAAAGACACTGCACGAACCCATGAACTCGGCACTCTGGAAAAAATCGTTTCGCGAATCACGCTGGCTCCTGCTAGGGAGCGCCTGCCTGATGTTCGCGGTCCACTGGCTGCGGGTCTGGATCAGCAGCTTCTTTTCCACCAGCGCGCTCGAGGGCATGTTCAGCTTCATCCCCGCCCCGATCGAGCAGCTGATGCCGGTGCCGTTTTCGCAGGTCGCCACGTCGGCCGGGCGGATCGCCGTGGCCTACGACGACCCGATCGTGCTGTTGCTGATGACCGTGTGGGCCATCTCGCGCGGCAGCGATGCCGTGAGCGGCGAATTGAATCGCGGCACGATGGAAATGCTGCTGGCGCAGCCGGTCACACGGTTGGGGGTGCTTTCGACGCAGGCCATTGTGACCGTCGCGGCCGCGGCCGGGCTCGCGCTGATCGCCTGGCTGGGCACGACCTCGGGGCTAGCGATGATTACGCTCGAAAATCCGGTCGAAGCGAGCGTGTTCATCCCCGCGGCGCTGAACCTGTTTTCGTTCACCGTCTTTCTGGCCGGTCTGACCACGCTGGTTTCGGCCGGCACGAACTACCGCTCGCAGACGATCGGGATCGTGGGCGGCTTTTACGCCATCTCGATGATTGCCAAGATTATCGGTCGCATGGCCCCCGGATGGGGCTGGCTGGCTGACGTCTCCTTCTTCACCCCCTTCGAACCGCAGCTGCTGGTCGGCAACGCCAGCCGGGCCTGGTCGCTATGGCTCACCCGACCGGACGGCGGCATCAAGGAAATGGGCGGGCTGGGATATGCTTTCCAGCACATTGGGATCCTAAGCTTAGAATTCCACGTGGACAAGTTGTCGCG
>JADMIO010983864.1_pt1 | contig 38599 bp, 30 predicted proteins | sample 8958161 | NCBI WGS metagenome assembly JADMIO01 (sample SAMN16585339, study PRJNA669376) | soil metagenome | isolation source: Crop rotation soil | place: USA: Cullars Rotation, Alabama | collected 2011 | reverse complement strand
CGACTTCAAGTCACGTGAATTCCAAGCTTCGGATCCCACTGTGCTGGAAAGGCCAAGTGCTTTCCAAACATCGTCTTTGAGTTTGTTATAGGTAGGAGAGGTTACGATATCGGTAAGATATTCTTTCAGTGCGCCCACATTAGGGTCAATGCTCATACAATTGTCGTTCAGCACAATTAATAAGTCACTGTCTGCCACACCTGCATGGTTCATGGCTTCGAAAGCCATACCGGCTGTCATGGCGCCATCGCCGATTACCGCCACAACTTTTCGGTCGTCTTCCTTTTTGTACTTGGCGGCCATAGCCATGCCCAGCGCTGCTGAAATAGACGTAGAGGAGTGACCCACACCAAATGTGTCATATTCACTTTCGCTTCTTTTGGGGAATCCACTAAGACCATGATATTTCCGGTTCGTATAAAAATTATCGCGCCGTCCCGTCAGGATTTTATGCCCGTATGCCTGGTGACCAACATCCCATACCAACTGGTCGTAGGGTGTATTGTAAATATAATGGAGGGCGACAGTGAGTTCTACCACACCAAGGCTGGCGGCAAAATGTCCGCCATGAACGCTAACTACATCAATGATATATTGCCGGAGTTCATCGCAAACGAAATGAAGTTGTTCTCTTGTAAGGTTTTTCAGATCGGATGGGCTATTTATCGTTTGAAGTAAGGACCCGGGAGTGATTTGCATCCGTGGATATTTTTTGGTAAAGGTAGGATATATCAATTGCTCTGTGGCGACAAAAACGACATTTTACATAAGTGGCATACCTGCATCTATGCAATAACAGTTTAGCACGAATAAGGTTTTCGAAAAAGGTTTACCTTAATTGCGGTGGCATTTTAACAAAGCTGATTAATGTACAAAAGCTCAGTGTATAGCCCTGATTGCAGCGGCTAGCACCCGCGTATGCTCCGCACGGCGGAGCTAACGCGGGGGCTAATAGCGAAAAGCAGGACCACTGCTGAGCGACGATACAAAGCTGTGCTCCAAAGGATATACCTGCCCAGTTTTGACCGATAAAACGCTTACGTGACCGTTTCTGTAAGCCAGATAGCCTTACATTTAACCTTTAGTAAAATGAATTATGGTAAAAGGCGTACAGTTTTTTACTTTTGATACTTATGATGAAGCACACATCTAAATACTGGTTATGCCAAATTGGGGGATGGAGTACGTACATTATTGTATGGACTTTTTTTTACCTGGCCCTCCGTACCAGAGAAGAGCCCCACTTTTTTGAAGTACTGATGCTTGATGCGGTGCTAGGGGTAGGTATAACTCATATTATGCGCCTCGTTATCAGAAGGATGGGGTACCTGAAAAAGCCACTGGACAAGCAGATTATTTCAATGTTCCTCATCACCCTGATCTTTTCGTTCCTGTTTGGTTTTGCAAGCATCTTTTTTGAGAACCTTTTTCATCTTACCGGGGAGCAGTTGAAGCGCTACACCCTGTTAAACCAAACTTTACGTGCCTCGTATGGCAGCTTTCTCTTTCTCATTATTTGGAACCTGATCTACTTCACTTACCACTATATCGAGAAAAGCCGGCAGGAGCAACTGGATAAAATCCGCCTGCAGACCCTGGTGAAGGAACTTGAATTAAAAACGATCAAATCGCATATCAATCCTCACTTTATCTTCAATGCCTTAAACAGCATCAGGGCTCTGGTAGATGAAAACCCTGAGAGAGCTCGGCAGGCCATAACCGAGCTCAGCAACATCCTGCGTAGCAGTATGAAAGCTGAAAAGCTGCAAACTGCATCACTCGAAAAAGAATTGGGCATTGTTAAGGATTACCTTGCCCTCGAACATATCCGGTTTGAAGACCGCCTTAAAGTAGAATACGAAATTGATGAAGATACCCTTGATCAGCCGGTACCGCCTATGATGTTGCAAACCTTGGTGGAAAACGCCATAAAGCATGGCATAAGCAAACGGGTTGAAGGGGGTATGATAAAAATTATCTCTGACTTCAAAGGTAACGACCACGAGCTGATTGTTCAGAATACCGGCCACTTAAACGGGAACCAGAACCTGGACGGATTTGGACTATACAGTACACAAAGCAGGTTGATGCTGATGTATGGCGAAAAGGCCCATTTTGAAATTAAGGACCGCGACAATATGGTGGAGGCCAGGATAACCATGCCGGCGACGATGAATTAAGAGCAATCAAAACCTTATAAACACATGTCTATCCGAACTATTATTATAGATGATGAACGTTTGGCGCGAAATGAGCTAAAAAAATTATTGCAGGATTTTGGTGAAATAGAGATCATCGATGAAGCGGCGAACGTTGATGAAGGCCTTGAAAAAATAGAACAGCACTCCCCCGACCTCATCTTCCTGGATATTCAAATGCCCGGCAAAACGGGCTTCGACCTGCTGGAGGATCTCGACAGGAGCCCCCGCGTGATTTTCACTACGGCGTATGACGAGTATGCGCTTAAAGCGTTTGAAGTTAATGCCCTTGATTACCTTTTAAAACCTGTTGAACCGAAACGTTTGTACGACGCTATACAAAAGCTGCATGTTGAGGAAAGTAAAGAAGCGCAGGCCAATGGCACGGTAGTTCAACAACGCAACTTCTTACTGGGCGAAAACGACCAGGTCTTTGTAAAAGATGGTGAGCGTTGCTGGTTTGTAAAGCTTAATGAAATCCGGCTCTTTGAAAGTGTGGGCAACTATGCCAAAGTATTTTTTGCCGGAAATAAGCCGCTGATCCTGAAATCGCTTAATGCATTGGAAGAGCGGCTGGACGATAAGATTTTCTTCCGGGCAAACCGGAAGCACATCATAAACATGCGGTGGATAGAAAAAATCGAACCCTATTTTAATGGGGGCCTGCTTCTTGAGCTGAAAGGAGGTGAGAAGATTGAAGTAAGCCGAAGACAAACCGTTAAGTTTAAAGAGATGATGAGCCTTTAATTCCTGTTCCCCATAACATGATGAGAAAAATTACGCTGCTGCTGTTGTCCACGACAACCACTTTTTGCTATGCTCAAAAGATAAACCGGCTCATTACGGCAGCGGAGGCAGAAAGAATAGAAGCTGTGCTGTCGTCAAATGAGATGCAGGGAAGAAAAACGGGCTCTCCGGGGATTGATAAAGCAGCTGATTTTATCAGCAGCGAATTCAGGGCAGCCGGCCTTAAACCTATAAAAGGTGCCGACAATTACCTGCAGCAATTTACCATGGTTCGGCCGCGCTTGATCAGCGCATCAGCAACTTTGGCTGGCAAGCCTTTCAGCAGTGAAAACCTGTTAGTAATCACCTCTCTTCCTGAATTTAAAGTTACAGAAACGGCTCATTTTGACAAGGTGTATATCAAGGCCGGGGCAAACCTGGGCTCAGAAGCACAGAAGTATATACGCGCTCAAAAGGATTATCTCGTAATAGTCGATACTTCCTTCAGTAAAACTTTTGGCCGGCTGGTAGGTTTACGGCGACAACTATTTGAGTCTGATAAAAGCGTTGTCTTTATGTTAACCGCTTCTGATCCTATGCAGTATTCCATTGAGGCTAAACATGAAATAACCAAAATGCCGCTAACAAATGTAGTTGGCATGCTGCCGGGCAAAAAAGCGACGAAGAAAGATTTTGTGGTATTCTCCGGGCATTACGATCACCTGGGCATCGGCCGGCCGGTAAACAACGACTCCATATACAATGGCGCAAACGACGATGCTGCCGGCATTACAGCGGTAATTATGCTGGCAAAGTATTTCAAAGCGCTTAAAAAGCCAGGGCGAACGCTGGTATTTGCTGCATTTACTGCAGAAGAAATCGGTGGCTTCGGTTCTCAATACTTTTCGCAGCAGCTTCCTGCCAACGATGTCGTGGCCATGTTCAATATTGAGATGATAGGTACGGAGAGTAAGTGGGGAAGGGGCTCCGCCTATATCACGGGCTATGAAAAAACCGATATGGGAAAGATCCTTGAAAAAAATCTTCAGGGCTCTTCGTTTAAGTTCTACCCCGACCCTTACACGCAGGAAAATCTATTCTACCGATCAGACAATGCCACCCTTGCACGGCTGGGTGTGCCTGCTCATACGATTTCTACATCAAAAATGGATTCGGAGCCCAATTACCACAAACCAAGTGATGAGCTAAGTACGCTCGACCTGCAAAATATGGCCGAAGTCATTAAGGCTATCGCCATAAGTTCCAGGTCGATCATCTCAGGGAAAGACTCCCCTACACGTGTTAATACCACAGATTTGCGCTAACCCCAAAAGCTTACAACGGACGTTTAACCTTATTGCCCGACACTATATAATTTTCGCAGCAGTCATGTTTACCTCGTTGAAGGAGGTAGCTTGCCCATCAGGTGAATTTTTTTATTTTTTTGGGACCAGCAGTGGAACAATGATGAAGCTATAGTTGCGTCGCACTCTTGTACCGTATTAAGTCTGCTGAGCTGAGGTTTAAATGTTGATATCCTTGCAAGGCCGTAAATTAATGCACTTTTAGAATTGACTTGAAATGAAGATGCTTAAACACCTAAAATCGACGGCCATGTGTTTGGCTGTGTGTTTTATTACAACAGCGCAGGCGCAGGGACCGCAAACTTCTCCGGAAAAGTTTGCCGAGTTTATTCCCCTCTATCCAAAAGGCAGGTTACCCAATAGTAAAGGGCTAAGGTTGAACGACAGCATTGCTAACGAACGGATCTATCGGGTAGCTGTTCCGGGCATGTATGCGTTTTTTCCTTCTGCTACAGAAAACAAAGGGGCAGCGGTTTTAATTTGTCCCGGTGGAGGATATGAGCGTCTTGCCTATGTAATTAGCGGAACACAGCTTGCAAAATGGTTCAATGCTATTGGCCTAAGTGCCTTTGTGCTGAACTACCGCCTGCCGAACTCTCCGGATCTGGTTCAGCGAGAAATCGGACCCTTGCAGGATGCACAACGAGCGATCAAGATCATTCGTGCCAATGCCGCCAGGTGGGGTATTAAAGCCGACAAAATAGGGATACAGGGTTCGTCGGCGGGTGGGCATTTGGCCACTCTCGCCGGAACGCGAAACGACGATGTTTCAGTGCTTCGGGACAGTCTCGACACAGTTTCGTTCCGGCCAAATTTCCTGATCCTGGTATCACCGGTAATCGACCTGGGCAACTATGCTCACGCAGGCAGTCGTAAAAACCTCCTTGGCGAGAATCCTGCGCCGGGTGTAGCAGAGCGATACTCTACGCAAAACGGCGTAAGTGCGAAGACACCACCTACGTTTATCGTGGACGCTTTCAACGATAAGTCCGTTTCACCAATGAACAGCCTTCTGTTTTACAAGGCGCTACTGGAAAATGGCGTGTCCACCAGCTTTCATGTGTTTCCCCAGGGCGGCCATGCAATTGCACTGCGTAACAATCCGGGATCTGCAGAGCAGTGGACCAACCTGTGCGAAGCCTGGCTGTTAGAGATGGGCTTTATCACGCGAACGCCGGCAAATTAGAATATTGCTTCCACCCAAAAACCTTGAGTGGTTGCGTTCCTTTTGCCTGTAGATCAAAAGTGCCAGAGTGATACATTGTTACTGCAGACGCATCATTTTTGCTGCGTGAGGGATAGCAGCGGAAAGCCCACAGGCACGAGGTACGAGTGCCGAGGACTTGGAGCGAATAGCCCGACCCCCTTGCGCAGCATGGGGGGCACGCCCTAAGCGATAACTTCTTCTTGCACCATTCAACTCGTATCAGACTCAGAAGCCCCTAAAAAAATGTTTTTACAGCGGCAGATCACAATAACTTTGGTCTCACACAAAATCGGCTAATCATACACAGATGAGAAGACCTGCTGCCTTCCTGGTAATATTATCCCTCCTTTTAACGGCCTTTAAAGATGACCCGAAAAGGAAGGTGACCATTGCCGTTGCTGCTAATGTGCAATATGCTATGCAGGCGCTAAAAGCACAATTTGAAAAGGAGACCGGAATAAAGGTTGAGGTGATCTTAGGCTCGTCAGGAAAGCTTACCAAACAAATACAGGAAGGTGCGCCCTTCGATGTTTTTGTTTCTGCCGATACCAAATACCCCAATTTGTTGTACCAAAAGAAACTGACTACTGCCGCCCCTAAAGTTTATGCAACGGGGGTGCTTGTAATATGGAGTGCAAGAACTGATATAAAAGTTTCGTCAGACCTGTCATTCCTGTTAAATGATCACATAAAAAAAATTGCACTTGCCAACCCGAAAACCGCACCTTACGGAACTGCTGCTGAAGAGGTCTTGAGGCACTACCACTTATATGCCAGTGTTCGAAGCAAGCTGGTATTTGGTGAGAGCATTACACAGGCCACTCAATTTGTTGCAACCCGGTCGGCAGATGTAGGTTTTACGGCGAAATCTGTTGTGTTGGCCGATGAAGCAAAAGGAAAGGGCACGTGGGTGGAGCTGGATCCACAAGCTTATACAGCTATCGCACAAGCGGCCGTTGTGTTAAAGCGGGCGGCTCAAACCAATAAAGAACTTGCTGAAAGGTTTTACACTTATCTTTTTTCAAAATCTGCCGCAGATACTTTCAGGAAATTTGGTTACGTACTAAAATAGTCGAACGCAAAAAAGAAATGATTGACCCCGAACCTCTGTGGCTGACATTGAAGCTGGCGACCGTTACATCGGTTATTCTTTTTTTTATTGCCATTCCCCTGGCTCATTGGCTGGCTTATAAAAAAAGTAATTTCAAAACCTTTATTGAAGCCATAGTGAGTATGCCGCTGGTGTTACCACCTTCGGTTATAGGTTTTTATATGCTGCTTGCCTTTAGCCCTTCCATGGCATTTGGCCGGTTTTTGGAGCAACATTTCGATCTCAGGCTTGTATTTTCTTTTCCGGGACTCGTAATTGCGTCGCTGATTTACAGTCTGCCTTTTATGGTGCACCCTATACAATCGGGATTGGCCTCGTTGCAGCCTACGTTGAGAGAAGCCTCCTTTTCCTTGGGGAAAACCAAATGGCAAACACTTGTAAGGGTGTTGCTACCCAACATACGTGCTTCCATACTCACGGGGCTTGTGCTCACTTTTGCCCATACTATCGGGGAATTTGGTGTGGTGCTGATGATAGGCGGTAACATACCCGGCGAAACCAAAGTGGCTTCGATAGCTATTTATGACGAAGTGGAGGCCATGAATTACGCACAGGCAAATACTTATGCAGTAATCCTGTTTTCTGCCACGTTCATCATATTGCTACTGGTTTATTTTATTAACCACCGCTTTGGTAAAGCAAAAGAACTATGATGCAATTTGCCCTGTCTAAAAAACTGCATGCTTCGGATGGCGACATGAATCTTCGAGTTTCGTACGAAATAGGGAAGGGGCAGTTTGTAGGTTTGTACGGTCCCTCGGGTGCAGGCAAAACCTCGATGCTGCGGATGCTTGCCGGCTTCTCAGAGCCAGACAGAGGTTTCATAAAGATAGAAGATCAGGAATGGTTCAACAGTGAAAAGGGCATAAACCTTCCCCCACAGAAAAGGCGGACGGGTGTTGTTTTCCAGGACAACGCGCTGTTTCCGAATATGAATGTAAGGCAGAATCTCGCCTTTGCACTTGATAAAGGTGCTTCGAAATCCATTATCGACGAAATGCTCCATGTAACCGGGCTGGAACCATTTTATAACAGGCGTGTGCAAACATTGTCGGGCGGACAAAAGCAGCGTGTAGCCCTCGCCCGGGCATTAGTAAGAAAACCCGACTTGCTTTTGCTGGATGAGCCCCTGTCGGCAATTGACGAAGAAATGCGGTTAAAGATGCAGGATATCCTTTTCGAGATTCATCTTCGCTACCAGCCTACCACGATACTGGTTAGCCACGACATTGCGGAGATGGTACGACTATGCGACCAGGTTATATTATTAAATGCCGGACAGATAGAGAGAACCGGCGAGCCGGCAGAAGTCTTTTTTGAACGTCAGCAGGAGCAATTGCGTTTTTACGGCAGCGTTGTGAGGATCAAAAATGAGGGCGCGTTCTGTAGGCTAAGCATTCTTGTCGGCAGTCAGTTGGTTAACATCATTACCGTTTTGGAGCAGACCATTGGATTAAGCAAAGGAGATAAGGTGTTAGTACAGGGGCATGACAGCAAAGCAGCAGTAACAAAAATTGTTTGACCGGTGCCTGATGTTGATTTTCTTTACCAGGTGCAGCTAGATAAGCGTACTTAAGCGAGGTGAGCACAACTGAATTAATCTCCTGCCTAAATACCCTTTTACCTGATTATTACAATTTCCACTCGACGGTTCTTTTCTCTTCCGCTGGCCGTTGCATTATCCTCTACCGGTGCACTTTCACCTTTGCCAGCAGTTACAATAACGTCTGCAGAAAACTCTTTTTTACGGGTCAGGTATTGCTTTACGGATTCAGCGCGGTTTAGCGACAGCTGCAGGTTATATGCATCTGATCCTGCATTATCAGTATGGCCTACTATCATGATCTGTTTATAGGCAGTGCTTCTGATTTTGACCATCGCACTATCCAGCAGGCTTGCAAAAGAAGGGTTGATGGTACTGCTGTTGTAACGAAACAAGACATCGGGCAATACCAGCGTATCATTTACAATGGGGTTTTGCCGGGTTTTCACGGCCGTGTCTATAAACCCTGAGGCAGTCGTTGCCTGTGGTAAGGTGTCAACAGGCATAGGTTGTTTTCTGATAAGCATCTTCCTTAAGGGTATATCGTCTATGTATTTTCTTACGGTATGCCGGTAGTTCATATCATAGAGTTGCTGCCTTGTAGCTTCAAATTCATCGCAGGGCGCGAAAGGGCGAATGGGTTTTAAGGCGATGTCGTCCACCTGATAAATCACATCTCCGTCTCTGTTTGACTGAGCAGATCTTTGAAGTGCTTCACCCGACATGTTGCCGAGCATAAGGTAGCGTTCGCTACCAGACGCTCTAAATTGTTTTTTCACAAGCAACCAATTGCCCGCTTCTTTTTTTATGATATCCGAATCTGAAAAAATAACCTCTGCAGTTATTTCCTTTAACGTTTTCTTCGAGAGTGTAGGTTCCATTTCAGGCATCCATACATCGAAATGTTCGAAGTTGTTATTAAGGCAGTTTACCCACAAGCTCATGGAATAAAGACTATCTTTTAAAAGCGGGCACAAAATTTTGGTATAGATGAAGCTTCGGTAGGTGACCGGTTTGTTGATGTTTTCCACAACCAGGTTTTGGTAATAAAGACCGGAATGGCTCTGGATATCGCCTGTACTTTTTACGTATACGTCTGACCAGGGTATCCTGAACCATGCCTCCGGAGCACAGAGCGCATGGTATTCCACGCATACATTCTTCTCTTCAAAGCCAGCATTTGCCACGAGGTTTTGGGCATACGTACAAGCCCCAGACCATAGCAGTAGGAAAACTATACAAATGCAGCACTTCGAATGGAGAATTGACACACAGACCAAGTTAAGCTAAAACCGTTAAACGGAGGTCGTGTAAAGGGTGTATGTAGCTCTTATTTCTCCTGTGATGAAGCACTGCATCGATTGCGTGCGCCAGCTTAAGGGATCTGAAATGTGCTAAATTGCGTATATCTTTATTAAACAAATACAGCTATGACAATTGAAAAAGCCATTCTCGCCGGAGGATGTTTTTGGGGAGTGGAAGAGCTCATACGGGATATGCCCGGGGTACAAGACACGGTGGTTGGTTACACCGGAGGTGATGTTAGAAACGCGACTTACCGCAACCATGGCACGCATGCTGAGGCGATTGCCATTACCTTCGACTCAGATGTGTTAACTTATAGGAAGCTTCTTGAGTTCTTCTTTCAGATACACGATCCTACAACCCGCAACAGGCAGGGAAATGACCGGGGTACTTCGTACAGGTCCGCAATCTTCTATTTAAGTGATGCGCAGAAAAAAACTGCGGAAGAGCTGATCTCAGAAATGACTGCCTCGAAAAAGTGGCCCGGTCCCATTGTGACAGAAGTGGTGCCCGCCGGAGATTTCTGGGATGCAGAAGTGGAGCACCAGGATTACCTGCAGAAACATCCGGGAGGTTATACTTGCCACTACGTACGACCCGACTGGACACTTTCATAGCAGCCAGCAAATTTTACATTAGCATACCGTCGGAGCATCCCGACGTTTGTGCGACGACATAACCATGCCGTTGCCTCATGTTACCTAAAATCGGGAAGGTGGTGTCAAAAAGCCGGCGTTTTCCATGCGGTGTTACTATCATTTGTTGATCGGAAGCACGATCAGCTATTTCCTATATTTCTATAGTTTTGTATAACTCTCCTAACACTATTTGGGGTAAGCACCCGGGTAGCCAGTTGTCAACATATTGATAATAAACCTTTTAACACAATAAAAAGGTTTTGCCGGCGTTTCTAACCACTTGAAGTAGTTACTTCCCCTTGAAAGGTTTTATTCTAAGCATTGCTTTACTACCACTGGGATAGTTTCACGATAAACGTGATCGTCTGGTGCTAAAGAGACATACTATGAAGATTATCGTATTTTTATGCATGTTGCTGCCCCTTATCGGTAAATGCCAGTGTCCACGTTGGGTAGGTGCTCAAATGGACAGTATTTCATCCTTTATTCATCTGATCGAGAGTAAACTGGCCATGGACACGCTGACAAAAGAAATGGTTCACCCGGACTTTATTGCATGTACCAATGAACAGAATAAAGCGACTATAGAGGTTACTTCCCAAACCTTTAGACACTTCGATGGATACGCCGGCAGCAATCCCGTAAGTTACGTGGAAAGCATTCGTATTGTTGGCATAGGCACCCGCATCGACAGTGCTTATGCGCTGCTGGATAATATGGTTAAATCCTGCCCCTTGTACCAGTCCGGCAGTTCATGGATCAAATTCGATAAATGTATGATCGTGTCGAGGCCTGAAAAGGTCCTAACGGATGGTACTTTTGTGAGGTCTCTCTTCATTTCTAAAGAAATCTGGTAATTGGTCATTGTTCATTTAAGTAAGGTTCTCTTTCACCTGTTTTCCAAACCCGTACCAATCAAACCCTGTCTCCACCCGATTATGTTTCAACGCCGGAATTTGGGTGGTGATTAACAGCTCTGTTCCGTTGATCGTTGTACGATGATGTTGTGGGGTAAGCCTGCCCACTGCTTTAAACATCTTGAATTTCGTTTCGGGGAAGTATTCCTGTATAGATTGTTTAATCAGGTTAACGTTATCCATGCCATACATCAGCACGATTTCCGGCTTATACACACTGATGTTTGTGAGAAACTGATGCATACGGTCAGGGTAAACGTAATTATAATACTGTGTCCGGCTTTTAAGAAAAGGAAATTGCGGGAGTTCAAGCCAGGCGTAGTACCATGCATGGTGGTGAGCAGGCAGCGGAAATAACGACAGCAGTGCCTCGCTGCGGGCTTGGGGTAATGCAAATGAGTGGCGTTGGTAAGTAAGTAAATCGGGAAGTTCCTGTCCGTCGTATCCGTGCCTGAAAGCAGTCAGATTTTTCCAGGTACCATGCAGCGTTGCCTTGTCGCCGAAGCGGTAATCGTATAAGCTTTTATGTTTTGCGGCTCCCTTTCCGTCTATTCGAAAAGCCACATTACGATAAAGGTCGCGGATATCGCATAGGCTGGAACTTTCTGACCGGTCCAGCCGATACAGGTAATTGAATTTTTCGGCAGTTTCCTCCGGCAGATCGCCGCCGTTTTCCTCATAACCCATAAACCAAAACCTGGAATTCCACGATCCATAACCGAAAAAGTGATCAATCCAGTACTTAAGAGTCTCTCCTTCTATGAGCATAATGGAAAATTAATCAAAACAGGGTGTATCCCTTGCAGATTACTTAAGGTAAGAATTATTATTTTGGTGCAGGCTTAAGAATAAAGCTCGGCTAGGGTTGTGTCCACTCACTTGTACGGCAACAATGCTATTGAGCCTGCAAGCAGGTCATCTTAAAGTTCGCAGGAAAACGAGGATGAAAAACAAAAAAGCAGTTAAGACTTGTACATCATAACTGCTTAATTTCAGCGTAGCGAGAAGCAGACTTGAACTGCCGACCTTCGGGTTATGAATCCGATGCTCTAACCAGCTGAGCTACCTCGCCATTTTGGGCTGCAAATATATATGCTTTTGGGATATCTTCATGCAACAAATTCAATTAAAGTAAATGGTTATTAGGGCATCAACCGCAGACTTATACATGGATTACCGGAAGCAGCTTAGAAAAATTGCCGATATTAAGTATGCTGCCGCTGTGTTGCAATGGGACCAGGAAACGTATTTACCCGAGCTCGGTGCCCAGCTTAGGGGAGAACAGATCGGTACCTTGACGGAAGTAGCTCATGAGAAATTTACCTCAAAGGAGATGGGCAAGCTGTTGAATACCCTTTCAGAACGGGAGGACCTGACTTTACGGCAGAAGAAGAATGTGTTGTTATCGCTGGAAGACTACAATAAGCAGAAGAAATTTTCCGCAGAGTTTGTTCGAGTTTTAAGTGAGGCGACGTCTGAAGCCTTTCACAGCTGGTTACATGCCCGCCAACACAACGATTTCCGGATTTTTATACCGGCGCTCTCAAAAGTGGTAGCACTGAAGAAGGAAGAGGCAGAGATCCATGGGTATAACCATCACCCCTATAACGCCTTGATGAATGAGTATGAAAAAGGCGCAACTACCGCCATGGTAGACGATGTTTTCTCCGTTATTCGCGCGCCACTTAGTGCCATGTTGAGTGAATTGCGGAGAAAGCCCGAACCTGGCGACGCATTTCTTAAGCAGCATTTTAATAAATCCAGGCAGTGGGAGTGGAGCCTGTTTATGGCCCGGCAGCTTGGCTTTAATTTTAATGCCGGACGACAGGACATTTCAGAACACCCCTTCACCACGAATTTCAACAGTAACGACGTTCGCATCACTACGCGTATAGACGAAAATGACTTTAAGAACATGACCTGGAGCACCATACATGAAGTAGGTCATGCTTTATATGAGCAAGGACTGCCCTTGGAGGAGTATGGCTTGCCGCTTGGAGAATACGCATCGCTAAGTATTCATGAGTCACAATCTCGGTTGTGGGAAAATTGTGTGGCAAGAAGCTTTGAGTTTTGGCAATTTTACCTTCCAAAGCTTTGCGAGCTTTTTCCGGAGCAATTGAATGACGTTAACCTGGAAGCCTTTGTTGCCGCTATAAATAAAGTTGCACCATCACTTATCAGAACCGAGGCAGATGAACTCACCTATCACTTCCATGTTATCATACGCTACGAACTCGAAAAAAATCTTATTAGCGGTGAAATTCAGGTTAACGACATTCCTGCAGTTTGGAACGAGCAATACAGGACCCTGTTAGATGTGCATGTGCCTGATGATGTAAACGGTTGCCTGCAAGACGTACACTGGAGTCATGGAAGTTTTGGCTACTTTCCCACTTATAGTTTAGGCAGCTTTTATGCGGCCCAGCTATGGGAGCAGGCGGCTGCCGAATTGCCTGACATGTACCAGCTGATGGCAGGTGAAGGGTCAACAAATTGTCTTCTGAACTGGCTACGACAAAAGGTGCATGCTCATGGAAGGATGTTCACCAGTGAAGAGCTCTGTATGAACATCACGGGCAAACCGCTGGACAGCGGAATTTTTATCAATTACTTACGTAAACGTCTCGAAAAAATATACTCCTGACTGTTGTGCGCTATACCTTGGGTTCTCTACTATTAATTTTAAGGGGTTGAAACGGGCTATGCTTTCCTACTGACTAACATTGGTGCTGCAGGCCTTCAGGTGAATGCAGCTCTGTAAATTTACGAAGGAAATTGCCTTTTTTCAGCCTGTTACCGGGCTGCTCCATAGTATTGTTGCGGTACAAGAGTGCGACGCAACGGAAGCCTCAACAGCGATTTGCAGCCGGGTCCATAACCATGCTTGTCCTTCCATTGTATTTTATAAACCCGTAAGAGTCTCCAGCAAGCAACATGGAGCAGGAGAACCAAGTTATACTCAACTTATCCCCACATAGCTTCAATTTCCCATGTATTTTTCTTTATTCCCAAAAAAGGAATGTTCAAATAAAATAAAATCCCAATAAAACGGTTTATAGTGAGTGATTCTTTCCGTTTCTCATTTTGATAACCGTATTCTGTTCATTCTATGAAACCCTTTAAGGTAATATTTAATGTATTTCTGGTTCTTTTCCTGGCGGCGGTAACCAGTTCCGGGTACGCTCAGCAGGTAAAAGCAAATTTCTCCTCAGATCTCAGGTCAGGTTGTTCGCCCATGATTGTAAATTTCAGCGACCTGTCTACAGGTAATCCGATCTCATGGAAATGGAATCTGGGCGACGGAACGATCTCTTATCTTCAAAATCCTATAGCAACCTACTTTAACCCCGGTTCGTACACGGTTAAGCTTGTGGTGAAAAATGCCAACAGCGCAGACTCAGTTGTAAAAACCCAATTTATAACGGTAAATGCAGCGCCAACAGCTAAGTTTGGCGCCTCCGATACTACCGGCTGTTTTCCTTTGCCTATCCAATTTACCGACAGCAGCATTGCCGGCTCGGGTACAATAGCCACCTGGCAGTGGGACTTCGGTGATGGTACATTGTCCAGCCTGCAGAATCCAAAACATGTGTATACCGGAGCAGGAAATTTCACCGTTACGCTGCGTGTGGTAAATAGCAATGGTTGCGTGAAGGTATTCACACGTCCGTCTTATATTAAGATCTCGAAAGGTGTAAAAGCAGATTTTACTTACGTCTCAGCTTCAGCCTGTCATCCTCCCACCTCGGTGGCTTTTACAAATACTTCAGTGGGTACTGGCGTGGTAAACTATAGCTGGAGCTTCGGCGACGGAAATTCTTCCACTCAGATTAACCCGGTGAACCTGTACCAGGTTGCGGGGAGCTACACTATTAAGCTGATCGCAACTAACAGCACCGGATGCTCCGACACGTTGATAAGGCCTAACGCCCTCAATGTGGGCTTTGTAAAAGCAAATTTCTCTAAACCCGACAGCGTGTGTATTGGCCAAACCGTCACGATAACCAACACCTCCAATCCGAATACTGTTGCCTCATCGTGGAATTTCGGAGATGGTACAAGTTCAACTTTAATAAACCCGGCTAAGGCTTATAGTGCAGCAGGAACTTACCAGATCAAGCTGGTTAACGACTTCGGTGGTTGTAAAGACTCCATTGTAAAAAGTATTCAGGTGTTTGGTAATCCGGTTGTATCATTTACCGGCCTTAACACCTCGGGCTGCAGTGTGCCGCTAACAACAACTTTCACCGATGGTACTACCGGTGCCACAAATTATATCTGGAGTTTTGGTGATGGTACTTTTTCTTCCATGCAAAATCCCACTCACACCTTTAATCTTCCCGGAAGTTATACCGTCACTTTGAAGGCCACGAATGCTGTGGGCTGTGTCGACTCCCTTGCAAAAGCCGCCTTTGTAAAAATCATACTTCCGCGTATTACGCGAATTGACAGCTTGCCTAAAAAAGGCTGTTTACCGGTAACTATCAATCCCACCGCCGTTGTTCAATCTACACAGCCAGTGGCTTCTTATTTCTGGGACTTTGGCGACGGTGCAACATCAACCAGCGTTAAACCAACCCATACGTATACAGTACCGGGTAGATACAATGTTAAACTGGTAATTACCACTGAAGGCGGATGTGCTGACTCTCTTATAATTGTAGATGCCGTAAAAGCCGGCAACAAACCGCAAGCTGCGTTTTCTGCTACGCCGCTTGATATCTGTGCCAGCATTCGGGTACCTTTTACCAACCAGTCTACCGGCCTTTTCGACGAGTCGTTCTGGACGTTTGGCGATGGTGGCAGCGCATCCAGCACAAATCCCATTCACGCATACGGCGACACAGGAACGTTTACTGTTATGCTTGTTGCAAGCAGTTTTGGCTGTACAGATACCGCCAAGAAAATAGATTACATACGTGTTAGTCCACCCATAGCAGCCTTTACATTAGAACGTTCGTGTACCGACAGGCTTACAGTTAAATTCACTGATAAATCGATTGCAGCAACAACGTGGGAATGGAGCTTCGGCGATGGTACATCGTCTACACTGCAAAGTCCGGTACACTTATATGCGCAGCCGGGTGACTATCAGGTCATTTTGAAGGTGTCGAACGGAAGCTGCCAGCATCTCACCAGCCAGCCTGTGAAGGTGGTTAAAGAACAGGGGGTATTGGTAACAACGGACTCTATCGCCTGCCGCAATGCGAATGTAACATTTAATGTCAGCAACATTAACCGCCCCAACATCGCTTCTTATGCATGGTACCTTGACAACTTTACCACGCCTACCCTGGTGACGAACTATACTCCGGTAACGTTTAATTACACCAAGCCGGGTACGCGGTCTTTTGCCGTTATCACTACCAATGCCCTGGGATGTCTCGATACCCTTTATGGAAGTGCACCAATAAAAGTTTATGGTCCAACTGCCGCCTTTACCGCGTCGACCCAGGCAAGTTGCTATAAGTCAGGTATCAACTTTATAGATACTTCAGCAACGGATGGCGTAAACCCCATTAATCAATGGATATGGAATTACGGTGACACCGTTCAGAACTATACGACCCCGCCCTTCTCTCATAGCTACAGTTCAGCAGGTTCTTTCGGTGTATCGCTTACGGTAGTAGACAGCAGGGGATGTCGCGACAGTATAAGCAAACCAGCTTATATTACCATTGGTAAACCTACTGCCGACTTCACCTTGCAAGACACAACCATATGCCCGGGAACTTCACTTGTGCTCAGGAACACATCCAAAGGGGTAAAACTCGCTTACAACTGGAACTTTGGAAATGGCGTTACCTTGAACGACTCGTTGCCAAAATACAACTACCCGGCTGAGGGCGACTACACCATTACCTTAACGGTCACTGATAAATATGGTTGTACAGATGTAACATCCCGGAAAGTACGTGTATTTGTTGCCAATGCTTCGTTTATGATGAGCGACTCATTTTCAACCTGTCCGCCCCTGCTGGTGAACTTCACGAGTGGTTCCGACCACTTTGCCTCTCATGCATACGACTTTGGCGACGGTGGTATTTCAACATTGCTCAATCCATCTCACCTCTATACCTATCCCGGAACTTATACGGTGAAACGCTGGGCGCTTAACAACGGTGGCTGTACCGACACGGTTGTAAAAACAATTGTTATACAGGGACCGGTGGGCACGTTTACCTACAATCCGCTTCAGAATTGTAATCCGGCTTCGGTAAATTTTAAGGCGGTTACAGAGAATTGCGTAAGTTATGTATGGGATTACAACGATGGCTCCACCATATTTTCCACGCAAACGGCTACTTCACACAAGTACACGACGCCGGGTATTTACGTTCCAAAAATAATTCTTGAAGATGCCTCAGGATGCCGCGTTCCGGTTGTTGGTAAAGACACTATAAAGGTGAACGGAATAGAGACCTTTATTCTTGCCCAACGCAGGCTGTTATGCGATAGTGGTCAGGTCGCTTTCACCGATTCAACACTGAGTAACGACATTGTTGCAGGTTACCTCTGGGATTTTGGAGACAATACCACATCAACACAACGTTCACCGGTACACAACTACACCAATACAGGATGGTACACGGTTTCACTCACAACTACAACAACCCATGGTTGTGTGGCTACAGAGGTGAAGCCTAAATACATCAAGATAGTCAACAGTCCGGATATTACTATACTGGGAAACAGTGCAGCCTGCGAGCCTGCTTCGCTGCTGTTCCAGGGGTCGCTGTTGCGTTCCGATACCGCAACCTTATCGTGGAGCTGGGATTTTGGAAATGGCCAAACGTCTAATCAACAGAACCCTTCCGCCCAAACCTATGCGTCGGCCGGGTCGTATACCCTTACTTCAGTAGTTACTAATATGGATGGCTGTACGGATACCACCCGGGTGCCCATTACCATACACCCGAAGCCTGCTGTTAACGCAGGACCCGATACCCTCGTTTGCCGTGACCAGTCGTTTACCCTGCAGCCAAGCGGCGCCAGCACCTACACCTGGAATGCGGAACCCACTTTAAGCTGTGTCAATTGTACTACGCCGGTGGCAACCCCGCTCGTTACCACCACTTATGTGGTTACGGGTACCACTACCTTCGGCTGCACCAATAAAGACACTATTACCATTGCAGTAAAACAGCCCTTTAAAATGAAGGTGGGTAAGGGAGATACGCTATGCGTAAACGAAAAGTTCAAGTTGAGCGCATCAGGTGCAGATCTGTATCAATGGTCGCCTTCGCTATACCTTGATGACCCCACCAGTGCTACGCCTTTGGCTACACCACAGGGTACCATCTCTTATCAGGTAATTGGCAGAGATAATAAGAACTGTTTCTTTGACACGGCAGTGGTTGACCTGAAGGTTTATGCCATTCCGGTAATCGAAATAAAAGGCGACAGTATACGCACACTCAGCGTTGGTAGCCAGGCACAATTGGAAACAAACAGCAGTAGCGATATTACCAAATGGCGGTGGTCGCCTTCACTGGGTTTAAGTTGCACGACGTGTGCTTCTACGGTTACCTCAACTACCCAAAGTATAGTGTACACTGTAGTTGCCACCAACGATGGCGACTGCGTAGCAAGAGATCAGGTGTCCGTTATCGTAATCTGCAACAATGCCAACATCTATATGCCTAATACTTTTTCGCCCAATGGTGATGGTATGAACGACATTTTCTATCCAAGGGGTAAAGGCGTATTCAGCATCCGGTCACTTAAAGTGTTCAACAGGTGGGGCCAGGTTGTTTTTGAGCGTGGTGCTACAAATGCCAACGATCCGTCGCAAGGCTGGGACGGCACCAACAAAGGTGTAAAGCTCGAACCTGACGTATTTGTCTACATGGCCGATATTGTTTGTGAAAATGGAACGGTGTTCCCCATGAGAGGAAATGTAACATTAATCAGGTAAGATAAACCAGAAGTAGTAGTTGTAGTGGCAGGTGTAGCAGCCTGCCATTTTTTTTGGGGCGTGCCCCCAAGCTGCGCAAGGGGTCGGGCTTTCCGTTTCAAGTCCTCTGGCGCTTTAAGGCGCCATGCGGGCTTTTCACTGCAATCCCTCACGCGGCCTAATCATCTTTAAACGGCAGGAACGGCTTTGGATGGACGGCCTATTTATTCATATAGCGCAATACTTCGATCCAAACCGCTTCGGCAACCTCGATAGGAGTGCGGTCGCCATCGACAATAACGACATGTTCTTCACCCTTCATTTTTTGGAAGGCTTCCATATATTTATTCTTAACCGCGCTTAGGTTCTCAAGTGTTTCGAATAATTCTATACTTTTCCTGTTAGCGTTTATTCGTTGCATGGCTACCCTCGGCGCGACATCAATAAAAATGGTCAGGTTCGGGCGAAGGGTACGGGCGACCATGGCGTTAGAATCGATTACCCAGTCCATGTCCACATGAGTGCCATGATAGGCGTACGACGAAAAATAATAACGGTCTGTAATTACGGTGTACCCTTTATTAAGTTGCGTCACCATTCCATAGTCTGCATTTAACACATGATCGAGGCGATCGGCAGCGAAGAGGGCGGCTATGGTTTTATGGTCCGCCGATCTCACACCTTTCAGTATGTCTCTGATGATAGACCCTATGAAATTATCCGTCGGCTCAAACGTGGTGTATACTTGATGTCCCTCATCGCTCAGCTTCTCTGCCAGAAGGTGAATTTGAGTGGTCTTTCCACTCCCGTCGATACCTTCAAGGGCGATAAAGAGATTGTTTTTCATTCGGATAGTTTTGGTTCTCTAACATTAATGATGAGCAAAATCAAGTTCATAATTACCTCTTATTCTTTCAACGGGCGGGTTGAAGTAGCCGAACTTAACCGCTGGGAACTCTTCATGTATAAGCTCCAGCAACTGACTTACTCCCAGGCACTCGCCGGTTTCTGTTACCCCTATTTTTCCAAGATACCAGTCCGGATCAATGTTGAAGTTCCTCCATTGTATCATATTCAGCCCCGTGGTACGTATCAGCTTTCGCAGGGCTTCGTATTCGTTCACGCTATCCGTCATTCCGGGAAAAACGAAGTAGTTGATGCTAACCCAGCCATTGTAACTGCGAACAACTTTCATACTTTCTACAATGTCTTCAAAAGCGTAGTTATTGGGCCGGTAATAAGCTTCGTAGATATGCTTTTGCACGCTGTTGGTGCTTACCCTTATGCTGTTAAGACCGGCCTCGCAAAGTGCCTTTACGGCATCCGGCTTAGAACCGTTTGTATTGATGTTTATGCTTCCCTTTGAAGTATGCTTCCTGATCTCACGTATGGCTTCGCCTATCGTCTGCCACATTAAAAGGGGTTCACCCTCACATCCCTGGCCGAAGCTGATGATGGGATAGGGTGCAGTTTCAAGGTGGGGTACGGTAAACTCCACAATCTCTTCAGCAGACGGTTTAAAGGTGAGCCTGTCCTGTGTGGAGACAATGGTTTCCTCTTCAGGCTGAAAGGAGATGCAGCCATGGCAATTGGCGTTACACGCCGGCGATGTAGGTACGGGACATTCCCAGCGGCCCAAAAAGTAATTCCGTGCAGCCGGACATTGATAAGTAAGGGCACAGTTGTTGGCAAGGTGCTCCACCAGGCGGTTATGCGGATACACGGTCAACAGTTCTCTTGTACCCTTTTTTACCAACTCCTGGTCGTACCCTTCACAGTCCTGTCTGATGTCCTGTTCTATACGTGTGGCGGGAACGTAAAACTGGTCGTTGAGCCATCCCGCGGCTGTGTAACAAAAAAGAGGAAGGGTGGGAGCCTCCGCTCCGGTTTCGTAGGCAGCCATATAAAAACCGGTATGGGCAGGAGGAATAAAGGCGGCGACACCCCAGCCCTTTTCGCATAATCGCATATTGCCGGTCTTTACATCGATGCCAATGCCGCGACGACCCGGAAGTTCGTACAGTTGCCCGCCTTCGGGTAACACTATCCACTCGTCTTCAGGTATGGGAACAGCATCCCAGCCGCTACGCCCGGTGGCGTACAGGGAGGTGTCTTCAAATATGTTTCCGGCACCGTCAGAATATAATAGATAGGGAGATCTTGAAAGCATATAGTAGAATGATCACGATGAAAAAATGCCTAATCCTCTAGCGAACTCGCACTGTTGCTGAATAGGAAACAAATGGTACAAGGGAGCGTCGCAACGATGTCGAGAAAAGAACTTAAGCTGGTACCAAAAAAGGGAACGTACGGCAGCACGTATGGGTATACTACTGATGTAAGCCCACGTTCAGCTGCGTCAGTTGTGCTTGGCAGAAACTGTTGAATTCAGCTTCCGTATCCAGCGGGACCTCCTCGGCGATTTCAGCCTGGATGAGCTTGTTGTTTTTAAGATCGATGGTTAAAATCCCTTCTTTTATCATGGCGTTCTTCACCTCATTCCAGGCATAGTTCTTTTTTATAATCGAGTTGACTGTGATGCCGGACGTTGCAAAACCTATTTCCTTTGCAAATTTATACTCTCTTTCGGCAAGTGCGGCCGCAACATACAATATACCAAACCACCAGTTGGGCTGCCTGCTTGTAAACCAGGCAAGGGCAGCCAGGGCCAAACCTGACGTGAAGTACACCCTGGAACCCTTTCTCTTTTTGAAAGTAAGCCATGCCCAACAAAGAAAAATGCCCACTGCTGCGCCAAGGAAGATCCGGTTGAAAGCCGGGTAGAATGCAAATACAGCAAAGTAAACAAGCGCAATAAAATACAGTATCTGGCTAATGATGTCTGCCGTCCTGCTCTCCGCGTTTTTCAGGCTTATGATATAGTCGTATATCATGCGTTGGTATTGCTCTTGACCAATAGGTTGCACAGCTTGAACAGCACCCTTGCGCCAACGTTGGCATCCATGCAACTTTCACCTATGCCTATCTCGTTTAAGTCGAAGCCGATGAGTTTTCTGCCACTGTCGATAACTTTTTTGAGGAGGTAAAATACCTGTTCTGTTTCAAAGCCACCCTGCACCGGAGTGCCGGTATTGGGGCAAAGCTTCGGATCAAGCCCGTCTATATCGAAACTTATCAGAATTTGCTCGGGAAGGTGATCGACGATTTGGTTGACGATCTCTTTCCAGGTCTCTCCCTCAAACTGCAATTCTTTGATCTTTTTATCGAAATAGGTGATTACCCTCGAATTGCTTTGACAGATGTAGTCCCATTCTTCTTCACAGTAGTCGCGTACACCCACCTGCACCAGCTTGGTGATTTGTGGTATTTCCGTAAGCGCATTATACATTACAGAGGCGTGGCTGTATTTAAAACCTTCATAAGAAGATCTCAGATCACAGTGCGCGTCGATCTGTAATATGCCAAAATCTCCAAATTTTTCGGCAACCGCCTTAAAGAAACCCAAAGGAGTGCTGTGATCACCGCCCAATAAGCCTACCAGTTTGTCCTTTTCCAGTAAAGCCTTGGCCTGTTCATATACCCAGTTGTTGAGGAACTTGCTGCCTTCATTAATCTCCTTCAGGCTTTTGCTCATAAACTTATTGTCGCATACGGCATCGCCCTTTGAAATGTAATCAATATACAGCTCGGCTTCTTTACGGAGGTAGTCGCTTTTCAGCAGGATCTTCCGGTCTACATTTTTCATGTAGTAACCTTGTTTCCATCCCTCTTTAACGTCGGGATCAAACAGGTCTACCTGAAGACTGGCTCTGCAAACGTGCTCTGCAGCACGAGACGTGCCGGCGCCGGAGCTAACCGTCACTTCCCACGGCACAGGTAAAATGATAAGTTTGGAATCTTCCTCCGTGGTAGGAAGACCAAAAATGTTGTTATTTGGATTGCCCGCCTGGTTGGGATCGAAATTAGATAAGTCTGACATGTCCTTTATTAAAAGGGATGCAAGTTACTCGATTTGTAGATTGTACAAGAATAGCCTTGTTAAAATACTATTTATAATAACCTGGCCGAAGCCTGATCGCTTAACTCGTCATCAATTACGTCTTCAGGAGCGGGACTGTTTTAGAGAGGGTGGCTACCGAAGCAAATGCCCTCAGATTTGCAAAATTTTCTATTTTTGATTATTCGTAAACAGGTCAGTTCAAATACAAAAAGAATAAATCTATGAGTTTACTTAAAAATATCATGCGCCCGTTTATAGAATTCAGTGATAAAGAGGAGCCTTCAGAAGAAAAAAGCGCTACTGTAAAGACGGGCAAAATTGAAGCGCCCGCGCCTTCTCACTCCGCTTCGTCCAACGCGCCGGCATCGTTTACGGGGGGTGCAGCTGCGGCTTCCGATTATCAAAGGCATTTTGAAGAACTGATAGAGGAAGCAAACGCAAGAGATCCGCTATTTCATGGAACAGACTACAAAGAATTTATAGATAGCAAAGCCGACGTAGAAGCCATAGCAGACGAAGCCACCCGCTACAGAACGGCCTTTAATGTGTTAAAGAGAACAGGGCTCACTAAGGAAAAGCTCGACAAAACCGGCAATGAATACATAAAACTGATCGACCGGGATCTTAAAGAATTTGAAACGGCTTACGTTCAGCAGTACAAGACAAACGTTGAGGGAAAAGAGCAACTGTTGCAGAAGAAGGCCCAGGAACTGCAGGCAATCAACGAAAAAATAGCCACTCTTAACGAAGAAATCAGGCAGTTGAGCCAGGAAGTGAACGAAAGCAAAAATCGCCTGAATGTTAATAAAAACTCATTTATACAGGCAGGAGAAAACAAAAAGAAAGAAATTGAGAATGAATTGCGTAAAATTGATAAATATTTTTCATAATGGCGCATTAAACAACGACAACAATGGCGAACGAACTAATAAAGTCAAACTTTGAGCTTCCCAAGGCTGACCCTAAAAAGACCTGGGGAACCATAATGACTCTGGTTATACTGGGTGGCCTTGCCCTGCTTTTTTACATTTATATACTGCCGTTTTTATTAAGTGTTGTTTGGGGGACGGTGCAGTTGATCATTGGTCTTGCTGTAGCCGTCGTACTCCTCATGATCTTAACCAATGCCAAATTCTGGCGGGGCATGCATTATTTTTCAGAAGCTATCGCCCAGGGGTTGTTAGGCTGGGCTATCGAGATGAACCCATGGAACATCCTGAACCTGCAGATTGAAGAAGCTGAAAAGGACCGCGATCAGTTGCGCGTACACGGTGAAAAGCTAAAAGCCCAGGACGCATCACTACAGTTGCAGTTGGAAGAAAACGAGCGAAACCTCCGGCAGGCTCAGGAGGAAGTAAAAATCTGCCAGGCGCGGCTGCAGAAGAACCCCAATGATTTTGATACTCAGCTTGCTTTAGAGACTTCAGCGACGAATTTCAACAACGCTAAAGATTTTATAGATGCAGTAAAACCGGTTTCAAACGACGTAAAAAACCTGGTGATCTTTGCCGACAAAGCTTACAGAAAATCCGGTGTGGCCTTAATGAATTCAAAAAATACGATCAAGATCCAGAAAGCTAAATATGATGCGGTGACCACCGCTTCGGCAACTATGGGTAAAGCCATGAAGGCTTTTACCGGCAATACAGATCTCAACAGCGATGCCGACCGGGCCATTCAGAAGATCAGGGAAGATGTTGCCAACAAGATCGGCGGTATTAAGTCCGCTATTCAAATTACGTCGCAGGCTATGAACGCCCAGGACCTGAAAGATGCCGCGAAGGTGTCTATTGCAGCAGAGACAGCTAACAAATTAGATGTGGACAACACATTTAACTATTCAGATTCTGTTCAGACGTCAGCCGGTAACCTCGAAAACGTAAGCGGTAGCGATTCCGGTAAAAATAAATACCTGGATTACCTGAAGAAGTAAGGCGGCGTTTTAATTTTGAACCTAACCCTCTATTGACCTACAAGATCGTGCAAATGCCGGTCTGAGCAAAAACCAAACATTTATGAGACTAAAAGCAGGCGGAAAAATCGCGATATTTTTAATACTGGCTGTTGTAGCCTTTTTCCTCATCCGTAAGTATATGCCTGCAAAAACGGACGATGGCACCGCAACGGAGTATAACAAAACGTCGGATGAAACAGGCTCTAAATCTTCAGAAGAAAAAAGCGGCAAAAGCGCCGATACAAAGAGTACCACGGCCGGGAGAAGTTTCGATTATACGCCTGAGAAACCTGTAGACGGCGTTTTGAAGGGAGTGGTTGAAGTAGGAGCTACCGGTTTCAATTCGTTCGTTATTAATATGGACAAGGAAAAACGCTGGGAAATCGTCTCCAAAGATTTTGGCGAGTCGCTGGCGTATGAAGGCCTCGTCACCACCGACGATATTCGCGCCGGACTGAAAAAATACCTGGCGGGTATGTTTGAGAAAGGCGTTGCAAAAAACAATATGCACTTTGTTATTTCTTCAGGTGCTCAAAAGGAAGCCAAAACCAGCATTGTGGCAAATGAGCTGAAAAAAATGGGTTATGTGGTAAACCTGGTTACCGCCGAACAGGAAGGAAAATTTGCGTTTAAGGCAACCGTGCCGCCAAGTTTCCAGGACAATTCCTTTTTAGTGGACATAGGTTCGGGTAATACAAAAATTTCCTGGCAGGAGGGTGGGGGTAGCCTCAGGTCTCTGGAAACCACAGGTGCAAAGTATTACCAGGACAATAAAAGTGATGAGTCGGTCTACAGCGAAGTGAAATCACAGGCAGCAAAGATTCCCGAAGGCAAAAAGAACGTTTGTTTTATCATCGGGGGAGTGCCTTTTACACTTGCAAAACAAGGGCGCAACGGCCAGGAAAGGTATACCGTGCTGAATGCCCCTGATAGCTACAAAGCCGCTGATAAAAAAATGGGTGCCGGTATAAACATTTACAAAGCTATTTCCGACGCTACCCAGTGCGATACATTCGTATTTGACTGGGATGCCAACTTCACAATAGGTTTTCTGCTGAGCCTGAAATAGTTTGTAGTTTTTTTGTTGCCCGGGTCATTTAGGAATCTTTTCCGGGGCAGCTCGTCGTTGTATCTGCTTTCATCAGCTGTTGCGGCTATCCGTTGCTACGCCGCTGCACAGCCATCGCACACACCTCCACGGGGTATCCACTTCTATCCGCCCTGCCATCAGCCCCTGATCATTTTTCAGCTAATAAGCCCAAGGCTGGTGGACCAGCCCTTACACACAAGGTCAAGGATCTGTGGAGTTAAGCTACATAAAAGCCAGGCTGAGGTATGGTTTGCCGCGATAGGAAAGCCTCTTTTGGGCACAATGGCTGTTTGGTTGCTTGTGGGGTTGATTGCTCCCGGCCTGCCGATGCCATGAAAATATGCTGATGAAAGGAATGCGACGCAACGAAGATGCCATAAAAAACTACTGCCGGTACCAAAAAAATGGGGATTACTTATACTCCCCGAACTGGTGACGAAGTACATCCGAGATCTCACCTAACGTGCAAAAGTGTTCAACGGCTTCAATAACGGGTGGCATCAGGTTAGCGCCCTGCACGGCTGCATCTGAAATTTGTTGCAGGCAGCGATGAACATGTACGCTGTTCCGGCGTTCCTTAAGAGCTCCTAGTTTTTGGGTCTGAATGGTTCTTATGCTCTCATCAATTCTGAAAACGGGGGTGGTATTATCCTCGTCGGTTTTGAACTTGTTTACACCAACAATAATTCTCTCACCTGTTTCCACTTGTTTTTGGTACTCGTATGCACTTCGGGCTATCTCCTCCTGTATGAAGCCGTTTTCTATAGCCTGCACGCTTCCACCCATGGCATCGATTGCAGCAACGAGTTCAAGTGCCTTTTGCTCTACCTCATTAGTAAGAGTTTCTACAAAGTAAGAGCCGGCAAGCGGATCAACCGTATCAGCCACTCCGCTTTCGAAGCCAACAATTTGCTGGGTACGCAACGCAATGCGTGCAGCCTCTTCTGTAGGCAGGCTCAAGGCTTCATCATAGCCGTTCGTATGCAGGCTTTGCGTTCCGCCCAAAACGGCAGCCAGCGTTTGAAGCGTTACGCGGCTCACATTGTTGAGGGGTTGTTGCGCCGTAAGCGTGCTTCCGCCGGTTTGCGTGTGAAAACGCAGCATCATTGCTTTGGGGTCGGTAGCGCCCATATCTTTCATCATCCTTGCCCACATACGTCGCGCTGCACGAAACTTGGCAACTTCCTCAAACAGGTTGTTATGCGCATTGAAAAAGAAAGACAGCCGCTTGCCGAATACGTTAATGTCCAAGCCTTTCTGTAAAGCAGCTTTTACATATGCCTTGCCATTACTAAGGGTAAATGCTATTTCCTGTACGGCAGTGCTTCCGGCTTCCCGTATATGATAGCCGGATATGGAGATGGTGTTCCATTTCGGCAATTCTTTGGCGCACCATTCAAAGATATCGGTAATGATGCGCATACTTGGTTTCGGCGGATAAATGTACGTGCCCCTTGCTGCATATTCTTTTAAGATATCGTTTTGTATGGTGCCCGAGATTTTGCTAAGATCAGCTCCCTGTTTTTTTGCAAGGGCAACGTAGAGGCTAAGCAGGATAAATGCCGTTGAGTTGATCGTCATAGATGTGCTTACGTCTTCAAGCCTTATATCTTTAAAGAGGGTCTCCATGTCGTCGAGGCTGTCGATAGCCACACCCACTTTGCCTACTTCTCCCTCACTTAGAGGGTGATCGCTGTCGTAACCGATCTGGGTAGGAAGATCGAAAGCTACGCTCAATCCATTAACACCCTGCGACAGCAGGTAATGGTAACGCTTGTTGCTTTCAGCCGCCGTGGAAAAACCGGCGTACTGCCGCATCGTCCAAAGGCGGCCCCTGTACATGTCGGGCTGTACTCCCCTTGTATACGGAAATTGACCTGGCATTTCATCGAAACCCGCCGCCGGCGGCGTTTTGTATAAGTCATTATACCTATAGAGGTTCTTGACCTCAATGCCCGAGTAGGATGCCATAGTACATTGTTTAATTCAGGAGTGCAGTTTAAGAAACCAGCAATGCGCTGCAATAATAGTATTACCGCACTAATGATTGTAAAAGATACGGCAGAGTTACATACGCACGATAGAAAAAAGGATTACAACTTACTCCAGGAGTTTTTTTGCTTCATAGCTCAGCACATCGCTCACTACCTCGTGCAGCTGTCCTTTTTTGTCGTTCATTAAAAATTCCAGTAGCAGCTTGTTGAGATCAAGGCCGGTAGCATGGGGCGGCAACGCACTTGCCAACTGGTTTACTACAAGAAGGTTTTGCTCTTTCAGGTTTTTTACAGCACCCCAGGCATCGGGGCTCACGTATATCTGTTGCGTAATATTATGGTCGAATTCTTCCTTAATGCTGCCGGTGAGAAGGGACTGCATATCCCTGGAAGATATGCCGCTTTGGTTTACCCGGCTGATCAGGTTCGGCAATGCGATCCGATCCACCAGCAGGGTAAGTCGTTCGTAGGCTTGCAACCTCAGTAAACGGGTGGAAGAGTCTGCTGACCTTTCCGTTTTATTGTTGCCCGATTTTCTTTGGGTGTATACGAGAAAAGCGAGGTAAGCCAATAAGAAAATGGCCACCGTTATATATAGGATAGTGCTGGTTTCCATAAAAATATTTTTAAAAATAAAGTAAGCTCTTTTTTTTGTTAAGAACACGGTAATCTCTGCCCAATTTCATGCGCTTGCATGGCATGCCTGCGGTAAACGCACAATTGTTCGTATTTTTGTATAAACAACCACAGTTATGGAGACAGCAATAGCTGCTCCGGTAACGCTGACTACCGGAGCCGTAAAAGAGTTAAAAAGATTAATCAATGAATCCACTTTCGATAAAAGCCAGGTGCTGCGTATAGGTGTAAAAGGTGGAGGTTGCAGCGGTTTGAGTTATGTTCTGGGTTTCGATCAAAAACAGGAAGGCGATGAGGAATTCCAGGTTGACGATATCAGTTGTGTCATCACGCCGGCACACAGTATTTACCTTATGGGAATGGAAATAGATTTCCAGAATGGCCTGAATAGCAGGGGTTTCACGTTTGCTAACCCTAACGCAAGTAAAACCTGCGGATGCGGTAGCTCATTTGCCGTGTAAAGACTTTTCACAACAGCTTTAAAGGTATATAATGATAAAGGGTTGCTTCCGGATGGGAAGCAACCCTTTATTTTTAAAAGCATCTAAGCCAGTGCAAGATCAAGCACCTGCTGCATGTTTTTTACATAATGAAAGGTGACCCCTTTTATAAACAGGCTGTCAATTTCATTTACATCTTTTTCGTTCTGCCAGCACATGATGATTTCTTTTAAACCGGCACGTTTTGCCGCCAGCACCTTTTCTTTTATCCCTCCTACGGGCAGCACCTGTCCGCGCAGGGTTATTTCGCCTGTCATAGCCAGGTAATGTTTAACTCTTCTTCCGGTGAAGGCACTGGTTAATGATGTAAGCATAGTTATACCTGCACTCGGGCCATCTTTGGGCACGGCGCCTTCGGGTACATGCACGTGTATATTCTTTTTGTTCATCACCTCAGGGTCTATGCCGTATTTTTTAGCATTTGCCTGCAGGTAGCTTAAGGCCGTTGATGCACTTTCCTTCATAACGTTCCCGAGATTGCCGGTTAGTTTCAGCTCGCCTTTGCCGTCGCTTAAGATGGTTTCAATAAAAAGGATGTCACCTCCCACATAAGTCCAGGCAAGGCCAACTGCAACGCCGGCCATATTCGCCGTTTTATATATTTCGTTACTGTATCTTGGCGAGCCCAGTATCCGTTCTACGTCGTCGACGGAAAGTGTTGACTTTATTTTGCCTTCGGTAGCCATCTCCATTGCCTGGTTCCTCATTATCGAAGCCAGTTGACGGTCAAGTTCGCGAACGCCGCTTTCGCGGGTGTAGCTTTCTACAATTTTCTCCAGTGCTTTTTCCCCGATTTTCAACTTGCTGCTTTTGAGACCGTGAGCCTCCAACTGCTTCGGTATGAGGTGTCGTTTAGCGATCTCCACCTTCTCTTCAATGGCATAGCCACTCAGGTCGATGATCTCTAGTCGGTCTCTAAGGGCGGGTTGTATTGTATTAATGTTGTTAGCCGTTGCAATAAACAGCACTTTACTTAAATCATATTCCAGCTCGAGGTAATTATCGTAAAACGTATTGTTTTGCTCCGGATCAAGCACCTCCAGCAAAGCGCTGCTCGGGTCTCCCCGCATATCACTTCCCAGCTTGTCGATCTCATCCAGTATCATTACCGGGTTGCTGCTTTTAGACTTGCGTATATTCTGAATAATTCTGCCGGGCATTGCCCCGATATACGTTTTGCGATGTCCACGAATCTCGCTTTCATCGTGAAGACCGCCCAGGCTTACGCGCACGTACTTGCGATCAAGTGCATGCGCGATGCTCTTGCCCAATGAAGTTTTTCCGATACCCGGAGGGCCGATAAAGCACAGTATGGGACTTTTCATGTCCCCCTTCAATTTAAGCACGGCCAGGTATTCTAAAATACGTTCTTTAATTTTGGCCATGCCGTAGTGGTCATTATCCAAAACACCGCGGGCTTTTTTAAGGTCGTAAATACTCTCGGTGTACTCTTCCCAAGGAAGATCAAGCATAAGGTCGAGGTGATTGTAAACAACGGAGTAATCCGGTACGCTCGGATGCATTCTCTCCAGCTTTTCAACACCGTTTTTAAACATGGTCTTTGCAGCTTCGGGCCATTTTTTGGCTTCTGCTCTCTTCTTCATCTCCGCTATTTCACGGTCGTTGATATCGCCGCCGAGTTCTTCTTTGATGCTTTTAAGCTGTTGCTGCAGAAAATAGTCGCGTTGTTGTTTATCGAGCTCGGTGCGTGTTTTGGCGGTAACTTTGTTTTTTAACTCGGCAAACTGGAGCTCCTTTTGCAAGATTTGCATCAGTTCTTCAGCCCGGTTGTTTACGTCGTCCAGTTCAAGCAGCCGCTGCTTTTCGCCGAGGTCACTGTTAAGGTTGCTGCTTACAAAGTTGATAAGAAAAGAGGGATTTTCTATGTTCTTGAGAATTATAGAGGCCTCTGTAGGCATATTGGGAGACATCTGCACAATCTGAGAAGCAAGATCCTTGATATTGCTTACTACAGCGGTAAAGTGTTCGTTAGACGGTATTACATCATCCTCCATCAATTTCACCTTAGCTTTAAAGTAAGGTTCATCAGTGGTAATTTGTTCCAGTTGAAACCGTCTTTTACCCTGGATGATAATAGTTGTGCCGCCGTCAGGCATTTTTATGAGCTTTACTATCTTCGCTACGGTACCAATGCTGCACAGGTCTTTAATCCCTGGATCTTCAATGGTGCTGTCGGTTTGCGCCAGAACGCCGATGAGTTTGTGGGATTTGTAAGAGTCGTTTACTGCCTTTATGCTTTTGTCTCTTCCAACGGTTATGGGAAGCACTACTCCGGGAAATAGAACAGTATTTCGTAAAGGAAGAACCGGAAGGTCATCAGGTACTTCATTTAATTTTTCATTCTCGTTTTCAGATTCATTTAAAGGGATAATCGGTATAAAGTCTGTGTCGTCTTCGGGTTTAACAAATGTATTTTTTCTAAACATTAGCTTAATTTTCTATAGACATGTTGTCACTACAATCTTCCTGGTTAACTAATATAATGCCGGAACTCGGTTGGTCAATATTGATGCCAGGGGCGGAAACGTATAACAAATTGGCGTTTAATGATTTTATTTAATGCGTGAACCTGTCATATAACCCTGTGTACTGCCAGGCACAAGACCTTGGGTGTGTGAGGATTGCAGCGTAGAGCATACATTCCGCAACGCATCCCTGAATGCTTAACCGGAGAGGACTTAAAGCGGATAGCCCGAAACGCTTTGCACAGCCTGGGGGTTACGCCATATTGCTTAGGCCTCTACAATGGCGCACAAGATACTACACCGCTGCTACAAATGCCTACTGTAAAACAATCATGTTAAGTGCGGGCTCGCCGAATGCTCCTGTTTCAGTTAACAAGGTTGTACTACTCGGATAAGCCACTGCGGGTAAGGTCAAACAAATCGGGCACCTCTTAGATAAAAAAAGAGGCGCTCCTTTCGGAAGCACCTCTTCAAACTTCAAACCTATGTTTATAGCAGTTTCAAGCCAACTCCTAACTGGATCTGCTGGTTGTTCCATTTTTCGCTGTTGCTGATATCGCTGATGTCGTTTAACCCGATATTGTACCGGCCATAAATCCTTAAAAGCTTCAGGTTGAACTGTAGGCCGCCTACCATGGCAAAATCGCCTTTTTTAAATGCATCTTTGCCATTTTGCAGGGTTGTTTCATGCGGGTTCATCAACACGCTGAATTGCGGACCTACAAGCAATGTCACAAATTTGCTGGTATTCACCCTAAGTAACAATGGGATGTTCATGTAATTGAGCTTAACATTATCACCCAATTGCAGCTTCAGAATATCTCCCATGCTGGTGGTGTACTTTGTATTGGTCTGGCTGAACAGCACTTCCGGCTGAATACCAATCTTTCCAAAATCAATTTCTGAGAACCCCCCCAGCTGATAACCCAGGTTATAGCCATCGTTGAAGGTCTTGCCATCTACCTTACCCAGGTTAGCACCGCCTTTTATGCCAAGCCTGAACTGGGAAAAAGAAGCCGTTGTGATTAGAAAAAGGGCTGAAAACAAAATTGTTACTTTTTTCATGTCGGGTTATTTTTGGTGAGGAATATTCAAGCATTATGCCAACAACGCCAACTTTTTTGTGCCCTATATTGACCTTGTGTTAAAGATTTGCCATAAGTAGCGTTTTTGAGAAATGATGGAGCAGGTGGTGTAGCGTGTAGTGATTTTCAGAACAATGAAGCGAATCGTTGCTTCATTCGCCATGTGCATTGCCGGCCCGCCCGTGTACAATGGATACTCAGGTGGAAAAGAAGTCAGCGAGCCACATGCAATTAGTAGTTACTCCTGTTGGCGAACCTCCGGAATGTGGGTACCAAGTAAAGCAGAGAGGGGCCCTGGCTTAGGAAGCGCTGTCATAAGAAGGGGAGCGCAAGTATCAGGTTAGCTGTAGAACGGTTATTTCCGGCAGGATACCCACTCTGCCAGGGTATCCGATAAAACCAAAACCCCTGTTGACATACAATTTTTGTTTTCCTTCTTCATACAAGCCGGCCCATTGCTTGTAGACCCATTGAACGGGGCTCCATTTAAAATAAGGATTTTCAATGCCGAACTGCATACCGTGTGTGTGGCCTGCAAGCATCAGGTCAATATCGGGGTACACAGGTTTTACCTGCGCATCCCAGTGACTCGGATCGTGACTCATCAGTATTTTAAACGGATATTTTTCTGCGCCGGGGTAGGCAAGATCCATCTTTCCATATTTGGGAAACCTGGCTTTGGAACTCCAGTTTTCTATCCCTATCAGGCAAATGGCCTCACCATTCCTCTCAATCGGTACATGCTCGTTCAATAAGAGCCGCCAACCCAAACTTGCATGTACCTCTTTTAAGCGTTGAAGGTTATCACGTTTTTCCTGCGGGGAGTCCCAGCTTACGTAATCACCATAATCGTGGTTGCCAAGCGTGCTGTACACTCCCATAGGGGCCTTTACCTGCCTGAATACCTCCATGTATGCTTTCATTTCCGTTGCACGGTCATTAACAAGATCGCCTGTAAATAAAATTAGATCGGGCTTCTCTGCGAGAATTTTGTTTATGCCCCGCTGCACGGCAGCTTTATCGTTGAAGCTGCCGGAATGGATATCACTGATGTGTACGATCTTCAATCCTTTGAAACTCGCGGGCAGGTTCTCAAAAGCCAGTTGAAGGCGACGGACTTCATAGTTGTATTTGTTGCTGAACCCGTAAACAAGCGAGCCGAACAAGGTGGCGCCCGCACCCACACCCAGCCAGCTTAAAAATGCAGAGCGGCTTACGATATTGCCGTCGTCAACGAAAGTGGAGCCAAAGGACGGAAAAATTCGCCCCATCAGCAACATCGCCACTCTTCTGATATCGTCGACCAGGAAAAATAGCGAAGCGACAAGTTTTGCAAAAAACAAACCGATGATAGTGGCAAAAACATAGGCCCGCGCTGTTTTAGGCCACGACTCGTAGTTAATGTAAGGGAATAGCAGCATCATGCCAGCCGCTGCAATCGAAATAGTCCAATAAATCGTATAAACAACAATACGGAGTTTTTCGGAGGCGCCTCCGGTCAACGATTTAACGATCTGGAAGACATAGACGTCGAAAACCAGCATGATTGCAACAATAATCCACCAGCCGCTGCGATTACGCATAGTCCTGTTTTTTACAAAGTAAAATGAAGTTCAATCATTTAAAGTTAAATCTGCTTAAAGTGTTGAAAACTTGAAGCCTGTAATAACTGTAAAATCTGATTATTGTTCAGGGATAACGTATTTTTGAGCGCTCCCGTTCTGCTGAAGGTAAAGACCAGATGCTGCTGAGCAGCCGCGGGTGCTGCGGGAAACCTGAATATCACATTTCAACTAATCACTTCATTAAGAAAATAAAAGCGTAGACATATTACATGGGCAGAATCATAGGAGTAGCAAATCAGAAGGGTGGCGTAGGCAAAACTACAACCGCAATCAATCTTGCAGCAAGTTTTGCCGTGCTCGAGTATAAAACGCTCCTGGTTGATGCAGATCCGCAGGCAAACAGCACTACAGGAGTAGGCTTTGATCTTCATAATGTGACGAGCAGCCTTTACGATTGCATGATCAACAATGCTACACCCCAGGATGTCATTCTAAAAAGCGAAATTCCCCATTTGGACATCATTCCGTCGCATATTGACCTTGTGGGTGCTGAAATTGAAATGATCAATCAGCCGAACCGGGAAACCGTAATGAAAAACCTGATGGACAGCTTAAGGGAGCGATATGATTTTATTGTCATTGACTGCTCGCCTTCACTGGGGCTAATCACTGTAAACGCACTTGTAGCATCCGACAGCGTGATCGTTCCCGTTCAATGCGAGTTTTTTGCCCTGGAAGGTCTAGGAAAGTTGCTCAACACCATCAAAATTGTTCAAAACCGGTTGAACCCTGAATTACAGATTGAAGGAATACTGATGACCATGTACGATGGAAGGCTTAGACTTTGTAACCAGGTGGTGAGTGAAGTTCGCAAACACTTCGATGAAATGGTGTTCACTACCATTATTCACCGTAATACCCGGTTAAGTGAAGCTCCCAGCTTTGGCAAACCTGTTATATTGTACGACGCCGACAGTAAAGGGGCGGTGAATTACCTCAACCTTGCCAAGGAAGTTTTGCAAAAAAATGATCTCACAAAAATTAACCAACAGGAAAGGATTTTAGGCTAGCCCACTCACCGCTGTTCCTGTGTTTTCGCCCACACCTGAAATTTTTCCATTTTTCCGTAACGGATGCAACCCCGCTATTGGATAGGGGCATGCTGTTTCTTATGAAGTTTCGCACTATTTGCACCGGTATATTACCGCGGCAATGGACTAAAACAATATTTTTGAACCCGGAACCATTTAGAGGCCATCTTTGCAGACTGGTACATCATTTATTTTACATGGCAACCGGGAAACTGGAATCAAATATTAAGAATGACCACTAATAATAAAAAGGATGCCCTGGGCAAAGGCATCAGGAGCCTGTTGCAGAACATCGACTCAGATCTAAAAACAAACAGTGGCACACTCAAAGCCCCTGTTATCGAAAATGTCACCGGCATCAACCGGATCGCTTTGGAGAACATCGAGGTGAACCCCAGGCAACCGCGCCGCGACTTTGATGAGCAGGCTATGAACGAGCTTGCTTCATCTATTAAAACGCACGACATCATTCAGCCGGTAACCGTATCACAGCTCGCTAATGGCAAATATCAGCTTATTAGCGGCGAGCGGCGGTTTCGTGCCGCTAAAATTGCCGGGCTCGCCGATATACCGGCTTACGTAAGGCAGGCAAACGATCAGCAGCTTCTGGAACTTGCCCTTCTTGAAAACTTACAACGGGAAGATCTTAATGCGATAGAAATTGGTCTCAGTTATAAGCGGATGATGGAAGAGCTCGAATATACCCAGGAGCAGGTGGCCGAGCGTATGGGAAAGGAGCGAAGTACGGTTACCAATTATATCCGTTTGCTACGGCTTCCGCCCGACATTCAGCTGGCCGTAAGGAATGGCTCTTTGAGCATGGGCCACGCCCGCGCCCTGATTAATGTGGATACCGTGGAAAAACAGCTGTTTATCTTCAATGAAATACAGGACAAAGGTCTCAGCGTCAGGCAAACCGAAGAACTGGTCAGGAAGATGTATAAGTCGGGGGAAGACAGCGTTAAATCTTCTGTAAAAGCAGAGTTGCCGCCGGCATACAAAAGGATTGAAGATACCTTAGCAACTCATTTCGGAACAAAAGTCAATATGGCTCATAACAAAAAAGGTTATGGCAGTATAACAATAGAGTACTACTCGCTCCAGGAGCTCAATAAGATACTGGAGCAGATGAATGTTCCGACCAGCTGATACTATGAGGCATTATACAACACTTTTCCTGATCTGTCTCCTGTGTGGCATTAATGCCTATACCCAGTCTGAAAAAGAACAGCTGATTAAGGGTAAAGCCGATACTGCGGTAGCCGCAAGGCCGTTGAGTGTTCGAGACTCCTCTAAAAACATATTGGCCGCTGATACCATTACGATTAAAAAACATGAACCCCGCAAAGCTACTTTCAGGTCGGCTGTTTTGCCAGGTTGGGGACAGGCCTACAACCGCGAGTACTGGAAGATACCTCTCGTATATGCAGCTGTTGGTATTCCCGCAGGTTTCTATATTTATAACACCATTTGGTATAAAAGAAGCAAGCTGGCTTATGAGATTATCGTCTCCGGCGATACATCACGAAAGGGTGAAATCAACAGAAAGCTGAACGGCTTAAGTGCTACCTCACTTCAGTATTACCGTAACGCTTTTCGAAAGGACCGGGACTATTCGATTCTGTATTTTTTAATTGCATGGGGTTTGAATGTTGCGGATGCGACGGTTTTTGCTCATTTGAAAGATTTCGATGTTAGCGACGACCTGGCTTTCCAGGTAAAGCCGGGATATAGCGCAATGGCACACACTACAGGCTTGAGCTTTGTATTGGCGGTGAAATCGGGTGCCCACAAAAGTGTCACTGATTTACGTTAACGGAAAGGCTATAACACTTATTTTTATTTGGGCGTGCCCACCCCCCGCCTTTGGGCGGGCGGTGGTCGGGCTCATACCTTTGTATTTAACCAAAAACAGTAAGCCACCAGACACCTCCCGAATCGGGCAAAGTACAATTTATTGATACTGACGGTAAAGAAACATTCTGGTGGTTTTTCTTTCTTTTAATCCACAACAGTACTTAAGCACGTTGGTAATGCCCAATGATGTTCTGTAAAATATGAGCAAAGGAATAAGAAAGAGCACTGTTTTACAAAACCATTAACCATGATTAAGTATTCTATCGGAATTGACATTTCAAAGAAAAACTTTCATGTTTGTTTGTCCTCAGTGGATGTTCTTCAGCATGTTAAAGTTCATCGTTCAGGCAGTTTTGCTAACAGTAAGGTAGGCTTTGAGCAATTTCACAAATGGATTAAAGCAAGTTGTTCTCAGCAAAACACCCCTTTGTTCATTGTTATGGAAGCTACAGGAGTGTATTATGAGAATTGTGCTATGTATCTATCCAGCCAGGGCTATAATGTATCGGTTGTACTGCCTAACAAGGCAAAAAAATACATAGCAGCTTTAGGGGTAAAAACAAAAAACGACAAGGTTGATGCAAAAGCGCTTAGTTGTATGGGTGCCCAGCAGGCTCTTGATTTATGGCAACCCTTTAGCGAGTTCTTTTATGAACTAAGAAGCTTAACCCGCTACAATCAGTCTCTTAAAGAAATGCGCACTTCTTTAACCAATCAGGTAGAGGCCGCTGAACACAGTATGCATCCCAATGAAAAAATATTAGAAGGGCTCAAAAAGATTATAGCACAGATCGATGATCAAATCGAAGAGAACGTTAAAGCTATTTCAACACACATCAAATCCGACCCCGAAGTAGCTGAAAAGGTCCGATATATTACTGCTATGAAAGGCGTTGGAGAACTGACAGTTGCTACAGTTTTGGGGGAAACTAATGGTTTTATACTGTTTACAAGCAGTTCACAAGTAGTAAGTTATGGAGGATATGATGTTGTCGAAAATGACTCGGGAAGTCATAAAGGGAAAACCAAAATATCAAAAAAAGGTAATGGAAGAATACGAAGAATCTTACATATGCCTGCTTTATGTTTAGTCAAATATCGCGTCAAACCATTTATAAACCTTTTTGAAAGAACATTAGCAAAACATAACATAAAAATGAAAAGCTATGTGGCCGTACAAAAAAAGCTGCTTTCCATAATTTACACCTTATGGAAAAAAGGTGAAATGTTTGATGAAAACTATGGGGATACAACCTACGATGTAGAGGTGGAGCATTCCTCTCGGGTCAGCTTCGCAGAAGCTGAACAAAATAGCCCTGGTCAAGCCAAGGCTACACAAGGTATACAACCATCGACGAATCGGCGTTTGCATCCTCTCGGGTAAACTAAAGGTAAACAATATTTGGAATTTAAGACAGTACCTTTCCGCTTTTACTCGCCGCGCGTTAGCCCTGTGCCAGGGCTAACGCGC
>JADMIO010854443.1_pt1 | contig 38601 bp, 38 predicted proteins | sample 8958161 | NCBI WGS metagenome assembly JADMIO01 (sample SAMN16585339, study PRJNA669376) | soil metagenome | isolation source: Crop rotation soil | place: USA: Cullars Rotation, Alabama | collected 2011 | reverse complement strand
CGCGACAACTTGTCCACGTGGAATTCTAAGCTTAGGATCCCAATGTGCTGGAAAGCAGTCCCGACGACTGTCCCTGCGGTGTCTGCGCGGCGTTGGTCAGCTTGCGATCCGGCGTGGTCTGGTCGCCGAAGCCCGCGAGCTCGGGTTCACCCGTCGTGAACGGCTTCTGAAAGACGATGCCGGGCGGATGCACGGTGACCGAGCGGACAACGGGCCGCAGGTTGCGCTGCAGGTACGCCGCATTGATTGAAGTCAGCACCGGACCGTCGCTCTTGCCGGTCAGGACGGCCCGCCACTGGATGTAGCGCGCCTTCGGGCTGGTGATGGCCGAGCCGTCGGGACTCGTGTACGCCGCCGACCATGGGCTCCAGGTCTCGTCGGGCGTTTCGGTGTTCCCGCTGCGCGTCGACAACTCGATCTTGCTGTCTTTCGGGATCGTGCCTCGCCAGCGAATCGAACCCCAGGTGGCGAGCATCTGCGCATCGCGCGCTTCGGATTCGTACGTGCCGCGCTGCGCGCGCTCCGCGGACAGGCGGAACAGCTTGCCCGGGTTGGCGGTCGCGAAGAACGTCTGGCCGCGCGCGTTCCTGATGAAGGCCGTCACCTGCTGCGCCCCGGCGCGTGTCAGGAGCGTCGGCCGCAGGGGATCGCCTTCGAGCCGATAGAGCTTGCCCTTGTTGCCGGTCGCGACGATCGGCGCGCCGCTCGCGTCAAACGTCAGGTCGTACGGCACGTCCTCTCGTGAATCCCACACCTGATCCCACACGCCGTCAGGCGTGATGCGATAGACCGCGCCCTTGGTCGTGTTGCGATCCCGGGCCGACGAGGCCGTCGCCGTTTCCGGCAGGTCGACGACGATCGACGTGATCTCCGTCGAGACGGTGACGACGGGGACCGGTGCACGTCCGGCCGCGCCGGCGGTCGACGGTTGTTCGGCGATCGACGGGACGAGCACGCCCGTCGATCCCGCGCGTCCGTTCATCGCGGTGACGAAGAGCATGCCTTTGTCGTCGAAGTGGAGGCCGCGGATTTCCTGGAAGGCCGTGTCGAGCAGGACGAAGCCCTTGCCGTCGGGATCGACGCGGATCACCTTGCCGGGTCCGCCGGTGCCGACAATCAGGTTGCCGCTTCTGTCGAACGACAGCGCCGTCGCGTGCGTCGTCTTCGTGCGGAAGAAGGGCGTGCCCTTGCCGTCGGACGTGATCTTGTAGACGACGCCCTTTTCGCCGGTGCCGGCGAAGAGGTTGCCTTTCGTGTCGACGGCAAGCGACCAGATGTACTTGTCTTCCGGCGCGAAGAAGGTGGTGGCCTTGCCGTCGCGGTCGACTTTGTAGATGCGGCCGTTTGGCGACGTGGCGACGTAGAGGCCGCCGTTCGGCGCAGGCGCGAGCGCGTGAACTTCGAGCTCGGCGCTGCTGTAGAAGAGGGATCCCTTGCCGTCCGGGCCGACGCGATAGACCTTGCCGTCGTTGCCGGTGCCGAGGAAGAAGCTGCCGTCGGCGCCGGCGGCGATGGTCCAGACAAACGGCGCAGGCGTTTCGTAGACGAGCTCGAGAGCCGGGCCGAGCACGAGCTGGCCACGCGCGTCGATGGAGAGGTTCTCGACTTCGCCCTTGAGGAAGTCGGCCTGCGTCGCGGCCTGGAAGAACTTGGGGGAGGACGCGTACAGAAACGCGCCACCGCCGAAAAACACGCCACCGCTGAGGACGCAGAGGACGCTGAGGATTTTTTTCACGGAGTGCCTATTCGGCTGCGATGGTGAGGGACAGGGTCTTCGATCCGGTCACGGCGTGTTCGGTCGGCAGCTGCCATTCGCCGAGCGTGGCGTTGGTCAGCGGGTTGAAGCTGCCGCTGCTGCGATCGCCTTCGAGGACGCTGAGGACCGACGGCGGCAGCGCCGTCAGCGGCTCGCCTTTGACGACCGCGCCGGGTTCGCCGCCGAGAAGCTTGACGTAGATCGTGTTGCCGCGCCGGCTGCGGTTGAGCGTGCGGACGATCTGATCGACGCTGCGGGGCTGGGACGAGCGCGTCTCGCGCGACTCGAGCTGGCCGAGCCGCCCGCCGTCGGCCACGAGCAGCGACAGCGTGCCGTTGACGTTGGCCGGGATTTCGATCGGAATCGTGCGGATCTGCTCCTCGCCGCGGTAGGTGCGGAGCAGGACCTTCAGCGGCACGGTGCGGCCGGCGCGCGGGCGCTGGTCGTCGATCCACACGCGTTCGAGCGTCGCCGTGCGTGGTTCTTCGGTCGAGGTGATCGTGAGATCGATGCCGTCGATGTCGACCTTCTCGAAGTCGTTGCCGAGCAGGGCGGCGACCGGCGCGGCGATGTAGGTGGCCGCGTTGACCGACACCTGATCGCCCGAGAAGATGTTGTCGAAGGCGATCGCGTCGTGCTTGTTCACCGTCGCCGACCCGGTGACATGGAACGTCGCCGACCCGTACTGCCGCTCGTAGGCGCCGAGTGTGCTGCTGATTGCCGCCGCGGCCATCAACGGCGTGAACATCTGGTCGTTCGAGAGCTGGAAGTGGAACGTGCGCTTCGGTCCGCGGCCGGCTTCCTGCTCGAGCGTGAGCGTCACCGGAATCGTCTTCGGCCCGGGGCCGAGCCTGCCGGCAATGGCAACCGAGCGGTCCTGGACGAACGCGCCGATGACCTCGCCGGTCGTCGATACCTTGAGCGACGACGCGAGACTCGGCAGCACGGTGTAGACGTACGCGCGCGTCATCGGAAACGCCGTGGGCCCGAGGTTGTACAGCGGGTGGCCGAAGGCGTAGACCTTGTCGTTGTCCACGTGGGTCACGGTGCCCGTGGCGCCGAGCTCGAGATCGCCGCTGACGAGCATCACGCCAATCGCGTCGCCCGGCTTGAGCGGTCCTTCGTACGGTTTCTCGCCCGCGCGTCCCATCGTGCCGCGTCCGGTCGGAATGAAGCCCTGCGCGCCGAACGCGCCGCTCAGCAGATCGGAAATGCTCGGATCGAACCCGGACATCATTAATGGCGTCGCGATCGGGCGGAGCAGCGTGCCGATCTCGGCGCCCGAGACGCCGTTAATCGAGCTTGCGCCGACGAGCGCGGCGTCACCCGGTCGATCGGCGAACGGACGGTTCCAGTTGAGCGCGCGGCGGAAGGCGGCGTCGAGGTTCTCGCGCGTGAGCGGGAACTCGACATGGACCTTCGCGGCGTTCGGACGGGTGCCGCTGAACGCGGTCGCGTCGGTCATCTCCGCAATCGGCGTGATGCCCGCGATGGGTTCTTTTGAAAACGAGCCGAGGGCGTAGGCGACGGCGCCGATCAGCCGGCCGTCCACGTACACCGGGCTGCCGCTCATGCCGGCGATGACGCCGGTGTTGGCGAGCGGACCGCCTTCGAGCTTCGCAAGGATGAGATTGCGGCGCGTGCCGATGACGTTCTCGAGCACGCCGAGGATGTTGACCTTGAATTCCTCGACTCTGGTGCCTTCGAACACGGTGCGGCCGACGCCGATCATGCCCGGGCGGATCTCGTCGACGCCCATCTGCGCGGTCTGTGCAGGGGCGTGCACCAGCGCGAGCGAAGCCAGGAGTAGTGCGAAGGCGAATCGCCGCAATGTCATGTGGTTTCCGAGTTTCATGATATCATCCCGCCTTCGCATGTTTGCCTCTTTCGCCCTCCCGCCCGCCGCTCCGGTCGTCGCGTATGCGTACGCGTGGCGGTATTGGGGGATTGCTGAAGAGGCATCCGCTGTGGCCTGACACGCTATAAGCGCGAACGAATTCCGAAGCCTCTTCAGCCTCCCGGTTGGAGAGGCTTTTTTTATTTGGTACGACTGCTGACTGACGACTGACGACTGACGACTGGTGACTGGTGACTGGTGACTAACACCCGGGTCTGCGTGACCGTGACGGCTGACACGACAGCCGATCTGCGACGCAAGCGTGACGAGGTGGCGAACGCCGACCTGGTCGAGCTGCGTCTCGACACGGTGAGCGATCCGAACGTCGCCGGCGCGCTCGCCGGCCGCAAGTTCCCGGTCATCGTCACCTGCCGGCCGGCCTGGGAGGGCGGGCAGTTCAAGGGATCGGAAGAAGAACGTAAACAGATCCTCCGAGACGCGCTCGCGCGCGGCGCCGAGTACGTGGACATCGAGTGGAAGGCCGGCTTCACCGATCTCCTGGCCTCGAGTGCGGGAAGACGCGTCGTGATCTCCTCGCATGATTTCGACGGCGTGCCGGCCGATCTGGTCGGCCGCACCCAGGCGATGCGCGCGACCGGCGCCGAAGTCGTCAAGGTCGCCGTCAAGACCTCGAAGCTCACCGACTGCCTTCCGCTTCTGGACCTCGGCGCGCAGGTCGCGCGTCAGGGCACCGTGCTCATCGGCATGGGGGAGTGCGGCGTGGCCACGCGCGTGCTCGCCAGGAAATTCGGCTCCCTCTGGACGTACGCGGGCGGCGAGCGGCAGGTCGGACAGCTCACGCCGTCGGATCTGGTCGACACCTATCGCTTCAAGGCGCTCACGGAGACCACGGACATCTACGGTCTGGTCGGTTCGCCCATCTCGCATTCGGTGTCGCCGGCGATGCACAACGCGGCGTTTGCGGCGATGCGCTACGACGCGGTCTACCTGCCGTTTCCCGCGGCGTCCGCGGAGGACTTCGTCGCGTTCGGCCGCGCACTCGGGCTGAAAGGCGCCAGCGTCACGATTCCCTTCAAGGTCGCGCTGTTCGATCTCGTCGACGAGGTCTATGCCGTCGCGCGCCGCATCGGCGCCATCAACACGATTCGCGCGATGGACGGACGCTGGATCGGCGGCAACACCGACGCCGCCGGCTTCTTGAGCCCGCTGCGCGATCGCGTCGAGCTCAACGGCGCGCGCGTCGCCGTGCTCGGGTCGGGCGGAGCTGCGCGCGCCGTGGCCGTCGCGCTCAGCTCCAGCAACGCGCAGGTCACGATTTACGCGCGCGACCTCGCGAAGGCCCAGGACGTCGCGATGACGGCGTCAGCCGCCGCGGCGCCGCTGCCGCCGCCGCCCGGCAGCTGGGATCTCCTCGTCAACTGCACGCCCATCGGCATGTATCCGAAGGCCGACGCGACGCCGCTCGACCGCAAACTGCTCACGGGCCGGCACGTCTACGACCTCGTGTACAACCCGACGGCGACGCGGCTGATGAAAGAGGCGTCGAAAGCCGGCTGCGACACGATCGGCGGCCTCGAGATGCTGGTGGCGCAGGCGCACGAGCAGTTCGAGTGGTGGACGGGGTCCAAACCCCCGGCGGGAGTCATGCGGGAGGCCGCGCTGAAGCGGCTTGCGGAGTTCATGCACCAATGAAAATCACGTCGTTCGAAGAGTTCAAGGAGCTGTCGCGCCGCGGCACGTTCGTGCCGGTCGTGAAGGAAATCGTCGCGGATCTGCTGACGCCGGTCTCGGCCTTCCTCAAGATCGCCGAGCACGCCGACTACGCGTTCCTGCTCGAAAGCGTCGAAGGCGGCGAGCACGTCGGCCGCTACTCGTTTCTCGGCAAGGATCCGTTCCTGATCCTGACGTCCAAGAACGGAAAGACCGTCATCGAGCGCGGCGGGACGAGGACCGAAAGCGAGAAGCCGTTTCTCGACACGCTCCGCCGGCTGATGGCCGACTATCGCTCGCCGTTTGTCCTCGACCTGCCGCGCTTCACCGGCGGCGCCGTCGGCTATTTCGGCTACGGCACCTCCACGTGGTTCGAACCGGTCCTGGGCGATCTCGGCGCATCAGACGATGGGGCGGATCAGGCGGGGTTCATGCTGTTCGATACGGTGCTGGCGTTCGACCACGTGCAGCACCGCATTCTGATCATCGCCAACGCGCGCATCACGGCAGACGACGACCTCGAGTCGCTCTACCAGTTTGCCTGCGCGAAGATTCAGTTCCTCGAACGCGAGCTCGAACGCAGCCTGTCGCATCCGCGCCCCAAGCCCGGCAAGAACCTCGAGGTCACGTCGAGCTACACCAAGGAAGGCTTCGAGGCGCACGTCCGGAAGGCCAAGGAGCACATCGCCGCCGGCGACATCTATCAGGTCGTCCTCTCGCAGCGGTTCGAAGCGGAAGTCGGCGCGGATCCGTTCACGGTCTACCGCGCGCTGCGGCACGTGAACCCGTCGCCCTACATGTATTTCATCCGCATGGCCGGCGTGTCGGTCGTCGGCTCGTCGCCGGAGATGCTGGTCCGCGTCGAGGGCTCGCGCGTCGAGACGCACCCGATCGCCGGCACGCGCCGCCGCGGCAAGACGGAAGACGAGGATCTCAGGCTGGCGGAAGAACTCAAGCGCAACGAGAAGGAGCGCGCCGAACACGTCATGCTCGTCGATCTCGGACGCAACGACGTCGGGCGCGTCTGCAAATACGGCAGCGTCCGCGTGCCGCAGTTCATGGGCCTCGAGCGCTTCTCACACGTCATGCACCTGACCTCGATCGTCGAGGGCACGCTGTCCGACGATCACGATCGCCTCGACGCGCTCGCCTCGTGCTTCCCGGCGGGTACCGTGTCGGGCGCGCCGAAGGTTCGTGCGATGCAGATCATCCGGGAGCTGGAGCCGATCCCGCGCGGCCTCTACGCCGGCGCCGTCGGGTACGTGGACTTCGCGGGGAACCTCGATTTCTGTATCGCCATCCGAACGGTCATCATGTCGAAGGGCAAGGCGTTCGTGCAGGCGGGCGCCGGCATCGTCATCGACTCGAATCCGGCTGCCGAGTACGAAGAGACGCGCGACAAGGCGCGCGCGCTCATGACCGCGCTCGAGCTGGCGCAACAGGGGCTGTAATGGTCTGCGTCGTCGACAACTACGATTCGTTCACATACAACCTCGTCCAGTATCTGGGCGAGCTCGGCGCGGAGGTGAAGGTCGTGCGCAACGACGCGGCGACGGTCGCCGACGTCGCGGCGATGAGGCCGGAGCGCATCGTGATCTCGCCGGGGCCCGGGCGGCCAGAAGACGCCGGCATCACGATGGCGGTCATTCGTGAGCTCGGAAAGACGACGCCGATCTTCGGCGTGTGCCTCGGACATCAGGCGCTCGGTGCGGTGTTCGGCGGGCAGGTCGTCAGGGCGAACGTCCCGATGCACGGCAAGACGTCGACGATCGAGCACAACAGCCGGGGCGTGTTCACGGGCATCATCGAGCCGTTTCAGGCCTCGCGTTACCACTCGCTCGTCGTCGCGGAGGAGGGACTGCCGGCCGAGCTCGAAGTGACGGCCCGGACGAAGGAAGATCACGCGATCATGGGCCTGCGGCACCGGCAGCTGCCCGTGCACGGCGTGCAGTTTCATCCCGAGTCGATCCTGACGGGCGAGGGCCACAGGATCCTTCGCAATTTTCTGGAAGGACGGGCGGACTAACCGTGTTTCCCGCGCTCATCGACAAGCTGACGCGCCACGAGGACCTCACGAGCGACGAGGCTGCCGCGGCGATGGCCGAGATCATGGACGGCCGCGCGCCGGCGGCGCACATCGCGGGCCTGCTCGTCGGCCTCGCGATGAAAGGCGAGCGTCCGGGCGAGCTGGTCGGGCTCGCGCAGTCGATGCGCGCGCACGCGGTGCAGGTGTCGAAACGGCACGAGAAAGTGTTCGACACGTGCGGCACCGGCGGCGACCGGTCGGGGACGTTCAACATCTCGTCGTGCGCCGCCGTGGTGATCGCCGCCTGCGGCGTCCGCGTGGCCAAGCACGGCAACCGGTCGGTCTCGAGCCGTTCCGGCAGCGCCGACGTCTTCGAAGCGCTGGGCGTGCGCGTCACGGCGTCGCCGGCGGTCGTCGAGCGCTGCCTCGCCGAGGCGCGCATCGGGTTCTTCTTCGCGCCGACGTTTCATCCGTCCATGCGGCACGCCGCGCCCGTGCGCAAGGAGCTCGGCGTGCGGACGGCGTTCAACCTGCTCGGCCCGCTGACCAATCCCGCGGGGGCGACGCGACAACTGGTCGGCGTGTCCCGGCCCGAACTGACCGAGTTGATGGCCCGCGCGCTGGCCGACCTCGGATCGCAGCGCGCCTGGGTCGTGCACGGCGCGGACGGCATCGACGAGATGTCCACCACAGGCGAGACGAAGGTCACCGAGTGCAGGAACGGCACGATCAACACGTTCTATATTCATCCGGGCGACGTCGGCCTGCCGAAGGCCGCGCCCGGATCGTTTCTGGGCGGCGACTCGCACGAGAACGCCCGCATCATCGAGCGCGTGCTCGCCGGTGACCGCGGGCCGGCGCGCGATGTGGTGCTGCTGAACGCCGGGGCGGGCCTGCTGGTCTCCGGTGAGGTCGCCACCCTCGCGGACGGCATCGTCATGGCGTCGAGGGCGATCGATCGCGGCGACGCGCGGCGGACGCTCGATCAGCTCGTGAAGATCTCGACGGCCGAAGAGTTTTCGCACGGAGCCCACGCGTGAGCGCCGACAACGACCTCCTCGCCACGATCGTCGCCGCCACGAAGCGGACGACCGAGGTGCGCGCCGGGCGCGAGCCGCTGGAGCAGCTCCGCGTGCGGGCAGAGCGGGCGGCGAAGCCGCGCGCGTCGTTTTTCGACGCCCTGTCGCGAACGGATCGGCTGAACGTGATCGCCGAGTGCAAGCGGCGGTCGCCGTCGAAAGGCGTGCTGCGGGCCGGATACGATCCGGTTGCGATCGCGAAGGGTTACGAACGCGCGGGCGCCGCGGCGATTTCGTGCCTCACCGAGCCGACGTTCTTCGACGGATCGCTCGAGCATCTCGAGGCGGTGCATGCGGCTGTCGCTGTTCCTGTGCTCCGGAAAGACTTCATCGTCTCGGAATATCAGGTGCTCGAAGCGCGAGCCGCCGGCGCCAGCGCGCTGCTGCTGATTGTCGCCGCGCTGACGCCGAAGGAGCTGGAGACGCTGTTCGATCAGGCGTCGGCGGCGGGTCTGGACGTTCTGGTCGAAGTCCACAATGCCGAGGAACTGGCGATTGCGGCGGATGCGGGGGCGAACGTCATCGGCGTCAACAACCGCAATCTCAGGACGCTCGAGGTGGATGTAAGGGCGTCCGAGACGTTGATCGCCAGGATGCCGAAGGGCGCGATCGCCGTCAGCGAGAGCGGCCTGAAGACGGCGGATGATCTCCTGCGGTTGCGCGGGCTTGGTTATCACGCCTTTCTGGTTGGCGAGCGGTTCATGACGACGGCGGATCCGGGAGCGGCGCTCAAAGAATTGCTGGCGGGTGTGCCGTGTTCGTGAAAATCTGCGGGATCACGCGGATCGAGGACGCGCACGCCGCGGTGGCGGCCGGCGCCAACGCGCTGGGGTTCGTCTTCTGGCCGAAGAGCCCGCGACGAGTGGACGTCGACACCGCGCGCGCCATCATCGCGACGCTGCCGGCCTCCGTCACGGCGATCGGCGTCTTCGTCGATCAACCCGCCGACGAAGTGAATGCGATCGCCGGGCAGGCCGGCCTCGGCGCCGTGCAACTGCACGGGAACGAGAACCCGCAGTACGTGCAGTCGATGACGCGGCCGGTCGTGAAAGCCGTGGCGGTCGAGGGCGGCGAGCCCCCGGCCGTGGACGCGTGGCCGCCCGATGTCACGGTGCTGCTCGACGTCCACGATCCGGTGAAGAAGGGCGGCACGGGCAGGACGATCGACTGGAACGCCGCGTCCGAGGTGGCGACGCGCCGCCGCGTCATCCTGGCCGGCGGCCTGACGCCGGAAAACGTCGGCGAGGCGATTGGGCGTGTGCGTCCGTACGGTATCGACGTGTCGTCGGGCGTGGAAGAGAAACCGGGCATCAAAGATCACGGGCGCCTCAAGGCGCTCTTCGAGGCCGTGCATGGCAGTCACTACGCGACGCGATCCTGACGCGCGAGGCTACTTCGGCGCGTTCGGCGGACGTTTCGTTCCCGAGACACTCGTCGAGCCGATCGAGCAGCTTGAGCGCGCCTATTTCCAGGTGCGCGACGATCCGGAGTTCGCCGCCGAGCTCGCGCATCTCCTGAAGCACTACGTCGGCCGCCCGACGCCGCTCTACGAGGCGCGCCGGCTGTCCAAGGAGTACGGCGCCCCGCGCATCTTCCTGAAGCGCGAAGACCTGACGCACACCGGCGCCCACAAGATCAACAACGCGCTCGGCCAGGCGCTGCTCGCCGTCCGCATGGGCAAGAAGCGCATCGTCGCCGAAACGGGCGCCGGGCAGCACGGCGTCGCGACGGCGACGGCCTGCGCGCTGCTCGGACTCGAGTGCCACGTCTACATGGGCACCGAAGACATGGCGCGGCAGGCGCTGAACGTCTTCCGGATGCGGCTGCTCGGCGCGGAGGTCTGTCCGGTCGATTCCGGCAGCAAGACGCTGAAGGACGCGATCAACGAGGCGATGCGCGACTGGGTCACGAACGTCGCCGACACGTTCTACATCCTGGGCTCGGTGCTCGGGCCGCATCCGTACCCGCTGATGGTTCGCGAATTCCAGTCCGTGATCGGCAAGGAAGCCCGCGTGCAGGTGCTCGAGCAGACGGGAAAGCTGCCGCGTGCGGTGGTGGCCTGCATCGGCGGCGGCAGCAACGCGATCGGCATCTTCGACGGCTTCATCGGCGACAAGGACGTGCGGCTCATCGGCGTCGAGGCGGGCGGCGAAGCGATCGTCCGCGGCCGGCACGCGGCGCGGTTTGCCGGCGGCAGCGAAGGCGTGCTGCAGGGCACGCGGACCTTCGTGCTGCAGGACGACGATGGGAACATCGAGGCGACGCATTCGATTTCCGCCGGCCTCGACTACGCCGCCATCGGCCCCGAGCACGCGTGGCTGCGTTCGATCGGCCGCGCGGAATACGCGCACGCGAGCGACGCCGACGCCCTGGCGGCGTTTCAGCTCCTCGCGCGGCTGGAGGGCATCCTGCCCGCGCTCGAATCGGCTCACGCGATCGCGTTTGCGAAGAAAGTCGCGACCGAGCTCGCGCCCGAGGATGTGATGGTGGTGAATCTGTCCGGGCGCGGGGACAAGGACGTCAACACGGTGGAAAAATGCCTTCGCGACTGACGGCGACGTTCGACGCCCTCCGCACGGCGCAGCGGCCGGGGCTCGTGACCTACACGACGGCCGGCGATCCGAATCTCGAGCGCTCGGCGGAGATCCTGCGCGCGCTCGATCGTGCGGGCGCGGATGTCCTCGAGGTCGGCGTCCCGTTTTCGGATCCGCTGGCCGACGGTCCCGTGATCCAGCGGGCCACCGAGCGGGCGCTGGCCGCGGGCGGCAACCTGCGCGCGACGCTCGACATCGTCCGGAACGTGCGCAGCGCCGTGACGGCCCCGATTGTCGTCTTCAGTTACGCGAACCCGTTGCTGCGCATGGGAATGGCGGAATTTGCCGGCCAGGCGTCGGCGGCGGGCGTGGACGGCGTGCTGGCGCTCGATCTGCCCATCGAGGAGGCCGGCACGTTCAAGAGCACCATGGACGCCGCCGGACTTGATACGATCTTCCTTTTGAGCCCCACCACCACCGACGAACGGATCAGGAAGGCCGCGACGCTGGGCCGGGGGTTTCTCTACGGGATCTCGCGGCTGGGCGTGACCGGTGCGCGCGATCAGGTGGCGTCGGGCGCCGAGGCCATGGTGAAGCGCATCCGCCAGTTCACGCCGATGCCGATTGCGCTGGGCTTCGGCATCTCACGGCCGGAACATGTCGCCCTGGTCGGCGGCTTTGCCGACGCCGCGGTGGTTGGCAGCGCGCTCGTGGATTTGATCGCGAAGGAAAGCGGCTCGCCGCAGCTCATCGAACGCGTCGAGGCCTACGTGCGATCGCTGAAGGCGGCGTGTCAGCCGCGGGAGCTTGCGAGATAGGTATGCCGACGCTCGAAGATCTGCGCAAGGACATCGACCGGGTCGACGAAGTGCTCGTGCGCCTGCTCAACGAGCGGGCGCGCTGCGCGTGCGAAATCGGGCGCATCAAGAAGGCGGAGAACGTCGAGATTTACCAGCCCGACCGGGAGAAGCAGGTGCTCGATCACGTGCGGAGCATCGCGGCGGAAGGGCCGCTCGACCCGGATGCCATCGCGCGGCTGTTCGAGCGAATCATGGACGAAGCACGAAGACTTGAACGCCGTGTCGTGCACGGCGAACTGACCGAGAAGTAATCCGACTTACGTCAAGGATGGAGACCGACGCCATGGTTGTTGTGATGCAGGAGCGGGCCAGCGAGGAGCAGATCGCCAAGGTCGTGGCCCGATTGGTTGAACTGGGAATGGACGTCCACCGCTCGACGGGCGTCTCGCGGACCGTGCTCGGCGTGGTCGGGCAGAAGCGGCCCGATCCCGGCCTCATCGAGATGATGGACGGCGTGCACGAGGTGATGCGCATCTCGGAGCCGTACAAGCTCGCGAGCCGCACCTTCAAGCCCGAAGGGACGGTCGTCACCGTGGGCGACGCCCGCATCGGCGGCGACGAAGTGATCATGATGGCCGGCCCGTGCTCGGCGGAAACCGAAGAGCAGGTCAACGCCACCGCGGCGGCCGTGCGCAAGGCCGGGGCAAAGATCTTCCGCGGCGGCGCGTTCAAGCCGCGCAGCTCGCCGTACAGCTTCCAGGGGCTCGGCGAGGAAGGCCTGAAGATGCTGAGCGCGGCGGCCAAGGCCAACAACATGTCGCTCATCACCGAAGTGATGGACGCGAACCAGATCGAGCTGATCGGCCGTTACGCCGACATCTACCAGGTCGGCGCGCGCAACATGCAGAACTTCACGCTGCTCAGGGAGCTCGGCAACGCGCGCAAGCCCGTGCTGCTCAAGCGCGGCCTCGCGGCGACGATCGAAGAGTGGGTGATGTCGGCCGAATACATCCTCAGCGGCGGCAACACCGACGTGATCCTCTGCGAGCGCGGCATCCGGACGTTCGAGACGGCGACGCGCAATACGTTCGACCTGTCGGCCATTCCGGTAGTGAAGAAGATGTGCCATCTGCCGGTCGTCGCCGACCCGAGCCACGGCGCGGGACGCCGCGACATGGTGGTGCCGATGGCCCGCGCGGCCGTCGCCGCCGGCGCCGACGCGCTCATCATCGAGGTCCACTGCGATCCGGACCACGCGTTGAGCGACGGCGCGCAGTCGCTGTTCCCGGCGCAGTTCGATCGCCTGATGGCCGAGCTGCGGATCATCGCGCCCGCCATCGGCCGGACGATTTGTCTGGAGCCCGTCGCGCGGCGCGGGTGGGGATCCTAACGTCCTGACCCCCGGCCTGAAGGCCGGGCCTACACCTGGGATCGTGGAACACCAATGGAACTGCCCGTCATCCAACCCGGCGAGCTGAACCGCCGGCCGGCGCAGACGCCGATCTTTCAGAAGGTCGGCATCGTCGGCCTGGGTCTGATCGGCGGATCGATTGCCATCGCCGCGCGGCAGATCTGGCCGGCGTCGCTCGTGATCGGCGTCGACAACAAGGACGTCCTCGAGACGGCCATGCGGCTGCACGCGATCGACGTCGCGGCGGACGACCCGTACGTGCTCGCTGAAGCCGATCTCGTCATCCTCGCGGCGCCGGTGAAGCAGAACATCGAGCTGCTCGCCGAGCTCGACGACAACGTCACGCAGCCGGCGGTCGTCACCGACGTCAGCAGCACGAAGCGGGCGATTGTCGACGCCGCGCGTGGCCTGCCGCCGAAGTTCACGTTCATCGGCGGGCATCCGCTCGGCGGCGCGGCCAAGGGCGGCCTCGAGAACGCGCGCCCCGATCTGTTCAACGGCCGCCCGTGGCTGCTGACGCCGTCCACCGAGGGCGGGGAAGCCCTCGAGAAGCTGTCGGCGTTCGTCACCGCGCTGGGAGCGCAGCCGCGCATCGTGGACGTCAACACCCACGATCGACTGCTCGCGTACCTCAGTCACCTGCCGCAGCTGACCGCGAGCGCCCTGATGAAAGTGGTTGGCCACGCGGTTGGCGACCTGGGGCTCACGCTTTCGGGAAAAGGGCTGGCCGACACGACGCGCCTCGCGTCGAGCCCGCCGGAGATCTGGCGCGACATCGCCGCGACCAACGCCGACGAGATCGGCCCGGCGCTGGACGTGCTCATCGCCGTGCTGCTGGATCTGCGCCGCGACCTGCCGAAGGGCGATCGACTCGCCGAGATCTTCGCCGAAGCCGCCGAGTGGCGCCGCACCCTGAAATCGTAGACTCTCCACCGCAGAGGACGCCGAGGTCTTTGGGTGGTTTTCCTCTGCGTCCCCAGCGTCCTCAGCGGTGGAGAGGTACACTCAGCAAATGACTGACGCCGTCATCCTGAGCGCCTGCCGCACGCCGATTGGCGCCTTCGGCGGCGCGCTGAAAGATCTCTCTGCCGCCGATCTGGGCGCGGTCGTGATTCGCGAAGCGATCGCCCGCGCGAAAGTCGCGCCCGAGTCCGTCGGTGACGTCATCATGGGCTGCGTGCTGCAGGCCGGCGCCGGCATGAACGTCGCGCGGCAGGCGGCGCTCAAAGCCGGCGTGCCCGTCGACGTCCCGGCGGAAACCGTGAACCGGGTCTGTGGATCCGGCCTGCAGGCGGTCGTCCACGCCGCCGAAGCCGTCGCCGTCGGCTACGCGGACCTGTACGTCGCCGGCGGCACCGAGTCGATGTCGAATGCGCCGTATCTGCTGAAAGGCGCCCGCTGGGGTTTCCGCATGGGCCACGCCGAGGCGATCGACTCGATGCTCGCCGAAGGCCTGACCTGCGCGATCAATTCCTGCCACATGGGCGTCACGGCCGAAGAGATCGCCTCGCGCTACGGCATCTCGCGCGCCGAACAGGACGCGTTTGCCGCCGAGAGCCAGCAGCGCGCCGGGCGCGCGGTGAAGGACGGCACGTTCGCGGCCGAGATCGTGCCGGTGGAAGTGCCGCAGAAGAAGGGCAACCCCGTCCGAGTCGCGTCTGACGAATACCCACGGCCGGACACGACGGCAGAGAAGCTGGCGGCGCTGAAGCCGGCATTCAAGAAAGACGGCTCGGTCACGGCCGGCAACGCATCGGGCATCAACGACGGCGCCGCCGCGCTCGTCGTGACCTCCGGCGCGAAGGCGAAGCTCACCGGCGCCGCGCCGCTGGCGCGCATCCTCTCTTATGCGACCGCCGGCGTGGATCCCAAGATCATGGGGATGGGCCCGGTGCCCGCCGTCCAGCGTGCGCTCGACCGCGCCGGCCTCACAATCGCGGACATCGATCTCTTCGAGCTGAACGAAGCGTTCGCGGTGCAGGCGCTCGCCGTCGCCAGAGAGCTGAAGCTCGACGCGTCGAAGGTCAACATCCACGGCGGAGCGATCGCGCTCGGCCATCCGATCGGCGCCAGCGGCGCGCGCATTCTGACGACGCTGATGTACGCGATGCGCGCGAAGAAGCTGAGGTACGGCGCGGCGGCGCTCTGCATCGGCGGCGGAATGGGCACCGCCATGGTCATCGAGACCTTGTGAGGCTGGCCCGCGCCGTCCGCGACGCCATGGTCGCGCACGCGCGAGAGGCGGCTCCCGCGGAATGCTGCGGGATGTTGATTGGCGCGGCCGGCACGATCGCCCTGGCCGTTCGCGCGCGGAACATCGCCGGCGAGCCGGCGCGGTTTCTCATCGATCCGGTCGACCACATCCGCGCCCGACGCGACGCGTACGACTCCGGCCTCGACGTCGTCGGCTTCTACCACTCGCATCCGCACTCGGCGCCCGTGCCGTCGGAGACGGACCTCGCCGAGGCGACGTACCCGAATCATCTGTATGCGATTGTGGGGCTGAAAGGGGAAGCGGCGGACGTCCGCGTCTACCGCTTCACTGGGACCGCGTTCGAGCTACAGATCGCGGATGCCGGGCCGGATCTCGATCAGCACCGTCGCTGACGCCACCATCTTGTCGCGCTTCTTGAGGCGGAACGCGACCTTGTAGTTGCCGGCGCGGAACACGTGGTCGATCGTATAGCGCCGGCGGATCTCGCTCTTGCCGGGCTGATACGGATCGCAGTCGGACGTCGACTCCGACGTCGTGCCGTCGCCCCAGTCCCATTCGACGGTGGGGCAGTAGTAGTCCTCCGAGTCGTTCGGACCGCCGTTGACGTCGACGGTCAGGACGACACGGGCGGGCGACATGCCGATCGGCGGCCGCGCCGTGAGCTTCAGCGACGGATGCTTGTCCTGGTCCTTGTCTTTCGACGGCGCAGGCTTCTGCGCTGCGCCGGCGGCGGTCAGCATGCAGACTGCTGCGCCCGCCAGCGCCACGACCACGAACCGGTGGTGCTTCACCATACTGTTTCTGCATTCTACGACCGAACCGGCGTTCAAGCGATAATGGCGAGATGGTCTTCTCGCAGCTCCCCTTTGCGGGCGCCGACGTGGATGTCGTCGTGCTCCCGTGGTTCGAAGACGACGGCGCGGCGCCTGGAGGCGACGTCGCCGGCGTGGACGCGGCGACCGGCGGCGAGCTGTCGCGCGCGCTCGCCGCGAAGGAAGTCTCCGGACGCCTCTACGAGATCTTCTTTGCGCCGATCACCGATTCGTCATGGAAGGCGCGGCGCCTTGCGCTCGTCGGCGCCGGAAAATCCGCGGACTTCAGCGGCGATCTCGCGCGGAAAACGGCCGCCGCCGCCGGTCTGGCGATGAAGCAGCGGCGCGTCAGCCGCGTCGCCTTCGCGGTCCGTGCCGGGAAGGCGCCCGGCACCGACGTCGCCGAGGTGAGTCAGGCCGTGGCTGAAGGGTTGACGCTCTCCGAATTCAACGTCGGCAGTTACAAGACGTCGGACGTGCCCCCTGGCAAAGCGCCGGCGTGGACCGTCGTCGGCGGCACGGCTGATCACTCGGCCGCGGTTGCGCGCGGACGGCTGCTTGGCGAGTGCAGCAACCTCGCGCGTGAACTGGCGAACGAGCCCGGCAATACCCTGACCCCGCGCGAATTCGTGCGGCGGTCGGAGGCGATTGTCTCGGGCACCGGGCTGTCCTTCGAGGTGCTCGACGAGAAGCAGATCGAATCGCTCGGCATGGGCATGCTTCTGGGCGTCGCACGCGGCAGCGCCGAGCCGCCGCGGCTGATGGTAATCCGTCACGACCCTCCGGGCGCGCCCGCCTCACCCGTGCTCGGCCTGGTCGGCAAGGGCATCACGTTCGACACCGGCGGCATCTCGATCAAGCCGGCCGAGGGCATGGAGCGCATGAAAGACGACATGGCCGGCGGGGCGGCGGTCGTCTGCGCCATGCGCGCGATCGCGGCGCTGAAGGCGCCGATCCGGGTCATCGGCGTCGTGCCGACGACGGAGAACATGCCGGGCGGACGGGCGATCAAGCCGGGCGACATCCTCAAGAGCGCGGAGGGCAAGACCGTCGAGGTGATCAACACCGACGCCGAAGGCCGGCTGATTCTCGGCGACGGCCTCTGGTACGCGCGCAAGCTCGGCGCGACGCATCTGGTCGACGTCGCGACGCTGACCGGTGCGATCGTCACCGCGCTCGGCAAGATCACGAGCGGTCTGTTCGGCACGCCCGACCGCTGGGCCGACGTCGTCCGGCGCGTGGCCAATCGCGCCGGCGATCGCGTCTGGCCGCTGCCGCTGTTTGACGAGTACAAAGATCAGATCAAGAGCGACATCGCCGACATGCTCAACACCGGGGGCCGGCCTGCAGGGTCGATCACCGCGGCGCTGTTCCTCAAGGAGTTCACCGGCGGCCTGCCGTGGGTGCATCTCGATGTGGCCGGCACGGCGTGGGCGGAAGACAGCAAACCGTATCTGCCGAAAGGCCCGAGCGGCGTGGCCGTGCGCACGCTTGCGGAGCTGGCGTTCACCAGTCGGGAATGGACATAGTCCATGTCGTCGCTGATGTAGTGCAGGTCTTCAGGCCTGCCCTGGAGCCTGCCCTGCAGAAGGCGCCGATTATCGTGCGGATCGCGCCGAAGACGGACCCGACTGGGATCGCGGGCGTTCTTCTCGCCGCACTTGGACTAACCGGGGCGCTTGTGGTGGGGGCGCTGGCGCTGGGCGGTCTGTTTGCGCTGGTCCTGTTTCTCCTGCGATCGCGGAGGCCGCTCGATCACTAGCGGTCAGCGTGTGCAGTGACGTCTGATATTTCCTGATGGCCATGAACAGCGCGTCGGCGATGCGCTGGCGGTAGGCCGGCGACTTCAGCAGCCTCGCTTCCTGCGAATTGGTCACGAACGAAATCTCGGCCAGCACGCTCGGCATCGCGGCGCCAATCAGCACGACGAACGGCGCCTGCTTCACGCCCAGATCCTTCGCCGTCTTGTTGGCGGGGCGCAGTTTCTCGAGCATCGATCGCTGGACGTAGGTCGCGAAATCGCGCGACTCGTCGAGCTTGTTGTTGAGCGCGATCGCCTTGACGAAGTCGGGGAGCGACGCCATCGCCTGGCCGGAGGCGGCGTTCTCGCGCGCGGCCACCGACGCCGCGCTGAGGTTGTTCGCGAAGTTCAGGAAGTACGTCTCGATGCCGCGCGCCGACGCATCGTCGTTCGCGTTGGCGTGAATCGACAGAAACAGATCCGCTGATTCCCTGTTGGCGATCGCCGTCCGCGCCGGCAGCGACACGAAGTCGTCCGTGCGCCGGGTCAGCACGACGTCGACGCCGGGTTGCTTCTGCAGCAGCTTCTCGAGCCGCAGTGAAACGTCGAGCACGAGCTCCGCTTCGGACACGCCGTTGCCCATCGCGCCCGGGTCATGGCCGCCATGACCCGGGTCGATCACGATGCGCGAGACGCCGAGTCCAAGCTGACGCGCCATCGAGAAGCCGCCCGTGGCGTTGCGTTCCGGCACGGCAGCCGGCTGGGACACGGTTGCCGTGACGGGTTCCGGGGGCGGCGCGCTCGCGAGCGCGGCCTGGATCAGCGTGGCCGACCGCGGCATGGTCCCGGGGAGCTTCCGGGCCCACGTCGCGATGTAGTACTTCCCAAGGAGCGGCAGCGGCGGCGGAGCGGGGCGCGGGCCGCGGACGCAGTCGATCACCAGACGGTAGGGTTCGTAGAGCGCGTAGATGCTGTAGGTCGAGACACCGCCCGCATCGAGGACGATGCGCGTGGTCCTGTTCGCCTGCCTGCCGAGACGCACCTGCCGGACGATGTCGGAGTCGCTGGCGAATCGGAGCGTCTGATCGACCAGCGACGCCACGGGATGTGCGGGCGCCAGATCCACGAACAACCGATCCGGATCGCTGATGCGCTCGTCGTGGAACGGCACTTCGCCGTCGATCTCAATCACTACGCGGACGACATCGGGCAGGACCGTGCGCTTGACGCTCCTGATCGTGGCCGCCGGTTGCGTCGTCTGAGGCACGGTCGCCGGCGCGACCGCGGGCTTCGCGGCAGAGGCCAGGCGCTTCGCATGCTTGCTGGTTGGATAGTCGGCGACGAGCCGGTGCAGCAGCCTGTCTCCGGTGTCCTTGTCCCGCGGCTCGCCAAACTTCGCAAACGCGTCGAGCTCCAGGTTACCCGCCTGCCAGAGCGCGTCGTCGCTGTAGCCGCTGGCGGGGAAGCGCCGGACGAGCGTCTGGTAGGCCGCGACGATCGCATGGACGTCCCTGAGCGTCGCGTCGCGGGCAGACGTCGCCGTCAGCGCCGTGCGGACGGCTTTCTCACGCGCCAGCGCGGCCGTGTAGAGATCGCGATCTGCGTCCTGCGCGAAGATCGGCGACACCACGAGCGTGATAGCGAGGGTCGCCAGCCACGCTCGGCTCGAGCCTCGCGCTCCGATTGGCCCGCCGTGGGTCATCTCAGCTGCGCGTCCACTTCGGCAAAGTAGCCTTTGTCCACGAGCACCTCGCGCGCCTTGCCGCCAGCGGCCGGCGACACGAGGCCTTCCATCTCCATCATGTCCACGAGCCGGGCGGCGCGGCTGAACCCGATGCGCATCTTGCGCTGCAGGTACGAAATCGACGCCTGGCCGCTCGTGACGACGATGCGCGCGGCTTCGTCGTAGAGCTCGTCCTTCTCGAAGTCCATGCCGTCGATGGACGAGGTCTTCTCGTCGGCGGTGATCGTCTCGTCGTAGGTCGGCTTGCCCTGCTTCTTGAGGAAACTGGCGAGCCGCGCGCTCTCCTGTTCGGAGATGTACGGCCCGTGCACGCGCACGAACCGCGAAGACGCCGGCGGCAGGAACAGCATGTCGCCGCGGCCGAGGAGCTGCTCGGCGCCGTTGCTGTCGAGAATCGTCCGCGAGTCGATCTTCGACTGCACGCGGAACGAGATGCGCGACGGCATGTTGGCCTTGATCAGGCCCGTGATGACGTCGACCGACGGCCGCTGCGTCGCGAGGATCAGGTGGATGCCGACGGCGCGGGCCATCTGCGCGAGCCGGGCAATCGACTCTTCGACCTCGTTGCCGGCGACCATCATCAGGTCGGCGAGCTCGTCGATGACGACGACGATGAACGGAAGCTTCTTGGGCGTGTCGCCGTTAGGCATCATCTCGCCGGCGTCGGCGGCGGCCAGGGCGTTGCGGTTGAACTGGTCGATGTTGCGGACGCCGACGGCGGCGAGCGTCTTGTAGCGCTCTTCCATCTCGCGGACGGCCCACCGCAGGGCGTTCGACGCCTGCTTCGGATCGACGACCACCGGCGTGAGCAGGTGCGGGATGTCCTCGTACATGCCCAGCTCGAGACGCTTCGGGTCGATCATGATCATCCGCACGTCGTCCGGCGTGGAGCGGTAGAGGATGCTCGTGATCATCACGTTCATGCCGACCGACTTGCCGGCGCCGGTCGAGCCGGCGATCAGCAGGTGGGGCATCGTCGCGAGGTCCGTCACGTACGGCTCGCCGTGAATCGTCTTGCCGAGCGCGATCGTGAGCTTGGAGTTCAGCTTGTGGTACGCCTCCGACTCGAGCAGCTCGCGCAGCGAGATGCCTTCGCGCGTCCTGTTCGGAATCTGGATGCCGACGGTGGACTTGCCCGGGATGCGATCGATCAGGACGGACTCGGCCTGCATCGCGAGGCACAGGTCGTCGGAGAGGCTGGTGATCTTCGAGTACTTCACGCCGGCTTCCGGCTTGAACTCGAACGTCGTGACCACGGGGCCCGGATGAATCTGCACGACGCTGCCTTCGACGGAGAACTCACGGCATTTCTCCTCGAGCAGCCGCGCGTTGTCCATCAGCTCGCGCTCGTCGATCTTGCGTTCCGACTTGCCCGCGTCGAGCAGGGCCAGCGGGGGCAGCGTGAATTCGCCCTTCTTGCGGTCGGCGGACGCGCTCTTGGTCGTCTGCTCGGCGCCGGCCAGCGGCAGCGGGGCCGGCGCGGGCACGGCGACCTTCGGAGGCTTCGCCGGAGCTACGGGCCTCGCAACGGCGGCGGCGGCGACGCCGGCGATGGCAGGCGCCGCACGTGGCTTGGGCGGCTCGTCGACCTGCTCCAGATCCTCTTCGTCGTCATCCCACTCGTCGTCGTACGCGTCGTCTTTGGTCTTGCGGCCGGGTGCTTTCGCGGCGACGGCGTCCTTCGGCGCGGCCTTCTCCGCGCGCCGGGCGATGACTTCCGCGCGCTCTTTCTCGCGCTTCCTCGTCTCCCACCAGAGGGCGATCGCGGCCCAGGTCTCGCCGACCGATTCCTTCACCGCGGCGATGATCGCCGTCATCATCCGGCCGAAGGAGAACTGCGTGGAGAGGATGACCGACAGCACGATCAGCGTGACGACGACAATGAGCGAGCCGGTGCGATTGAGGTACTCGGCCATCCAGCGCGCGAGGAAGTCGCCGATGTAGCCGCCGGCGCGGAACGACTTGCCGGCGACCTGGAGCGTGCTGAAGACCAGGCTCAGAAATGCGCTGAGGCAGCCGAAGAGCAGTATCGCGCCCGTGACTTTCGTGGCCGGTGCGTCGACCTTGCGGCACCAGAAGTAGTTCCAGCCGACGACCACCATGACGAGCGGGATGAGATAGGACGCGTAGCCGAACAGCTGGAACGAGATCTCGGCGAGGAACGCGCCGACGCGCCCGGCGAAGTTGAGCGGCACGGCGTGCGCGCCGGTGCTGAAGAACCAGACCGGGTCGGCCGGCTCGTAGCTCGCCAGCGACACGATCCAGATCAGCGAGGCGGCGAACAGCGCGACGCCGACGAACTCGCTGACGCGTCGCGACACGTTGGAAGCGGATCCACTCACAGGTCAGATCTCCATGATGACGGGGAGCACGAACGGACGGCGGCCGGAGCGCTTGCGAAAGAACCGCCGCAGCTCCACCCGCAGTTTTTCCTTGATCAGGCCCTGGTCGGTGCGCTCTTCGAGGCTCGACTGTTCCATGACCTCGCTCAGGACCCGCGCGCCGTCGGCGAGCAGCTCCTGGCTGTTCTCCATGACGACGCCGCGCGTGATGATGTCCGGGACGCCCTCGATCTGTCCCGTCTGCTTGTTGATCGCGATGACCGGCACCACCAGCCCGTCCTCGGCGAGATGCCGGCGGTCGCGAAGCACTTCGCCGCCGACTTCGCCGGTACGTGTGCCGTCGATGAGCACGCGGCCCGCGGGCGCCTTGCCCGCGACCTTCGCGCTGTCGCTGGTGATCTGCAGGATGTCGCCGTTCTCGATGAGCAGCGTCTCGGGATGCGGATCCCTTCCGGCGAAGACCTTCCGCGCGATGCGCGCGTGCTGCGCCAGCTGGCGGTACTCGCCGTGGACGGGAACGAAGTAGCGCGGCTGCACGAGCGACAGCACCAGCTTGAGCTCTTCTTCGCTCCCGTGTCCGGAGACGTGCACGTGCTTGATGCCTTCGTGGATGACGTCGGCGCCCCGGCGCGACAGGTGATTGATCACGCGGCCGATCGCTTTCTCATTGCCGGGAATCGCGCGCGCGGAGATGACGACCGTGTCGTCCTCTGTCACCTTGACGTACCGGTGATCGTCGATCGCGATGCGCGAGAGCGCCGCCATCGGCTCGCCCTGCGATCCGGTCGCGAGCACCAGCACGTCCTGGGCGGGGAAGAGGCCCACTTCCGAATCGGCGATCTGCACGCCGCCCGGCACCTTCAGGTAGCCGAGCCGCTGCGCGATCTTCGAGTTCTCCATCATGCCGCGGCCCACGAACGCGACCTTGCGGTCGAACTGCGCCGCCAGGTCGACGAGGATCTGCATGCGGTAGATGCTCGAGGCGAACGCGGCGACGACGATGCGGCCGGTGGCGCTCGTGAAGATCTCCTCGAACGCCTCGACGACTTCGGTTTCAGAGCCGGTGAAGCCGCGGCGGTCGATGTTCGTGCTGTCCGCGAACAGCGCCAGCACGCCCTGCGCACCGAGCTCCGCGAAGCGGTGGAGATCGAAATGCTCGCCGTCGATCGGCGTCTGGTCGATCTTGAAATCGCCCGTGTGGACGACGACGCCGGCGGGCGTGTGGATCGCCAGCGCGACGCAGTCCGGGATGCTGTGCGTCACGCGGATGAATTCGATCTCGAAGGGCCCGACGGTCACGCGGTCGCGCGGCCGGACGGTCTTCAGCTCGTGCGCGCCGTCGAGGCCGTGTTCGACCAGCTTCGGCTCGACGAGCGCCAGCGTGAGCGGTGTGCCGTAGACGGGGCCGTCGACGTACGGCAGCACGTGCGGCACGCCGCCGATGTGATCCTCATGGCCGTGCGTCAGCACGAGGGCGGAGGCCCGCCTCTGCTGGAGATAGGTGAGGTCGGGGATGATCCGATCGACACCCAGCAGTTCCGGGTCGGGAAACATCACGCCCGCGTCGACGACGATCGTCGTGTCGGCCCAGCTGAGCGCGAGCATGTTCATGCCGAACTCACCGAGTCCGCCTAAGGGGACCACTTCGAGCATCAAGAGCCGGAACGCATCAACCGTCTCGACTTGTCCCTGGCGGAACGTTCGCGAGACCGGCCTGGCCGCTGAAGAGCGGCTCACTCAAGCGGCTGGGACCGCTCGAAAAACCGTAAGGGGCAGGAGCACAACGACTTATCAGTCGCAGCCTTCGAAAACTATAGCACAGCTGATCTAAGAGTACAAGAGCTTAAACGCGTCGCTCAGCCGTACGAATTCCGCGAGATCGAGGGTTTCCGGACGGCGCTTGCCGGAGATCTCGGCGCGGGTGAGCGCCGCCTGTATGGCGTCGCGATCGCCGGGGCGAAACGCGAGCAGCGCGTTTTCGAGCGTCTTGCGTCGGCGCGTGAAGCTCGACTGCACCATCCGCGTAAACAGCTCGCGGTTGGCGGGTCTGGGCTCGGGTGCGTGAAACCGAAGCCGCACGAGGGCCGACTGGACCTTGGGGATGGGACGGAACGCGCCGGCAGGGAGGTTCAGGACCCGTTCGACCCTCGCCGACAGAGAGACCAGCACGCTGAGGACGCCGTACTCCTTCGTGGAGGGCTTGGCGAGCAGACGGTCGGCGACTTCGCGCTGGAGCATGAGCGTCGCGTCGGTCAGCGGAATGCCGGAATCGTAGATGTCGATCAGCCTGAACAGGATGGGCGACGCCACGTTGTAGGGCAGATTGCCGGCGACACGCAGCGGATGGGCGGGCCTATTCTTCAGCAGCCAGTCCGACTCCAGGAAGTCACCCTCGACCACCGTCAGATTCGGCGGCGCCGTCGCGCGCAGCGCCGCGGCGAGGTCGCGATCGATCTCGAACGCCGTCACCGACCGCGCCTTCTGAGTCAGCGGCGCCGTCAGCGCGCCAGGACCGGGCCCGATCTCGAGGAAGTCGTCGCCGGCCGCCGGCGCGATCGCGTTGGCGACCTTGATCACCCAGGCCGGCTCGAGGAAGTGCTGGCCGAACCGCTTACGCGCGATCATTCCAGTACTGCTCTTCGATCTCCTCGATCTGTTCCTCGGACATCCCGAAATAGTGGCCGATTTCGTGGATGAGCGTCTCGCCAATCGCGACCACGAGGTCCTCGTCGTCGTCCGAATCGCGCTCGTGCGGGCCCTGGAAGATCTGGATGCGATCCGGCAGGCGGTTGCCGAAGTCCCAGCCGCGTTCGGTCAGGGGAGTGCCGGAGTAGAGGCCGAGCAGCGTCCCGGGCGGCCGGATGCCCATCTCGCGCAGCAGCTCGCGCGAGGGCTCGTCCTCGACCACGATGGCGATGTTCTTCATCGCGTCGCGGAAGTTGCGGGGAATCGACGCGAGGGCGTCAGCGACGAGGCGTTCGAACTTTTCGCGCTGCATCTTTGGCGGAAGTTCTCATCGCCGCCGCATAGTAGTCGCACTCGTCGCGGACGACGCAGATCTCGCACTGCGGCTTCGGCTTGCACACGCGCCGGCCGTGAAGAATCAACGTATCCGACGTCCGGGTCCAGCGCTCTGTGGGCATCGCGGCGCAGAGCTGCTGTTCGACCTTGACCGGATCGTCGCCCTCCGCGATGCCGATGCGGTTGCTGACGCGCAGGACGTGGCGATCCACCGGCAGCCCCGGCACGCCCAGCGCATGCCCGAGGACGACGTTGGCGGTCTTGCGGCCGACGCCCGGGAGCTTCGTCAGCGCGTCCATGTCGGCCGGCACCTCGCCGTGGTGCTCGTCGACGAGCGTCTTCGCCATGCCAATCAGCGACTTCGACTTCTGGCGGAAAAATCCCGTCGAGTGGATCGCTTTCTCGAGATCGCTCGCCTTCGCCTTCGCGAGCGTCTTCGCGTCGGGGTACTTCTTGAAGAGCGCCGGCGTCACGATGTTCACGCGCGCGTCGGTCGACTGCGCCGACAGCATCGTGGCGACGAGGAGCTGGTAGGCGTTGGCGTAGTGCAGCTCCGTGTCGGCGTCAGGATGCTGCGTCTCGAGCAGATCCATGACGTGTCGCGTCTCGGTCGCGGTCTTCACTAATGTGTCTTGGCGTCTTTGTTCCAGCCGACGTTGGTGTACGACTCGGAGAACACGCGCCAGTGCTCCTGCAGCGCGCCGATGAGATTCGGGACGAACTGCACCGGCACGACGATCTTCATCTTCACCGGCGCGCGGACGACGTGCTCGGCTTCGGCGGCTTTGATCTCCTTGTCGGAGAGGGGCATCACCTCGCAGAAGGTGAGGGTGAAGTCGAACGGCGTGTGCGCGATGGAGCAGAAGTTCGCGTACGTCCGCGGGGTGTCCGGCGAGTCGTCGGGGACGATCGTGAAGTTGATTTGCTTGGGCTGATCAGCCATGCCCACAGCATACGCGCAAACGAGGTTCGGGACTCGGGGCTCGGGGCTCGAACTAATACTTGCGCATGACGCCGACGACGACGCCCTGAATCTGCACGTTTTCCGGTTCGACGAAGATCGGCTGCATCGACGCGTTGGCCGGCTGCAGGCGGATCTTGCCGCCCGGATCGCGGTACAGCTTCTTCAGCGTGACGTCCGACCCGCGCAGCAGCGCGATGACCATCTCGCCGTTGTCGGCGGTCTTGCGGTCTTCGACGACGACGAAGTCGCCGTCGCGGATCTGCTCGTCGATCATCGAGTCGCCGCGGACGCGCAGGACGTAGGTGTCGCGCTTGCCGACGAAGTCGTCGGGGACGGCAATCGTCTCGTTGGAGGCGATCGCTTCGATGGGAAGGCCGGCCGCGACATAGCCGAGCAGCGGCAGCTCGACCGCGCGTCCGCCGGTGCGTGTCGGCACCATCTCCACCGAGCGGCTGCGATTCCACGCGCGCTTGATGAAGCCCTTGTCCTGGAGATTGGTCAGGTGTTTGTGCACCGTCGCCAGCGACGAGAGACCGAACTTCTTGCCGATCTCTTCGAGGCTCGGCGCGTAGCCGTGCTGCTGGATGAACTCGTTGAGGTAATCCAGAATCTCTCGCTGCCGCTTCGTGAGTGGGAGCATCACGGCCTCCGGGGCGAAAGTATGTGCAAACAAAAAGCGAAAGTCAAGCAAACTGATATCTGAGAATCGACTCGCCACGTCGGCCACTTTCGCCCCTTAGGCGGTCACGCTTCTGCGAAGGCTTCCCGATGTGGGACTTGCATCGCGTCTGGACCCGGACGGGATCCGATGCTTTCGATTCGTCGGCAGGCCTGAAGGCCTGCACTACAACTAGCGTCCGGCTGAAACCGGACGCTACGAACGTCGGGTCCCCCTGAAGGCGGACGCTACCGTTGCCGATCACCAACGCCGCAGAACACCACGCGAAATGATGACCAACGATGATCTAGATGACGAGTTTCCGGCACGATACCGGAGCTGTATCGAAGACGTTATGCGAAACATCCGCGTGAGAGTGCAGTAGGATGCGGAACGTGCGGCTCGGTCTGAAAATTCCCAAGGTTGGTTCCCGCCCGTTCGACGTCGCCGGATTCGGACTCAACAGCATCGACCTCCTCGCCGTCGTCGCGGAATATCCCGCGAGCAACAGCAAGCAGCGCCTCCAGCGGTTCATGCACATGCCGGGCGGGCAGATCGGCACGGCGCTGACGGCCTGCACGAAGCTCGGCCTCAAGACCACCTACATCGGCTCATTCGGATCGGATCCCCTGGGGACGATGTCGCGGCAGAGCCTGGTGGAGGCGGGCGTCGACGTGTCGGGCGCCCGCACGGTCAAGGGCGCGACCAATCAGTTTGCGGTGATTCTCGTCGACGCGCGATCCGGAGAGCGCACCGTGCTCTGGGATCGGCATCCGGACCTGACGTTCGATCCGCACGACATCCCGCGCGACGCCGTCACCTCGGGACGGATGCTCATCGTCGACTGCCACGAGACCGCGGGCGCGACGACCGCCGCGCGGTACGCGCGCGATGCCGGGGTGCCGACGATCATCGACGTCGAAAAAGTCCGGCCGGGCATCGGGGAGCTGCTGCAGCAGATCGACGTCCTGATCGCCGCGCAGGATTTTCCGTCCGCCCTTACGGGTTACGAAGAGACCGGCCGCGCCCTCGAAGCAATGGCGGCGGAGTATCCGGCCGCGCGCGTCGTCTGCGTCACGCTCGGCGAGGGCGGCAGCCTCGCGCTCTGCGACGGCCGCGAAATCCGCACGCCGGCCTACCAGGTGGACTGCGTGGACTCGACCGGCGCCGGCGACGCGTTCCGGGGCGGATTCGCCGCCGGGTGTCTGCTGATGCCGGACGCGGACCTCGAGGAAATCCTCGCGTACGCCAACGCCGTGGCCGCCCTGAACTGTCGGGCCCTCGGCGCCCGCGGCGGCCTGCCCACGGCTGATGAAGTCAGCCAGCTGCTGTACGCCAGACGCCTCTAGTCCCGAGCCCCGAGTCCCCAGCCCCGAGTCCCGAGCCCAGAGTCCCCAGCCCCGAGTCCCGAGCCCAGAGTCCCCAGCCCCGAGCCCCGGGTGTAACCTTTCCCGCCAGAGGCGGTCTAACGATTTTGTGGCTGCATCCCTGGTGTGGGCGCTGCCCGTGACGTTCGCGGGCCCGGGCGACGCCCGACTGACGGAGCTCGAGAATCTCACCGAGGCGCAGCTGGTCGAGGCGTGTCTGGCCGGCCGCGCGGGCGCCTTCGACCTCGTGGTCGACCGGCATCGCCGGACGGTGTACCAGCTCTGTTATCGTTTCGTCGGCAATCACGAGGACGCGAGCGACCTCTCGCAGGACGTCTTCCTGCGCGCCTATCGCGGCCTCAAGAGCTTTCGCGGCGGCTCGTCGCTCGCGACGTGGCTGTATCGCATCGGCGTCAACGTCTGCCTGAACAAAGTCGCGACGAAGAAGCCGATTCTGGAAGACCTCGACGCGCGGCCGCACGTCGACACCGGGCACGAGCCGCAGGACGAGCGCGTGCTGCGTGAAGAGCGCGCCGTTCGCGTCCGCGCGGCGATCGGAAAGCTCCCGCCGAAGCAGCGCGCGACCCTGGTGCTGCGGATGTATCAGGAGCTGTCGCACGAAGAGATCGCCGGCATCCTCGACAGCTCGGTGGGCGCGGTGAAAGCGAACTTCTTTCACGCGATGGGCAACCTGAAGAAGATTCTGAGCGAAGCATGACCGCGCACCTGACGCCCGAGCAGTTCGTCGACCTCGCCGAGGGCACGCAGCCTGAATCGGCGGTGCCGCATCTGGCGGCGTGTGACGCCTGCCGCCGGGAGCTGGCGGATCTGCGCGCGATGATGACGGCGGCCGCGGAGCCCGGCGTCGACGCCGTCCCAGAGCCGTCCCCGCTGTACTGGAGTCATCTGTCCTCGCGCGTGCGTGACGCGGTGGCCCAGGAGGCGGCACCCCGTTCGTGGCGCGGGCAGCTGCTGCGGCCGTTCGTGCTCGTGCCGTCGCTTGGCGCCGCGCTCGCCGTGGCGATCATCGCGGTGGTCGCCTCCAACCGCACGGTCGATGCGCCGGCGATCCCTTCGTCGCCCCTGGTGAGCAGTTCGACCGCGCTGGTGCCCGAGCGGACGCCGTCACTGCCGCCGCTCGCGCCGCTTGGCGCGGCCGACGACCCGCAGCTTGCCGTCGTGGCCGGAGTCGCGACCGCGGTGGACTGGGATGAGATGATGGACGAGGTCGCGATGTCCACGGCCGATACGAGCGACGCCGTGGCCTCGGCGCTCACCCAGGACGAGCAGCGCGAGTTGCAGCGGCTGCTGACTGAAGCGATAGCGCAACCGGGCGCTCGGGAGAAGCTGTCGTGAAGACGTTCGTGAGGAAGCCTGTGGCGTTCATCCTGGCGGTGCTGGGACTTGTCCTCGCCGGAGGCACGGGCCTCGCGCGCGCTCAGGGCGAGCCCGACCCGACCGTGTCGCCGGCCGAGATCCAGCGGCTGTTCGATTCCTACGCGCTGGTGCAGGCGCAGCAGTTCCTGAACATCAACGACGAGCAGTACACGAAGTTCCTTCCGCGGTTCATGGCGCTGCAGAACGCGCGGCGCCAGGGGCTCATGCAGCACACGCGCATGCTGAACGAGCTCCGCCGGCTGCTCATGCCCGGCGAAGGCGCCTCCGACGATCAGCTCAAGACGGCGATGAAGCAGCTGCAGGACATCGACGACCGCAACGCGGTCGAGATCAGGAAGGCGCAGGAGGCCGTCGATCAGACGCTCGACACGCGGCAGCAGGCGAGGTTCCGCATGTTCGAGGAGCAGATGGAGCGCCGCAAGCTCGAGCTTGTGACACGCGCGCGACAGGCCAATCGGGCCAACAATCCGAATCGCCCCAACAATCCCAACCGCGGCAGATAGCGTACAATTTTTCCTGCGTGATCCCGAGACCGGTCCTGGCCGTTGCGCTCGCCGGCGCCTTTGCCGTGGCGTCTCTGCACGCGACCGGTGCGCCGACCCTTCGACAAGCTCAGGGTCGCCCCGAGCAAAGCCGAGGGGCGACGAAGAAGGAAGCCGCGCTCTTCCAGCAGAAGATCGAGATCATCCGCAAAGAGCAGCCGAAGCGCCGGACGCTCGTCACCCAGAACGAGATCGACGCGTATTTCCTGTTCGACGCCCTCAAGGATCTCCCCGTCGGCATCGTCAAGCCGACGCTCGTCGCGCTCGGTCCGAACCGCGTGTCCGGCAGCGCCGTCGTCGACCTCGACGCGGTTCGCAAGGCGTCGCCGCCGCAGAGCCTGCTCGACCCGAAGAACCTGCTCATCGGCCGCGTGCCGCTCAGCGCGATTGCGACGTTCACCTCCAGCAAGGGGATGGGCAAGTTCGTGATCGAATCCGCGAAGATCGGCAACCTGCCGCTGCCGAAGCTTCTGCTCGACGAAGTCGCCGGCTACTACACGCGGTCCGCGTCGAGGCCCAACGGGTACGCGACCGACGATCCGTTCCCGCTGCCCGTCGGCATCAAAGAGATACACGTCACGCGCGGGCAGGCCCTCGTCGTGCAATGAGCGCGGCCGACGAGATTCTTGCCACCGCCCTGCAGTTCCTGAAGGGCGTGGGTCCGCGTCGCGCCGCGGACTTGGCCAACGCCGGCCTGCTGACGATCGAAGACCTGCTCTACCGCTTTCCGATGCGGTACGAGGACCGCAGCCGGCTCCAGAAGATCGCGACGCTCAAGCCCGGAGCGGCCGCCTCGCTCACCGGCCGCATTCTCAGCTGCGGGCTGCGATCCACGCGCCGTCCCGGCTTCAAGATCTTCGAGGCCGTCATCGACGACGGGAGCGCGTCGATTCGGGTGTCGTGGCTCAACCAGGGATTCCTGAAAGACGTGTTTGCGGCCGGCCAGCACGTCGTCTTGTTCGGCCCCGTCGAGATGCGCGGATCGGGCGGGCTCCAGTTGACCAACCCGCAGTACGAGATCCTGGACGACGAGGACGTCGAGACGATTCACACCGGACGCATCGTGCCCGTCTACGAGCGCACCGGTACGGTGACGCCGAAGATGCAGCGGCGACTCGTGTGGGAGGCGCTCCAGAAGCTGCCGCCGGATTTGCCGGACCTGCTGCCTGACGCCGTCAGGCTGAAGCTCGACATGCCGTCGCGATACGCGGCGCTGCTCGCCTCGCACTTTCCGCCTGCGGATGCGCCGATCGATCGGCTGAACAGCTTCACGACGCCGGCGCAGCAGCGGTTGATCTTCGAAGAGGCGTTTCTCTTTCACACCGGCGTCGCGGCACGGCGGCGGACCGCCGCCGCCGAGCGCAAGGCCATCGTGCCGACCGTCGACGACCGCATCCGCGAGTCCGCCCGCCGCGTGCTGCCGTTCAAGCTGACGGGTGGGCAGAAGCAGTCGCTCAAGGAGATCGTCGAGGACCTGCAGCGCCCGCAGCCGATGAACCGGCTGCTGCAAGGCGACGTCGGCGCGGGAAAGACGATCGTCGCGCTGCTCGCGGCGCTCGTGGCCATGGAGAACGGCCTGCAGGTGGCGTTCATGGCGCCGACGGAAATCCTCGCCGAGCAGCATTACCTGAACATCTCGAAGCTGCTGCAGCCGTCGCGGTTCCGCGTGGCGCTGCTGACCGGCGCGACCTCGTCGGCGGCGCGGCGCGAGCAGCTCGCCGAGATCCAGTCGGGCGCGATCCACCTCGTCATCGGCACGCACGCGCTCGTCGAAGGCGATGTGCTGTTCAAGCACCTCGGGCTCGTCGTGATCGACGAGCAGCACCGCTTCGGCGTCCTGCAGCGGGCGAGCCTGCGGACCAAGGGCCTGCATCCCGATGTCCTCGTCATGACGGCGACGCCGATCCCCCGCACGCTCGCGCTCACGCTGTACGGCGATCTGGACGTCTCGGTCATCAGGGACGTGCCTCCCGGCCGCCTGCCGACGAAGACCACGGCGAAGCCGGAGTCGAGACGCGAGGACATCTATCAGTTCGTGCGCCAGCAATTGGACGAGGGCCGTCAGGCCTACGTGATCTATCCGCTCGTCGACGAGTCGGAGAAAGTCGATCTCAAAGCGGCGACGGCGATGTTCGACCACCTGTCACAGGACGTGTTCCAGCACTACCGGCTGGGACTCCTGCACGGCAAGATGAAGCCGGACGCCAAGGACCGCGTGATGAAAGCGTTCGCCGCCCGCGAGATCCAGATGCTCGTGTCGACGACCGTGGTCGAGGTCGGCGTCGACGTGCCCAATGCGAGCGTCATGCTCGTCGAGCACGCGGAACGCTTCGGCCTGTCGCAGCTCCATCAATTGCGCGGACGCGTCGGTCGCGACGTCCATCAGTCGCACTGCTTCCTGCTGTACCAGGCGCCGCTGTCCGACGAAGCGCGCGAGCGCCTGAAGGCGATGACGGAGACGACCGACGGATTCGAGATTGCGGAACGCGACCTCGCGCAGCGCGGGCCGGGTGACTTCTTCGGCACGCGGCAGGCGGGCGTGCCGACGTTCCGGTCGATCAACCTGGTCCGGGATCGGGCGATTCTCGATCGGGCGAAGGCCGAAGCCGACGCGTGGATCGAGTCCGCCGCGCCGACACCGGCGGTCCTCGCGAGGCTGCTCGAGAACTGGGAACAGCGGTTCAAGTTGATCGAGGTCGCGTGAGGGTCATTGCCGGCACGCTGAAGGGCCGGAAGCTCGAGACGCCGGCGTGGGAGGGCCTGCGGCCGACCTCCGACAAGCTGCGCGAGACGCTGTTCAACGTGCTCGCCACGCGGATTGCCGGCGCGCGCGTGCTGGACGGCTACGCGGGAACGGGCGCGGTCGGGATCGAGGCGATCAGCCGCGGGGCCAGCCACGTCACGTTTGTCGAACAGGATCGCCGGGCGGCGGCGCTGATTGCGTCCAACCTCAAAAAGTGCGGAATCTCGGACGGCTATGCTATTATCCAGTCGTCCGTTCTCCAGGCGATCAGAGGGCTTTCACCCTTTGACGTCATCTTGCTCGACCCTCCATACGCCAGCGATTTTCATGACGCACTGCCGCACGTGGGGGACATCGTCAAGCCGGACGGAGTGGTGATTCTCGAACACGCGACACGAACCGCAACGCCAGGGGCCGCCGGCCGGCTGGTGCGCGTGCGCGAGCTGAAGTCGGGTGACAGCGCGCTGACGTTTTACTCATGTCAACCCTAGCCGTCTATCCCGGGTCGTTCGATCCGCTGACCAACGGCCACGTCGACATCATCGAGCGCGGCGCGCGCCTGTTCGATCGCATCATCGTCGCCATCCTGGTGAACGCCGAGAAGGCGCCGATGTTCACGATGGCCGAGCGGGTGGACATCGCGCGGGCCGTGTTCAGGAACCACCCGAACGTCGAGGTGGACACGTTCGACGGCCTGCTCGTCGACTACGTCGCCAGGCGCAAGGCCAATGTGATCGTCCGCGGGCTGCGGGCGGTCTCGGACTTCGAGTACGAGTTTCAGATGGCGCTCATGAACCGCGAGCTCGCCTCGTCCATCGAGACCGTCTTCATGATGCCGGACGCGAAGTACTCGTACATCAGCTCGCGGCTGATCAAGGAAGTGTTTTCCCTCGGCGGCAAGATTCACGGCCTGGTGCCCGAACTCGTCGAGGAGAAACTAAGGGAGAGAGTGTGATGCGTCTAGCGGAGCGGACTTCACGAATTGCCACGTCAGCCACCATGGCCGTCGGCGCCGCGGTGGACAAGCTGCGCCGGTCGGGCGTCGAGGTCATCGACTTCGGCGCGGGCGAACCGGATTTCGGCACGCCCGACGCGATCAAGGTGGCCGCGCACAAGGCGCTCGACGCGGAGTTCACGAAGTACACGCCGGTGCCCGGCATCGGCGAGCTGCGCAAGGCGGTCTGCGATCGCTACGCGACCGACTACGGCGTCACGTACACCGAGTCGCAGGTGATCCTGACCGCGGGCGGCAAGCAGGCGCTCTACAACGCGGCGCTGGTGCTCTTCGGGCCCGGCGACGAAGTCATCACGCACCAGCCCTACTGGCCGACGATTGTCGAGCAGGTGAAGCTCGCCGACGCGACGCCGGTCGCCGTCATGACGAGCCCGAAGGACGGGTTCGCCATCCACGCCGACGCGATCCTGAAGGCGGTGACGCCGAAGACGCGCGGCATCATCATCAACTCGCCGTGCAACCCGACGGGCGCGCTGATCTCGGAAGGCGAGTTCCGCAAGATCGCCGAATTCTGCGGGAAGCACGACGTGTCGCTCGTCGTCGATCTCTGCTACGAGCGGCTGATCTACGACCCGGTGCCGCACAACCTGCCGAAGATCCTCGCGGAGCTCTGCCCGGAGCAGGGCGTGATCTGCGGGTCGGCCAGCAAGGCGTACGCGATGACCGGCTGGCGCTGCGGCTGGACCATCGGTCCGGCGAAGATGATCGCCGCGTGCAACGCCATCCAGAGCCACGCGACGTCCAACGTCAACTCGATCACGCAGAAAGCCGTCGTCGAGGCGTTGAACGGGGTGCAGACGCCGGTGAAGGCGATGCTCGACGAATACCGCACGCGCCGCGACAACCTGTACGGCTGGCTGACGGCCGATCCGCGCATCAAGTGTCTGAAGCCCGCGGGGGCGTTCTACATGTTCCCCGACATCAGCGACGCGATGTCGGCCGGCGGGTTCAAGACGTCCATTGACTTCGCGCAGGCGCTGCTCGACGACAAGCGCGTCGCGGTGACGCCGGGCGAAGCGTTCGACTCTCCGGGCTTCATCCGGATGTCGTACGCGACCTCGATGGAAAACCTGAAGGAAGGCACCCGTCGTCTCGTCGAGTTCGTGCAGGCTCGCGCCGGTGCGCCGGCCGCCGCCGCGCGATGAGTCCCGTGCGGGCCTCACGGCCCGCACTACAACCAAGGCCCGCACTGCAAACCGCAACAGAAACTCATGCCAAACAATCCAAGACGTCATGGCGGACCGAAGCCGGCTCAGACGGAGCCGGCCCAGGACGCTCCCGAGCAGCAGCCCGACACGGCAACCGCGACGCCGGCCGCTGACCCTCCGTCGCCGCCTTCGCAGGCGGCGCCTGCGCCGGCGCCGGCGGGACAAGCGCAGCCGCCAAAGCCCCAGCGCCTGAACATCACCGATCTGAAGGACATGAGCATCCAGAAGCTCACGCAGATCGCGAAGGAGTTGACGGTCGCCGGCGCGACGGGCATGCGCAAGCAGGATCTGATTTTTCAGATCCTCAAGGCGCAGACCGAGCAGAGCGGCTTCATCTTCTCGGAAGGCGTGCTCGAGGTGCTGCCCGACGGCTTCGGATTCCTGCGGGCGCCCGACTACAACTACCTGCCGGGCCCCGACGACATCTACGTGTCGCCGTCGCAGATCCGCAAGTTCGATCTCCAGACCGGCGACACGGTGTCGGGCCAGATCCGGTCGCCGAAAGAAGGCGAGCGCTACTTCGCGCTCATCAAGGTCGAGGCGGTCAACTTCGAGGCGCCCGATCACGCGCGCGAGAAGCTGTTCTTCGAAAACCTCACGCCCCTCTATCCCCAGGAAAAGCTCACGCTCGAGACCACGCAGGATCAGCTGGCCGGCCGCGTCATGGATCTGATGACGCCGATCGGCAAAGGCCAGCGCGGCCTCATCGTCGCGCCGCCGCGCACCGGCAAGACGATGCTGCTGCAGAGCATCGCCCAATCGGTCGCCGCCAATCATCCCGAGGTGTACTTGATCGTGCTGCTCATCGACGAGCGGCCCGAAGAGGTCACCGACATGCAGCGGTCGGTGAAGGGCGAGGTCATCGCGTCGACCTTCGACGAGCCGGCGCAGCGCCACGTGCAGGTCGCCGAGATGGTGATCGAAAAAGCGAAGCGTCTGGTCGAGCACAAGAAGGACGTGCTCATCCTGCTCGATTCGATCACGCGTCTGGCGCGCGCCTACAACACGGTGATCCCGGCGTCGGGCAAGATTCTCTCGGGCGGTCTCGACAGCAACGCCCTGCAGAAGCCGAAGCGCTTCTTCGGCGCCGCGAGAAACATCGAAGAGGGCGGGTCGCTCACCATCATGGCGACGGCGCTCATCGACACCGGGTCGCGCATGGACGACATCATCTTCGAAGAGTTCAAGGGCACCGGCAACATGGAAATCCATCTCGACAGAAAGCTTGTCGACAAGCGCGTGTTCCCGGCCATCGACATCCAGAAGAGCGGCACCCGCAAGGAAGAACTCCTGCTCGCGCGCGAGGATCTCAACCGCATCTGGGTGCTGCGCAAGGTGCTCAATCCGCTGTCGGCCGTCGAGGCGATGGAACTGCTGCTCGACAAGCTCCGCAAGACCGGCAGCAACAGCGAGTTCCTGGCCGCGATGCAGAAAATGAGTTAGTCCGCCTGAAGGCGGACACTGCCTATGGGTATCGTCATCAAGGTTCGCGAGAACGGCCCGCTCCGCGTCGAGGGCGACGACGTCACGGTGGTCGACTGGAATGGGAACGAGTATCCGATCGACAAGCGTCCGTTCGTGCTGTGCCGCTGCGGCCAGTCCAAGACGCGGCCGTTCTGCGACCTGACGCATCGGACGATCGGTTTTCAGTCGGGCGAGGCAGCTCCCCCTAAGCCCTAAGCCCTAAGCCCTAAGCCCTGAGCTCTCAGCCCTGAGCCCTTTCGTCCTCGCCGGTTTCACCGCCTTCCTCAGCCTCTACGCGGTGCAGCCGTTGCTGCCGCTCTTCGAGCGCATCTTCGGCGCCGACCATTTCACGTCGAGCCTGACCGTCACGGCCACCACGATCGGCGTCGCGCTGTCGGCGCCGCTCGTCGGCCGCATCGCGGATCTGTTCGGCAAGCGCCGCGTGATCGTCCTGGCGGCGTTTCTGATGTCGGCGGCGACGCTGCTGGCGGCGACGTCCGGCTCGCTGCATCAGATCATCGTCTGGCGGTTCCTGCAGGGCCTCGTGACGCCGGGCGTGTTCGCCGTCGCCGTCGCGTACATCCACGACCGCTGGGACGGCGCGCGCGCAGCGACGACCACCGCGGCGTACGTCACCGGCACGGTCATCGGCGGCTTTCTCGGGCGAGTCGTCGCCGGGGAAGTGGCGGCGATCTGGGGATGGCGCGGGAGCTTTGTCGTCGTCGGCGTCATGAGCCTCGGCTGCGCCCTGGCACTGACGGTGATGCTTCCGCATGACCGAGCGTTCGATGGGGTCGAGGCTCATCACGATATCCGGAGGCCGGGGCTCGCGGCCCGGCTGACCACGCGGCCGCTGCTTGGGACCTACGCCGCGGGGTTCTGTGTGCTGTTCACGCAGATCGCGATGTTCACGTACGTGACGTTCCATCTGGCGGCGCCGCCGTTTCTGCTCTCGACGGCCGCGCTGGGCTGGCTCTTTTCGGTGTATCTGGCCGGCGCGCTGCTGACGCCGATTTCGGCCCGCTGGATCAATCGCTACGGGCATCGCGCGGCGCTCGTGATCGCGATTGCGCTCGGCGCCGGCGGATCGCTGCTGACGCTCGGACGTGTGCTGCCTGAAGTGATCGCCGGCCTCGCGCTGGTGTCGTCGGGCGTCTTCATCGCGCAGGCGGCGGCGAACGGGTACATCGGCATCGCGGCCCGCAGCGATCGCGGTCTCGCCGTGGGACTGTATGCCACCTGCTACTACATCGGCGGCAGCGTCGGCGGCGCCGTGCCGGCGCTCTTCTGGAACACCGGCGGCTGGCCGGCCTGCGTCGCCCTCGTGATTTGTGTGCAATTGATGACCGCGGCGCTTGGTTGGTCCTTCTGGCAATGACGTTCGACGTTAGAATCTCGACCATGTTCTACGAGAAGGGCGCCGTCCGCATCTACTACGAGGAGACCGGGTCCGGCTTTCCGCTGCTGCTGCTGCCGGGCGGCGGGCTGAACGCGACGATTGCGTTCCTCGGCGGCAACTCGCCGTTCAATGCGATCGACGAGTTCAAGGCCGAGTATCGCTGCATCGCCGCGGACCTGCGCAACGCGCCGAGCGGCCGGTCCACCGGGCCCGTCGAAGTCGACCGGCCGTGGGACTCCTACGCCGACGACCAGCTCGGCTTGATGGATCATCTCCGGATCGACAAGTTTGCGGTGATGGGCTTCTGCATCGGCGGCCCGTTCATCTGGAACCTGCTGAAGCGCGCGCCCGATCGCATTGCGGCCGCGGTCATCGTGCAGCCGGTGGGGTGGCGTCCGGAGATGCGCGACCGCTCGTACGCGGGCGCGTTCTGGAAAGGCTGGCCGGCGCAGATCACGGCCAAGCGTCCGGAGATTGCGCTCCAGACGGCCGAGCAGTTCATCGTCCGGATGTTCGAGACCAATCCCGACTTCGTGTTCACGGTCACGCGCGATTTCGTCCGCACGTGCCGGAATCCCATCCTGGTGCTGCCGGATGAAGTCCCGGCGCACCCGTCAGCCCCGGCGATCGAGTCCGCGATGCTCGCACCGAACGCGGAAATGAGCATCTTCCCGTGGAAAGAACCGAAGGAACGGATTCCGCTGGCCGTGCGCCAGATCCGTTCGTTCCTGCGCGCCCCTTTCCAGCACAGTGGGATCCGAAGCTTGGAATTCACGTGACTTGAAGTCGCGGCC